>Ga0307517_10000532_pt1 | contig 65196 bp, 60 predicted proteins | sample 23_EM_MG_FD_194515 | JGI IMG/M metagenome (GOLD analysis project Ga0307517, IMG submission 194515) | Populus trichocarpa ectomycorrhiza microbial communities from riparian zone in the Pacific Northwest, United States - 23_EM | ecosystem: Host-associated > Plants > Roots > Unclassified | place...
AATAAATATATATAAAAATACCCCCCCCCCCCCCCCCCCCCACCAAAGAAAAAGAGCATATGTTATATCGATAATCTAAGTGCTAATCTCTGCATGAGCACATACAGATGGGTTGAGCATGATCCATATGAAATCTTAAATTCTGTGAATGAGTGCATAGAAAAAGCCACTAAAAAGTTTTTCGACAAAGGCTATGAAGTGGGTGATATCAAAGCATTGGGGATCACAAATCAGCGTGAAACAACAGTAACATCCCCTCCTTATTGATCCCCTCCATATTCCCCCGTATTATCCTTTTATATTGAGACGGCTATCGCTAAATTTTCTTCGTTGTTATCGCAACTCAGGTAGTATGGGATACTGAAACAGGAAAACCGCTCTATAATGCCATTGTGTGGCCGGATACCCGGACTGCAAAGTTAGTTCACGAATTGCGCAGAAAAACGGGTTCAGAGAAGCTTCGGCAGCTCTGTGGGCTACCGCTATCCACATATCCGTCGAGTGTTAAGTTAATGTGGATGCTGCGACACGTTCCAGCTGTTCAATCTGCGCTCAGAAACGATCGACTTTCTTTCGGGACGGTTGACACTTGGCTATTATACAACCTTACCGGTGGTGTAAAGAATGGATTGCATGTTACCGATCCAACTAATGCGTCTAGGACTATGTTTTGTAATATCAACACACTGGAATACGATGACTTCCTGATTGATTGGTTTGGTGTAAGGGGGGTGAAATTACCAAAGATCGTCCCCTCTTCGGACCCCGATGCATATGGCAACATCAGCGACGGTGTACTCGCTGGCACCAAGATCGCTGGCTGTCTCGGAGACCAGAGCGCTGCTTTGGTTGGGCAATGCGCTTTCACTCCCGGAATGGCAAAGAATACTTATGGAACTGGTTGCTTCCTCCTCTATAACACCGGCTATGAGCCGGTGATATCGGAGAACGGCCTTCTAACCACTGTGGCCTATGCCTTCAAGGGTTTCAAGCCGGTATATGCCTTAGAGGGTCCCTATTCCCAATGTCCTAGCTGGGTGTTTCTCCCCAACTAACCTCTTGCTTCTAGGATCTATTGCTGTTGCCGGCTCAGCCGTCAAGTTTCTGCGAGATAACCTGGGGCTTATTAAGGAATCTGGAGAAATAGGCGAACTTGCTGCAAAAGTGTCTGGTAGGCGGAAATGCCGAAGATTTGATACCAAGAATTACCCGAGGCACGGAGCTAACATGGCGTTTTTCCCAGACACTGGCGGTGTCGTTTTCGTGACCGCCTTTTCCGGTCTTTTTGCTCCGTACTGGATCGATGATGCCCAGGGTACTATATGTGAGTAGATGAATCCCCCTCATTTCGTTCGCTCCCGGCACGGCCTCGCATTTGCCGGAAACGAGAGACTTATGCAAGGTTTCTTGCAGTCGGTATCACGCAATATACAACGAAGGAACATATTGCAAGGGCGACCATTGAGGCAACATGCTATCAGGCAAAGGCCATTTTAACTGCAATGGAGAAGGACAGTGGAACGACATTGCATGCGCTCGCTGTTGATGGGGGCATGAGTAATTCCGATGTTTGTATGCAGGTATAGGATTTAAATCACTTTTCCAAAATGATTTGACCTCCCTAGCTGACCAAAGATGTGGGGATTACAGCTCCAAGCCGACATTATGGGTGAGTCATGGTATGGGAGATGAATAATAAAACTGGGGGGGAATTCGCGCCCAGATTCCGCCTTTTTTTCTGTCAATAAACTAACCGGAAGCGATGACTGACTACAGGTATCGATGTTGACCGGCCCCAAATGCGGGAAACCACGGCACTTGGCGCAGCGATTGCCGCAGGGTTCGCAGTGAAAATGTGGAAAGAGTTTGACGAACTCAAGGGCATCAACCGTGACGGCCGCAAGACGTTTAGTCCTATGACCGACGAAGGCACCAGGGAAAAGTGGTTTCGCCTTTGGAGCAAAGCTGTTGAGAGATCCCGGGGTTGGGTGGATAACGATGCTACGGAAGAGGGCCTCGAATAAAAGGGATCGCCCCAATCGGTATTCTAAAGAAAATATAAGAAAAAATATCATGAGTCCTCTTCCCATCGTATCCCAGCAACGCGGGTGTTCCGCTTCCGACCAGCCATTGCCAAGAATCGAAAGTAATCGCGCGGGCTTTTGGATCTGGGATGCCGGGGGGGAGGGGATTTTCTTTTTTTGGTTATTTCCACTTTCTCCTCACAAGGAATCCTCCGCCAACCTCCGTACCATTCGTCGGGGTCGAAATTCGGGTTTAACCTGCTCCGAGGATGCCTTAGATATCTCAGACTATATTTTTTCGCTCCACCTCGTTTTGCCTTTTCTCGGCGTTGTTTTTTTTACACCTCCCCCGATATCCTTTGATCCTAATACTAGTTCCGAACATCTGTCCCTCGGAAAATCTCGTGGTTTTCCTCTCCTTTCCTTTTCAACAGGGATGGATTCCGCGCGATAGCGAATGACACGTGAGACATATGACACTTGAGACATATGATAATTGAGACATATGGCAATTATGCATTACAAATTTATCTCTTCCTCTCGCAGCCTGCCTGCTAAGATTCTAGACAAAAATCGTGGCGTTATAGGGGGGGGGGGGCCGGATGATAGGGAGACAGAGAAAAAAGTTTATTAGGTTAACTAGTTTCGAGCATGAGGAACCAGGTATGGGGAACAAGGAGATTTTCTTCGGGTCTTAGTTGCATGTTGTATTACAGGTGTGGTTATGAGGATGGAGGGAGCGAGAAGAGCAGGGTAAATACGCAATCATATTTCCGGATGTTACTCTGCTGCACAGTACCGTGGTTATCCAATTATCATTATTACTCCACAGTACGACACCCTGCCTAAACCTCCCTACCGTATTCTCCTTCTCCCGCTCCATTATTCCACGCCCGATGAACGAGGCCACCCTCCCGGGAGCGAGGGTCGGTAGGTTCGTTCGCTCCTACTAGAGTACTTCACAGCGTATTCACAGACTACCTTCGGCGCCGAAATTCGGTTAATTAGGCACTATACCTTACACCGCAAACCTCCCCGATGGGGGGCAAAATTTAGAATACGATAGCCAAACAAGATGCCATTCCCATTTCGCCCTCTTTCCGCCTCCGTCTTCTCCACTTCTGTTTCGTGCGCCATACCATACAATGGCACCACTCTCAACCAAAAGTACCGACGGTATGATACTGCTCCTACCCTACAAGCCCTAATGCAAGGAAAATGATGGCAGGTATGATGGCCCAGGCACCGGACAAGCCCTAATTGAAGGTCAAACTGTCTAGGGCACCTGCCATAATCCCGTCTCATCTCATCGCATCAGACATCAGGCCACACCATGGTGCGGCACTGCATGGTACAGCCAGAAGGCACTAGACAGAATGGGGTGGGATATGGTTGCTACTAATGGACAAGTGAGACAGGATAGGGAAGGGAGATGCTGAAGGGTCGGGCCGATGTTGCACCCGTTATGAAACGGCGGCCAAATGGGTGCATGGGCATAGCGGTCGCAATGGACCGTAGGCCGGTTGAGTCAGAAGAAGTGTGTGTGAGTGCCTCCGCGAAGTTACCGATCTTATATGTACTGAACATGTTGAAGAGCTCAAGTACCATCGCCCCTCGCTATAATGAACGCCAAGTTTGCTTTTTGATGGCAAAGTTCTAGTGCTGTATCACTAGTATCTCCTATTATCAGGGTTTTCGCCGATCGGGCGGTACTTGAGATTCGTGCCTGAGGTCTGAAATCGGTCCTTTCAACGACCGGAATCACGCAATAAAACAAAAAAAATGAACACACCTTAGAAAGATAAGATTGGGGGAGAGCATCTGTAGACTGTCCAGCATTTACTCATGCTTATTTCAAATACCTTTTTTTTTCCTTTTCCTTTCTTTGATTAAGTCAGCATTGGGTAAATTAAGTAACAAGTGGGATCGAAAAGGTAAGCCGGCATAAGCAACTTTACAGCAAAGATGGCCAATTGGGCATACCGATTCTGGGATCATTACTTGAGTTAAAATTCGAATAATTTTATAGGTTGTTCAGAAAGGATGTAGACCATTGCGTTTCTCAACTATTGGCTAATTCTCTAAAGTACAGTACCTTAATGCAAGATCCGACCCTTACCTTTACTGAAAATTGTTCTTTTTAACTTGGAACACCCTCACTGTAAATCCTTCTGAGAAACAATGCGAAAATGGCTGTATGTTACTCATAGGTATTACTATAGTCTCCAAGGAATTAGATTGACGATTAGAGTCGGAGGCAGGATAAACAGTGTTTTCCGAGTCCCTAATAGCCATACCCGAACGAATTCTAGCTCTCCTCTAAACTTAGCAGCCATACCAGAACCAACCACCAGCAGGCAGAAACCAAACATGGTCTTTCAAGACTGTCTGAGTGACATAAGCAACAAATATGGAGTGTTATTGTGCCCAGAGCTCGCAAGTTTGATGATGGATTTTATGACATGAAACATATTTAAATTACTATACGGTGTTATTTCGTGGTGTGGGTCTAACCCATCAAGCCATCCCAGGCGGATATACGCACCCCGGAATTTCTCGTGACGATGAGGTCGAGACTGTATTAAAATGATAGACTCCGCAAAAGCAGCTACGACGGAGCCGCGGAACGTACCGCACCCCCAGCACAGTAAGGGTTTTTCGACGTCATATAGGCTGTTCTTACCAATCCTCCGCACTTCACTCTCACATGAAATGGTAATAACGATATAAGCAACAAACTGGCTGACACAGAAACATACGGACAGAAACAGTGTTTACGCCATATTCCTAAAACAAATGCCTTGCAATGTCAGTGGAAAGACCGGACCATAGTCCTACCCACCAATCAAGCAGCTAAGATCGAATGTCACATCGCACCTCGTTCCGTCCCGCGTGAAATACGGGTACATAACATAAATCCGACGCAGCAAGAGAGGAAAAGGAAACCCAGGTATAGCAAGTCAGTGCCCACAGAGTTCGGAGATGCGAAGATGAAAGTAGAAAAGAGAAAGGAAAAAGCAGAGTCCTCCCCGCTACTCTGGTCTTAACGTTAGACCGGCCCAAACCAGCTGCTCAGCGGGCGTCATCATTGGACTACCGGTATCATATCTAGGTTCATGCTCCACGGAACGGGTGCAAATGCACGGAAAGCGCACTCACCTCTTCCTCGTTTTCGCGTCTTTGGTGCACTCGTTTGCTTTTTTCCGATATGCTCCCGCACCAGGTTCTCCTAAAGCCGTAGTCAAGGTGAGGCGGGACAAGGCCCGTAATAGACACACGCAATGAGCAGAAGAGGGAAATAAACAGGAAACACTTGATAAGTGAGGAAGGAAGAGAAAAACAACCTTCCAAAAGTAGTTTAGGTTACAGTTGAATCTATCCTGATTGATGGGTGGATAGATCGATCTGTCGGGTGCAACAGATAGATAATTTTGAGGGAAATCGGGATTCAGGAAAGGAACGCGGAAGAAAATGCAAACCAAATCTAACAATAGCAAGCTACGATGGTTATGATGATCGTGATAGTGGTCGTGGCCGTGGTTATGGTATCATGCGACGACATCAAGATCGGGGAAAGGAAAGGAAAAGAAGTAAGGGGGAAGGAAGGACAAGAGACTCCAAATCCCGGCGGTGTGGTTCAGTGGGTGCTAAACCTAAATATTATCATGCTATCGTATCTGGTATCATACCTGCCGTATTGCCTCCCGACGTGTACCGAATCGGTACTTTTTTCCTTCCTTTTTCAACCGTCAATGTTCTGTATCATGTGTAGCACTTAATCTCTATAGCGTCTCTCCAACCTCGATATCCCCGGCCTTTAGTACTCGGTTCCAAGGCACGCTGTTGATCCCCGCCCACCCACCCACCTGCTTTTAATCCCCTGATCGTTGATTCGGAAGAGGAAAGCATTCAGGCCCGAACCTTCTTAAACATGGAGCAAGCGTTTGCAATCTGCATGCCATCCATTCTGCCTCAACACCACAATACTTATCCCAGGCAAGGTGTATCCAAAACAGGGGATTGATGGTTTGTATGGGTCTCAGCTGTGCGCTGATCTTTTGCGATATATTTTGTGAATCCCTGTTTTGGGATACTTCTTGCCTGGGACATATGCCTTCGGTCACATGACACTTCCACGACCAGCCGAGGTTATCTAGCATGTGGAAGTCGGCCTGGGTAGGGTAATTATGGGGGTGAGAAGGGTATCATACAAAATATTATGTATCATACGTACTGTATCAATTAGGGCCGGACGGAGCTCTTAGCGATTGGTAATGATGATAAGCAGACTTTTTGTTACTTTATAATGGCAGATTGCGATTGTCTCTAGAAAGTGGGAATTTGCGAGCAATCCTGTATGACGATACTGACACATTGGAAAGTACAGTGGGGAGGAGATGAGAAAAGGAACGTGATATTTCTGTATGGTTACCCCTTCCCATCTATACGCTGGGCTCTATAATGATTGAATTTATATAAAAAAATTTAAACCCCATTTTACATCCGTATTTAGGCTAAACTAGAAACTTAATATATTATACAGTTGGCTGGAAGCCACCAAAAGGTCTTGCGCTATTCGATGCGCAACGGGCATCCAACTTCATTAATTCCCTACCAGGCCCACCGCCCACTACCCTCATCCTTCTCCTTGCTTACCTATCCAAGGGGACCCGGACCACTCTCCAGGGCTGGGGTCCCTGCGTTGGGTGGTATATCTACTTTCTATTCTTGGTTTCAGAATATTTCGATAGAGGTCATTTTGTATCTTAGCTTAACTGAACAGCTTTACTACTAGACTGACCTGGATTCTATGTAATAGTTTGAGCATCCCTAGAGCTTCTAAGGTCTTGGAATGTACAAGTACTAGGGTTTCCATTATCCATCTCATCTCTCCCCCCTGCGACACATCCCTTTCATCCCACCCACTCATCCTCCCACCCTGAAGGGAACAGAGAACGACTAAGTCGACGCCAACCTCAAACACCCGCCTCCCTGTCGAACGCGGCAGAAAACACGCAATTCACACGTTGTCTAAAAAACAAAAACGGTTTCCTAGCACCCTAATATAGTGTGGGCGAACGTTCAAAGATCCGCAATTTGACAGCTGGCCTCGGTGCAATTCTCGCGGCTCCTAATTCCTAAATATTTCTGAAAAGAACTTCTATTGAATCCCACCAAGTAAAAGGGCCAAATTTCGGGGGTGTGCAATGGTAGCCCTATTGAAAACGCTCCGACATAGCGAGTACCCACTCTTCCGACGCGCACGTACACTACACTAAAACTGCGGTATCTATTCATCGAACCGCCGAAGGTATGATATGAACCATTACTCTCCCCCATCCTCCTCCCAAACCCTTCCCTTCCATGCATACCCACTTTTTTAATATGTGCGTATCTATCCCAATGGGCGCACCCACCTGTATTTGTCAATCTCAATCCATGACAATCATCCCGACTGAAACGACCCTCGCAACCATTCCAGAAGCTGGATAGAATGGGGGTCTGAGCTGGGGTGGGGGAAACAAACAAGCAGACCCACCCCGGCGGTGCCATCCTGGAGGCGACATCACCCACCTGGGTCTTCCATAGAAACTTTATCCAAACTTGAGAACATTTGCATATGATAGTGTTTTACTAGTTGTGGAACCACTCCAATTCATCCTTGAACAAGTACCCTCGAATTTTTATGCCGGTCTTTCTAGAAAGTGCGGAGAATACTCCATCGAGGTATCCCAATTTTATGGGATATGGAGGGAGAGGCTATTCCCAGTGTGACAACAGGAGGGTTGTGACTGGGTGAAAAAAAATGGGAAAAAGTCACTCCGTCTATCAGCAATGTATACTACGACAATCAATCAGAATAACCACGGAAGCGAGCCCCCCAGCGGCATCACATATCTGTCTCAGTCTAATCGGATTGCATACTTCCCGGGTTAGCATGTACCAGGAAGTACCTTCCCAACTACTGACTTTGATTGGGGGGGGGGGAGAAGTGTCTATCATTTTTGAGGGAAAAAATTATTTGCTTGTTTGGAATAGCAATGGGGCAAGAGTGGTCCTAATTGACGATCCACGTCATTTTTGCTTGAGGACTATTCTCTCATTGACCCCCAACATATAAAGACATTAGGCTATCCTCCGATATCCTGTTAAAGCTGCAGAAGCTCAACTACCTCATCTCACATCTACTCACTGGGTTTCTCTCTCAGTAAGCCTACGTTATTTTTATTTACCTATCGTCTAGCTCGGCCTCATCTTCTTCCAAGACTCCTATATCGACCGCACACTGTCGTTTCCGCCTCCCTTGCCATTGCCATTGCCGCTTCTGCTACTGCTGCCGCTTCTGCTACTGCTGCCGCTACTGCTACTGCTACCACTACTACTGCTACTACTACTACCACTACTACCACTACTACCACTACTACCACCACCACTACTACCACTACCACTACTACCACTACTACCACTACTACCACTACTACTACTACTACCACTGCTGCTGCTACTACCAGTGCACTATTGCTACTACTGCTGCTGCTGCCACTACTGCAACAACTACTGCTTCTATTACTAATACTACTACTGCTACTAATACCACGACCGCTACTATTACTGCTGCTATTACTTCTATTACCGCACTACCATCTTTCGGTAGACGCCGTTGAGAGGCATCCCTTGTTTCTCCTACGTTTCCTTATCGGCACTACTCAATCGAAAGTGCCAACTCAATCCTTTTTAAACGACCCCACCTCAATTCAAAAAAAAATCAAATAGAAAAATAGCCAATCTCTATCTTTATCTCTCAGAGGAAATAAGCAGAGATATTTTGTTTTGAGGAGAGATATGTGTGATTACAAGAAGGTTGTGTATAACGGTTGCGGTAAGTCCAAGGAGTCATCACCGTACAGATCTTGTTAATGCCACGAATGCTACCATGTATTCAGCAGAGAATCTACTAGCACCCTTACAGAAGTCCCCCTCCTTCCCTTCGCACAAAATGAAAATGCGAAACGCAATCGAAATGCAATGTGATGAAGAAGGGCTGACTGTTAGACTGAAACCGGAGAGAAAAAATTCTGGCGGAATTTCACTCCCGCTTTTGAATTTTTTTTTCTCCTGAACATTTTTCGAAAAAATATAGGGCACTTCAGATTACTCGTCAAAGCTTGGTGCAATTTATACGTATCAAGTCAGGGGACCAAGCGGTGTGTAGTCAACGTGGTTGGAGAAGAAGAAAGACCGGGCGAGAGGTGCAGCAGTATGTAAAATGCATTTCCTCTCCTTCCTTTTTCCTGCCTCCCTTCCTGCCTGCTCACTCTCGCCTTCTGCCCCGCCTTGAATCCGGTGCCACACTGAGTACCAAATAAGGTCCCTTAGTGGAGTGAAGGGCGAGGGGGAGGAGGGGTGATCGTTTCGGTCATATGCTAATCTTGGGGCCTTTTGCTTTCCTGCGTTTGTTATAGGCACATGTCGTTAGCCCGACAACTCTCCCCCTACTATCCTCCGCCGAAGAGCGCTTGGACATCTGTTATCCCATACACCCCAACACGAGCCAGCCAACTGGACAGCATAAAGGCCTTCTCCCTGGTGGGCAATGGATAAACTGGTGACTGCGGGGTAGAGTTAACAGATCTGGGAAATTATAGAGTTCTTTCCTTTTACTTTTTTTTACTTTTTGATTTCATTTCTTCCTCCGGACGTGGACTCTGGGATGTACTCGCCCGGTCGAGTTGAAGTCGCACGCGCAGATACGGAAATTAATCTGTAGGCCAATCATAGAAAAGGAAACAATGTCTTTGCTCTCTTTGGTTGGCTGGCAGATGACTAAGGTAGCTACAGCGTGCGACTACGACTCGGCCCCACGGGCAGTGCTTATTAAGCTGGCAAGAACCTGCTTACTTGCAGTCCCCGGGGCGATCGACGGATCCAGGAGCTGTTATATGGATACGGTAGGGGCGAGGGCTTTTAGACAAATCACGGGGTTTATGGCGCAAAAATTGGGTGCTTTTTCTCTTTCTTTTTTCTCTTCCTTTTCCTGCTTGCCTTCCTACTATTTTCGACGTACTGTTTTTAGCTATCGTTATCCTTTCTCTTTGCTGATTTTTTTACTGATTAACCTGTTTTCTCTCTTTTTTTTCCCACTCTCTTTTTCGCCTCCATGGTGCAGGCAGGGAGGTAACGGCCCGCTGGGGCCGGGGCAGAAGAACCGGGTTTTTGTAATGTGGGGTCATCTTGCAAATTGGCAGTTTCTCCCCTGATAGTATGGGGGCTGCTATTTCTCCTCTATTGTCTGGACCTCTAGCCGTTTCTGTCTGCCCAGATCACATGCGCGGCTTCTAGGGATTATGGCAGCATAATCGGCTGACCGGTGGGGTTGATATCTTCTCACTATTCATACACCGTACCCGGCTGGAGTTATTTTTCCTCTGATTTCCCTCTGTCATAGATTTCCTGCTCATTTCATCAGTTATTCAGAATTCTGGTTAGACACTTGTGCTCCTTGTTTTTGTTTTTCACACCGCAGTTCATGCTTTCCTTTTTCGTATGATAATATTATAATTGTTGCTATGTGTTTTTGTTTTTTATTGTACTCTACCATGTTAGCTATAGAAATGAACAATCCTCGAGTATGACCTTTTCTTTTCTCCTCCAGAAGGGAGGAGCTTTTCCTTTCCCTTCTCTCCCTTTGCCGGCTGATGGGTCCCTGCTTTGCTACTTGTGGTGCACACTTGTACTAGTAGAAGGTGTGGTGCACGATTTGTGGGAACTTTTTGAGCCCCGATATCACTATGAGGGTTACCGTGGTGACCACTAAGAAGCACTTTCAGCTCGGATTTTAAATATTCCCCCACCGTTTCACTCGTAATTGCATGTCATGCTTCGCTCCACCTTCAGGAGCTAGCTTAGCCCCTCACCGCAGACTGAGTGAAGTCAGCCCTTGTTCTCGTATTCCTCCACCACTCTCCTGCTCCAACAGCTCCTGCTCCTACTCCTAGTGCTCCTATGGCATTTCTTCAATACCACGTGCACCCTTAGGCGCCCCCTACCTAGGGAGCAGGACCCTTCTTCCGTTCATCTTTTGGGCCCACCAAAATATCTAACAAAATAGTTCCCGTATTTCCCTCTAGCCTTCCTCTTTGGCTCCCTCGCTCCCGAACCAAAACTCTCAGTCGCGACTATGCAAGTACTTCTCTGCCTTCCCCATTCCCGTCCGTGAAAGCCCCATGGTTGTCACCAACTACCTAACAAGTAAACTATTACATGCTTGCTTGCATAATAGCACAACCGGAATACCTATTCCGTCATTCGGAACCTTCCTCTTCCCTTACCATTTTCCTCCCTCCCACTCTCCCTCTGCTATCTTGAGCGACTGGGGACGTGCACTCACTCTACTTGAGCTCGAGCATTCGAGGACGTTATTTTAAGGCGGAAAAAAAAGCAATACAAAAAAAGGTTGACATTTTCTACTCGTTTGACCTAGGGGGCGGGGATTTCGATTGGATTTCTCCGGTTCACCGGATTGGTGGGGGTTATTTCTTGTGATATGGCGATCAAGGTCCGTGCCCTAGTGGTTGGTTCGGCCCGATTGGGGATTTGTTTTGGGGGGGGGAGGGGATTTGACATGTAAGCCACTTCATGTGAGGAGGGTTTGTTATTATTATTTCTGTCGTGGGCCAAGATAAAGGGCTCAGACAAGCCGTGGGGGGAGAGGATTTGGGTTGGAGGTTCGCTGATTGGGAGGTTATTTGGTTGAACCATTTAGGGGAGGTGATGGAGAGAATGCTCGAGATACAAGTGCTGTGCTATACCGGTTTGCCCTGATTGAACGACGTTTGTGAACACAGCTAGGGGGGTGTTTGGCACACCGTGTGTACAAATAACCATTATTTCAAAACACGTTTTGCAGATTAGATTCAGATTAGATTTTGAACAGACCAATCACAACGGATACAAAAGGATTATATAAGAGCTTTTCCTGATGATGTAATCCCTTTTCACAGGTTTTGATTGGTCTGTTCAAATTATAATCTAAATCTAATCTGCAAAACGTGTTTTGAAATAATGGTTATTTGTACAGACGGTGTGCCAAACACCCCCTAGTATTGCATACTATCCAAATCTAGCTTTTTTGCTTAGATCTTAGTGCCACTTCAATAGTGGTCGTATTCACAACGATGATTCAATTACAAGTAGACTGCACTGGAGAGCTCCGGAGAAGAACCCAGAGGACAAAGCATCGCATGTGAAGTTGGTGATTTAGCTGAGCTTACCTCCTCTTAGATAGACGGATTGGAAAGGTGATTCAGACCAAGTTCACCAGTGTACTGATCTGGGTCGGCACTGTATCGATATAATAGCCATCATCGCCTTAGATGTCCAATCAACAATTTTGAATACTTCGAGGGAACAACAATCCTCGCAATCCATATCTGCTCCCGCAATAGGCATCCGATTACGCCATCATCACACTCCCCTCCGCCATCACCCATCACGATTGCCTGTTGCACTTACCTTTACCTACCTAACTAAGCCAGCCTCTCGAGCCCAAACAGGAGGTTCACGTATTTTCAATCCGGCTCATCAACCCTTTCTTAAGTTGATCACTAATCCGGCAAGAACTTCCACCTCAAAGCGAATAAGCATCGCGCGGTCGGCCCTGCTGTGGGTGCGTGCTCAGGCGGGAAGAAAAGGTCGCAAATCAGAAGGGCAACCACAAACACGGGAACTTACCGCAGCAGGACAAGCGCAAAAGCCAATCAGTTTGTATTGGTACGGCAAGTCTAGCTGCCAGCCCTCCCTTCTTAGCTCTGCCGCCATTAGCGCACAGTGCACAGAACACATCACGTACTTGGCATTTGTATGGTCCTGGGTGGGATACGATTTACCATACTGGTATCATAGGCAGCTACCCAAGATATCATTAATACCCACAGTATTAATGCCTCCACCTAAAGTTACCCCATCCAACCCCCGCGCCTGCCCACCCTCAGGTTTCGTTCAAGTCCACATGTTGAAATAATGAGATTTAAGAAAAATTTAATCCAAATCTTACACTCACTATCTATCCCTCACCCCCGACACGACTATATCTAGCTCCCCCACGGCATAGCACCAGGGTAATTACACGCCAAGCCCTAACGCACGAATTCTCACTCGATCTTCTTTGCATATCATTCTGCGCCACGCTCAGGTACTGTACAAGCACTCGTTGTTTCGCCGTTCCTGTATGTCTCGCGATGTAAAGCTTGAGGGGGTCTCCGAAAAATTGAGAAGATCCTTTTATAGAATGCCCCTGCCCGGCTGGTCGTGATCCGGATCGGGAAGGCTGAGACTTTTGGGGGTGACCGAGTGGGCTTTTTGTGTGTCATGTGTAGTGTTACTTACCGGTATTTGCTAGCATGATATCCTCATTGAATCTCTGACTACTGGCTGGCCCGGGGTGAGTGAGGGCTGATATTTGCGCAGGATTGTGTCCCAAAGTACTGGTATAATAGGAGGGGCCGGTACGATGGGGTATGAGAGCCGGAAGTGAATCTTCCGCTTGTCCGCAAATATTGCGTTGACTTTATTCAATGAAAAAGGAAACCCGGATAAAGCTCTTTGGTGACGTGGCGGGCGATATGGGAATAGGTAAGTTTTGCTTTTTCGCTACAGGAGGAGGTAAAGGATGATTCCTCCTTTTCCTTTTACTTTGTCCACTGGCCATCTATTGCCTTTCCCCCCCTTCCCTCCCGCGTTCTTGCGAACCTCTCTTTTTCGCTTTAATAATCTGGGGGGAGAGAGAAAGGACGCAGCCTGATATGCTGATGTGTTGATTGAGGTTAGATATTACTCTAATCTTAATCTACCTTTCATTCAACACCCTCACTCCGCTGATTCCCTAGGTACCTTAGCTACTGGCCTGTTTTCGACACGAAATCTGATCATGCTTGTGCCGTCCTTCTTGATTCATCCCACCTCTAGAACGGCTCTTGGCCAACGCAATAACCGATATGTGTCACCCGGTTAGCAGCGGCTGCAAGGCAAAATAGATAGCAAGATGGTAAGGAAAGGAAGTATGGTAGTGGAGGGCGTGGCATTGGTGTTTGTTTTCAGTTCCCTCTCTAGTCATAGCTTCCCTAGGGGTGATGTTAACCCTATCTGTACTTGAACACCAACCTGCGGATCTGCTGGTTCCGGATTGTTTAGGAATACTGCGCAGCGGTTTTTGTTGTGTGGTGGAGCGCATGAGGTGCATGCCTTCTGATGAAAGGGCGGGTTTCATAGAGTTGTCCATCTCAGACTTGTTGTTGAAATGGAGGCATGGGAGTGGTCATGAACACGGGCCCAGGCCAACGGTAGCTGATATCTCGTTGTCGTGGAAAACTCTTTACAAGTAGCTTCGGCACTCTTCAGGGTTCAGCTCGTGAATCTTGTGAAAGGCCTTATGCTTCGCGAGGGAGCCTCTCGGGGGGCGCAAGGACACGATGGTGGGCTTATCTCCTAAGAACATTTCGTCGTCGTCGGAGTGACATCTGCAGCCCTCATCGGCCCATTGTCACGAACGATTTAAGCGCTGTTTATAGGAGAGAGTGATTAACTGTGATCAGATAGGGGGACAGGCGCACGAAACCAAGTCACTCCAATCAGCCTAAAAACTCACGGGGACAAAGTTCAAGTTGCCTCCCACCCCTTGCCGCATGGGTTCACACATCCAGCAAGCATCAGTCAGCCTTGTACATCTCGGGACGATTTTTAAAAGTTTACGCTCCCTTGGCTCAATGCATCAAGGCATTGCAGCAGAATGCAGGCACGGTACCAATCCTGCGGAACCGGGAGTTGCGAATCCCTATCGAGGAGCCTTCTATGTCCTTTGAAGAACGATGATTCATCGATACCGGGCACTTTGGTAGTACTACGAATTCGGTAGCTAGGTTACTATAGTTGCCCTTAGAAAGGTGAAAAGTGAAAAGTGAAAAGTGAAAAGAAGTGAAAAGAAAGGAAATTTTAAAAGGTTGGGATAATACAAGAAAAAGGAAGCGTGAGCCTAGTTCCCGAGATGGCGGGGGATATTGTTGGACAAAATGGGAAAAATGAAGGAAAGCGGGGGCCACTGACAAGGAAGGCCAGGGAAACAAGGGCGCAGAGTGATCGCGTAAGCAGAAAAGGCGTTTGCCTGACGATCCGGAGGAGCGCCGGTAGAATGATACGGAACGATCCTTGAGCCGTTTTCGTAAGGCAAACCCGGAATTTCTTACAAACGTGGGGTACGAACATCCGTCCACCGCCCCCTCCCCCCCACCCGCTCTCTTGATCTTATGACCCTCCCGTCAAAAAGGTAGTTTCTTCCTCAGCTAAACACCTTCTTAGGAATAGTGGTGTTCTAAAACGGCAAGTAATACCACATGCCCAAATCATCACACTCCCCTAAATAGTTGGCTTGATCTCACAACCCTGATGCTTCTGAGCGGCGGAGGGAGAATCGCCGGGCTGGCACAGGATATGAAGAAGTACGAGCGATGATTTAGACAAGAGGGCTCAGCTACTCCCAACAGGGGGTTTGTTCCGCTCACGGCCCGACCAAATAAGTGATCCCTAATCTAATGGGTCGTTTCTGGAGTAAATTTTTAGCTGAGAGTTAAGATGTTACGGCACTTTGTTCATAGAATGAGTGCGATACGGGATGGTGCTTATTCCAAATTAACACTCATAGGAGAACGGTGTGGGCGCGGTGGGTTTAAGGTTGAATGAAACATTGCATCATAGATGCCGCAACAGCTAAGGCGCTAGGTGCAATGTGAACAAAGCCAGAGAGGGCGTCTGGGCGTGGAAAATAAGGCAATGGCTATATTATAGAAAAAGAAATATATTATGCTTCAACCCCCAATTTCCATCCAGCTCTTGTTTCAGTGACACTTCCTCAAAAGAGTAGGTTTCATTCTCATCGTTATTATGAGGTAGTAATTCCAAGTTCTCATCACTGAACCCACACGTATACACTGAACCCACACGTATACACTGAACCCACACGTATATACTGCACTAGGCTGATCTAATCCTTCTATATTCCAATTCTCGAAATCTCGGTTAAGGTTTCCTGTGCTTGGGGGGTATGGACGGATCCTAACTATAGTTGATGAGCAGAGAAAGATCAAAGGATGAAACTTCCACCATATTTCACTAACCTACAACAATACAACTATCATACCTGGTATGGTTGTCCTGAATATTTAAACCCTTCTAGGATTTTTAAAAGATTCCATAATATATTTATTACTTAGGATCATGTTCTTAAATTTTCATTTATCTAATTCTTAAATATTAATAGTTATTCTGATCCACTTTCTCTACTCTTATATAAGATAAAGAGCAACTCAGGTTAACTGTACTAAAACTTCTGTCACAGTATGGTACTTTAATTATAATGCCGTGCTTCCATTTCAAATGCCAATCAGTTTTGTATTGTGGACTATCCCTTGTGCAGCACGAAGAAGTAAAATAAATTCGATGCCGGGCAAGCTGAGCTGGATGTGGAATGAACTGAATTTTAATAGTATTCTGTGGTTTTATCAAGGTGCTACCAGCGGGGCAGCTATTGTCTGAAAGGTTCAATTTTGACACCAACCACAGTTATCCGGTAGCTACTTTTGGTTTGGCACCAAGCAACGAATTTTACCCCTTCATGGGGGGGCCCAAGGGATAGGTGTCATGTTACTGGTAAATTTTACTATATATCACTTGACCAACCTACAGAGTCCTCCTTGCCCCTTCCAGACACCCCCCGAACTACTAGCCCCTCTGCCAACCATATTCAAAGTCCCGTTGCAAAGGCTCTAGTACAGGTCTTATGTATTGTAGGTTACTGTGTTATCCGTTACCATCGAACAAGCGCCACACACTTGATGGCGTATTGCTGGCGCGCGAAACCAGCCTGTGGTTGTCATAATATTAACTAGGAGTACTGAAAAGGCCGATTTCAGACTCCACACACCGTCCAACATTATGCAACACCGGTCTTGGCGGAAACTGCATAATATTTGTAGTAGATAATGCGGTGCCGTATACTCGTCAAATTGATTAACCTATGTGCGAACCTGTTTACGATACTAGAGAGTTTGCGCAAGGAGACCTAGGTGGCAGGAAAACAGGTTATTTTCTGTTAATCTAAGAGTCTTGGACGCCCAGGTGGGTAGCGAGACCTTGGAAGAAGTGTAAAATACGGCTTTTCAGACCTGAAGAAATCCGATCGCTGCAGAACAATAAATCAGCAGCAACACAGCGCTCTTTTTAGATTTTATTGAAAGGTTTTACAAATGATAATATTGGGCATTCAGTAGTACAAGTGCCAGGGATAAAGATTTCGTACAAGGCAGGGTTTATTTTGCGGGTTAACCTAAATTAACTGTTTAGATACTTTATCCCTACCACTTGTAGATTATCACCTGTACTATGGCAGTTAGTATGGGTAGTACCTAATTTGTGTATCTGGGAATCCTAATTTGAGCAGGAAACAGATTTGAGGCAGTGCGATATTACCCTACTCAATTCCCATCTTCCATCTACTCAGCCACCTAGACCTGGTGCGCAAACTCATTCAGAGACCTAGGTCTCTTTTCCGTTAACTGCCATCTAGGTCTCTACTACCGTATGCCCGTACCCGGGAATATGTTATCCAACACGAAAGGGATAGTTAACAGGAAAAATAATCCCTGTCTAGTTTAAAAACATATTCGCGGACACGGTTAGTGTACGGGTAAATTTACTTGCCCGGGAGGAAAATCTGGGGCTAATACGGTAGTTGAGTGTGCCACAACTAGCCACTCACGCGCCCTGCACCCGTCATCCTAGTGCCGTTACCTCTCTCAGACGTCATGCAGAACTTTACCGGATACCAGTTCTTTCCTCACTTTTCTTCAGTCATCGCACCACTCCTCACCCAACAACGCCCCAGTTGGCTTCTCGTTTAATTCGTTCCTACCGCATCTAATTTGGCCCTGAGCTCTCTCAATTCATCTCTCTCTTACCTCCGTTTAAAGCTCATCACACTCGGGCACTAAATTACAAAGAAGCGGGGCAGCCTGCTAGGTGGTTGAGGTCTAGACGGGCCAATTAGCTTCTCTCACCTATTTTTTTGTTGAGAATTTGAATTCCTTCAAACTGTACTGCCAGTTGCAGGATCTCATATCAGAATGTTGGAAGGATTGGTATGTCAGCTATCTCGAGTGGTGTCGGGCCATGTTTCACTAATCTTGCGGTCAGATTGCGACGCTAATGAATCGGTTCCTGGGGATGTGCGATGGTAACTGACCCCGAGCCGTGTTCCAATTTACTGACCACTGTGATCAGGTACATTAAGAACTTCGATAGCAAACAGCTAAATGTTGGCATCTGGAGGTTGGTTTTGAGAATAGCTAATCACGGTCTTTACTAACATGTTGGTCTTTCTCAGTGGCGATGTACGATTACGGAACCTAGAGCTGAAGAAAGAGGTATATCCTATCAAGACTCCTTATGGGCCATGGAATAATTTCTTACTGTTTTTTAGGCCTTGGATCACATGAAGCTCCCCATAAATGTCATAGAAGGACATTTGGGGCAACTTACACTACAGTAAGCCTGGCTTGTCTCTCGGGGTAGCTGATTCACGGCTGACAACATGACAGAATCCCCTGGAGTAATCTGAAAGGCAAGCCGGTGAAAGTAATTATCGAAGATGTCTATCTACTAGCCAACCCAAAGGCTGATCAGGAGGTGAGAGCATCGCTCTTGGCAACCCCCAGTTATAACTATCATCTCCGAGGCGCTTACCTGTTACTACATAGTATAACGAGGAAGAAGAGGAACGGCGGAAGCAATCCATCAAACAAGAGAAACTTCAAAATGCCGAGTTACTTCAAGATAGGAATACTGAGGGGATGTCACCGGAGGAACTGCAGAAAAACCAGAGCTTCACAAACACTCTTGTCACCAAAGTAGGAACCGAATAGCCAATGTCTGCCCAAGATTACCTGTTAACACCTGGTGATAAAGATCTTAGATAATCTTCAAATCACGGTGAAAAATATCCATATCCGATACGAGGACTCTCTCAGCACTCCAGGGGTAGATACCGGCTCTCCCTCAATGCTTTACTAAATAAGGATGCTGACTTCGATAGCACCCGTTCTCCCTTGGATTCACGCTTGAGGAGTTTTCTGCCGTCTCAACCAACGAAAATTGGGAACCCAACTTTATCCAGGATAACGTTTCTGTTACCCACAAGCTCGCCAAGTTGGGCTCGCTAGCCATCTATTGGAACACAGACTCTGAGCACTTTGGGGGTCGCCCTAATACCCACGCGATGATGGTAAAAGGTTTCGAGGGCCTCATAGCGTCTGAAAACGATATACCTGCTGGCCACCAGTTTGTGCTAAAGCCTGTGAGCGGCACTGGTCATATTGAAATGAACAAAACCGGTAGAGCAGATGTTCCTAAGATGATAGCCCAAATGATATTTAACGAAATTGGTTTTATTCTCGATGAGGACCAATATAGAGACGTGCTTATGATGATTGACAATTTTCACTTTTACCTGCGTCACCAACAATACAAGAAGTATCAACCAAAAGGAAAGTCCCCAAAGGAGGACCCAAGGGCATGGTTTCTTTTTGCTGGTAACGCAGTTTTAAGCCGAATACACGAGAAAAATAAGAAATGGTCTTGGGATTACTTCCGTGAGAGAAGGGATGACAGGAAACGGTATATTGAGCTGTTCAAGCAACTAAAGCAGCAGGAGCAACTGCCGGCATCCGAGGCGGAGGAATTGAAGAAGCTTGAACGGAAGCTGTCATACGAGGATCTAAGATTCTATCGATCCCTTGCAAGAAATCAGTTGCGGAAGGAGCGCGCCTTGGTCAAAAAGCCGGAGCAACAGCAAGCGCAAGGGTGGGTTTCATGGATGTGGGGCTCTGCTCAAAAGAAAGAGGAGGAGCAGAGTGCCGTTATGACTGACCAGCAACGTAAAGAGCTTTATGAAGCGATTGATTGGGATGAGAAGAAGGCTATAGCAGAATCCATCGACCTTCCACGTGATTCGGTTAAAATGCAGGTCGAGGCGAGTTTGAGAACCGGAAGCTTCACACTCAAGAGAGACCCCCACGGAGACGGAACAGAAATACTGGCGCTCCTGTTTGACACGTTCAAGTCAAGGGTCCTGCAACGCCCTGATTCCTTCTATGGTGAGCTTAGCCTGGGAGGATTAAGAGTTTATGATGGCACAACCAAGGGGTCCTTATATCCCCAGATCGTGAGAGTCAAGGATGTGGTCCCTGCTCTCGGACTTGAAGAACTGGACGACGATGACGAAAATGTCCCAAACGAATCGGACTCTGATGCGCCGTTTTTTCAAGCTTCCCTTGAGCGTAACCCGCTAGATGAGAGTGCCGATTCAGCAGTTACAATGAAGATGAGGAGCATGGAGATTATCTACAACCCTATATTTATAGAGGAGATTTACAAATTTTTTAAGCCTCCGGAGCGGCATATGGAGAGTATCGGTGCTCTAATGGAATCAGCTGGGGCTACTGTAGAAGGCATCCGACAACAAACACGGGCAGGGCTGGAATTCGCTTTGGAAGAACACAAGACACTTAACGCCAAGTTAGACCTGCAAGCACCTCTAATTATTATACCTGAGAGTATTTGCGACGCGAAGTCGAATTGTTTGATTCTCGACGCCGGACATGTTAGTCTGACGAGCGACCTGGTAAAGAAGCGAGATATCAGAGAGATACATTCCAAACAGAGGCTACAATATAGTGACGAGGATTATGCAAGGTTAGAGTCATTGATGTATGACAAGTTTTCTTTGAAATTAGAATCAACTCAGGTTCGTGCCTACCGCTCTGGAATCCAAGTTATCCTTCACAATCTAATTTTAAGACCAGGTTCTCATTGGGCCTTCCGTGGAAGAAACGAAACTACAGTTACGTGCAAAGTCCGACAGGAAGCATCTTCATATTGTTGATCGGATTAACATCAATTTCACAGTCGATGTATCTATCCTTCCTAAAGCTTCAAATCTTACAAAGTTCCGAATGTCCGGCCATCTTCCCGTTCTTCATGCTTCTTTGTCGGACAAAAAGTATAAAGCCTTGATGAAAATAATCGACATGGCAATCCCGAAGCTAGGCCAGGAGGGATCACCTAACCCCCAGAAGCCAGTGCGCCAACCTGCTCAAGAGTGGAGGTCTAAGCCCACGCATGACCAAGCTCGCCGAGCCCCCTTCCAGTTCCCTTCAAAGCAAGAAGACCTGGTGCTGCAGGATGACAGTGATGCCGAGACTGATGAGCACTTTGAGGAAGCATCTGATGGTATTCCGAACGATTCACCTAGTACCCATCAGAGAACATTCGAACTCAAGTTTACCGTGGGAGAACTGCGGGGATCTCTATTCCGGGCAGACCCAGAGGGGAGGAATCCCGATAAGCAGCTAGTCCTCCTAGTTGCCGAACATTTTGCTTTAGACTTCCACATCAGACCATTTGATATGGCTGCGGAAATAATTCTAAAGTCATTAAACGTCGAAGATCTGATAGATGACGATCCGTCCACTACCTTCAAGCGAATTGTTACCTCTGACGCGCTTCAAGAACAATCAAACGATAGTCCCCTCTTCTTTGTCAAGTACGTAAAGGTGAAGCGAGAGTCTCCAGAATTTATGACAGTCTATGAGGCTATTGAGACAAACGTGGACATTTCTATATCCACAATTAATGTTGTGATAACTAGAAAGACTGTTTTAACACTTCTTGATTTTATCATCACAACCTTTACTAATCCGGGTAACAATCAAAAAAAGACTTCGACCCAAGTTATAGAAGGCGCTACACAAGATTCCGGAGAGAAGGCGACGGACCTAGCGGCTTCCAACGATCCCCCAGAGGCCGACAAAATCCGTGTTAAGATCAACTTGGATAGTATAGGTCTCATCCTCAACAATGACGGTATACGCTTAGCAACCCTTAGCCTTGCCCGTGCGGACGTTGGTATGTTTCTCATGGGGAAAACTATGCGGATTGGAGCCCGGCTTGGAGACTTTTCTCTCTTTGACGACATCAATGAAGGCGCTGAAGAGAATTCGCCACTAAGGCAGCTTGTTACTATCCAGGGTGACGAACTAGCAGATTTCCGATATGAGACATTCGATCCAGAAGCAACCCAATCATACCCTGGCTACAATTCTTCAATCTACCTCCGTTCCGGATCCATTAAAATCAACTTTGTGGAAGAACCCTTTCGGAAGATTATTGACTACGCTATTAAATTCGGGAAAATGCAAGCACTTTTTAACGCTGCGCGCCAAGCTGCTATGAATCAAGCTAGCCAAATGCAAGAAAACGCAAATCAGATTCACTTTGATATCTTGGTCCGAACCCCCATTATAGTTTTCCCGCGAACAAATGTCGGTGGTCATGCGGAGCGGGATCTTCTCACAGCATACCTCGGAGAGCTCTACGCTCAGAACAAATTTGTCCCCCTCGACAATTCCGAAAATTCCCCTGTAGTGAATAAGATTTCCGCCGGAATCAGTAAGACGCGACTGACATCCGACTTTTACTTTAATGGCGGTCAAAAAGAGGAGCTTGAGCTTTTGGACAAACTAGATATATCTTTTGGAGTCACATATCTTGAACATACTTGTAATGCCGAGCGGCCAGATCTCGAGGTAGGATTTAACCCTGCGATTTCAGACATAAACTAATTCTCTCAGATCGAGGGTGCGATGTCCGACCTCAATCTCAAGTTAACCCAGACACAGTTCAAGTTCCTACTAGAACTCTCCCGATCAATTCCGATGGTCTTTGCAGGTGACCCCGAAGATGAAGAAATTGTCGAACAGTTCCCGACGGAGATGGAGCCAGCGAAAAAGACAATCCGACAATCGAACGAGGAGCCAGCCCAAGTAGTACATCTGAACCCGGAACTAGGCGTCAGCCCAGACACCTGGACCAAGGTGGATATGGTCTTTAGTGTAGGGAGCATAGCCTTAGAATTGTTCACTGCTGACCCGGATAATCCTGTTGGTGACCTTGAAGCAGCAAGCTTGTCTAGAGCGTCCCTGAGCAATACTAATGTTAAGCTCCGAATGATCAGCGACGGTTCTATTGAATCAGAGCTTCTAATCGACTCCTTCAATATTGGAGATAGCCGGCACCAGGAAACCAATAAGTTCCGTAAGATCATGTCGTCAACCAATCATCAGGGGTCACAATTCATGGCCAGTGTTACGATCTCAAGTGGTACCGAGCGAAACCTTGTGGCACTTCTAACAATCGATAGCCCCAGAATTGTATTTGCCTTGGACTATATCTTTGCCCTCCGGAGCTTTGTGATGTCGGCGCTAGAAACTGAGGAGGATCCGGCGGCAGAAGCGTTAGATGAAACCTCTGAGAGTGAAGATAATCTCAGCGAGAGAAGTACTCGCCTTGGGTTAGGTTCGCTTAGCAAGATAGATCATTCGTCAAGGTCTACAGACTCCAGGAAAGGTGATAAGGCCAAGGAAACCAATGAGACAATGTCCGTTTCCTTCCAAGTCAATATAGTCGATTCCCAAGTTATGCTTATTGCGAACCCCGGAATCAGTAACTCAGAAGCTATCGTCCTAAGCACAAAGCAGATTTTAATTTCGCAGCAACACGCTCTAACCCTTCAAGTCGAGGAAGTGGGGATGTTCTTGTGCCGGATGGACAAGTTTGAAACCAGCCGCCTCCGTATTCTAGACGACTTCACAATAACCGGATCGATGGACAACCGATCCCTTGGTGCGAACCAGTCTATCCAGAGCATCCGGATAGACGTCGGCCCATTGGTGTTGCGAGTATCTTTACGCGACATCCTTCTCGCGACCCAAATATTCAATAAGGCATCAGAAATGTCTTCACCCAACAAAGGCAAGTCCGAGATAGAGGGTGAGGCCAAGCGTCTTGACACCTCAAAGGCGTCTGGTAAATCTCTCAAGAGAAGAACTGCCAGCGGGAAAGAGCCTTCAACTGCGGCACGGCAGGGTGCAAAATCTTCCGGCACTTCTAGGAATCAGACATCCCAAGGCCGACAAGCCGCTTCGACAATTGTGAAGCGGGAAGAGTTGACAGCCAATTTTTCTGGGATGCGAGTAATACTGATCGGAGACCAGCATGAGCTACCATTATTGGACTTAAGCGTAAAACATTTCAGTGCTCGGGTAAAAGATTGGTCCGGAGAGGTATGTCATCCATTAACAATCTACCATCCATTACTAAACGTGTTCCACAGCTGGATGCGGACACAAGTATCGAGTTGTTCATGAACATCTACAACTTTTCGAAATCTGCTTGGGAGCCACTGATTGAACCATGGCAGTTAGGCTTCCATGTAAGGCCACTCCTGAATATCCCAATAAACATCTGCTAAATGACGTTAGATGTCGCGCTCGGTTCAGCTAGGAAAACTCTCAATTGATCTTATCTCTCGAAAGATGTTAGAATTGACCATCACGTCCCAGACAATAGCTTTAGCTTCCAAGGCAGCTCAATTTATGCAACAAAACGAGGATATACTGACAAAACCTCGCGGCGCCGATTCCCCTTACCGGATTCGCAACCAGACAGGATTTCCTTTGCACGTATGGGCTGCTTCTGACCCACTCCTAGGAGAATCAATGGCAGTCAAGCTCGAGGATGGGCAACAAGTGCCTTGGAGATTTGAAGAATGGGAGAAGATGCGAGAAAACCTGAGCCCCGACGGATCCAGCGGTATTGTAGGCATCAAAATTGAAAATTCAGGGTTCGAGAGTATTACCGAAATACCCGTTAATAAAGAAGGGGAGACGCTTTATACACTTCGTCCGCCAAAGGACAATACCCTCCACCGTCTACTATGTGAGGTTCATCTTGGGACAGATAACGTCAAGTACATCACCTTCAGGTCACCTCTCATCATTGAGAACAACACCCAAATTCCTGTCGAGATCGGTGTCTTGGACATTGAAGCTCAGAATACCGTCAGGGTCTATAAAATACTACCGGGCGAAAGCCAGCCAGCCCCAATAGAGGCCGCATATCACCAATCAGTAGTGGTTAGGCCAGATGGTGAACCCCCTCAATCTCCTCCAGCACTACTCAGTTGCTAACTCCTCTCTAGCTGGATTCGGGTATAATTGGTCTCAAGACCGTCTGTTTTGGAGGACCCTTCTGAAAAAACCGACTAAATGTCTCAACTGCAATAGTGAGGAGAGAAATAACACGCCTCCATTTTACTTCCAAATGCACGCCACCTTCTCACGGAATAATCCAGCCACAAAATCATATCCATACATGAGGATCCAGTTGTCTGCGCCCCTCGAAGTCCAAAACCTTCTCCCCTATGACTTCAAGTTCCGCATATATGACAAGCATACTAAGAAAGAATGGACAAATTTTCTCCGCAAAGGTGGCTTGAGCCCAGTCCATGTGGTCGAACTTTCACACCTGCTTCTCATGAGTATTGATATGCAAGATACCGTTTATACCGCCAGTGACTTCGCTATAATCAATTCCGATAGCACAGAGTTTGATAAAGAGACAACACTGGTGGCAAGAGACAACCAGGGCTTAGAACTAAAGCTCCGGCTGCATTACTTCCCGATTGCTAATAGTGGTGGCGCCTTCCGAGTCGCGGTCTATAGTCCTTACGTGATTCTAAACAAAACCGGGTTGACGATGATGGTTATGTCCAAGTCTTTGTTACAATCCGCAAAGGTTGCTGCGGGGCAGATGCAAACGAGTGAGACATCTCCTTCGGCGGTTCATGACCCCAGCTAATACTTTCAGGTGCAGGATCCTCTCAACGAGCTGTCCCTTACATGTTTTCCTACCCGAATGATGACCGGAAAAACCGTGCAGTTCTCAAAGTCGGAAATTCAACCTGGAGTAGACCTCACAGTTTTGAAGCGATCGGAAATGTTGCAGACGTAGTCCTTCCGTCCTCAACCAAGGAAACTGAGTTGCATATCGGAATATCAGTGGACGAAGGAGAGGGAAAATACAAAATGACGAAAATAGTTACATTAACTCCTCGATTTATCCTCAAGAGCAAGTTACCGGAAGCTATTCAGATAAGAGAGCCTAGCACCGGTTCAAATAACATCATGACTCTCAACCCTGGAGAGTTACTTCCCTTGCATTTCCTCAAAGCTTCTGAGCGTAAACAACTGACTTTGCTCTTCCCTGGCATCAATAATCGATGGTCATCGCCTTTTAATATCTCTGATTTAGGAAGTGTGCACGTTAAGATGCATAAAGCTAATCAGCGGCAAAGCCTTATACGGATAGACATCTTACAGGAGAAGGCCACTATTTTCCTACATCTCAGTATTGAAAAGAAGAATTGGCCATTCTCTATACGGAATGAGAGTAGCCAGGAATTTACTTTCTACCAAGCCGACCCCAACCAGGACGACGACGAAGAAAAGGAGAGTGACTTCCGTCCAGTTTATTACAAGATTCCGCCCCGAAGCATTATGCCTTACGCCTGGGATTTCCCCGCTGCTAAGAGCAAAGAGCTTGTTCTGATGGTTCGCGACCGGAAGCGACATGTTCGCCTTGCTGAGATCGGTAATTTAGTAAGCTCCCACCTTATTTTTCCGCCAGGATAGATCTTAGGTTCTTACCTACTTCTAGGTTCCTTTCAAAGTGGAAACTGGCGTAATTGGTGAGGATGGCAATCCAACAAAGAAGATAATCGAGATCAACGTTCGAGCCGATGGCCCCACACAAACTCTAGTCCTTTCCAACTACCGACCTTCCAAGAGCTTGTACAAACCCAAGGCCAATACATCATCCACCAGTGTTGCGACAAGCGCCGGTTTCGAAGTCAAGGATGAGGACAGTGACATTACCTTTCAGGTCCAAATACGATTTGCTGGGATCGGAATCTCACTTATCAACCGACAGCTCAAAGAATTGGCCTACATTACGTTCCGTGACCTGGAGGTGAAATACAATGAGTCATTCCTTCTCCAAACCCTCAACGTGCTTTTGAAGTGGATTCAAATTGACAATCAATTGTATGGAGGACTTTTTCCCATTATTCTTTACCCTAGCGTCGTACCGAAGACAGGTAAAGAAATGGATGTTCACCCCTCGCTTCATGCATCAATCACTCGAGTGAAGGATGACTGTATGTTTACTATACTCCCCCGAAATCCTAAATCATTAGCAGCCACTAATGTACAATAGCATACGGCGTACTCTACATTAAATACGCCACATTCCTATTGCAACAGATGACGCTTGAAATCGATGAGGACTTTATTTACGCGCTTCTCGATTTTTCTAAGATCCCCGGTGCTAGTTGGATGGAACCCGATGACGGAAAACTCTGCGACGACGACTTAGACATTCCAGAGCCGAAGACGGATAGTAGCGGGCAAGATATGTATTTCGAGCTGCTGAACATTCAACCCGCACAGCTCGACATTTCACTTCTCAGGACAGAGGTAGTCAATGTTGAGGACAAAACTTCATCACGTAACCCCTTACTATTTATTCTAAACGTCTTTACAATGGCGATCGGAAATATCAATGACGCGCCGGTGCGCTTGAATGCTTTGATGTTGGAAAATGCGAGGGTTTCAATGCCAGTCCTTGCGCGACACCTTCAGACCCATTATAGCAACGAGTTCTTGTACCAAATTCACAAGATTTTGGGATCGGCAGACTTTTTGGGCAACCCCGTTGGATTGTTCAACAATATCAGTTCTGGCGTCTTGGACATATTTTATGAGCCTTACAACGGCTTCATCATGACGGATCGCCCAGCGGAGGTTGGTCTCGGGCTAGCCAAGGGCGCCACCAGCTTCTTCAAGAAGTCGGTATTCGGGGTATCCGACAGCTTATCCAAGTTTACAGGTAGTATGGCTAAAGGCATGCAAACACATTCCCTACAGTGTCAACGCTCCATGAATACTAATCAACCACCTACATACAGGCCTCGCCGCAGCAACCCTAGACAAACAGTTCCAAGATCGTAGACGCATGTCGCGAGCCCGAAACCGCCCAAAACACGCACTGTATGGTATAACATCTGGTACAGACTCACTCATCACCAGCTTCGCCAGTGGGCTTGGCGGGCTTGCCAGAAAGCCGCTAGAAGGCGCAGAACGTGAAGGCGCATTAGGTTTCTTTAAGGGGCTTGGCAAGGGCGTTGTTGGTCTGGCTACTAAGCCTGCGATTGGAGTCTTTGATCTCGCGTCAAGTACGCAACCCCACCCTATCGCTTCATCGCTCAGTACTAATATTCGAGTGGTACAGATGTCACAGAGGGTATCCGTAACACGACGACTGTTTTTGACGCGGAAGGACTCGACCGGGTTCGCCTCACACGATACATCGGCCAGGATGGTGTTGTTAGACCGTACTCGCAGCGCGAAGCGCTCGGCCAATTTTGGTTGAAGCAACTAGACAACGGAAAGTTCTTTGACGACGAATACATTGCTCACCTAGAACTCCCCGAGCAGGACCTAGTAGTAATGTTAACATATTCGTAGGTAACCCTTACCTTATTTCAGTGAGACCGACACTAATGAAGGGTTAGGCGAATCATGCTTGTCAAAGCTAAACAGCTTCACTGCCAATGGGATCTTTCTCTAAACGAGCTTCAAACGATCAGCATGGAGAAAACAGGAATAGCTTTAATGCTACGAGGTGGCCGACAAGGTCCCTTCATACCAACCAGGGACGAGTCGTCACGGAAGTTCCTGTTCAAGAAAATTGAACTGGCCGTCAATTCATTCAATAGCACAGCCGCAGTTTCTTAAGTTGTCCAACGTGAGATTAAAGCTTTTCTTGAGAAAAAATTTCAATCTACATTCTTTCCTTTCCTTCAGGGTGGCATATTCAACGCCTCAATGAGTGTTTTTCAATCTATTTCATGATACCATGTCCTTTCAAAAGCACATCAACGCCTGGTCAGTCAGTCAGGTCTGATTTTCTGCCAGCACAATACATCACACAATATTTATCCGGATATTTTTCAATACTTAATGCTAATGAAATATATTCTTTACTACTATGTGGCGCGTTCTAAACCAACTATAGTATTTACCCGTCCGGAATAGCTCCCATCACGAAACATGAAATATCACCCGTGCCGTAAACCACGACCCAAAACTACTATACACTAGCGCCCACAGCAATCATATTATGATATGCCACAAATAAGATAAACCCTACCCCTCTTTGCCCAGACCCCTTCCCTTCGCTCCCTAATGCAGCTCCCCGCATGGTCCCGATCGGCGCCTGCGCGTAGCCCCCCCACCCAAGGCAATCGAACCAAACACGTAACCCAATGTATCAGCAGTACACGGTATCGCCGAAGAGCACATGTGTATGAACAGCATCAGGCTCAAACCAAGAAATTAGCCCGACATGATTGGAAACAGAAAGCTTGTATGTACCGAAAGGGTAGTCTGTAAAGTATTATATGGTATGCATAGAAGTGAGGCGCTCCCTTTTCTGTTAATATATGGGGGACGCGGACGCAATGTGGTGGGTCTGTATCCCCTCGATATTTCGTTTTGGTTTTGATTGGAGTTAAGCTATTATTGTGCAAAGGATGTAAGGGAGGGGGGGGGGGGGGGGTGCTTTTACGAGCCGTTCTCAGGAAGGAGGGGGCGCTGTTATGGGGTTGGTGGGCTCGGCCACGTCAGGTTTAGGTTAGGAAAGGCGGGGGCAAGGTTCCGCTCGCCGGAGTGGGTGATCGGCTGTGATTAAGTGCTTTGCTCCATCATAATGGGAGAGGGAGGCATTTGCGTACGAGGTTGAGATTATGAGTGGGAGACCATAAGAGTTGGGATTCAAGTTCTGATTCATTTCCCCTCTTTTATCTCAACGCATAATAGACCACAGCCCAGTGTGGAGGAGATGGTGCTGAAGCGACTGCCCTTACAAACAGCATAATACAGTGTACGGGTGGCTCGGTCTCACCTCAGCCACTATCTTCGTCAATATAGCCCGGAGTATTACTTGCCCCCCTAGTCAGGCGGCGGTACCTGACCCGCTGGAAGCATTCCGCTAGGTCGGTCAGTGCACCAGGAGTGATATTGGGAGGGTTTGGGTAGGATAGCGGTGTGAAAGAAAATCTGTGTTTACAGGCCCCTAAGAAGCGTTACATAATAGCTATTTCTACTAACTCACTTAGTACTCATCGTATGACTAGTCATGCTTCACAACCACTCCTTCTCCGAAATGCGGGGTGTGCGTTTTTGTTATTTCTCCAGGAGCTCCCTTGTCCTCACATACGCGCAGCCATCCCAAGCCCATCCAAAGGCACCTGCAAAGCAACCCCCTACCAAGGGCAGAGCGTCAAAACCAGTGCTACCGGTTTAACTAGAGCTAACCTATTTTTCACCCCTCAAGAACGAACTACGAGACCAAATTGCAAATGCGCCGATTCATACTCCCCCCGCAACGTTGTCTCAACAGTGCGTAGACAGTCGCTTGTATCCTACCGAGTGATTTCTTGTGGATGAAGGTACAGTGCTCCAGCAATGCATGCCTCGAACCAGACACTTCCAGGCACGTGATGCAATTGTGCAAGCCTTAGCTCACACTGTCCACCGGAATTCTTCTCCAGCTCGATACTCACACAATGCGAGCATTTGGGTGCCGATCCGGGGATTGTAGCAAGATGGTTTATCGATGAACTAGTCTGCGTCGTTGTTGTCCCTTGGCCCCAGAACGATGCCGGCATATCTCATGTAGATGTATGAGCCGCGCCCACTGGTGCCATCGCCCCGAACAAGTGCTGCGTACACAGAACCGCCGAGAGACGTGCCAGCACTCACAGCTTTGCCCACCAATGCGAAAGAGTCACGCCTAAACCACCCAGATGGGATTACATACGGTTCTGTTGATTTCTACCTGCTGGACTAGAATTGCTCCTAAAGGTAGTTAAAATGTGCATTTTTAACCCTATCATGACTGCATTCGTGGTTAGTACTCTGTACACTGATTACATATCGGTCTGCGCGGTCTCTGCAGTTTTAAAACAAAATCACCGTACAAAAATAACTATCTCTAGGTTTTCGGTACATGAGAAGAAAAAAATCTCCCACAGAATTTCTTCATTAGAGGTTTGCAAACAAACCCTCCCAAGTCCGTTCTTGAGAGGAAATTCCGCACAAACAAAATACTCGAGCATAAGGAAATAGACCAATAGCTGCTGTACTTGCTGTTTATGTTATCAGGGGCACCCTGGGCGCTTGAAACGAAACAAGTAAACAAAATCTTAGAACTCTGCCACCTAATTGGCGGGCCAGATTTTGGCCGGTCGCAATCACGGCTCCCCCTTCACGCACTCGAAATGTCAATCTCCAATCTCATCGCACGGAAATAAAATTGAGTTTACGCCTTGCCCGCGGAAACCGCCAAATTCCCCTCAAAACCCGAGAAAAGCACAACCTATAAGGATTGACACTTGTTCAATGGTCCTTCCAGATGTACCCAATTTTGTACGTCGTTCGAGATCGATAGAATCTATTCGGCTATCCGGAGGCCTCCATGTTTACGATCTGTAATACGCAGTGAAGAAAGAGCCTGGCATTGGAGAGCTAAAACAACTGCACCGCCCTCCTGTGAATGAGAGCTTGTGCAGTACACCGGCGATATTTGAGCTTGGGGGGAACACAGATAAATTTACAAGAAATGGCCACATTCCTCCGGTTTACTTTCAATCGCCGCCAATAGGTTCGGTATGCTTGACAAACTATTGGCAGGTTAAGCATTCCTCATTGGGCAACAGGATATTCGGCAACTCTGGCCTAGAACCATGGAATTGTACCGCACCCAACCCCCGATATATGGATCCTTGATGGGGATAGAGCTTACGCCCGCCCGAAGTAAATATTCGAATGCCAATCATAACTCGTGATTCGTAGACACGGTCGTCAGCTGAGATGTGCGCAGCATCGAGATGCTCCATTGCCTTCACTATATACCACGACGGAGCGAGGCCTGTAGCGGTGAATTTTTGTTACCCTACTTTGACGATTTCCCTTTTTGCCCCCAAATACCCCTGTTTGTCACCCGCCCAGTTTCGTCGTGGATACGGCGAAGACTGTCATCCACAAGAAGTCTACTTATCTATTCGATGATCTCCATCATCTCTTCCACCAGTGGTACTTGCAGGAGGCGATGGCCAGTCAACCTGCATAAACACACCTTGACCTATCAGCAAACAAGTTATGGTCTCTATCATGGGTGCTCTATTCGTTTATAAAGTATGCTCCTAAAAATTAATTTGCGTTTGCAGTCGCCCCGATCATTGCCGATTCCTACCGCAGAAGATCTCCGATATGCGAGTTCCGAAACGAAGCCTTCCAGCCGAAAGCTTGGGCCTCTCACCTTACTTCACCAAGGGAACAACACACAGAGTATGCACATACCAAAACAACCACCACCTAATTCCTTCTCAATTAGCGTACACAAGCACTTTAAGCTAGCTCACGATACTGTTCAGTATCTGTGCCCTGCTCGTATCCCAATAAAACACCGAGACTTCACCAGCCGTGGAGGAGCCCCCGTCCTGCTGGCGGTGGTCTGGACTGGCTGCCTTTGTCAACAGAGCTACCGCTTTTGTCGCGCGGATGCTCCCGTGCCTAGCGGCTGAGTCACGCTTTTGCCGTTGAGTTGGCACCGTGCGATGCAACGGCAGACAAAGCCAATGGTACAGATTCCCCCCACAGTGACAGCTCATACAGGCATCTCATTCGTTGGCATTTCCTCGCAACTCACGAACCGGGGCTCGGGTATCTAGCTACACCTGAGCAAGCGTGGGAGGCATTATGTAACACTCGAGCCAGACCCCCGAGTGACACAGTGTGAGCGCGAAGACGCGGCTATCAATCACTTACTGCGCCAAGTACAACAGTTACAACATCTCTGCACAAGGCTCTGGAAATAATTGCCACCTCCTAAGCCGAACAAAGCCGGATATTGCGAGAAAAATTAACCGAAAGTAATTATCAAGGTATCAGGGGTATTTCCTGTCCCAATTGACCACCCCACCCCCGATAACAGACGGGCAATGTTCCACTTTTGCATGGCAGATAAGTTCACAGAAATATACTGCCAACAGTGCAACAGGCCTGTTGCATTATCTCTGCAGCAGGGCCCTTGTCAGCTAGGGTTACTCCCGACATATTTGAATCACATGCCTAAGGACATGATGCGATGAAGAAAAGCATTGTCGATCCAATTCTAAGACAAAGGGTACATCTTCCGTGTAGTAACCTAGTGCACAGGTACTGGTAGGTTATCAGTACCCTGTTGTACCTCAGTCCCTTTTTTAAAAAAGAGAGAATGGTTGGAAATGACTAGGAACGCGAGAAAGATTCACGAAGAGAGGGTGAAATGGGATCAGCGGAAATCCACTCAGTCAATCGGTTCACAGGGTCTCTCTACACTGATCCTACGCTAAAGATTTGCCGTATGTTGCTTGCTAGCACCAACGTATACCCCGCGCAGCGCTGCTGAACTCCCCAATGCAGCACGCCAGCCAATAGCAGGGCAAACCAGGGATATTTACACGTGAACTGCAAAAATTCTCAAAGCGACAACGCCGAGAAAGGGTGCAGAACAAATTTGACATCTCCGCTTATTCCGCCCGCGATCGAGTAGCTTCGGGAATCTAGCATTACGTTAACCTTGCCTTTCTCTTCCCTCTTCACGGAACAAATTACTGAACTCCGCCTGCTGAATCAGTCTTTCCTCTTTCAGGTAAAAAATAATATCAGCAGACATGAAGCTTTCAAATTGCTTTTTCCCCCCGGTGTCGAATGTTCTATGAGGAGGGACAAGACGGAGATCGTTGATGGTAAAACCCGTCAGATGCGCTTAGGGTTGGGGTACTTTGTACGATACCTCACTGGTCATCCACGAAACTATTTTTTTCCCTAGTCTGGAAAGTTTCTGGCCTGAAAGCACATTGCTCCAACGGCATCAGACATGGTGGCTTGATGGGGAAAGCCTCGGAAGGTTACCGTAACCGACCAGAACGTGCAAGATATTGGTACTCCAATCGACTGCCGTATTTCCTGCATGCCATTAAACACCTCTCATGCTCATGATTAAATATTGGTGCATCCAACACCGTCCTACCATGAGGCCAAAAGGGCAAAAAAACAAAAACAAAAAACCCAACACTAGCGTGATACGAGTCCGCATCACGCCTCGCGCCTCAGACATGAACTCACATCCATCTATCCACTTGGATGAAAGCATTCCTTCATGGTGTGCTTTACCGTGGCTGAGGAATGGCTACAGTGTGTCTGGTCGACTGCTTCTCGGACAAGCATCCCTAGTCAATAGAATTTTCTGATATTGATTGAACGGAAAATTCACCGGATGACCCGAATCCCTTCCCACCCCCCCCCTCTCTCTCCAAAAGCCTAATGCAGGCCTTTCTTGGATTCTCCTCGTCTCTCTCCTGCATCGTGGCCGCCACGTTTTTTTTCTTTTGTGCGTCCTACCCTGTCCACGGGAATGGGTGTCATCTCCCGCGTTATGTACTGTACAGTACATGTCCGTATCCTCAATTGCACTATAAACCCCCTTCAAGCATTACAGATTGCTTCAGCGAACTTTCTCTCCCCTCGAGAACACGCGTAACGGTTTAACGGCTCCCGCATCGAGAATATTTGCCCCCCGCCACCAGGAGGGAGGGCCCCAGGGGGGAAGGGGTGCCAGAAAGAATTTCCACCTGCGGGCCGCAAATCTTCCGTGCCGGCCCCTGTCCCGGAGCTGCCATTGGGCAATGGGGTTGGTCGGGGGCGTAAGTGCTGACAGTACGTAAGTATGATAAGTATGTGAAGAAAGTGTTTCCATTGAGAGCTTTACTGCCCACTCCGTACTTACATAGCTCATCTACCCATCCCATCCCATCCTACCCCTAGCGTATCCACTTATCCAGGTGCGGCAAATAGGTGCCCGAGTACCTGAAATTAAGTGCGGTATGACAGTCGGGAAAGCCCCTTGTTCCTGGAATCCGCTGAGAGGCGTACGACTATTACAAATTTCCTGAATGTTGGTAAAGTGAGCCCAAAGCCCCGGGGTTTCTTTCTTTCCTTTTTTTCAGGGCTTGATCGCGCAATAGTCACCGGGGGCAGCACCGTATCATACTGGAAGTTTCGCTCTGGAGAATCAAATGTGCTAGCGTCCTGTGAAATTCTCAAGCCCAGTGGCTTGCCAAGTGCTAATTAAAGGGAGTTCTGAAGGGAAGAAAGGGAAGAAGAAAAAAAGAACCTTCTGCCCAGCGAGTTTTTTCTCTCCACAATGTTTAGGAAATCTACAATATCATCTCACAAACTTGTAACTTATATTAGGTGAAACTACCTTAGAGAAGGTTTGGTTAGACTGGCACTGCAGGCCATTTCGTTGAGCCTGGCTTCCCCCTTCTAGCTACTCCGCCCACCATCTCCACTGCACGTACCCAGGCCCGGAAATAAACTCCACGAGAGAAAAATTCACACTTGTAAAAGGTTTGGGGTGCTTGGGGGCTTAGCCTAAGCCAGCTAGCTAGATACTCGTAATTTAGGTCTCCCCCCTCCCAAGCTTTTGGTTATCGTCTCGTCTGCTGAGGACCGCACCCCCTTGCTTGTGGCTTGAGATTTCCCAGCTATCCAGCTAGCTGGGGTACTGTACTAGCACTAGCACCAGCTAACGAGCTCATGGGCGAAAAGATCACAGAGAGGTCTAAAAGGTGTCTCCGCCCCAAAGAGCATGATAGAAGGCAAACCTAAGATATTGTCCAATCGAGTCGCGACAGTATGAGAGAGAGGGGGGAGGGGGGGAGAGCTATATGATACAAAGGAAACTTGGCAGGACTCTTGACTCTTCGCCCAACCAGGAGGGCGCTGACAGTAAATCGGCCCCCCCAACCCATTGCGGCTCAAAAGCGAGGCTTCTGATGCCCAGCAAATCAGATCTTGTGCTATCCCAATAACTGGTATCGTCCTACACCATCTTTCTTGGCGAGGAAAATCGGGAATGTCTTGAACCCTTTCTTTTGCGGTGGGGGTGAGGAGATGCTCGGCGGTCATTCGCTTTGGGGGCCGACTTTTATTTTTATTTTTTGTATCTTCGATAGCGGATGTGAAGACAAAAGAACTATGATACTGAGCTACTCGCGGGCCCGCAGTGGTGGAGTTACCGAGTGACTTGCAGCGGAGGTTACAGTGGTTTGCAGATATCATACAATATTTGTATATCATCAGCTTACAGTACTAGTACACGGTGCTAGACTTCAGAACTACTGTAACTTATTGACTTCTCTAGGCTACGGCAGGGTTGGGGCAGGGTACCGCTGACAGCAAGGGTGAATTGGGGGGGGGGGCTCAGTGTTCGTTCTTTAGTTCCTTCCTTTCGTTCGGGTCGGGGGAGGGGGGGTCTGTGGATCCCCCCCTCTCCCCCCTCCCTTCCCTCCCAACGTCTCACTCGCCCGCTCGCTCACTCACTCACTCACTCACTCACTCACCCCAGCCCCTCTTCTGTCCCACCCCTACCCTTCCCTACCCTGCTCTGCCCTGCCCGACCCTAGCTCTAGCCAATGAACTAGCACCGTGCCACAGTGCTACCGTGTCCCACCACTCTTAGGTTCTCTCTCTCATCCCCGGTACTGAGTTCTTTGGGGGGAGGGGGGGAGGGAGGCATCACAAGTTATACGGTAATACGGAATGCCGTAGGAGGCGGATTTTCATTTTACCTTTTTGTTTTTCTCTCCTTTAAAAAAACAAAAACCCACCATTTCTTCGGGTTGGACCCCCCCCCCCCCCCGCATGACGCCGTTATAATAATAATAATAATAATAATAGAGTCATTTGGCAACTATTCTCTTATCAAATTCCGAGTCGAAATTTCTAGTTTCTTGGCGTGCACGGACACAATTTGTATGGGGTGGCGACTCGAAATTTGCGAATTTTCGATTAAAAAAATAGTTGCCAAATGACTCTAATAGGTAAGAAGTTTTGGGGGTGCGGAGAGAGAGAGAGAGAGAGAGAGAGAGAGAGATAGATAGAAAAAGGACTACCGGCACGAAGAAAAAGAAGGGGGGCGCGCGGCGGAAACATGTATGTACCAAGTACGTGAGGTATGCACCGAAGATGGATGGATAATTCCATAGATTTGTTCTACAAATTCCTGAAGATCCTTCTTTTCCCGTGTCACTGCTTTTTCTATTCTCTCCTCCCCCCCTCCCCCCCCCCCCCCTTCTATTCTTTGTTTTATAATATTTACTTTTTTACCTTGTACGAGAGTGTGTACGAGTAATCGTGCTACTTGTAGCTAGCCATGGTAGTAGAGCAGGTAGGTAGGTACTGTAGTAAGCACCTGGCTAAGCAGAGAAACCCGGGTTTTATTACTTTTTCCAATGTTTCGAACGTTTCGTAATCGGTGTTGGGAGGAAGGGGAAGGGAAAAAGGAAAGAAGCAAAAGCAAATGGGGAAAGTGAGTGGAACTGGGCTTGTAAATGACTTGGAAGTAATAGTCTGACTAAAAGTGGAAGAAACACCGAGGATTTGTACTGTGTTCTGCTAGTACAATACAGTGCAGTACAGTACTTTATTATTATATGGCATCAGACTGTAACGCTTTTTTTTCCTTCCAAGGACGGCCGACTCTGATCATCCGACAGTGAGTTAGATACTCGGAGACCGATACAATCCGTTTCGTAACATATCTCATAAACACTAGTTGGATCAATTGAGCGTTCTGCCACCCCCCCACGTCTCCCCTTCCATCCCCTACATCCTGCCACTGCTCTTCGCCGATCCCGTGGCACTCCTAGCAAATGCTAACTTCAAAATCGTGATAAACTTGCCTCAACATTGCAAGCAAATAACTACCATGAATGAGAGTTTAAAAATGGAAAATGGAAACCACTAAATCACTAAAATACCTACACAATAAGTAAATAAAAAGTAAAATAAACAAATAAACAAAACCACCACCCACAATTTCGGATTGCTCCCTCTCCTTGTAAAGATTTTGCGCTAGGTATACCTCCCCAATCTTTGTCCTTCGAAAAACCAAAAAACTCTGCACCTCCAAAAAAACAAAAAACAAAAAACAAAATGTCCAACGTGCACAAACAGAAAACAAAATACCTTTATTTAACTCGAACCAATTTTTCGGCTTTTTGTAAAATATAGTTAAAAAATTCATCTTGCCCACCCATTTCACACAAAAGAAAAAAAGAAAAAGAAAAAACACTCAGAAAAAAAAAGACGTAACAAAACAATAAGCACAAAAGCAAAAAGCAATCGCATAAAAGCAAACATCAGCCACCCAGTTATCTCCTTAAGAAATAATAACTTAAAAGGAAAGAAAAAGGAATAACGCAAAAAAGCAAGTACTGCCGCCACCGTTTTTGGACAATTTTTTTTTTGAAAAAAGAAAGAGGATGGATGGCTTGAGAGGGTTTTCTTGGGTGAACTTTGTAAGTAGTGAGGTGGTTAGTGAGGAGGATGATGAGGGAGGGAAGAACGGAATAAACTAAACGCAAAAACTCGAAAAGCAAATATCCCCGCCCAAGCCGTTCTGCTTTATGCAAAACGAACTAGCTAACAATACAGAGGGATTAATAATGAGATAATTTGGGAAGGCAAAAAAGATAAAACAGAAAAGCATGTACCAAGATAGAGATCAAGAGAAATGTTGGGCCTGCACAACTATACCTGTACAGACGCAAGAAACCTGAATCAAGGAAACTCGTTCAGGCCGGATTTCTGAATAGATCAGATCCTAAAAACCATGATTAGACAAGGGGATAAACGGGAAAAAAATAGGCCTGTAAATAAAATGACAATGAATAGTAAGGACAAAAAAGGCAAATAAAAACAGTAGAAATTAGTAAACGACCTGAACCCAGATTCATGATATATTGCTGGGAGGATGAGCCGGCAGGTAATTGCTTGACTATCGCCCTCCAAAACGCCTCGGGGGTATAGGCCGCTAAAATGATACTGTAAGGTCAGTGCGATGAGCTCTTAGCTCTAATGAGAGTAACCACCAGTAATGACAAGAAAACAAGAGCACATCGAAGAGAATCCAAGAAGCACACGCACGCCCGCCGTACACCATTTGTCGCCGCAAAGCTAAGACCAATCTTGAACCTAATTTTCTTCTGAACGACCGCCCAGATGAGGTATAAACACCTCGCGCCAATAAAAATGATAAGGTAAAGAACCTGAGGCAAAGTTTGTAACAGAAGCGAAAATAAAATCCCGATCTCCCATAAATACGTTTAAGATGCTGTACACCAAATGATATGTAGACTTTTTTCCGTGGAAGCTCCTCCGGCTCAAGTCGGTAGTCTAGCAGAACGAGCCTCTGGGGGTTGGAAGTAGGGCCTGTTCCGGTTCAGCTTTGACAAAGCTCGAGTCTTGCGCCGGCACTCCGGTGTAATAGATTCTATGCTGCGGAGGCTGCGTTTGAGCTGCCAAGAGCTGCTGCTGGTACGTTGGATAGTCGTACCAAACAGGTTGTTGCTGCTGCTGCACCGGAGCCTGGGGATGTGGGGAAAGCATTCCGTTGGTCTGGTGCTGGCCATTTTGGGAGTACATCACGATTGGATGTTGGGAAGATCCGGTATGTACGGGCATCTGTGTGGGATACGGCGGGATCCCCCCAGGCGAAATCCCTTGACCCATGTTCTGATAGTGATTCGAAGGCGTCCCCTGTGGTGCTCGGTAAAAATAATCTGAACCACAGCTAGCAGTGGTCGCCGAGGAACACGATGACAAGCTTCCGGGGCTGCTTTGGAGAGTCTGCTGTGCTGCCAGAAGCTGGTGAGTGGTTGGAGTGGAGCAGACAATGCTCAAGGTGTCAAACGAACGATTCCCTTGGAGTGGTGGGGGGGGGGGGGCGGTTGGCGTTGTGCTGTATTCATCGTCCCGGTGAATCATAGTGTTTGGTGAGATCTCTCTTCCATCTCCAACATCCTCCTCCGGATAAAAGGGGCTTTGGGGTGTCGGTGGCTGGTGTTGATGCATAGAATGTGTCATGGCCATAGGCATTGAATGAGAATACGAATCTGAAGGTGCAGAAAAGCTTGTATTTCGACTAGAATGTCCGGACCTCACAGTGGATTGAGGGCTATGGGGAGTTAGGGGCTCGGCAAAGGAGCTTGCTGTTCGCAGCACGCCAGGACGATTAGGAGCTGAAGGAGCTGCTCTCCTCGCCGCACCTTTCGTCGACCTTTTCGACTGAGCTCGTGATCCAGCCTTTCCTGATGCTTTAGGCGAGAGATCATCATCATCACTCTCCTCTGCATCGTCATCCGACACATCATTTTCTGTCCGAAGCTGATGATTCTTTCTAGCATGCTTTGTCAAAGTTGTCTTCCTACAGAAACTAGTTCACGTCTTAGTACATGAACTCAGAAGATGGTCGAAGCGAAGATACCTTTTCCCGCACTTGTCAATGGGACAGCTATAAGGCCGCTTCCCTGTGTGAATGCGCCTATGTCGAGCTAAGCTAGAGGACTATCACAGCAGTGGAAACCAAGTTAGCTTCCGGGCCTAATTCTATTCTCCCTTCATCCCAGGGGAGAGAAGGAGCTCAACGCGCAAGACTAACATCTGAGAAGCATTTTCCACATCCAATATATTCACACGAGTGAGGCTTCTCGCCGGTATGCGTCCGAGTATGAACCGTCAAGGCACTTCTCTGAATAAAGGATTTCCCACAGGCGTGAAAGGTGCATGAGTACGGCCTCTCATTTGTATGTATCCGGTGATGGCGCTGTAAATCAGATTTGCGATTGAAGCTCTGTTCAGCATTGACAGTTAGCCAAGTACGGAAGATTGTGGCAAACAGCAGAATATATTCGTTCCAGCCGAGAGCAAACATGCCGAGAGGAAGAGAACCAACCTTATTGCAGCTCTGCTCAGGACAAGAGAAGGGGCGAGGACTCGACTCAGCAACAGTTTGCTCACGATCATCGATCAACTCCAGAATATCCATAGTGAAGAGATGGTGATTAATATGTGGAGGTAAAACAGTTTTGAAAAGATTAAGTGTTTTTTGCCTTCGCTTTTTTTCTTCTTTTTTCTTTCTTCCTTCTTTTTTCCCAATGAAAGGTTTCTATGAGTAGGTTGATAAATAGCAAAAGTAGTGAAGAGGAAGGAAAACGAGAGTGGGTTGATGTAGTAGTTGCTGAAAGTCAGGTGGTTGTTCAATTGGCTGGCAGGTTGTCTATACTGCCAGTCTGAGAAAAGCGATGGTGTCGTAGGATGGGTGATGTTATGTTCTCTCGGAACCTTCGATCTAGTCCAGCAGTTTCAGGGAGGGACGGGTTAGATAAAGAAGGAATAGGAACGAAGGCTGCAATAGTTCAAAAGCTTGGTGGACTAGGATGGTCTCTGTATGAGGTTAGTGCGTGAGCCCCGAAATAATAACGTAACCGAGAGCAAGTCCACACACGCCTTTTAATTATTTATTCCAGCGAGCTTTTTTTTTTTTCTTTTCATTTTGAATACCCCCGAATAAAGTTGCCTTACTCGAGTGCTCTACTTACTGTACACGCTCTCAAGGAAGAATAATGAAAAAGGAGGGGGGCAGGAAAGAAATGAATTTTGGTGCTGTTCCATACCGTCACTGTACCATAAACTTCATCCTTCTTCCCTCTTCCCACAAGTTCACACACACACACTCGCTCTCTCTCTCACCACCTGTATGTAAAGTCCCTCAAACCCACCCAGCTTGCCCAAAAAAATAACCCCCAAAATAGAATAAAATAGAGCAGACATTCGATGGCCACCATTCAGTCTTCGTCTTTTTGTCTGGTTCTCTCAAGTCTTGGGGGGTCGTTGATTTGAGTGGGAATTGGTTCGATGGTGTGACGGGGGGGGGGGCAGAACGTTTGATTGTTGCCAGTCGACCGGGCTGCCCCAAGGATTTGGGACAGGCGCTTTCGGAGGAATGACTGGAAAGAAGTGCCAGGGGGATTGGTGGATTGGGTGGTGGAGAAAGTCTGCTGGGACTGGGGGGCTCGAACTGCTTGCTTTTTGGTGCAGGGATAAGACTACCAGGAGTCCCGCAATCGAGGATGCCACTTGCACTAGCACTAGTCTCTCTTCCCACCTACCGTATTCCCTGACCTGCGCTACAATGCCACCCTCGAGTGAAGGCTAAAAACCTCTGCTCAAAGAGATTGATCAAAATTGAGAACGAGAGAGACACTTGCACGGACAGAGATACGATAAACCAGCGACTGGGCCCAGAGATTCGCTAGATCGTCGGGGTGCGCCCCCCCCAAAAAAAATAAGGATAGCTACATTTCTCAGTCCCGGGAGAAAGGGAAGAGAGAAAAAAGAAAGAAAAAAAAAGAATCAGGGTAAGCAGTCGAGTTTGAGACCCAATCAGCCATCTAAACAAACACTTGTTCGATTTATCAATGTCTTTATTTAACCCACGGACGTGATGGTCTGAAATTCTGCATGGCGAGAATAAGGGAAGAATTGAAGCAAATGGTGGAATGGAGGGGGGGGCACCGCGAGATGGAGGAAGGAGGGAGAAAACACCAATTTTCTGTTATCATAACATGTGGTTATGATGCATTATCCACACATAAACTAACTACACACCACTTCCATTCCATCAGAACCACCAACAACCACACAATCACCACACCCCACCGAGCAAGCACCAGATCGAATATTAAACCGAGCAAGTAACAAGCACTGGAAAGAAGCAGGCAACAAGCAGGCAGAAATCGAGGGATGCAGTGGAAGGGTGGGGAGATACACTTGACTGGCAGCAGTCAAGAGGAGCGGCCGGTAGGTTGAGGCAGGGTACAGTAGGCTGTTTCTTGATTGTGAAAGGGGGGGGGTCTTGGGGAGGCGATTTCAATTGATGTGTGGGATTGGGCGAAGGGAGCAAGGGTTAGGAAAAATGAAATAACAAAAAAGGGAGCGAGTGGAAGTGGAATTGGAAGGGTGGAGGATTAGTGTGAAATGGGTGGAAATGCAAGTCCCAAAACACAGCATGAGGAGGCTACGGTGGGAGCCCTTGTCCCCGTAGTTGTGAGGATTCAAGTACCGTACCGTACCGTTTAACCATTGGCAACTGCTTGCTGAACCCCACTCAGAGAGGCGGGACTGGGTCGTCTTCTCTTGGCAGCTCCTCGGTGGGCTTGCCACAATGTAGTCGGATCACCCGTAGAGTTGGTGGGTTACCGAGTTGTCCCAATGCCAAGTCCTATGCAGCTGGGTAGCAGGTGAAGCGAAAAGCAATCGAAGCTCAAGCTTGGGAGATGCTGTTGACTGGCTCACGCGAGACAAGTGATGTGAATTTGGTGTGAGAGAGGGCAGGGATGGGCAACTAGGCAAGACCTTGAAAATATGATCCGTCACTTTTATTCAAAACCTCCCATTCGAACTGAAGTCTCACACTCACTCGACTCACACAAACTCACCCGACTCAATCATCCAAAGTGAACTCAATCAGTCAGTCAGGCAGTCAGTCAGTCAGTCACCCAGCCCGCAGAACTAACCCGCTGGTACTAAAAGTCACTCATCCATCCATCCATTCATTCATTCATTCATTCATTCATTCATTCATTCACTCGCTCACTCAATCATTCACTTTCAATTTCAACGCTTTCTCATCAGCTTCTTTCTCCACACTTTTGCCATCAGGTATGCTGTGGGTCTCCATGGGGCGGGAGCATTGCAGTCGGGGCTGCAGGTGACCACCCACCCTGTTTGTACTTCTGCTCAGAAAGACTTCATGGTTACATGCACTGTATCTCTAGTCCCTCCGCTTTCTTTTCATCACCTACAATATCTACACCACAAATATCAGCCCTTCAACCATAGCTTGAACAGTAACGTTGGCCGTACCCGTGCAAGCACGGAAGCCGCAGCAGACGATCCGGGCCTGAGTACGAGTACTTCTAAAGGGGGGGTATAGGATGATGTCTGGCACCTCGATTGTTTTATTTCATTTCATTTTCCCTTGCCCTCCCCCTCCTTCCCTCATTCCATCTCCGCTGCTGCCATGGACTGTGCCGGAGGTACTCGAGTAATTGTGATACACATAGAAAAATAATAATAATAATAATAATAATAGCACGGTACGGTTATAACACACGTAGTAATCCTACAGGGAAGTAGAAATGGCCTTCACGAACTCGTGTCGCCGATCGGAAACGAAACGCTAAGAGTATTCCAGCAGACGGCAAGGCATTTATTTGGTCCGAATTGAAATATCGCACACTAACCGATTAGGGTAGTCGTTTATGGCTCAACACCTTATTTCTCCGATTCACTCTGCAGCACCTGTGGTATGCGGATTTCAATCAGCGACTTCTCGAGCTGCAGAAGCTGTTCTCACAATTGCCAGCTCTAGAGGCTATAGCAGTTGCTTAGATGAGTCAGTGTAATATGGGTATTTCATGCTCCGATTTAGGGGCGGGGATTTTTTGGTGCCTTTTTCCTTTGGATTGACTTTTTCCTCCCCCCGTCCTTCCGCGAAGGATATGGGGCTGATTCTATTCATAGAAAAAGAACCTACATCACTTACGGGTCTATTCCTTTGCTGCAATTGCTGTAGGTTACGATAGACTTTTGGTGTTTGGAAAACAAGGACATAAAATGGCAGGGGTAGTCCCTCGAAACGGAACGGGAGAGGATAAAGTGCACATAATAATAAAACCATGTGGGGGACGACGTCGTAACCTCGATGTCGGTGAGATAGAAAGAAACAAAGATACGGTGGTGGGTCTGCTTGTACTCGAGTGCTGTCGGTAGCAGCAAATACTTGTAAAGAAAAAGAAAGAAAGAAAGGAAAAAGGAAAGAAGAAAAAGAAAAAGAAAAGGGAGAGGGAGCAACAAAAGGAAACAGTACGCACTGCCGTGAAGTAAAGTATCCCCCTAGTAAACCCACGACGGTACCGAAGCTGCCGTGCTGGGTCGTTGATGAGGTTGAGTGACAAGGCCACCACCACCCAACTCATGTTTTCTGGGTTTGTCTCAACCACGTTGATGGTACGAGCACTTGTAATTCATAGCGTTCTAGGCTAACGCGAAGCTACCTTTCGAACACTGAATAAAGAGTAGCGAGAAGGAGCTCAAGATGAGCATGGACCCTTTCTTCAATCCAATGGAATTTCCTTATTTCCGCAAAACAGTGCCGGCACCGTAATGAATCTGTACGAGTACGGTGGGGTTGGGGTGTGCGGAGGGTGGGAGGATTTTGTGGGGGTTCCGAGCGCGGGTTGTGGGAGAGGGATAGAAGACGACGGTATGATACGGACATTTATGGTTCCGTCCCAGTGTGTATCAATCGCTCTTGCATCGTATCCAGATGCCCAGATAGAGAATTTGTCACAAGCTCCTGGGGAGGCTCCCCATCGTGTCCACGGTCCAGGTACGGGACGGTAGACGATTGTGTTTTATGCCGTATCTCAAGATACCGTTAGATAGATACTCGAGTAGATACAAGGGTCTGGAATAAGATGATGGTGCGGTGCATAACTAAAATGCCACCTGCGATGTTACACTTGAGAAACACAACCCTGATGGGATCTCTATTTCCTCTCGCTTTGGTCAGTTTTGAAGGGATATAATTGATGGATGGGTGCCTGGACTCTGGTTGAATACGCTGACAAAAAAAGTTCTTTCCAGGCTCTTGTTGAGCGGTGGGAGGTTTGTCTGACCCTCGTGCCCATACTGGTATGGCACTCTGTGAGAGAGATGTTGGGCGATTCATCAACTATTTGGAGGAAATCAGACTAAGATTCGAGTGTTTCTGTACGGGCTTGGCGACAAAAGAAATGGACCCCCACCGGGTTTTCCATACAAAATGCGCAAGTTTAGCCACCCACAGCTGGGGTGGACAACAAATTTTATTCTCTTTGGAAAAAAATGAAAAAAGGTGACCACAGAGAATTTAACATATAAAAATTAAATTTGATTAACAATTTTTTCACATTGCCAACTCCTAACAGTAAGCAGGTGAAGCCAGCCAGTGTGGTTGCAAGGTAGAAATCCCATACAGATTGACTATCTTAGTGTTTTTGGTTCTTATCTTAGTACCCTGGTTCAGAATTCCTGGCATGTCCTCTGTAACCTGATGTTCAAGTATAATATGTGAATCTCCATGTTAGACTGTACCATCTAAAAAAATCACCAGATTTTTCCCATGTTATGGTAGCAAGTGGGCACCTTTTAAAAATGACTATTTTGTATAGAAAACCCGGTGGAGGTCCATTTCTCTGTACTGGTACTGGAGCACAGCACCGACCTTCTTGCTCAATTTTTCCGCTTAGTAATACATATGAGAAACAGCACCCCGGGACAAATCCGTACGAGTGTTTAAAATGCACCTCTCGCCATTCCAACTCTGCCGAAAAACTGTTGATACTTGTAGCATTGGAGAGGGGCTAACTTTAAGCACCGGTAGTCCAAAACTTTGCTGTTGCCGGGCCTGTTGGATGTGGTTCTGGTGAGGGTCGATTTGAGACGCCTGCACCAATGTGACTCCCGGAGCTCTGGCCCAGCCGGAAAAGATCATCCCAAACATCTCAAAGTAGCACCTCATCACTATGGAGGTTTTAGGACGGAGTGTATATTAAGGTATCTGCCCGGATTGTTCCGGAGAAACGGCGAGGGGCTCTTGAGCTTAGTGTTTTCCACTAACCCTCTCGAGTTCGTGGATTCGAAGGACCCATTTCACTTCAGTAGAGGGCGCCTGTTGAATGTAGAGCTGTTTGCATAGCACTATATGTCAATAATGCCTATGGTTGGATTTTCCTACGAAATAATACACAGAAGGGAGCAGATTACGGAGATAATATTATAAGAAGAATTTTGTGTTTCGAAAGCAAGAAATCGGCCACACTGCCGCAGCCTCTCGTCCTGGTTTTAACGTACTCGAGTACACTCGAGTGCAAAACCTCCCGGCTCACGCTCCTATCCCACATAATTGAAGAGGAAATACCAAAGTAGTGAATTTAGTCCGGGTATGATATGGGGAAATCTCTAGCCCCGACATCTCAAGAGGCCCATCTTGTTCCGTTCTCGTCTGGTAACAAAATCTAGAGTCGTACAGGATGAATCCCGGAGGTTACATGAGACGAGGCTAAGAACCAACCAGATGGAATCCGCATCTTGAAGACCACGCGCACTCCTCGCCTAAACAACGTTATTGGCGATCTAAGAGAAGTGCTTTCGAGCGGGTGCAAGTAAGCAGGAATCCCCAAGCAAAACACACCGAACAGAAAAGCAGCCTTCCGCTTGTTGGGTGGAGGTTCTTGTTAGGTATGTGATTATCGTAAAGGTGGATCATTTTTTATTTTTTATTTTTTTCAAAGAAACACCGAATTCACCTGTAGAGTAAGATGTGCTCGTGCCGCAACAGCACCAAGCCAGCAGGAGCAGCAGAGAAAGAAGCAGACAAGGGGAGCAGGACATCCATACAAGCCACTCACGATGCCTGGCACCGCCAAGAAGGAGATGAGCACCGAAGCGAGCCCTTTCAAACGGAATCTTGATGTTTCGGGTTCTTACCACGTGCAGCGTAGGTTGGGATTTTTTTTGGGGGGGGGGAGAGCGGAAGACCTGCTGTGATCGCGTTTCATCGAAACAATTTTGTGCGATTTCCTGGGAGGGAGAAAGGGTGAGTGAGAGAGAAAGGCAAAATAGAAAAAAAAGAAAAAGAGGAGTCAAAAGGAAGGAAAGAACGAAAAAAAAGTTGTTTGTTCCTTTTCCTTAAGATATTCCAGCACTCTATACTGTAACTTTTTTCCTTTGCAGCAAGCAAGCATCACGAGCAACATGGGCAACAGCAACACCCTCCACATAAAACCTCGCATACTCTCGCTATTGGTGGCACTCCCTCAAAGTTTCGCAGTTCAATCGTACATGAAGGTTTGACGATAGTAGAAACTCTATGAGCAGCCAGTGCATGGGTTTACAGGTTCTACAACGCTAGTTACATACGGTGCGACAATTTGAATAGATGGGATCCTTTCATGAAAGGATGTCCTCCAAGGCTTCTCATATCGCCGTGGCTCCTCTTCGCAGTCTTAATCCTTGGCGTTAGCTTGGCAAGCTCTTCTCGTTCTTTATTGGTTCGGAAAGTCCCCGACGCTCTCTTTGGGGACGAGAGGTTTCAAGGGGGATGCCTGCTCCCCAGACATTATCCCAAGCAGTGTGCAGCAGGACTGTACTCGAGTACTCGTAAGTACCTCACGCTAAGGTCTGACGGCTGATGCTCCTCCTCCCTCACCATCCTCTCCCCCAAGCTCATCGCCAGATCGGCCTGTGGTGTTGTTAGACCATGCTCCTTCTGTCCACTCCCCTCGAAAAGGGTGATGCGAGGAAAAAGAAATTCCCAAGCGAGCGAAATGGACGAGACAGCCAAACAGAAAAAAGAAAGGAAAGAAAAAGAAAAAAGGGAGAGGGAAAAAGAAAAAAAGGAGGAAAGGAAAGGAAAGAAGAAAGAAAGAAAGCGCAACAAAAGAGGAATGGGAAGGAAAAGTAAAAAAAAAAAGCAGGAAAAAAGAAAAACTAAAAATGATACACGAACGATAAAGAACACAAGAAAAAGTAGAGGGCTGTGAGGAATCATCCTTCCCGTACAACCAACTTCCGTTGATGGGTAATGAGCCAGAGACATGTTGCAAATCCAAGGTCCTGGGAAAGCCGTTTTCACCACCACAGGAACAATTTTTCTTTTTGGACCCGGCTTGTACTAGGCTGGCTGATTACACGGTAGTGAGGTTGTGCAAGAGTTTTGTGATGACCCTCTTCAAACAGTTTTCGGATTTTATGATAATGAATATAAAAATAGGGAAATATGTTTTTGTCCCACAATTGATTCTGGGGCTCCCACGGGTGAAGGTGCTGATTTTGTAACGAGACTGAATAAAAATGTAGGGGAATCGCTCAACTATGCTTTGTGTGACGTGACCCCGTTTAACAAGCGAACAGGTTGGTTGCAGTTCTCCGAGGGTTAAGATCGCTGTATTCTATGCGAGACCCTTACTCGAGGACCACCACCACCCAGCTGCCAGGTTCGATTCCGAATTCTGCTGTGTTGCTGCTCAACCGAGAGCTAACCGCTCAACTTTTGCTGTACCCACGCCTTACAGTGCCAGGAGAAATTTCCACCAGAGAAAGTTTCCCCTGTTTATTTGTGGAATCGAGCGCATGCTATTGCTAAATGCTCTGCTAAGTCGGTTTACTTGTAGATGCCTTATGCATCAAATGATGATCTGTCAACACTGGTAGACACTAGATGGATGCATCTATCTATCTGCTGGTGAGGCTAAAATAAGGAGCAGCTTTCATCCAGCATCGCTGGCAGTCCGGTCTAGCCTTTTCCCTCGAGACATCTCACGAAAATCGGTAGCGACTAAGATGCTCCTAGATTGGCCCAATTTATGCTCGTAGTAAATCGATTCTGCAAACAAGAACTGCTGCAAGTTGTTCTAAACCACTATATAGGTAGCCTTTATCGACACTTGTCGAGAAACACAAGCACTTTCCTATCGGACCTTTTGCGATCTCAGATTTTACACTTGACTTTGTAATATGGGTTATCGGATTCCTCATCCTTGCGACTTCTGATTGGCTGCACCTGAGCTTGACACAAGCATGATCGACGCCGTGTGGTTATGGATTTATTGTGCCGATAACCCAAAGCTTTCCCCATGCGCGAAATAGCTGGAATTCGTGAGGAGAATCCAATCGGAGGTGTAAATACAGGGATTGAACGGCTAAGTTAGGTGAGTTGCTAAGGGAGATATCGCGCTAGGAATAGTTATCACTCGTTGAATTGATCAATTGGAATGCGAGCAAAGAAAAACAATCGAGGAAAAATGTTCAGGCCACTTTTATTCTTATTTCCCCGATTGAAATAAGATAGAAATTGAGGCAGAAAGAGGGAGAGAGCCGTTGCAAGCCGACGGGCCAACTGCTGTGCTGTTCTAGAAACAGATTTGACAAAGTACGCCATTTTGCAAATATATCCCGATTCGCTGTCTTACAGATGGAAAGACAACAATCAGAGAAGAGAGGTACTGCCGGCGCCCGGATAACAAATTATGGAAACGATCCAAAATCGATTAAACAAGGTTCTACCGTATGTGACACTGGACGTGTTGTGGAACGTAAGAGGCGGCCGCCGCTAGATTCGCACCTGACTGACTGTGATATTGATATTATTGTGATGATGACCTGTGATGCATGGAACCTGATACTCTCGAAGCCCATGAAGATTACGAGAAACTGCATTAAGTATTCTTTCCTAAAAGCCTTCGGTAGAACTGAATTGTATGCGATGGCATGGTGGCGGCAAGAAACTGCCCGGACTTCTTCAAAACCGGCCAATCATATACTCGGTGAGACAGCGCCGAAACACATTTCACAGGAACCATGGACAAGGGAGAAGAGTTGCCCGCAATGAGAGACGAGAATTGTTTGCATACAGATAGGTTAGTGGGTGTTTCCTGCGATGTTCGGACTCGAGTACTTCGGAAAAGGGGCGGCCAGTGTATCACCGGTGTGTCGGTCTTCGGAAACTTTGAAATGGGTACCTTGGGGGCATTCGGGGGTGATCTCTCTCAGAAATAAAACCACCCTATCGAGTCGACTGGTGCCGGTCATCGGGTCGGATTGTGGCAGGTTTGGCACTGGTGCTCACGTGGCTGACGGGAGGCAGGAGTTATACTGGTGCTCGAGTACTCTATTTGGAGGTTGGTGGCTTTGCACAGGCATTTGCCTTGGCTTCTTGGTTGAAATTACTTGGATCGAGTGAGATTACGTGAATTCATAACAGGTTATTCCGCCTTTGCGGTGTAGTGATATTGTTCTTTAAACAGAAGGCGATCGGCATGAAGGACAAATGTAGGCGATTGCTACTGGTGGTAAATATCGCGGATCTTAGGAGCTACGATACTTGTATCGGTATGATATTAAGGGTTGCGCCGTAATCCGCACTTATTACTTCCTTATGGGTTGGGAAGGGGGGCTAGGGTATCTACTCGAGTAATGGGGGCTCAACAAAAGTTTCAGTTAGATTTACTGACTAAGCGGTGATCTCCCCACTACCCCACCACCGGACCCTTTTTTCATCTCTGACTGCTGGAAAAGACGTCAAAGATCGATAGTTTTTATCAATTGAAATTCAACAACTCTTCGGTACTCTAAAATCACACGATGAATTCAATCTTTGATTCAATCCTTGGATCGCGTATCCCTAAAGTCCTGCTTCTCGGGAGTGGCTTCGTCGCGAAGCCGTGTCTTGATGTCTTATCGGACTCTGGAGTCGCTGTCACAGTCGGCAAGTATCTCTAAAATCCACCCAATTGACTGTGGATATATGCTAACCATTCATGGAAAAGCCTGCCGTACTCTCAAGGCTGCCGAGGAACTAGCAAAGGGTGTCAAACACGCATCTGCGATTTCTCTCGACGTTAACAATACCGGGGCTTTAGAGGCCGAGGTTGAGAAGCATGATCTTGTGATTAGGTAGGTTTGCTTGGGATATTGGGTTTGCATATGCTCATCGGTCTCTAAGCTTGATTCCATATGCCTGCCACCCTCAGGTTATTAAAGCCGCTATTAAGGGAAGAAAGAATGTTGTCACTACTTCGTACGTGAGCCCTGCTATGATGGAACTTGACCAGGAGGCAAAGGATGCTGGTATAACAGTTATGAACGAGATTGGTCTCGACCCTGGTATCGATCATCTGTACGCTATCAAGACCATCGAGGATGTTCATGCCAAGGGTGGCGGGATCTTGAGCTTCCTTTCTTACTGCGGTGGGCTTCCGGCTCCCGAGGCCTCCGGAAATCCTCTTGGCTACAAGTTCTCCTGGTCTTCTCGTGGCGTCCTACTTGCCCTGCGTAACACTGCCAAGTACTACAAGGATGGAAAGGTGGGATTTCTCTAGAGTTTATTAATTTCTAGAAACGAGCTAATTAGGGTATTTTAGGTCGAAGAAATTGACGCAGCCAAGCTCATGGATGCGGCAAAACCATATATCATCTATCCGGGCTTTGCCTTCGTTGCATATCCCAACCGTGATTCCACCGTGTACAAGGAACGCTATGCTATCCCCGAGGCACAAACTATCATCCGTGGCACTCTCCGCTACCAGGGGTTCCCAGAATTCGTCCGCACTCTTGTCGATAGTGGATTCCTATCCGACAAACCTCTTGGCTTCCTTAAGCCTTCCGATAGCCCTCTTCCATGGAAGACTGCTCTTGCAAAGATTCTTGGGTCATCCTCCGAGAAGGAAGAGGACCTTATTTGGGCCATTTCTTCCAAGTCCAAATTCAAAAACAACGAGGAGAAGGAACGTATCATCAATGGCATGAGGTGGTTGGGTATGTTTAGTGAGGCCAGAATTATACCAAGGGGTAATCCATTGGACACCCTGTGCGCTACTCTGGAGGAGAAAATGCAGTACGGACCTGGGGAACGTGACATGGTTATGCTACAACACAAGTTTGAAATCGAATTTGCTGATGGGTCTAAGGTAGTTTACCACAGGGAAAGTCTGGCTGCTGCAGCACTAATACCCTAGATCACTAGGAAACCCGTACCTCTACACTTATAGAATATGGAGAGAAGATAGGATATACCTCTATGGCCCGCCTAGTTGGTATCCCTTGTGCCGTGGCAACCAAGCTAGTGCTCAACGGGGCCATATCAGATAAGGGAATTCTCGCGCCGGTCACGGAAAAGCTCTGTGAGCCTCTCAGGAAGGAACTCAAGGATGCCCATGGGATCGAATGTATTGAGGAGACCGTAATTTAAGCGGTTTCTCTCAAGGGGATAGGAGCGGGCTAGAGTAGGGTAAATTTTCAAAAACTTGTTATTAGGGCTGTGGTATCCGGATGGTTTCTTCAAATTCAGATGTTTTTATTCTATAAGCTATTCGCGTATGGTCCCCCAGGATTGGAAAATGTTTGGTCCAATGACTAGGAGTTCGGAGGAATCACGGGTTATCATCACATACGGAGACTTCGGAAATGAGCTTGTCAGCGCCTCCGCAGCCAAAAACACATATTGGGGATAGCCTGAGTAGAGTTTGTAGAGAGTTAGGTGACCGTGTCGCTTGCCTTTGGTAGTTTTTGCGCTGGCTGGTTGGATCGAGGAAGGGCTGGTCTGAAGAACTGCGATCGATCTTGGCGGCAGATGATGGCCTTAGGGTGGTTTGACGAAGTGCCATCTGGTGGGACATGGAAGAATGTCCTTGGGGTTGAATTTCATTTCTGATGTTGCCCTCGCCAGATCTGTCCCAGTTGTGGAGGGGGTGGTGGCAAAACTAAGGGGATAATGGGTGAAGGAGGAGGGAGTAAATATCGGTGGATGTATGTCCGGACTTACCTTGAGGGTGGTTGGCAGTAGTCTTAAAAAGGGGAAAGGTAAGATTTGGACAAGAGGAATGTAAGGCAAAAATCATGATGGAGTCATTGATTATCACTCGTATACCCTTAGAAGATCGTGTCGGAAATCTCGTATGTGAGGTACGCGATTCAGCTGGAAGCTTGCAGAATGCAAATCGGAATCATCCGTTGTCTCTGATTCATTGTCAGTTGGGTACTGGACGATGATACTGATACTTCGGAGAGGTATCTATAAACAGGAAGCGAGCTCCCAATATGCCTAACGAGGTGCACTTCCGTCACATTGAAGCCATTATTCCAACACTCGCGCAGTTCAATGATTTCCTGGTAAGGAAAGAAAAAGGGAAGGAAGGAAGTTAAGAAAGAGAGAATGAAAGAAGGGAAGAATACAGAACTCATAGCCTCATTAAAAACCCGTGATCCACTTCAAAGCCCTGCGGGAAAAGCTCTTTGGACAGGGGAAAAGAGTGCTACAGAGGAGAGAGACTAGGTAGGAAAACAAAAGAGATGATAGAGTGATATTCTTCTAAGAGGCCCATTCCCGAAGTCCCATATTCAAGGTGGGCAGATGAAGCCAGAACATTGTAGCCGGCGATGGCTTAGTCATAATATCGGGAGGTTAGTCGGTGGTAGGGACATGCTAGAGGTCGATTTGTCCATTTTCAAAGGTCTCACATATGCAGTAGTTCTAGATTTTGATATGGTTTGTCTGTTCGTGAAATTTGGGATGCTGACATCAGTAAAAAAAAGAAAAAAAAAAGTGTTTGCTCCAGATATATAGGGCCAGCTTCTTGCTAGAGTGTGTCCGCCCTATGCGTTGCGAATGTCCTCAAGATTCGCCGAATGCGTTCTGTGCATCCAGAACACCCAGAAGGCCTATGTGTCGTAGGGTTGCACCTACTGTACCTGGTGCCTCCCAACATCCTTGTTCCGGTCCACACCAAGCAGCGCACTTGTGACCACCTGATCCAGTCAGAAAAGCGGGCTCCCCGATCTTGTCACCTGAGGGTCTCTCGAGTTCACGTACCAGATTGTCAGCCTCCAACAGCTTAGATTCAAGTTGGTCCAATGAGACTGTATAATGCTTTCTATATTATCTGCATCCGAGAGACATAACCAAGGGAACACTTTTACAAATTGTGACTAAGCAAGGCAGATGTCACATGACTAATAGGTATTAGTCATGGGGATATTGAGTTTTAGGCTGTGACATGACTTGGCTCATGGTATATGCATGACTGGACAATAGTGAGTGAGGATTACGATTTGAATAGGTGATTGTGATAAGACCCAAGGTTGAGACTTCAGATCAGAGGTGATGAGTTAGTAGGGTTAGGGTTGTGAGGAGGTGACTATATAAGGGTGTGGTGTTGGACTAAGGGATAACCACGCTTCTCGCAAACTTCTTCCCCCCCCCTACATTTCACATACAAATCTCAACCTTACCCCGCTTTGCGTCCGGACCAAACCCCTCGCCCACTTTTCCTCACCCACTCGTCGCCATGGCGAGCACCCACAACCTTCCCCCAGGGAACGAGGCCTTTGGCAGGCTCTCAGCCCTCAACTCCCCCCTCCCATTGCGGGCCGGGACACCCTCGATCGATCACCCCATTGAGTTCATGATGAGGCAACTCGCTCAGGCGAGGAGCGCCCTCAGGCTCAGCACCCAAGACTTCCCGGACCTTAGCCCAGATGCGCAGGCCGGCACCCTACCCGTTGAATCCACCACGATCGTTCTCCTCTCCCAGCTCGTCCAAGGCCTTGTGACCATCTCACATGAGCTGAGCGGGGTAACCCAGGCGGTCGCAACCATCTCCGAGGAAAACGAGAACCTCAGGGAGGAGCTCCATGACATCTCCTCACAACTCGCTAACCTTCCCACCACACAAGAACAAACAACCGCTCCGGGGGTGGCCGATCTCCAGGCATCCATACGTGACCTGTCACATCGCGTGTCAGCCCCGACCCCTGCCCCCCTGGCTCAGGCCCCCCCCTCACCAAGAAAGCCCCAGCCCCCCCCAACTGCCGGCCCCCCCCATTCAAGAAAAGGAAAAGAAAGGGCCCGTGCACCACCCACACCTCCCTCAGCCGCGGCTGAAGACCCTAAATACCTCATACCATTCTACGATACGAGGCTCGGCAAGGCGTTCGGAGACCCCGAAAAGTACGCCAGGCTCTATCCCAACTCATATGAGGCCGGTGAATTCCGGAAGGGGAGGTACGACCTCGACTCCTTCACACCAGGCCACCTCCACCCTGACGTTCACCCCTCCCCCTCTTACGCGCAAGCTGCCTCCGGCTCCGGCACGGGCGGCAAGGGCAAAAGCAAAGCTGGGAAGCCTCCTTCCCCCCAACAAGTCGCGAGTGCGGTCGCCCCTCCTGTTAAAAAGGGGCCTCCCTCCCTACCAGGTGCCCAACGACGCTTCTTTGCTCCTCGCCAGTCCCCGTCCCCTCACCCAGACGCTCTCACCATTGCTGCTACTTTCCCTGACATTGCCGCTCGCGTCCTCCGCGAATCAAACTGCCTCCTCCCCCTCGGCTTCACTGCTACTGTCAACCCCCGTGGCTCCGTCTCCCTAACTGTCACTGACAAGGCAACCCCCGCCGCCTCATACGCCCCCTACTTTGACTCGCTCACCAGGGCCCTCAATCAGTCCTTCCCGGTTGGAGAAAACCCCTGGTGCACCCTCGTCCTCGCCCCCACTTCCGTTCAATTAGCCATTCACGGCCTCCCCCTTCGTTTCCTCCCCCAAGATGAAGAGGAACTCTTCCCATATATCCGGCAAGCAATCCTCAACGACAAAGCGACCCAGATTCTCTCAGCCAGGTACCTTAACCCTAGCAGAGATTCTAGGGAGACCAAGCAGGCCACTTCGGTGGTTATCACCGTCGACCCCCACAACGTATCGGCCCTTACTTCAGGGGTCGTCATCCTCTCGCAGAAACGAAAGGTCGAACTTGCCTTCTCCTCCTCCAGAACCTCCCAGTGCAAGAACTGCTGGAGATACGGACACGCTCATCAACGATGCCCCGCCACCCACCCCACGTGCCCCATTTGTGCGCTTCATCATACTCGCGCGGCTCACAGATGCCAGAATCCAACCTGCCCCAGGAGCGGGAACAATAAGCCAGTCCCATCCTGTTGTCCGACCTCGCCCCCCCATTGCTGTAACTGCGGTGGTGACCACACTGCCACGTTCAGGGAATGTCCGGCTCGACCTCCCCCGCCTGTCCCAACCAGAACCAACTCGCCAGCCCCCGCCCCAACCGGTCAAGACCCCATGGATCTGGCGGTCGATGGGGGCCCGACATCCACTACTCCCCCGCCCGGGTCGGGTCCCCTTGCGGTGGACTTGACCCCCAGACAACCTCCGACAGCTGGACCCTCCACGCGTCCTGGCACCACTCACGGCTTCGGCGGTCCTCTCCCCCTGGAGGAGCCTAGCCCTACCCCTGCCTCTTCGACTCGTCGGGTACGTCCCGGTAATGAATAATCGACCAATAACCCCTCCCCGGGGTCAAGGGCCGGTCCCTGCCCCTGCGTTTCTTTCCATCGTTCAACATAACTGCCTTGGGAGCTGGAATGTTTTTCTTTCCTTGTTTGAGTCGTTTAAAGCGACGACCACCTATCCTTCGATAGTCCTTTTGCAGGATCCACCTGTCAACAAGGCTCATCTTCCCTCCTTTAATGGTTTCAAGTCCTTCTTTCCCCCGGTTAGGAAGCCAAGAGTGGCAGCCTATGTTCATATGTCTTTTCTTTCCAACTACACGGTGCTCCCTAGGTTCAAAGGGGTGGATGACGTTCTTTCTCTCGACATCTCCTCCGAGGAACCCCTTTTTGGCACCGCCTTCCACTCGTTCAGGATAATTAATGCCTACTCTACCAATACCGTTGACCATAGGGTCCACTCCGTCTCACCAGAAGTTCTTTTCCCCGACCTTGGGTTTCCCCTCCTAGTCTTAGGGGATCTCAACATTCACAACCCCCTCTCGGACCCTCTGCGGCACTTCTCCCACCGGGAAATCTCTTCCTCGACTCCCTACTTTGAGAAAGCGGCAGAATCCGGCTTCGCCCTCCTTAATCCCCCGGGTGAGTACACAAGGTTTCCCCTAGTAGGGAACGCTCGCCCCTCGGTCATAGACCTCGCCTTTGCGAACACCCCCCTCCTTCCCATAATTAAGAGTTGGGAAGCCTCCCTCCCCTCAACGGATTCCGACCACATACCAATAACGATTACCCTCGCCGCGCCATCCCCGAACCAGAAACCCCCACGCCCCCGTTGGGCTGACACGGACTGGGAAACCCTCGACCCGATCATCAAGGGTTTTAAGGTCCCGGCCGCGCCACCGTGCCCCACCCCTCTACAGCTGGATGAATGGATGTCTGAATCGCTAAACCGTCTGGTAGCTCTCCTGAAGGAGCACACGCCCGTATCCAGGCCATCCCACCACTCCAAACCTTGGTGGACCCCTCACCTGTCTATCCTCCGCCGCGAATACCACAAGGCCGCCAGAGCAGCCAGGAAGCGCGACACTCCACACATGCGGGAAATTGCTGGCGCCTCCAAGGCGGGGTACTTCAAGGCAATCAAGGCCGCTAAAAACAAACACTGGTCCTCCTTTCTGCTGACCGCCACCCCTCAGAGCCTGTGGACGGCTAAGAGGTTCGCCTGTGGGCGTGCCCAACCACGTTTCCCCTCCCTCCCTGGGGCCGAGACCCCGACACAGATGAATAATGTCCTTCTGGACCACTTCTTTCCCCCGAAGGAACCCTTCTCCCCGCCACCCAGGCTCAGGCCAGACAGGTCGGCGACCCCCTTGACGACGGACGAGATAGCCACGGCTCTCTCCAAGTGCTTCCCGACCTCGGCCCCAGGCCCGGACGGGATACCCTACTCGGTCTGGAAACAGGTCAACAAAATCAACCTGACATTCCTCCTCCACATACTTGCCCCGCTGGTACTCCTGGGGTATCACCCCGCATCACTGAAAAGTTCGAACGGGGTAGTGCTAGACAAACCAGGGAAGCCCTCCTACGAAGCACCCTCCTCCTTCAGGATAATCGTCCTGATCCGCACGATTTCAAAGATCCTCGAGAGGATTATAGCAGCCCGCTTACTTGCGGCAGCCCGGCTCAGAGGGCTGCTGCACCCCAACCAATGCAGTTCGCTCCCTGGGCTTAGCACCTACGACGCATGCCTCACCCTGACCAACGACGTCAGAACCCTGCAGAGGCCCCGCCTCAAGGTCTCCTCCCTGTTTTTAGACATAAAAGCGGGGTTCGACAACGTCGACAACAAAACTTTGGCCCGAATCCTGAGGGAAGGCGGGATACCCCCCTACCTGGTCTCCTGGGTTTCGTCTTTCCTTGGCGAGCGAAGCTGCACCCTGATTTTCCAAGGGGCACCAGGGACCCCAGCCCCAGTAAACGTCGGAGCCCCCCAGGGCTCTCCGATCTCACCGCTCCTCTTTCTTCTCTACGTTGCGCCACTGCACTTTGGGATCCCCCGTGGTCTGATGATCTCGTATGTGGACGACTTCGCCCTCACAGTAGCTTCCCTCTCCTACCGCGGCAACATCCGACGGCTCCAGGATCTCTTCGACAAGCTTGAAAGGAAGGCGTCCCGCCTAGGCGTCTCTTTTTCAGTCGCGAAAACCGAACTGATACACTGGAGAACCCCCAGCCAGAGGCACTCCCCAAAGTGCGTCTCACCTATCCATATCAAAGGGGAACTGTTCCACCCCGGCAACTCTGTCCGGTGGCTCGGGTACTGGTTCACCCCGGCCCTTGACCCCGCTGCACATTTTTCGCGTCGCCTGGCCCTGGCCCAGGGTGCGTTCGCCCTCATTCGTCGCCTCAGCCCGCCCGGTGCGGGCCTCCCCCCCTACCTATGCCACAGACTGGCGACATCATTGATTGCCCCCATCCTATTCTATGGCGCGGATCTGTTCACACCTAGCGTGGGCACGACGACCCGCCTCGATACGTTCTGGCGAAAGGTCCAAAGGTGGACCACAAACTGCTTCTCAGCCACGCCCACCAGGATACTGTCGGTGGAGTCCTGCCTCCCGCCCGTCTCCCTCCTGATCACCCACCGGCAGAGGCTGGCGGCGCTCAGAGTGGTCTGCTCCCCCCCTGGCGTGAACCCGGCAACAGCCCGCCTCCACCCCTCCTTCCCTTCGCTCTCTGTGCACCGGGCACCTGACTCCTCGCGGGCCCTGACCAGAGGCCTATCATCCATCTACCTCCCCCTACACTGGAAGACGCCCCGCCCCGTCCCCCCGATCAGGAACCACCTGCCGGTGGACGTGGTGGCCCATCGAACAATACCCTTCACCCTTGGGCTGTCTAGGATGCCCATGATCAACTCCCATCTCATGTGCCCGGCACCCAACCTCCCACCACAGTCTCTGATGGACAACACGTATTCCGCCCTGAGGAAGAGGGTGAGAGAGGCACTCATTAAGGAATGGTCCTCCCTTTTCCCGACCCCCGGGTATTACCTACATCCGCCGGCACTGCAGCCAAGGCCTTTCATGGGACTCGGCAAGTTCGTTGCCGGAAGAATTCTCCAGATGAGGGCCGGTAAGAGTTACCTGGCCGCCCACCCAACCTGGAGGTCCCCCGATGCCGACACCTCCTGCCCCCGCTGTGGTTTGGAGCCCGAAACCTTCGAACACGCCATCCTCTCCTGCCCCTCGAGACAACACAGCAGGTCACGCCTCCTCCACGGCGTCACCGATGTCGGTCCCGAAGCCCCACTTTGGTCATCCCTTCCTCTGCTAAAAAGGCTCGCCTCCTTCATAGGCGTCACCTCCACGGGATTTCCCCCTTCGATGTTCCCGCCCACCACCCCTTCCTCTTCCCCTCCGCTTCTTCTCTCACCCCCCAGGGTACCCCCCCCGGTCTTTCGCGTTTTTTCGTTGGCTGAGGTATAGGGTAGTCGGGTTTTCTCTCCTTTGTCTTATGTAGGCTTTCCTTTTTAGACCACTAAGTTGTTAGTTTGTGCTTTCCTTGTTATATGTGGCCGTTGGCCCGGCGGAGGAGAAACCTGCGCGATAGTGGATACTTACCGGTGCCGTGACTTTCTTTTGTTAGTTGTTTTTTGATTTATAGGTTTTGTTCTCTCCATAGCTAGCGCTGCATGAGGCTTTTTGTACCTTAAAAACAATGAACGCATGATTACAAAAAAAAAAAGAAAAAAAAAAAAAGAAAAAAGGACTAAGGGATAACCCACGAACCATCTCTCCTCCACCTCCGGCGATTGGAATCTCAACACCACGGGAAATCATCGTCACTTTCCCTCACCCACCTCTCTTCTCCCACGATGGCTACTGCCTAGGAGTTGACGTTAAGCCATCTACCCTCCTCCCCTGTGGCCTCGGCCTCCCCTCCTTGGGGTTCTCATTCCTGTTCGTCGTTGACTCCCGCTCATGATGTTCGGTTCTCCCCCTTACCCTGCACTTGCTTTGCACCTTGCTTAGTATTTTGCACGGTCGGAAAGCTTCTTGCTTCGCTCACGGTCGGCATTACGGTGTCGGACTCTCGGTCAAAGTAAGGCTTCGGTTCTGCTGGGCTTGCACCTCTGATGGGGAAAGCCTCGGTTAGTAACATCACGGTCTCGCTCGGTCTCGCTGTCGCCCCAAAAGCCCTTGCTATGGCCCGTTGGTCGGTTGTGGCTAGCCCGCTCGCGATCCTTCCTCTACCCCCCTCCCGGTTCCGTCCGCTGGCACCGTACTGCCCCTCAAGCTGGCACCTTACTGCTAAAAACTCCTCCCCCGGCTGGCACCCTACTGCTCCCCCCCCTCTGGCTGGCACCCTACTGCTACTCGCCGGCTGGCACCCTACTGCTCACCTTCCCGGCTGGCATCCCCTCTGCTCGGTGGCTCCGCTCGCCCTCCTTTCCCCCTCTGATCGTTCGGCCCTTCCTCGGTTACGCCTAGTCGTGGTATAGCACTGCCTCCGTGGCTTCGTCCAATGCTTGGGAACGATGTAATGACCTGCCCAACCGTACATCATGGTTTTTGGTGGGCCCTCAATCTATGAGTTTTCCCGTGCCGGCGATCATCTATCCTCTCCATCAGGCCCCGAAAGGGCCTTAGCGCAGCCGTAGTTTCTTTTGTTTTGGAGAGCCTGCGGAAGGGTTTGGGTCTTTCTACCTGTACGTTTCTATGTATTGTTTCCTTACGTGTCTGGGGTATATTATCTTAGGTGCTAGGCGGGGGAGACTTTTCCTATGGACTCGGGGTGTTTGATTTTTCCCATGAAGAGGTGAAGCGGGCGGTGGGATTGCATTTATAGGTTTTTTTCTCTTCATAGCTAGCGCTGCATAAGGCTTTTTGAACCTAGAAACAAATAACGCATGATTACAAAAAAAAAAGAAAAAAAGAAAAAAAAAGGACTAAGGGATAACCACGAACCATCTCCTCTCCACCTCCGGCGATTGAAATCTCAACACCACGAGAAATCATCGTCACTTTCCCCCACCCACCTCTCTTCTCCCACGATGGCTGCTGCCTAGGAGTTGATGTTAAGCCACCTTCCCTCCTCGTCTGAGGCCTGTCGGCGTCCCCGCCTTGGGGTTCTCGTTCTCGTTCATCGTTGACACCCGCTCATGAAGTTCGGTTCTCCCCCTTACCCCGCACGCGTTTTGCACCTTGCTTAGCGTTTGCACGGTCGGAAAGCTTCTCGCTTCGTTCACGGTCGGCGTTTACTGGTCCGGACTCTCGGTCGAAGTAGGCCTCGGCTTGCTGGGCTTGTACCTCTGATGGGGAAAGCCACGGTTAGTAACATCTCGGTCCCGCCTCGGTATTGTCGTTGTCGCAAAAGCCCTTGCTATGGCCTGTTAGTCGGTTGTGGCTAGCCCGCTCGCGATCCTTCCTTCTCCCTCCTCCCGGTTCTGTCCGCTTGCACCGTTACTGCTACACCAGCTGGCACCTTACTGCCTCCTCATTCTCCCCGATCGTTCGTTCTCTCCTCGGTGACGCCCAGTCGTGGAATTGCACTACCTCCGTGCCTGGTGTCCAACGCCTTGGATCGATGTAATTACCGGCGCAACCATACGTTTATGGTTACAGATATCGGCCCACAAGTCCAGTGGTTTTCTCTCATAACGGCGATCACACATCCTCCCAATCGGGCCCTGTCGGGCCTTAGCGAATCAAACCTTTCTTTTGTTCTAGGGGAGCCTGCGGAAGGGTTTGGGTCTCTCTCCTGTACGTCTCTATGAATTGTTTCCTTACGTGTCTGAGGTATATTGTCTTAGGTGCTAGGCGAGGGGAATTTTTCCTATGGATTCGGGGTGTTTGATTTTTCCCATGAAGAGGTGAAGCGGGCGGGTGTTTGGATTTAAGGTTTTCTTTACGCCATAGCTAGCGCTGCATGCGAGTTCTTGTACCATAAACAATGAATACATGATATAAAAAAAAAGAAAAAAAGAAAAAAAGAAAAAAAGGACTAAGGGATAACCACGAACCATCTCTCCTCCACCTGCGGCGATTGAAATCTCAACACCACGGGAAATCATCGTCACTTTCCCCCACCCACCTCTCTTCTCCCACGATGGCTACTGCCTTGGAGTTGACGTTAAGCCATCTACCCTCCTCTCCTGAGGCACGCATGCCTCCCCTCCTTGGGGTTCTTGTTCCCGTTCATCGTTGACACCCGCTCATGAAGTTCGGTTCACCCCCTTACCCCGCACTTGCTTTGCACCTCGCTTAGCATTTTGCGCGGTGGGAAAGCTTCTCGCTTCGTTCACGGTCGGCGAGATGGCGTCCGGACTCTCGGTCGAAGTAAGACTTCGGTTCTGCTCGGCTTGTACATCTGATGGGGAAAGCTTTGGTTAGTAATATCACGGTCTCGCTCGGTTTCGCTGTCGTCCCAAAAGCCCTTGCTATGGCCCGTTAGGCGGCTGTGGCTAGCCCGCTCGCGATCCTTCCTCTACCCCCCTCCCGGTTCCGTCCGCTGGCACTGTACTGCCCCATAAGCTGGCACCTTACTGCTAATCCTCCTCACTGGCTGGCACCCTACTGCTCCCCACCGGCTGGCACCCTACTGCTACTCACCGGCTGGCACCCTACTGCTCATCGTCGTCGGCTGGCATCCCCTCTGCCCGGTGACGCCGCTCGCCCACCTGCCTCTCTCCCTCCTGCGATTTACTCTACTGTCGCAAACCTCGCTTAGGTTACGGTTGATCATAGTATTGCACTGCCTCATTGGTCTCTCCTAAACTCCGACGCGTCGCCGTGCTCCGGTCAGTCCCGACGGTGAACCGGCCTGCCCCTTCCGGCGACTAGCCGCGGGGCCTTTTGGTTAGGCAAATTGGCAATAGTACTGATATCTAGGCGTTTCGTTGGTTCTTTTCTTAGTGTTACCTGGGGGCCTGCTGAAGGGTTTGGGTCTCTCTCCTGTACGTTTCTATGAGTTGTTTCCCTACGTGTCTGAGGTGCGAGTCTTAGGTGCTAGGCGGGGGAAGTTTCTTCTATGGTCTCGGGGGGTTTGATTTTTCCTATGACCAGGTGAAGTGGGCGGGATGAAGTTTGCTTATAGGTTTTTTATCTCCATAGCTAGCGCTGCATGAGTCTTTTGTACCTTTAAACATAATAACGATTTGATTACAAAAAAAAAAGAAATGAAAAAAAGGACTAAGGGATAACCCAGGCACCATCTCTCCTCCACCTCCGGCGATTGAAATCTCAACACCACGGGAAATCATCGTCACTTTCCCCCACATACCTCTCTTCCCCCGTCATGGCTACTGCCTAGGGGTTGAGGTTAAGCCATCTACACTCCTCTCCTGAGGCACGCCTGCCTCCCCTCCTTGGGGTTCTTGTTCCCGTTCGTCGTTGACACCGGCTCATGATGTTCGGTTCTCCCCCTTACCCCGCACTTCCTTCGCACCTCGCTTAGGATTTTGCACGGTCGGAAAGCTTCGCGCTACGCTCACGGTCGGCGTTACGGTGTCGGACACTCGGTCAAAGTAGGCCCCGGCTTGCTGGGCTTGCACCTCTGATGGGGAAAGCCTCGGTTAGTAACATCACGGTCTCGTCCCGGTCTTGTCATCGTCCCAAAAGCCCTTGCTATGGCCCATTTGTCGGTTGTGGCTAGCCCGCTCGCGATCCTTCCTCTACCCCCCTCCCGGTTCCGTCCGCTGGCACCGTACTGCCCCATAAGCTGGCACCTTACTGCAAAAAACTCCTCCCCCGGCTGGCACCCTACTGCTCCCCTCTGGCTGGCACCCTACTGCTACTCACCTGCTGGCACCCTACTGCTCATCGTCGTTGGCTGGCATCCCCTCTGCCCGTCTGCTCCGCTCGCCTTCTACCCTTCCGATCGGATGGCCCCTCCTCGGTTACGCCTAGTCGTGGTATAGCACTGCCTCCGTGGCTTTGTCCAACGCCTTGGATCGATGTAATGACCTGCCTGACCGTACATCATGGTTGCGGTGGGCCCTCTACTGGAGTTTTCCTATGTCGCCGATCATCAATCCTCTCCACCAGGCCCCGAAAGGGCCTTAGGGCGGCCGTCGTTTCGTTTGTTTCGGGGAGCCTGGGGAAGGGTTTGGGTCTTGCTACCTGTACGTTTCTATGGATTGTTTCCTTACGTGTCTGGGGTATATTATCTTAGGTGCTAGGCGAGGGGGACTTGTCCTATGGACTCGGGGTGTTTGATTTTTCCCATGAAGAGGTGAAGCGGGCGGTGGGATTGCATTTATAGGTTTTTTTCTCTTCATAGCTAGCGCTGCATAAGGCTTTTTGTACCTAGAAACAAATAA
>Ga0307517_10000533_pt1 | contig 65169 bp, 27 predicted proteins | sample 23_EM_MG_FD_194515 | JGI IMG/M metagenome (GOLD analysis project Ga0307517, IMG submission 194515) | Populus trichocarpa ectomycorrhiza microbial communities from riparian zone in the Pacific Northwest, United States - 23_EM | ecosystem: Host-associated > Plants > Roots > Unclassified | place...
CAATTTCTCTACCTTTATAATTTATTCGCGAAACCGACTCCTATTATGACTCCCTAAACCGGAATGTATAATAAAACCGCCCGGTTTACCTAACTAGAATGAATAAAAGAAAAAAAAAAGCGAAGGAAAGATAAATCCCCCGTTCTCGTTCTCTATCTATTGAAAAGAAAAACCACGCTTCGGCTTTGCCTCTGCTAAAATCGCACCACCCAAACCCTTTTTCATTACTTAAACAGAATAAATAAAAAATAAAAAAATCTCTCTCGCTCCCTTCAATTTTTACCCGCCCAAAAGGTTTTTATAACGTCTCTAATGTTTTCAATTCTTTAAGCTTTCTCCTTCTCTAGGGTTTCTCCTTGGATCTCTATCTCCTCTCACGCCTCTAATCTCGATCTCTTGCAGGTACCTGTGTTTGAAACGGCGTCGTGGTCAATGTACTGACTTCCTTACTGTTTAAACAAATGGATCCATCGGCGGTAGATGATTGTAATAAATCTCTACCGCAATCGGACGGTGAAACTGATTTGGTTAGCGAGAAGAGACAAATGGAGAACGTAGAGAGCGAAGAATTGGCGGCTAAAAGAGCTAAAAATGGCGTTGGTGAGATACGGAAAGTGGCGGAGATAGTTCTGGTGCTATCTGCAATGGCGGGGATGAGAGGAGGGAAGAATCCGACGGACGCGGAGGTGAGATTGATGGAGGAAGCGAGGGAAAAATTGGTAGAGATTTGTCAAGATTTGTCGCCTAAGGATTTAGTGGCTAGAGACTCAATTGGGACTGTTATTGAGGATTTAGGGCTTAATTTTAAGCTTAAAGATCAACGGTTAGGGTTTCGAGGATCTAGGCTGTCCATTAAGGAGAAGCTCTCCCTTTCAAAGAGGAAGGTAAGCGATATAAAGAAATTCATAATTTTTGTGTTGGAAATTTTGGTTTTCCTGGGCTTTTATGTTTGTCTTTATTTATTTATTTATTTTTGACGCTTGATTTCGTATTAATCTTTCATGCATTGAAGGTTGGTTTGCTTTTGTTTGCGGGTCAACAAGTAATTAGCCAAAGATGGTTTGGACAGTTTTTCTATGGGAATTGCTTTTTTTTTTTTAATTTCAGATGCGAGCTGTTATATGTTTTAGTTGATTTGGATATAGTTGGATACTTGGATTTGCTGTCCTTAAGATGCTACAAATGACTGTAGTAGCGCATGTGAGGTTGATAGCTTTGATTTCATTCAAAAACTCGCGATATCATTGCTGTTCTTTATATGCAATACACAAATTACTGTAGTAGTGTATGCGAGGTTGATAGCTTTGATTTCGCTTGAAATTAGCATTGGCTTGTGGTAGAATAGTTTGGTTGCTTGGTAGGCGATATGACGAGGGAAGAAGCTGGGACTTAGTGCCATGTATCCTTTATTTTCTTGCACTTGAGAGAATAGAATTTCACACCCTTGTTGGACGGTGCTGGAGAAGTAGAAGTTTTCAAACACTTGTTGTGGTGTGCCTAGTAAGGCAACAAGGTTTTTTAGCATGGAGGATGTAAGGGTTAGAGATAAGAGGAGGGTGTAAGTCATTGTTTTCAAGAAGCATTGATGAGAAGTTGTAGATGTGGTTTAAGTTCTCTGTTACCCTTTAGTTTTTTTTTTTTTTCATTATTTTTTTTTCTTTTAAAATTTGTAAGCTATCATGTGCTTTACCTTGTGCACAGATGTTTCTTTTGTTAAATCTGTCTTTTTTATTTTTGTTTCTGTTGTTAATAATAAAGGGGAATTATTCGTAGTAAGTCTTCATTTCTGCTTGAGATATTTAATTTTCGTTTTGGTTTAGGTCTGAGTTATATTTAACTATAAGTTAAATAAAAGTAATCAATGCCAATGACACTATGGATTGAAACAATTACTTGTAAATAAAGCAAACTCAGTTGTACAGAAAAGGGATTTAATGACAGGGTAGAAAGATGTCTTATAATTTTATTGCAAACAAAGAATTACAATGATAGGAAACAAGTAGCCTCCCACCACTCAAGGGAATCACTCCCATATTGGAATCACACCAACTTAAAATAGGCTTTCACTACAACATATCCTTCCAGAAACAATGTTCTGCAATACATAGAGTTACAATTGACAGTTATTAATAGATAACTACTAAGGATAAGAACAATGGCAGTTGTAGTTAACTTCTACTGTCATTTATTGCCAATGTGTAAGGTTGGAAGTTTGGCCTGCATAGAGTGCTCCCCTTCACTTGAACTAGCTTAATCTTTGTCAAATTTTATCACCCCCTTCTGCTTGTCTTTGTTTTGAATACTGCCATCTTGATCATAAGAATTTGCATCAGTAATCCAAGGTTGTTCTGTGTCTGTTGGGGAATGATTCATGTTGACTTCTTGCTCTGACTTCTTACTACTTCTCCAGATGGAAGAGTCCAAGAAATTTGCTGCACCTTCAGCTACATATACAACTCAAATTACGCAACCGAGCTTTGGTGCAATGCCTGAAAGCCATGGGCCATCACATGCTTTTCGCGTGCTTCCTTCAGATAAACCAAGTAATATATCAGTATCTTCTGGAATCTTTCCAGCTTCTTTGCCTGGCCATGTTTCAGCAGCAACCCCAGCATCCTCAACACTTCAACCACTCACTACCGAAGCGAAAATATCTGCTGTTTCCAGTGGGTTACCTAGCAGTCAATTAGGAAGGGATTTGTCTTCTGTAGCATTTTCTAAAGTTGAAAAAACACAGTTTAAAGTGGAAGGGGGATCAAATGGGGCATCTTATGCTCCGCAAGTACCAGGTAATTCTCCACATCTTTCTCCCTTTGCTCTCACCACTTTTCCCTTCTGCGCACAGTAATGGGAGTTTACTTTTTCTTTTTTTGCCTTCTCCCCCTTTTCGGATCGAAAATGCTTAGGCTGTGACTCTTTTCAGTTTCATTTGCATGCAAATTGTGAAAAATAAAATAAAATCAAAATTTAAGAATATCCTTCAAGGGAAGTTATAGAATGCATACTCTTAAGTGTAGGGACCATTATATAGAATGTATACTCTAAGTGTAGTGATTGGTAATATCCAAGAATCTTCTCTGCCAAATTTCAAACTTCATTGGATTTTTTTGAGAAACAAATAATAGAAATTCCTAGTACTAGAAATTAGTTGGACCTAAACAAAAACAGTTCGATTTGATCTTCATGCAATTTATGTAAAGAACATTCTTTTGTGGGAACATTATCTATTTAATTTGAGCATGTGTATTTAGAGGGTTAAAGCAAACTTGTTAGGTGTTCTGCTGAGTTGGTCTGTGTGCCTCCTAGTTTAGTCTTTCCAACACAGGTAATTATTTGTTTGCCATTCTGCTGAGTTCTGTGTTACAGGCAAAAAGAGATCTATCATTTTTGGATTTTTATCTTTTTAAGCTTTCTTTATAGTTCCTGATCTCTTGGAATCATCATCTTCTTTCTGTTACTTGTTTTTGTTGGATGTTTAAATATACATGCTTTGTAAATTATTAACTGCAGCAAATGCTTCTGCAAATCATTCACTGGTTAACGCTCCAAGTTGGTCTATGCAACCCCATTCTGCATCCTCAGGTAAATCTGCACCAGAAAACAATATGCCAAATCATAATTCTGCCAAGGTTGAGGGAGTTGCTGACTTGGGTCGGACTCGTGCAACTCAAGCAGCGAGAGATCAAACATTCAGACCATTTACACCTCAAACTCCACCTGCAAATTTGCCAAGCATACACCCGCCTATGCAAGGCGTGGAGTATGTTCAACCTCCATCGTTTATCAACAATCACAATGAAATTGCTAAAATTGTTCAGAAGCTATTACAGCCGAAGCTTCCTGAATATCCCACATGGATTCCCCCTTCGAGAGAATACATGACTACAGCAATGACTTGCCAAATATGCAAACTTACTGTCAATGAGGTGGAAACTGTTGTTCTTTGTGATGCTTGTGAGAGTGGATTTCACATAAAATGTCGAGAAGCAATTAATCAGAAAGGAATTCCTAGAGGTGAGTGGCACTGCAGGAATTGCATGGCATTAAGCAATGGGAAGCCTTTGCCCCCTAAATATGGCCGTGTCATGAGAAGTGCAACACCACCAAAAGGGCCTTCTAATCCAGCTGGAAGTCATTCATCATCAGAGAAGAAAGCTGAAAATGTAGATCTAAAGGTCGATCAACAAAAGTCTACAAATGGTGTTCAAAATAATGCTGGATCTGGTTCTGTCAACAATGTTGAATCAGCATCTGATTCAAGGATTTCTGGTGAAAGAGAAATGCCAAGAGATGGTATCACATCGAGTGGAAAGGATGCAGATCAGAGTACATGTAGTTTCCCCAACAACTCCACTGAAAGATCTACACAACAAGATCAAGTTTCTGAATCACCTGCACAGGAAAAGAGTTCACTTTCTGAATCATCTGAAAAAATCAGCAAGTGTGAAGATTCCAAACCCTTGCATATCTCACAAGACATTATCCAAACAGAACAATCAAATTTTCCCAAAGCTCCTTTGACACCTCATCAGGATCATTCAATCATGGAAGAGTCAGCTAGTGTAAGAGGAAGTTCTGTACCTAATAATAGGGTTGGAAAGCATCCTGGCTTGTCTTCCAGTGGCATTCATAGTGTGGAATGGATTGGTAATGAAATTAAAGTTGCAGATGGAAAAACTTTTTACAAGTCCTGTTGCATTGATGGAGTATCGTATAAAGTGCAGGATCATGCCCTTTTTCATTCCAGTGATGGAAAATTAACACCCTCTAAACTTCAGGTGATTGAATAATCTAGCATTCCATCATGTAATTTATAGCAATTATAATTGCAAAACTACCAAGAGGAATGCGCCAAAACTTGGTTTTATCCGAGTAAACTTTACACAGCCATCCATATAAGAGTTGGAGATTTATTTCTTTATTTTCTCATGTTGATGTGCATTTGCCACCTTTTGTGGAATTATTTTTTCTTTGTGAATCCTAATATGGAGAAATTGGCTTTTTATCACAGACCATGTGGGAGGAAATTGAAACTGGATCAAAGTGGGTTCTTGTCAGTCAGTGCTACTTTCCTGGTGACTTGCCTGCGGCTGTAGGTCACCCATGTGCCCCTGAAAGTAATGAGGTGAACTGTTTCCTCATATACTTTTGCATTTTGTTTATATATGAAATTTTATTGGTGTTTAAGAATTGATAATTTACACATTAGTTTGGGATGGACTTGCTACTTTCTCTGTTGTATAGATGCATTTGTGCTCATGCACACACAGATAATGCTTGAAAGCTGATGCTCACAAATTCAAGTTAACATGCTTTATTGGGAATTAAATTCTATTAGCCCTCTTCTTGAATTGGCTGTATGTGTGTAATGAATGCATTGCTGTTCTGTTATAGGTCTATGAATCAAATCATGAAAGCAGTGTGATGGCTAGCTTGATTGAAGGCCCATGTGAAGTTCTTCCTCCTAACAAGTTTAAGGAAATGAGTGAAAGACAGAACCGGTTAGCAATCGAGGCAGATAATGGATCAGCACCTGTTTTCATATGCAAGTATGTCTTTTACAACTACTTATGGTTGGTGTAGAGAACTGCATGATATGTCTATTTGGTTCTATGCATATGTGCTTATGCCTATGCAGTAGTTTTCCTGGTTATCATGATAAATTCTGTTATATAAATTGTTCCAGAAGCCTTTGTATGGTAAGAACACCCCTCAAGCATGGAAAAAGTTCATTTTAATTATTATTAATTTTATTCTACATGTTTATTTTCACAAACAATGAAGGAGAGAAATGAGATTGAGGGAATGGTGATAGCAGGCTGGTTGTTCTGTAAGTCTATCCTCATTAGAGTGACATACAACCTAATGCAACAATAACAGTGGCAATCACATCACTAACTCTCCTTCAATTTTGATTGACGGTGCCCCTTTAGTTGCCTCTTGAATTCCAGGGTGTAAAGTATCCAGTAGGTCACATTGTTTGAACTATTTAAGGTGCTTCACATGTTTTGTTTTTAATCATTCAGCTTTAGCAATGAGAGAGTTCTTAATTCAGACAAATATATGGCAATAATCTTTAGGGACAGCATGATGCTTCACTTTGGCCACTTAATTTTGCTATTGGAATGATAATTGAGATCATAAACTCAGCAACACTCCAATAGAATCTTCCCAGGAGATAGAGCAGTGGGTTCTCAGTGTCACATTTCTGTATGACTGTTCTGTGTAGCTTTTTTTTTTCCTTAATCCCAAAGAAGAAAAAAATGAAAAAGAAAGACTGGACTTTAGAATATGCTTGTTGTATTAGAAATGCCTTGAGTAGATCACTATATTTTCTTCTCTTTTGTTAATTTTTTCAGATAGTATGTGTTTTTTCCTAATATTCTAAGGAGCTTTAATCTGTGATGCAAAACTGATGAAGAGTAAGAGATGTCTAACAACGTGTGGTTTCTTTATCAATTCATTTTTAATGACTTTTATAGCAGATACCTTTATTTTTGTTTGCTCAAACCAATTGAGCAGAAACGTGGTTCAATTGACAATATGCCTTTTTTTCTCGAATAAGCCTGTAGTCAACTTGGCCAGTTGTCAAAACTCCTAAACCAACACTTGGACCTCAAATTTTAGGACTGGGCCATGTGTGTAAGTTTGTCCCTTTCCTACCATGCTTGATGAGAACATCTAAAATTTTATAAGTTTCATTCAGCCTGGTTTCAAATAGACTCTTTTGGTTCTTCTTTGACAAGAGAAATTTTCTGTTGCAGATGGTTTTATGATGAATTGAAAGGGAATTTTCAACCTGTTTTCCATTGATCAGTCAATATGCACATATATTGAGACTCTTAGTTGGTACCGGTGCTTCCTTTGATCAGGTAACTAAGTATCCAATGATAGTTGGTTCTTGTGATGTCATTTAGAATAATGCTTAGTTTTCGACCATACAAAAAGGTAGTTTTCCTTTCATTAAAATGTATTGCATTTATCTCTAAGCCCCCTTAAGTAGGAGAAATTTCTTAAAATAGTGATATTTGTGTGACCAAAGTTTGCTTATCCAATGAATCAATCTGTGTTTGCCAACATTTTTGTTTGAGTGAATTGAATATAGATCTCTTGCCTTTACAATACCTGGGGGCAGAGCTGAAGTTTTCTTGAATAATTCATTTTTGGATGTCCGGTTAACTAAGAAGGAAAGTGACATGGGTTGTGGAAGCAGCTATAAATATTAGGGGCTGTTTACCAAACAAAGCAGTTGTCTTGATAACTTTTTCAGGAAAGCAGAGCATTGTTAATGTGTTAATCAGAAAATGAAAACTTTTTTCTTTCTAGCTTCACTGGTTTTTGTAATTTATCAATTTACTTTCCTAATTTTTCAAAGTTTGAAACATGTGTTTTCTTTTCCACCTTGCACTAATATAATTTCAAGTGTACTCGTTAACACAGTTTCTAGTTTTAGAATTATAGCAAAAAAAAAAAAAAAAAACACAAATGTTTTTATGGAGAAATGAAATAGAGAACTGGGCAAAAAAATAGTGAAAAATGAAAATAAAAATTGAAGCTCCGTCCCCTTATCTCACTCACTCAAGGCATGCATGGACTTGCAGTTACCTCACAAATACTACTAGGAAATTGTTTTTTTAGGGCGAGATATGGAAAAAATTGCATGAATGCAACTTTCTAGTCAAGCTCCCTGTCATCTTATGATTATTTCTCCCCTTTCCATCCCTTCATTAGATACTTATATTCATTCACAAGGATAATTATTTATTTTCCTCTCTTCTTTTTGTCAAATACCAGGCAATCTACATCAAATGGGCCTGCAGGTTGATGAGTGAGTTTAGTACTCAATGTACAATTTGTAGCTCTAGTTCTTTGTATCATTATTTCCATACTAGTTCATCAAAATTTTTAGTTAACCTTTCATGCTTATCAGGTAAATTATAGAATGAACGTTCTCCTCTATTCTCTCTAGAATTATATCAGATTTCTACTTCAAATGTTCTGAAAATGCTATGAATGGCTCTCCATATGGTAAAGTAGGAACGTGTTACACACGCCCGCCTGTGCTCTTGCGCGCACACACACAAACACTACTAACAAATATAGCAAGTGATATGTGGACCCCATTAGTGTTAAAGATTCATCAAGCATGTAAGCAAATATCACATGAGTTTGTATGAAATTTGAATAAGATATGCTTGTATGTAAGCATTACTGTGTGTATTGAGAGGCAAACCTGAAATTCAAGCATCATGGCAATCAATTGGATTGTTGTATAGGATCATGTTGTAAATAGGACCGAGAATTTGAAGTTTGATTTCTCTGGAGTGGTTTAATTGCTTTCCTTAGCTGTCAATTAGGATGTGTTGCACACGATGTGGGATGATTGCATCTTGAAATGCTTAGACTTAAATAAAAACACAATGACCACCTGTGTGACCAATGCTAGCTTAGCTCCTTGATGTGAACATGCAGGAATGTGTTAGTGTGATCAATGCGGGATGGTTAGGTTTAATGGATTAGTGGGTTAATGATGCTTTCTAATCGCTGGCAAGGATAGCTAGTGCTGCAAAAGTTGCGGTAGGACGGTTAAAACTTGTGCATTTTGTGTATGATATATGCATATGTCCAACAGGATGGAAGTGTGTAACAAATCAATTGCAATAATCTGTGCTTGATGATAGTGTCTGGTCTATGCTGCTGCTTCCCCGCGGATACGCTTGTGGACAAGAACATTTATAAAGGTTGTGGGAACAGAAAATGAATGATCACGGCATATATATGATCAAGCAATTTGCTAGTCACAGGATCTGCTATTCATCATACGAGTAAGGCTAGGCAAGATGGCCTTTCCATTTGCCTCTTGATCATATAAATTCTTTTAGGGGAAAATACATCTACGTTCACTAAGATGAATCAATTCATTTCTGTTGTTTATTTTTCAAACAAGTTCATTATTAAATGTGTTACTTTCGTATATTTAAGATTTATCATAAAATTTTTCTTTCTTTTCTTCAGTTTTACATACTTTTCTTACTTGTAAAAGTTTATAATTATAGTCTGTTCTATCTATATATATATATATATTCAAATGAAATTATGATTTTAAAAGTTAAAAAAATATCATTTTTCATATTTGTATATCTTAGCATGATGATCATTAGCATAGTAAGTTGTTTTAAATCTTTTCTAAAATAGTAGTGACTAATAATAATAAAATTGTACGATAACAAATACTCTTAACTTTCTTATAATTTTCTAAATATTCACGTGAAAAATACAAAAAAATATGCATGTGGTACATGATAAAATTGGTTTTAAAGTTCTTTTCTAAAAAAAAGAAATTCTTAAATGCATTTTAGGATTTTACAGTATTTTATAGTAAGTCATAAAACATAACTTTTTCATCTAACAATGATCATTTGCATAAGTGATTTTTGTCGTCGCATTAATTAATTAACAAAAAATAAGAATTTTTTGAACTTACTTATATCCTCTACACAATGCATTGTCTCTAAATCAATGATCTCAAAGCATTGTCTCTAAATCAATGATCTCCTAAATCTGGTTGATTAATACTTTATTAAGACTAAATATTAATTAGTGTTGTTAAGACTGGTACATGTTATGTTCTTTTTTATAAAAGGAAGCAGTTGTTCTTATACGTTGAGGTATAGAAGATACATAAAACTAATATGTAGATGCTTGTAAGATGACATGTACACTGAATTGATCCACAAGAAAAATTCTATATGGAGAGATCACATGTGTCTATGAAAAAACTCACATGATAGTTGTGTAAGTGATCATTAGACTTAAGATCCCTAAGTTATCTATATAGAGAATATTATGCTTTGATCTTGTAATACGTTATCCTAAACAAACGAGCATATATTGGGTATAATATGAACTATATGAAGGTATTTGAGTAATCAAGATAAAATTCATTATCCTTAGTGAATTAAAAAAATATTCTATATGTTCTCAAATAGTATTGATTGTAAATTCTTGTGTAAGGTGAAATGAGATTTGAAAAGAGTTTTAAACCTTATTTAAATAATCAATGACTATGGTGTTAAGAACAAATATGATTTGATAGAGTAGACACACTCTATGTTATAATGTTTAAATCAAAATATGTTTTTATAAAAGGGATAATAATTATACTGAGAAATTGATCACTAAAAGGTTAAGTTAAATCACTTATATGATTTTTCTAATATTTAGGGGATTATGACAATTTACTAAATATTGTATTTGATTTTCAAATGTAAATCAATCAATTATTGAATTGATAATAAATGAATTTTTTTAATCTTGTTTTATTTGGGATTGTGGTTTATATTTGAGCTAACTTATTAGAAAACTTGATGGTCACACATATAAGAACAATTGATCATAAATTAAAATGGAATGATTAATCAAATGATTGTAAATAAGTTTTAGAAATTGAGGACTAGAGTGTAATTTATACAGGAAATTACAATTCTAGACCTAGAAAAATCAAGTAAGGACTTGATTGAATAAGTTTATAAAATTATCCTGAAATAATATTTGTGATATTATTTATGGGAAAAATTGATATTTTGCTATTTATATAGTTTTCGGGTTTTTTTTATAAATAGAATGTTATACCTCTTATTTTCAGTATAGAAACTACTAAGTTACAGAACATATCAAAAACTAAAAACCAAAATAGCTAGCACTCAAAGATATAACAATCATTCTCTCTTAAAAGAGTTTAGAAAATTTCTCACTGGTGGTTTAGTGGATTACCATTAGAGAGTGGACACTTGGGTGACTTGTTGTTTGTGACAACTCAACCTTGAAGCAATTATTCAAAGTTAAAAAGAACATCTGATCTTCAGGTTATCTTTATTTAAATCCTAAACAACTCTAAGTCTATATCTAACAAAATTCTTGAGACTTTTGAAAAAATTTTAAATTTACCGTTTTTGCTTTGTATATGTGTTTCGGGAAACTCAACACAAAGAACACCTAAGTGAGACTACATCATCAAGTTGAACCCATCGACACAAAGATCGACCTTTTGTATGGTCTAAACTGGTGTCACCCAAAACTTTCTCTCTTTACCACTAGAATCCGATGACTCTTTCTTCTCTCTCAAATTAAGGGCTGGAAAGTAAGAAAAATAAAGTTTTGAACCAAAATTGAAATTTTAAAAACCAAAGTGACCAAAAAGAAAGAAGTTGGAAAGTATAAGAAGCTGCCATCATTTTTTCCTCTTTTTTCCACTTTGATCCTCCATCCTTCAATCCTATCCGTGTTTAACAAATCAGAGCCAATTGGCTATCTATTTGGCTACAAAATGACTTAATTAAGGAGGAAAAAACTTCAATGATTGAAGTAAATAAAAAATTATAGTGGCAATATGTGTTCGCCATGCGTTTAGTGTTTGTTAATGGAGGTGAATTTGTTTTTTCCGGAATAATAAAGGTAATCTGAAAGCCACAGCTTTTAACAATATCATGTGAAGATGAGCTGATACAAGCTTGGCCGGCGCACACATCATGCAGCATTGCTTCTAGCTTCTGGTACCAATCAAACCTGGGCACCGATCCTTCTATTTTATGAATTACTCCATTAAGAAAGGCGACTGTTCTATAGAAAACGAGCAAAGGCTATATAGTCTAGTAAAGGTTTCTTGCTGTCTAGTTTTCTTCGTTACCACGGAATTCAGACCATGTTTATATCTTGCCTGATAAATCCAAAACCATCCATTACTGCGTTTGACTGATTATTGGAAGGTTGTTCCTTGTAAGACTTACAAAACCATGCTTTGGACAAGGAGCCCACTAGGAAATGCAGATGTTAATAAAACGGTCACGCTACGAGAATTAAATTAAGGGATTTAATTGCTTGCTATATATCTATATATATAAGAAGGCTAGCTAGCTAGCTAGGGCATACAAAATAAAAGATCATCTCGATGCATTGAAATCCTTACATGGTCGACGTCACAAGGCCCAAACTTAAACTGACCTAGCTGCCGATACATATAGTCTAAGAGCCATTGATATATATATAAAAAAGCAACTTCTCCTTTAATTAATCACCTCTGAATGACCTATTAAGCTTTTTTGAGGGCCTTGACCTCCGATCCCAAATCTTGCTTCTTATCTTCCTCTTTTTTGACCGTTCCACCACTTTCTGTTTCACCAACGAACTTTCCCGTCCTTGTTTATTCGAAAAGATATTGCACATTCGGCCCAAAGTCATACTGATATCAATCATCCCATCAATTTACAGAGTAAATCTATTAGAGGCGATGTATCTTCCATGCATAGAGAGCCTATTCATGATCATCAGTACTATTACGGTGGAAGTAACATCTTACATCTTACATCTTACATGGATGATTGATATGGTACAACACACACACACAGAGTAGCATCTTACATCTCCCTTGCATGGATGATTGATATGATACAACAGAAAGTAACTTGCAAGCAAGACCTTTTACGTACATGGCATATAGATTATAGGGCGGTAGTTGGAAGTTAAAGTAAGGTGGAAGATGGAGAAGAAGAAAATGATACTGTGCATGACCTAGTTTCATGTGAACCGGCGACTATCACGGTGGTGTGGACTTTGAGATGGAATTGCAGGAGGTTTATAATTTAATAGCATCTTTGATAAAGAGCTATAGTACTAATTGTCTTTTCTTAATTAATTACGTCTTAAAGCTTGTCAATCACCAAGAGCTTCTTCAGCACTGGATCACAATAAGAAATAGAAATCAAGGTGGTGTAAGAAATCCTCCCCTCTCTCTCTCTCTCTATATATATATATATATAGTATTTTCTGAAAAATCAATATATATAATCCCGTGATTATGAGCAAAAACTATGAAAAACACAATAAAATAAAATGAAAATTATGGTAACTGATCAGCTTTCAGTAAATACTATATATATATATATAGAGAGAGAGAGAAAGGGGAGGGGAGGAGGCTCATGGCAGCACGCACTGAAGAAAAGCATGCCCTATGGTAGGTGCCTAATATTTTATTTTATGTGGGAGCTTATCATGTCAATCACCAACAGGAATCCAACAAAGACTAATAGTCTAGTTAGTAGTTGGAAAAGTGTTAGGTACAATCTGAACCTTGATTTCTGGGATGATGGTCTTAATAATAATCAGAGAATTTAATTATGACTTTTTCTTTCTCATATACATAACTAATACTAGGATCTCTCTTTAATCTCACTGTCCCCTGCAGTTAATTCCCTTGGTGCCAGTTATTAATTATATATTAAGTTGAACTTTAATTATCTCATAGGTTTAAAATATTGAACCAATCGAGGGAAAAACGTTGCATGGAAGGCTTGCTATATAGTGGGGTAAACTGTTGGAGCAACACTTACTAATCATTCACCTACTTTTAAGCCATTATTTAGCACTACATATCGGCAGGCAAGCAAAAGAAACGTATTTCAGTGAGTTGTGCTGCAACTCGTATTTGCATTTTCCTTCCCTTTAAAGATTTTGAGTTCATACCCTTTAATTTCTATGTATGTATAGCAAGCTAGTTTTACTAATTAAACCTGTATTTAATTCTAAAAGTTGGTCTAGTGGTTAAAGAAATTTGTTTTCTTCCTTTGCTTTCTAAGCTTAGACTTTGGACCAACACTCAAAAAAGTTCATGAAATTCCTCAAGATACAACATGTTTGTATGAGAGATACGCTTTTAAAATTGCTTTGGGAAAGGATTTAATTTTAATTAATGCTCGAGTTGGCTCGATCAACAATATCCTTGTGAAGGAGCATTACATTTATACCTAGACAAGGTAGGTGCCTTTATACATGGACAATGTGGCTTTTTGTACTCAGGGGAGAGTTAAGCCTTTCTCTCTTAAACTTCATTTTATCCTGTATTCTTTTTAAACTGGAGTTGTCTACACATATTAGGAGGTGTATGAGGTGCTACTGATGGAGGAGCCACCTGTTGTGGAAGATCCAAAGCTCTCAACTACTCTTATGTGTCCAATAAAGCCTTTATGAACATTCTTATTAATTTATTGGTGGGAAGGTTTATAGCCTTCCCATGTCTTAGAGTGTCTAGCATGTCAGTCATGGAAAGAGCTGGAAAATATATGAAAATAAAGGAAATTGGACTGGTGTTTGTCCAGAATTTCCCATAGACAGCGCCATTAACAAGGTTCACGAAAAACTCCATTAGATTTAGATCTTTCAAAGGCTAATGGATGGACTGAGAGCTGAACTTGGGCTTCACTAGCACTTGCAAAACAAATCCTATATTGGGTTTAGAAAACCTTTAAATGCACGAGTTAGTATTGATGTAAGAGGAATGAACCCTCAGATATTGTGTTATGTATGTTTGCGAAGAAGATGTAAGAGATGATTAGAGGTTAAAGAAGAGAATATGATCTCTAAGATCAGAACACCAGTCCAGGAGCATAAGCTTTGCAAGGAGGATGCATGGCCAGTCCGCCAACAAGGTATGTAAAGTCAATTCATGCTTAGTAGCCCACCAAGGAGAACACAAAGTCAGTTCAGAGGATGCGTCGCCGGTCCATTAAAGAGGGACGCAAAGCAAAGTTAATGAGTGGACGTGTGGCGAATTCGCCAATGGGGAAACGCAACTGTTTCCCATGGAGAAGAAACCAGTGCAGTGGCTGGTCCGCCAAGAAGGGGGCACACGCGACCATGCTGAGGGGAATGCACGGCCGGCCCGCCTTGAAGGAGACACATGATCAATCTTGATTCGTGGCTGCGGACTTCGAAAAGGAACCCAAATATTGTCCCTCGTAATCAAATACACTACTGGGAGCAATGCATAGCATGTTAAGATCTTTATTCTCTGTTGATCGAATCCTTCGGTATAAGAGAAAATGCAATGCTGAAACAACCTTACAGTATTTTCTTGATAAGATTTTCCATGCATTTCATCGTAGTATATTTCATCGATCGGCTCGCCTTCGCTTACTAGACAAGGACAGTCTCTCTCTCTCTCTCTCTCTCTCTCTACGCAGCGTGGTCTAACGATTCCATAAAGTTGATCGGGCCATGCCCTGGAATGGAAAGGCATTAATTTTGGTCAAAACTGAACAACAAAATGTAAATTGTTTCTTACTAACCGTAGTTAATTTCATTCCATGGCACAGTTGGGACCTGATGGCTTGTTTCGGTATAGGCTGGCCCCACAAATTGAGATTGTTTGCATGCCATTTTTTATTTTTTATTTTACACTCAACAAGAAACATCATTGCCAATAAATTTGTAGTTCAGCAGTGATCGTGTCAGACTAAGATGTCTTAAATTTGAATTTTTCTTGTGTCAAGAAAAAGGCATTTTTTCCTATTATTCAATTCAAATTAACAATATTAATTAGAAATAACGTTTAAACAGCATATATAATTTCATAGAGTAATGACACCATTGCTGTTCCCATGTTCTATAACTTTGTATAAAGGAACCAAACAACCCTTGTGTTTTAAAAATTAAAAATATTAAATGGAAATAAAAAGTCTAAATCTAAAACAAAACAAATATTAAATTCAAAAATCTTATAAAAAGTTGACATAAACTCTAGCTGAAGTGTTAAGCAAATATGCCAGTGATATGAGCAATGTTTTACAGTAATACCAAGCTAAAAGAGTTATTAACTAAGTCTTGGTGCTTGTGTTTTACCGCGGGGCTATGGTGCATGTTTTTTTTTTTTAAAATCAAATACATAACTCGAGTTATAGACCCATCTGGATCGAATAAGCTTGTTTTATTTTAATAAAATGAAAAAAAATAGAAAACAACAATAGATCGATGGATCTATTTTTTTTAAAAAAAATAATTAGGATAATTTGAGGAAAAACATTTTTTTTAAAGGGAACAAACGATATATCTCAATTCACAACCCATTACATACGGAAGAATAAAACGGCATAAAAAAGGACATAAAAAAAATCTTCGTTAACCCGAGTTAGCATGATAAACCCGTAACTCTGGTAATCAGGGTTGAGTCAATCTAGGATATCATGTCAAACATGCGGCCTAAGTCAAGAGATTGGAATAACTCGATAAAAAAATAAAGAGAATTATAAAGTTTTTTTTGTAAAAAAAATAAAATTGTGTTAACTTTTCAATCTTATAACTCAGGTCATTAGACTTGAAGCATCCTATTTGAAAAAAATCATGAAGTCCAATTCTCAATCAATCACATATTGAAGTATGAAATTGAAAAAAGAATTTCAATTATACACAATGATTTTTAAAACAAATCAATTAAAAGAATGAGAATCAAAATTCAAATACTAAATAAAATTTATATTTGATTGAAGGATGAAATTAAAAAAAATAATTTAGTGAAAGAACCCAAAAAAAAATTAAAAGAATAAGGATCCAAAATGACATAAAAAATTAAAAATAAAGTTTTGATTGAAGGGTGAAACTGAAAAGAATAATAACTTTTCCAAAAGGTCCAAGAAAAAAATTAGAAATTAAAAGAATAAGAACTAAATTGAAAAGTATAATATTTGATAAATTGGGATTGAAGGACGAAATAAAAAAAAAATTTCTACAAAAGGACAGAATAAATATTTGAAATAAAAAGAATAAGGACTAAAGTTGAAATACCAACAACAAAGAGGGTCAAGCTGTAATTTTTGAGGGATAAGAAAAAGAAAAAAAAAGGTCAACCAATAACAAACCAGACCACCAATGCCGACACGACCCCTCCATAGAGAAAAGCACACAACGACTCTTCCAACAATATGATGGAATAACATTTTTAGATCCAAAAGGTGCTGCACATGCCATCTAAAGTGTATGCCCCTTCCACAAGTCTCTTAGTGCCTTACACATGCATGTTCTTTTTTTAATTTATGAAATATCAAATTGCCCATGAGATGACTTAGGTTTCCAAGAATCTTAACCTTAAGACCCAACGATAGAATCTTAGAGGAACAAATATAGGAAAATCTAGAAATCAAGAAAACTTGAGCTTATTATTTTTAGATTCTCCTCTAAAAAATCTCTTTAAACCTCATATTTTCTTAAGAACTCTCAAATTTTCAGGCACTATTTTTCTCAAAACTGCTACCAATATCTCTAGAACCCTCATCATTTTCCTCTTTTTTTAACTCTAAAGACTTGGTTCTTACCTATCCAAACAATGACTGACTTGAACAACAACTTGAACTAATATGGACTTTTGGGTCAAAGAGTGTCAATCCTAACCTTTAAACACATGCAAATGAGAATAAAAGACAACCAGGATATGTACGAGAAAGCTAACTCTTTTGCGGTGCTCAATAATAAAATCACTAAGAAAAAAAAGAAAAAACAACACAAAAAACTCTTAAAAATTTTCAATTGGGTCCCTAGTAAGACTTAAAAGTAACCCTTTAATTTCCCAGCCTTTTCAATAGAACCTCCTAATTTATACCAAATTGAGAAATTTGTTTCTTGGTTCTTTAATTCTTTCAATTATAACCTATTTTAATTCAAATATGTACTTAGAGAAAATCATCATGTCCAATTAAAATCTAAAACTTTTGTCTAGTGAACTTAAAAATAATTTGATTATCTTGATTTTAGATGTTTTTGAAAGTATTTTTGGTTGATTTTAAAAATAACTCATTGGTAAAAACAAGTTATAATAGTTACCCTTCTTTATAATATTTACAATACAAAGTTTTATGAAAGGCTTTGTGTAATAAATTTGTAAGAAAATATAATGTTTGTGAAAAAGTTTTGAAAGATTATGAAAATCTAAAGGACTTCACTTGAGAATTTTGAAAATTTTGTCATTTAAAAAGGTGACCTACCTGATGGCTTAAGAATAACTTGCTTGGCCATCATACTAGTTGAATTGAAACTTTTGATGATCAGATGTGATTATTCTTAGTACAAGTTAAATTTTACCACATAATAATTTGTTTGATATTAATTAGTTTGACTTCTCTTAATGGTTTGAACTCCACTGTTGTAAGATCAGTCTTTTAGCACTATTTGAAATTTAGTAACTTAAGATCTACCTTTTGGTACTTTTCATGATGGTTTGAAATTCATCAACACATGATTAGTCTTCTAGAACTGGTTTGAAATCCAATGACTCAAGAACTACCTCTTGGTACTTCTTGTGATGGTTTTAAATTCAATAACTCAAAAACTACCTCTTGGTACTTGGTACTTCTTCTGATGGTTGAAACTCTATCTATACAAGATTAGCTTTTGGTACTGGATTGAACTCCAATGATACAAGCTCAACTTTTTGGTACTGATTTGAAACCCACTAACTCAAGGATAATTTTCTAGTGTTGGTTTGAACTCAACCAATACAGGATCAGCTTCTAGTGTTGCTTTGAACTCTAGTGATGCAAGATCAACTTCCTAGTACTAGTTTGAAATAAAATGATTCAAGAATAGCTTTTGGTGATGGTTTGAACTCCATAGATATAAGGATCATCTTCTAAACAAACTTCTAGTGATGGTCTAAATTCCACCAATGCATGGTCATCTTATAAAAAAAATATGATTTTTGGTGCTACACAATCATAAGGTTGGACCTTTTAATGTAAAATTAAATTAAAAGAAACCTTGTTAGATTTTTGTTGACTTGAGTTTGTTCAAGGCTTGTTAGACTCCACCAAGGATTTTTACCTGTAAAATATCTCCAAAACTTTGCACAATACTATTTAGTCTAGGAGAGATAACATATATATATATATATATATATATATATATATATATATATATATATATATATATATATTAGAGTCTTGCTAGAGTTAAATTTGTTAGAACCTTAATTGGCTAAAAATTATAATGAACCTTACTGGAATCAAGTTTGTTGGAGCCTTATCAGACTCAAATTTGCTAGAGCCTTGTTAGGCTAGAAATAACAATAAACTTTGTTGAGTTTAAACTTGTTAGAATATTAACAAATTTAAATCTGCTAGAGTCTTGCTAAGCTCAAAATCTATTAGAGCCTTGTTGAGCTCAAAATCTGTTTGAGCCTATTGGGCTTTGAATCTCATAGATATTTAGCCTATCATTTTATAAAGTGATGAACTTAAAATGTTTTTTGAAAGCATAGCCATTTTAAAGAGTGACCAACTTAAAGTGATTTTTTGAAAACATACTCATTTGAAGAGATATCAACTCAAAGTAATTCTAAAATTTTATCTTTTTATAGAGCGATCACCTCAAAATGATTTTTGGAAAATTTACTTGTTTTAAAGAGATATCAGCTCACGGTGATTTTGAAATTTTCCTTTTTATAAAGCGATCATCACAAAGTAATTTTGAAAATCTAGTCACTCTAAAGAGCAACAAGCATAGAGAAAATTTCAATGATACATTTTAACTCTGAGAGGGAACACAAATTACACATTTTAAAAGCTCAGTCTTCTTGTTTAATGTCATTTGCATGTTTAATGGTCTTTTGCTATGAAAGAGTCAATAATCAATCATTAGTTTGCTTTAACTGTTTTCAATGCCTTTAATGCTCACTATGGATTTATCCTCTCATGTTCTTCATTATTGATCATTGGATAAGTATAGCTCATATGTCATCTTAACTCATGTTGAATCCACTTTTCAATGCCCTCAAGTTCAGTCTAATGTTATTTATTCATTATTACTCACTTTTCAGCATAATCATAAAGATGCTACCATTTCTTCTTCTCACAAATTATGATGGAATTCTTTAAACTATCATTTATCTATTATCCTCACAATGGATTCCTTCAAACATAAGTGCCCCCAACAAATCTAGATATATTCATTTTTTCAATGGCTATAAAAACATGTTTGCATCATCATCATCATTAGAATTTTTTTATCGCTCATAGATCGCGATGAAGTCCCCCAAATCATTGTTTGATTAATGTTATTTCAATTAGTTTATTTAAATTAAATTACCCCTAAGTTGATCTAAATTTGATCATCTTTCTAGTAGCCATTAAATGGTATAAATACATTGTCTTCATCACAAATTCTTCTAAATGGAGATATTTATAGCTGATAAAGATGTGTTCATATTTCCAGTTGCCATCAAAATCATTCTTACCAAAAAAAATTCAAATTCAATCAATAAGAGTTTTGTTATAGAACATTTTTCTTCAATAGTCATCTTTTTTTATGTTTCAAAACTAAGTCTTAAATTTTAATGATTGTGTTCATGTAAGTTCAATAGTTGAAATAAATCTTTTACATGTAAATTTAAAAGTATTTTTATCAAATGAACATTCATATTTCTTTGGTCAAAAGCCTAAAACATGACATTCAAGTGCTATGCAGCAATGTTTTATTTTATATTGGGAATATGATGAAATGGATATTGGTTGAGAAATAATAGTTATCCTAAAAATTTAGTTATCTTTTAAAAAATGATTGTCTCGAATATATTATCTTGTAAATAAAGTGCTATTTTAGAAAGAAAACGTTGGATTCCAAAATGAGAGGTTTGGCTTGTGAAAGCATCTTGCTTCATGGTGTAGTGATCTTGCTTATTTATTGTTGGAAACTCATGATTTCATGTTATAAAGAATGATTTGCAACCCATAAAAAATTTCTGATTAAGCTTATATTTTTAGATGCTAAAACTTATCAATACAAGCAAACTACTTTTTATCAGAAGGGGCTTTTAAAAGCATGTTATATAGGTTGAGGTTTGGCTTGATATTCATAAAGCTCAAACAATGTTTAAAGGTTTAAAGACATATAATTACTTGTTTATCATGAAGATCTTTTTAGGGTTGTTGCATTGACTTTGTCATTCAAATGATTGATCTCATTTTAATCTCAAATCTTCCAATTGTATCTTATGCTTTTTCCTTGACATTTTTGTCTTTAGTTTTGAATTTTACACCATTATAACGGACACTTTGGAAAGCTTTTTATTTTCAATTTTTTTTTTAATAATTTTCTAGCTCTTTTTTGTAACATTTTTGTCTCTTTCACATTTTTCTTTTTCTTTTTATTTGGAGAATTTCATGTATTGTTTAAAAACTTCTTAAACATGCCTTTAATATAAAGAGTGATCATAGCTTGAGTTATCATTCAAGAAATATTTAATGCTTAAAAATGAACAATAATGGATATAATTTTACTTGTGAATGGTATACCAAATATGGTCTTTTCTCATCTAAAAATCAAACTTGTTTATATTGATTAATTTTAGCCTTATCATCATAAATATAAAAAAAAACCATGAGGTTAACCTTAGAAAAGAAATGACATGATATGTGAGATCATGATCTAAATACATGTTATTTATTTAAGAAACCAAATAATTTGATTCCATTTTGGATAGAACTATATTATTTTAATCAAAACTCTTACCGTTGAGGTTTTATGAGAGTGCAAAGGGTATTTTATGGTTCAAAGAAGGTTTGATATAATATTTCACCCTTTTAAGACCTATTATGAGGGGAGGAAACATTTTGAAATCCAAAAGGGAGAGATAAGCCTAAATATACCTTTTATGGTTTATCAGGATTGGAAAACGAGATTTTAGGATTTAAAAGGAAGGATTGTCCTCTAGCATTTGCATGACATGGTTTGTAGGTCTTTAAATGAGTTTTCCATTGTATTTCCAATCATTAAAGAGAATAAAATGTCAAATGTTACTTTCATATAAGTATTTATTGATTTCAAAACTACTATAAGATATAGAAAATGCACATTTCATTAAAAGATGTGATTCAGTCCCAAAACATACTAAAAACAACAAAGTTCTTAAATATATCTAAAATGGATAATATGACTTTGCAAATTTTAAGCATCCATTTTTCAACAGCCATGATTTCTTTGGTTCACCTCGATAAAAGCCAAATTATGCCTCTTTACCCATCCTTTTATAGAACTAGTTGTTTTATCCATGCATCATCAAGATCTCCTCATACCTATGTCATCATTTTCAATAATCCTAAAACCTTTTGTGACCATGCTATATTTACCATTCTTCTCTTCAAGTGAAAATCATCCATATTAAATCATATTGTTAACCTGTTTCTTGAACCCTTAACAATAATCAATGAAATGACCCATAACTCCTGTATGATATCCAAATTTAGCATTTTTATTTGTACTATTTAGAAAAAGATGGTTAGATAGGTTCAAGAGATTTAAGTACTTTTAGATGAGCATTCATAAGGAGTTCGTAAATATTAAGAAGAGGGACTAGAAAGGAAGATAATTGTTTATGGTGTGTTTTTTTTTTTCAACTTAAACCTTATGTACTTTGAGAAGCATGGTGTTCAGGATGAAATAAAGATGGTGAAGGTGATTGACTTTTAGGGTAGAATGTATCATTTTATGGATTGAAAAAGGTGTTTGATGTGGGGAAAATTTGGATGATGTAACCAAGGTTGTAGACCATGTTTATGAATGATATTGACTTGTGAATTCATTTCAGCTGCCTTATCTTCAACCATTTTTCATTGTATCCTTATATATTAGGTCTTCCTGTCTTTTAAAGCCCTGTAAACTCTTTCATCTATAACCATTATATCTAAAAATTATTTTGAGGTATTGTAAATCATATATCCAAAATAAGAAGCTTTGAAAGTATTCATAAAGATAAAGATTATTTTATTTTCAACCAGATGAGGTTTAACTTGAATGGTGAGTCATTGCCACCTTTGAGCATATTTTCTAATAATTTTATCAGCTTTCTTTTCCAGCCTTTATAAATTATTCTGTTAAGGGCTAATTCTAGATTCAACTATAACTGTTTAGTAAAATATATGATCACATCACTTTATTTCTTGATTTTGGTTCTATGAAATCACATGCACCAATCAACAACAAGTCCACCTGAGTTTTCATGAAAGTAATGCATCAACAATTTTTCATCATATATCACCTTAATTATTTTGCTGTAATAGAGCCTCTAGTGAATTATACGACATCGAGATCTGATAATTTTTTTGAATTGTGGCTCCTTGAAGTCTTTAGGAATCATGATATCAGGCACCAAACTTATCTTAACAGCCTCACAAAGACCATAAAAATCTATTTTCTTAATAGCTTATATTCACTCCTTAATCGAATGATATCACCTTGCACTAACTAATTCAATTTTCATTCCAACATGATGGATAGTTTAAGTTTAACATGGTTGAAGTAACTTTAAGAATAAGCTTGTAGTAGTTGGACCTTATGTAATATGGCTGATTTAACAAAAACTAGAGGCTTATTTTTTGTAGGTAGGCATGCTTTGAATTGTAGGACATGGTGCTTCAAGAATGACCTTGAATGATGGAGGGTGAAAATAAAACATCATTATAGTGAGCTAAACTATAGAAATTGAAAGCCTTGTTCTGGATAACAAAGTAGGTTTAAGCAAGCCAGTTATCTGGTTCATTTCTCCTCTTGAGGAATTGATCTAATTCAACCTAAATTTGTGCTCTTTCATTATCCTCAATGTGGGCTTTCAAGTAAAATTATGTTTTCAAAATATCATTTGCATTAATTTGTTCCCTTTTTTTTGTTCTTCTATACAAGCTCAAAATTGACATACATATAAATACTTATAGAAATAAAAATAAATAATTGGATATGAAGTGGTGATAATAAAGGGAGACACCATAAGGAAATGTTATAGCCATTATGTATACCAGGGTAAGTTTACTACTAGTCACAAAAGGTCTCTCATTACTTAGTGATCAACCTCTAGAACTTAGTATGAGGTCTACAAGGTGTGTGAAGCATAGGTCATAACCGTGTCATATCGATATACTAACCAAATCCAAGTTGACAATGAGATGGGAGTTGGTAGTTTTATGAGTCTTACCCAGGTCAATAGTCATTGAGGTACCGCTACACCCTCACCTAACCTAAAGCAAAGAGTGTGTGATCTTAAACACTATTGTACTATATATGGGCATACATCCATATCCAATATAAAAAAGATATAATAAAATATGAATGCTAGGCTGAGAAAATAATACCCAAATTAAACAACAAGTGCATCATGAAAATTAATGATAAAAGACAAGAAATAAGATATACTATCACACCAGATATCATGGCGTCCCACCCTCCTTCATGGAAAGGGGAAAGGTTTTCTCATGTTGAGAAAGGAGAAAAGGTATGATGTTAAAAAAATATCATTACCTAGTATTATGGTTACTATGAAACCCTAATTGGTATTTAGAGTTCTAAAATAAAAGATTGATAATCTTAAAGGAAAAATACTATCAATATAAAGTATCATACCTAAGGTAAGTTGTATTCTTAACTTGTTTGCTATTCCTAATGGTTTGTTATGTCTAACCTGTTAGTGGTCTATCTACATGGTGAGAATGGGTTTACTATAATTGTTTAAACCTTGGGTGGTTGATTAAAGCCTAATCATTCTCTGATCTAGTGGTCTATCTACATGGTGAGAATGGGTTTACTATAATTGTTTAAACCTTGGGTGGTTGATTAAAGCCTAATCATTCTCTGATCTAGTTCATCTTTTGATAATACTTAGTGGATTGAGATGTCTATAGTTGGTGACTCTTGATCATGACATGTGACAAAACCAATGGACTTATAAGTATGCACTTAAACATTCATAATTTCACATAAACTCAAATGAGGACCTTAACATGCATTCACACTTAGTATAAAAAAAAATGTACATGCCATCAAAATTTAAAAGCAAGAACAACCATAAAGATGATTGCAATAGGGATAATAAGGTATGCCTAAGTAGCTGGTTGACACTAGTTGAACATGAAAAATAGAAAGGTAACTTTTAGGTTTCTAAGAATCTTAACCTCGAGACATAACACTAAAATCTCAGAGGAAAAAGCCGAGAACAAAGTAGAAACTTAGAAACCAACAAAACCTAAGCTTATTGTTTTCGTATTCTCGTCTAGAAAATTTCTTTAAACCTTTTATTTTCTTTAAAATTCTCAGATTTCTCTCAAAACTACAAAAAAATCTTTTTTGAACCCTCTTCCCTTTTCTCCTTTGTTTTCTCCTATTTTAAACTCTAAAGACTTGGTTCTTATATAGCTAAACAAAGACCGACTCGAACAACACCAACTTGAACTAACATGGGCTTTTATATCAAAACCCTTAATCTTAACCCTTAAACATATATAAACAAGACTGAAGGACAACCATGCTATGTATGAAAGAGCTCTCGTGGTGTCAGAGATAAAATTGTTGAGAAAATGAACAAAATAAAAAATGACACACAAAACTCTTAAGGCTTTACAAGTTTTAGCAAACGACACCAAAATTAAGAGGCGATGAAAGTAAAATCAACTTGAATCTACATCTAAATCACCGAAAATGATGGTAAATATGAAGTTCAGTCAAGAGCTAATAGACGGTTACTAGGGTTTGGTCACTTTTTTTTTTTCTGTAGAGAAGAAGACAATGATGTATCATAGGAATGCATATGGTCATCAAAACAACAGTGTGTGGTTAGGCCAAACTTTAGATCAATCCTCATAAACTAGGGCTTTTTTAAAGTTACTACTCTCAAAGCTCTAATTTTTCAAACAAGCCCGAGATTGAAGCATAACAATTAAAATGTCCCAATTGGGTCCCTGGGCTAGACTTTAAAATAACTTGTTAATTTCTTCAATTTTTTTAAAATGGCCTCGGGATTTCAAAATCCTTTTAATTGAAATCAAGTTTGCTATAAACATAAAAAATATATATTCAATTAAGCCCTTGATTGAATTAATAGAACCTCTTAAATTATGTCAAATTGACAAATATGATCCTTGGTCCTTTAATTCCTTCAATTATAACTTATTTCAATTCGAGTACGATCCTTGAAAAAAATTATCTTGTCTAATTAAAGCCTGAAAAATATGTCCAGTCAACTTGATAATATATTTTGAATTTTCTTGTTTCTAAAAGATAACTCTGGTTTAAAAATGGGTTATAACATTATATCAATTATGCGAGCTGCTTGTTTTTTATTGGACAATTTGTACACACATACCCATTGTTTGAAATGTACATTTAACTCCATGTATTTATATTGTACGCAAAACAACTAATTAGGGAGTAAAAACAGGGCAAACTAAGTTTACATTGTTTAATAATTTGAAATATATTCTATTGGAAATTCCTTAAATTAAATTCATTTAAATCATTTTTTGTATTTGTTATTTTTTTTCGAAGATATTGATGGAAGGTCCTTTAAATTACTACAGTAAATTACTTAAAAATTAACGTTGAAATTTGTATCACAAAAACATCCAGGTTTTAACACAAAATGTTTTCTGTGGAAGCGGGTGGCAATACATAGTACAACCTAATTTCCTTTTCTCCTTTTTGTTCTTTTTTCCTCTTCCCTTTTTCATATGGTTTTGCATAATGGTTACTTTTTCCTATTCCCCCAAAAGACGTAAGAAAGTAAGAAAAAAATAAAACCTTTTGGATGTTAGGTTAGATCACAATTAAGATCTTCTCTTCCGTTTATGGGGAGGTCCAAAAGACCCTCCACTGCATAACTTGGGACAGCCTTCTCCCCATCAAGAGAAAATCAAAGTAATTAAGACTCGAATTAATGAAAGCCATCATATATATCTACATTAACCATGTTTTAGTTAATAATAAGAGCAGTACTTTCATCTCCTAATTCAATGCCAATCGTGTTAATTTGGAGAAAAATGAATAAAATCAAAAGTCTTGGGACTTAATCAAAAGTTTTCCCGCAGTGCTGTGCGTGTCTAATTCCGTGTCTGTACGTATTTAGCAACAATGATCACAATAATTAGTAAATGCAAATTGATCTCAATCACCATCTTATCCTTTCACTTTCTAAGTAGGCAATATCATTAGCTCAATCCCACCATAAGCACAGCACAGTGCTGGTGAGTTATTGCATAGCTAGGCATAGAGAGAGACGGCAGGCCAATAGGAAATCCGGCGATAATCTAGGGCCTAGCTACTTCTTTAATTTGTTGTTGCATGTGAGGCCCCATATGTGTGGATTTTGTACCTCGTCAGTTCTAATTTCACAACTTTTCTTAATTAGTTTTTAATTACACTGATAATAGCAGCTAAATAGCTAACTTTTGTATCCTTGCAAGAGTACAAACATAACCTCCTTATATCCTTCACTGCCTCTATATATACTGAACTCTGCCTAGCCTCCTTCCACAACCACCACCACAGCATCTACTTGATCTCCCTATTGCTAACAACTAGCTAGCTAGAACACGCCAAGCTAGATTATAAATGGCTCCTAAAGGTGACAATGTTGTTGTGTCTAGTATGAAGCTTGAGAAGTTGCTTTGCATGAAGGGAGGCAAAGGAGAGGCAAGCTATGCCAATAACTCTCAAGCTCAGGTTACTGATTTCTCATTCCATTCTTGCATTTCTTTCTCATGGTTCAAGTTTCCTGACAGTTGTATATATAAATGTTTTATTGTGGACATGTATATGCGTATCAACAGCTGATTAGGTTGTTAAATTAATTCCTTTAGGAGCTAGCTAGGTTCTATCAGTTAACTATGAACTCTCTTGATCAGGAGTTCAGTCTTACCGAACCTTTTTATGTAGACGAGTTTTAAACTAACTCCTGAGTATCCATGCAGGCCTTACATGCTCGATCCATGCTTCACCTTCTGGAAGAAACCCTAGATAGGGTGCACCTAAACTCCCCAGAATTCCCTTTCCAGGTGGCGGACTTAGGGTGCTCATCTGGCAACAACACCATCCACATCATTGATGTCATCATCAAGCATATGATCAAGCGATTCGAGTCATCCGGACTCGAGCCGCCGGAGTTCTCTGCTTTTTTCGCCGATCTCCCTAGCAATGACTTCAACACCCTTTTCCAGCTCCTCCCTCCCCCGGCCAATTATGGGGGTAGTATGGAAGAGTGCCTAGCTGCTAGTGGCCATCGAAACTATTTTGCAGCTGGAGTTCCCGGCTCCTTTCACCGGAGGCTTTTTCCGGCAAGATCAATTGACGTTTTCCACTCGGCATTTTCCTTGCACTGGCTCTCTCAGGTTTTTTTTCCCCCCTTCAAACTTTGTTTTGCATGTTTAGTCAAGGGATAGCTTTTCTTTTTTTTAAGTTTTCTTATGAATGGCTAGGTGAAGCATTAATGCTACAGAATATGCAAACATTTTTAAATAAATATTGACCAGGAAGTGCCAATAACTCGTTGCTCTGTGTTACAGAACTCTATAAAAATAGCTTGGTCATGTTTTTGAACTAGCTAGTGGCAATACGGTATAGGCAAAGGAATATATAGCTAAGTAAATAAGAATAAAATAATTAATACTCTACATAATCTTTTGTCGGTTTTTAGATGGTCAAAAGTAACGACTCCATGGTTATTATCATCCTAACAAGTGTTGAAAGAAAGTGTATGAAATCTTGGGTGTGTAAATTCAAGGCGTGTTTGATTTTCAAAGCATCTTTTTGGAGGTGTGTTGAGTGGGTGGATGCTGTGCCCGATAGAGACAGGAAATGAGGAGAGAATTCTGGGACCTTGAGATTTGATTAAATTAAATATTTATTTTGTGCCATGAAATTCATCAAAGTTTTGAGGTATAATTAACTAGCTAGCTAGATGAGTCTCTGTATTAATCAAGATCGACTCATCATTAAGTTATGAAAACTTGCTTAGATTTTAAAGTGAGCCCTTGAATAATTTAATTTCCGTGTGCAATAATCCATGAAAAAAACTTGGATTAGCGTAGTTAATCACTACTTTTTCTCAGAAAAGTTGATTAATTAGCACCTGACATTAGATCAAAAGTCAGTTAAGCTAAATTATTAGGGGTATCTAAGAGCATGCATCGATCGCCAGCAAGCAAATCAAATTGTAAGTTGAGCAAATTAATTACAATTAATTACTCAAAGTGCATGGCCTGAATTGATCACGACCAATAATCTTGCAGGTGCCGGAGTGTGTTCTAGATAAGAGATCAGCAGCATATAACAAGGGGAGGGTGTTTATCCACAATGCAAGCGAGTCCACAACAAATGCATACAAGAAACAGTTCCAAACAGACCTCGCCGGCTTCCTAAGTGCAAGATCTCAAGAAATGAAGAGCGGTGGGTCCATGTTTCTTGTCTGCTTGGGCAGAACTTCTGCCGACCCCACAGACCAAGGTGGGGCTGGCCTCCTCTTCGGGACCCACTTTCAGGATGCCTGGGATGATCTTGTCCAGGAGGTAATCATCATTTCTCAAGAAATGCTCCTAATTCTTATGTTTGAGTGTTTGAACAGTCTTTATCCATTTTGCCTTCGAGACCAAAAAGCAAGAAAACACCATGCAGCAGGGGATATGATTAAACGCAGAGCTTACAAGACCTTATTATGAGATGTCACTGGTCATTATTAGTCCTATTCAAATTGAACCGTTGATGCGATAGGTTCTAGCCATCCATACTCTGATCTCCATGTCGGCAATATGATAACTGTTTGCAGATGGGCAGGCCATATTATTGATCGCCATGCTAGATTTATACAAGTGCTCACTTTTCTGTAGCACAACACAATCATAGTATACTTTTTTTATCTAGACAAGAAACTCATTTTTGGATCCATTATATCATAAAATGATGGATTGTGGGGCTCAAACCATTGAGTTTGAGTACATACGTATGATATCATGTCTCTTAATCAACTACTCTAATCAGAATGGTACGTACTATAGATTATAATAATTAGGTTTTCATGGCTTTGAAGCCTATGAATGAATGAATATCTGTGTAGCTTGTGCCGAATACAGAGGCTTGCTTACTGGTATTTTCTATGCTAATAATTGGACCTTTGATTACCATTATCTAAGTTTTAAGTACTGTGTGGGATAGCTAGCTGTCGGCCCATCAGGCAGCTGCTGTTAATCGGCCTGGTTTGCAGCTGAATCTAAGTGGGCCGAGAGTGAAAAGGCTCGTTCCCTAGGTTTTTTTTTTATTATTATATTTTTGGAGAAAACCTAGCTAGCTTTAGTTATGTGCACTTCTCAAAAGGGTTTCGGGACACTAACTGATGAATGGTATGCTGCTAATTAATCTCAGGGTCTGATTACTAGCGAGAAGCGTGACAATTTCAACATTCCAGTGTATGCACCAAGCCTCCAAGACTTCAAGGAAGTAGTGGAAGCCAATGGCTCATTTACCATAGACAAGCTCGAGGTTTTCAAAGGAGGGAGCCCTCTGGTGGTTAACCATCCTGACAACGAAGCTGAGGTCAGCCGGGCCATGGCTAATTCCTGCCGGAGTGTGGCCGGGGTCCTTGTTGATGCCCACATTGGTGATGGGCTAAGCGAGGAGTTGTTCTTACGGGTGGAGCACCGAGCCAAAAGCCATGCGAAAGAGCTTCTAGAGAAGCTGCAATTCTTCCATATAGTTGCATCTCTTTCTTTTGCTTGAGAACAAGGGCAAGAAAAGGAGGCATTCGGAGAAAGAAAGGGGAGCCAGCAAAGGGTCTGCAGTTTCTTCCTCGACACTTTTCCATCTTTTCTCCTCTTTCATGTGAAGGTTTTTGTCATTGTATATTAAAGAAATATCGTCAAACACACAAAAGAGGAGACAGAGACTTTGTTTCACTTTCCTTTCTCCCTCAATTTGTGTGTTTTTGTGTGTGATTACTGACTATAGCTACCTTTATACTTGATGGGTGTTACGACTTTGTGTTCCCTTGAATCCAAACTAGGTAAATAAAGCTTGTAAAACGCTTCCTTTGGAGACCATTGCACCAGCTTTTCAAATCAACTCTGATAGACTTCATTTACTTTCCTCAAGTTCTTTTGAATATTGTGGGAGGTTGTAGTGGCCTGGGGGGTCACTGGTAGTTATTTCAGTTGGAAAGTCCTTAATTAATTTGTTATCTTAAGCAAATTCTAGACCACTACAGCAGCCAGGGACCATGGCATTCAACCTTGCTTAGCAGGGCGACTAATTCAACGAAATGATGGCTTTTTAGCTGCGTATGCATCACTGCTCAAAGGCTTGCAAAGTCAATTGTATCAGTATCATTCCCCACTTATTTTTATTATATATATTTGCTTTAATTATGCAGAAAAAGCAGCGTAAAGACATGAGGTTGTGGAATATCAGAAAACCTTACGCCCAATCTTTTTCAATGCTAAAGATTATAAACCTCTTTTTGACTCTACTAAAAGATATATCTAAGTGGTTCAGCTATAACTTATACTTTTCCAATACTTTTTCTCCCACAAAAGAATAAACACACCTCGCATAAATAAATAAAAATTATAAAGATTAAACTTAAATTATAATATAACATATAAAGGTGAGAGAATAAATTTGATGCAATAAAGATTCGAAGCTTTTCAAAAGAATACAAGAAATTGATCAAAGCTTTTAGAATAAGAAATACCAAAGCATTAATGATGAGAACAATTAGAAATATTGAGATATTGTGTAAAGAGAGTTCTTACTTGAAACCAATTGGATATTTATAGTTGAGAATAATTAGGAGGCTTAACCTAATGATTAGCCAACCCTTTCTATATATATATATATATATATATATATATATATATATATATATATATATATATAGGACAATATACAATAGTAATGGTGGAGATTACCACACAAGAATATATCTATAATATTTCATATATACAATATTTCCTATAAAAGTACATTCTATAATATTTATAAAGAAACATGAAAAACTAGATGTTAGGTCCAATTAAAAAAAAAAGTAGAGAGGAGATTTTGCTCTTCCAAATGGTTTCATAAGATGTAAGAGACGGTTAGGTTATGACTTTTGAGAGAAAAAGATTTGTTCCAAAAATAATAAGAGTATTGTGTACACTTCCCTCAAAATTATAAGTTTGTCATTTTAGGTTTTAACATATGAATGGTGTAAAAAGCCATACTATAAGGTTTTTAACTACAAATGAACAATAAAATATTTTATAGTGCAAGAGCACTTGAAAAGTACCATGCTCTTCGTTTTAGTGAAAATTATATAATGAAATAATTTTTCATGATGTAATTTTCACTCTGAAATATTTTGTGCACTTAAAATATTTTTGGAAGGAAATATAGAAATAAAATATTTTAAGATTATGAAAATCATTTTATGATGTCAAATTAAATCATATAAAAATTTGATTACATAAAGATATAAGATTGAGAATATTCAAGTCAATCTTGCATTTAAGGAGTTTATAGCTTTGGTTTTATGTATAGAAATTCCTACAACAATAATACTTTGACATACACATTAAATGCAATGATATGTTGTTATCATCAAAACAAATAATCCATAGAGTAGTGTTTGGTTATTATCCCGAGACATAAGAGACAAAGACAATAGAGATAGAGAAAACAAGACAGAAAATAAAACTAAGACATATTGTGTTTGGTAGTAATGTACAAGACAAAGTGAATGTCTTTGTAACCTGTTTGATTATGGTGAACAAGACAGAATAAAATATGAAAAAAGTCTATTTTACTCTTAATATGTATTGTTATCAAACTTACATATTTAAAAAAAAATGATATTTTGTTTTTTTACTTTTGTTTATATCAACTATTGAAAAAAAATAATATTATAATAATCTTAGTTATAAAACCTGGACTGACTTGACGTGTTGATCCAAGGCCTGAGCTGCTCCGAGTTTAAGAAAAAATAGAGGAATTATTGACTCGACCTAGCTCAATCAAAAACCCAGGTCAACTTGAGATAAAAAAAAAAGGTCAAAAACCTGTTGACTTTTTTGAAAAAAAATAAAGATTTTGGGTCAACCGAGTTTGACCAGCCCAACCTTTAACCTGAACATTGTCTTAGGTCAACTCCCAGGTTAAATTTTAAAATTAAGATAATAATCACTTTTATTTTATGTTGACTCAGGTCAACTTGGGTTGATCCTTCTAACACATGACTTGAGCCTCACCTCAGGTCGACTCTCGAGTTGGATTTTAAAACTATGATAATAATCATTTTTATTCTTATGTTGATCTGGGTCAATGGTCAATCTCACTCGTGACCCAGGTCTTGCCCCAATCGACCATTAAATCAGGTTTAAAACTATTATAATAATTATTTTTATTCTTATGCTGACTCGGGTCAATTTATGTCAACCCGACCAAAGACCTGGGCTTTACTCCATATCGACCTCCGAGTTGAGTTTTAAAACTATGATAATAATCATTTTTATTCTTACATGTCTTAGTTGGATAATTTTGGAACTGAGAGTTTTTTACAATGATATTTTAGAAATAAAAAATGATAAATATTGTCTCTGGAGATATGTCCTCTTTGTACCTTCTATTTTGGAAGTACATAAATTCACTCCAAAACTATCGTAGAGACAAATTTATTTTTATGTCTTTGTCTATGTCTCTTCAACCAAACATATTTTATCTTCATTGTCTCTATCCTTTCTGTTTCAAGACAGTAATCAAACACTACCTATGTGATTAAAGACCTTTGAGCTAACAAAATCAACTTCTTACCCTCCATCTCTGCATAGAAAGTCATTAGGTTTCCTTGTTGCTTTAGTACTAGGTAGTGACTCATTTTCTTTATCTTTTCTTTATAAGCTTGTTGTCTAATATCCCCTTATGATAATCATAATGATTAATTGTATAAATATTACTATAATTATTTTTCAGTTTAATAGTCAAAATACATATTAAAAGACAATTATCATTATATCTTACATGATAAAACAAAAACAAAATCCATTCAATATGACATATGTTAGGTGTTATGTGTCATGTAGTCAATCGAGTGGTTATACTTGGTATTGACTTTATTCATACAAAACATATATTTATTATTATTTATAAAGACATTCTTAATCTTTAATATTCATTTAAGTTTGATAAATAATTCTAGATTAAAGTTAAAGTCCTTGGGACCAAAATATTCTATAAAGAAAATTATAAAGTGATTATAATTATATAAATTCTTATTACATCAAAGTATTGTTCTTAAATATTCCTAGTCAATATTGTATTAAGACTGGATATTAATTGGAGCTATTAAAATTTATACATATTTTATTTTTATTTTATAAAAGGAAGTAGCTAGTCTCATAAGCTAAGGTATGAAAGATTCTAAAATTAATATCTAGGTGTATGTTAAATGATAAGTACATTGAACTAACCCATATCAGGATTTCAAGTGGAGAGATTACTCATGTTTATGAAAAAACTCATGTGATAGTTGTGTAAGTGGTCCTTACATTTGATATCACTAAGTTATCTTATATAGAAAATATTATTGTTTTATTTTAACTATGTATTGCCTTGATCAAAGATAACAAATGGACAAATATTAGGTATAGCATAAACTATACAAAGGTATTTAAGTGATCAAGAGGTGATTCATCACTCTAGGTGATTTAAAAAAAAATATTATATGTTCTCAAATTGCATTGATTATTAAATTTATGGGTAAGGTGAAATGATATTTGAAAAGAATTTCAAGTCTTATTCAAATAATCAATGATCATGGTATTAAGAACAAATATGATTTGATAAAGAAAACACACTACATGCTCAAATGTTCAAATCAAAACTTTCTTAATGAAAGGATAATAGTTACACTAAGTAATTGGTCACTAAAAGGTTAAGACAAACAACATATGATTTTTCTAATATTTAGAAGCTCATGGCATGTTGTCAGACGATGCATTTGATCTTCAAATATAAATAAATTAATTTATTAAATTGATAATGAGTTAAATTATTTAGTTTATTTAATCATGTTCAATATAGGATTACAATTTATATCCAGACCAACATATTAGAAAAAAAAAATGATCGCACACATTAAGAATCATTGATAAAAAAAAAAATTAAACTCATATGAGTAATGAAGTATTGTTTGAATGTACATAAATTTTAGAATTTGACTATAGGATAATTAATATAAGAGATTACAATTCTATATCTAGAAAAATCAAGAACTTGATTGCATAAATTTCTAATAATTGTCCTAAAATAAAATATGTGATATTTTTCAATGAGAAAATTGATGTTTTATCATAAATAGGGTTATCATGTTTTTTTTTTCTATAAATAGAATGTTATACCTTATTTTTCTTGACATACTATATACATAGAAATACAAGAGAGTATATATGAGAGCAAAGAACAAAAAAAAAAAAGTCAGCACTCATTGCATACTAATCCCTTTCTCCTAAAAAGGTTTTATGACCCGGTGATTAATGTGAATTACTATTAAAGGCTAGACAATTTGAAGACATGTGGTTGTGACAACTTAACCCTGAAGAATTGATCAAACACAAGAAACAAGAAATAATTTTCAAAAAATCTTTGCACTAATCCTAAACAAACCTATTTAAAAATATCATTTATGTTGCATTCATGTCTTTCAAAAAATATAGTAGTGGTAGTGGAGTCCTTGTCAAACAATTAGAGTTGTTGATTGATTGTTTTAATTTTTAATGGTATTAATCATGAATTAATTTTGTGTAAAACATTAATTTTAAAAAAAATTATTTTTTCCTCTCATATATGTAAACAAAAGTGTTTTGTTGTTACAATTCTGACCAAATATTTGAGGATTTGATGCTTATATGAAGCTAATAGTATCTAAAAAGCTAAGACCTAAATAAGATAAATAAAAGTTTATAGGATATTTTAAAAAAAGAAACTACTAGATATTATCTTGTTGATCAAAAGGTATTTGTCTCAAAATATTCTACCTTTCTAGAAAAAAAAAATTGTTCTTAAAGGAAAAGTGGGAGGAAAATAGAACTTGAAGAATTTCAAGAGCCACAAACTAAAATCTAAATAGAATCTAAGCTTAAAGTTGTAAAATTATATGCTCAGTTTAAAGCTCAAGAAACATAACAACTTCATAGATCAAGTAGAACATGTCATTCACCAATGAGATATGAATTTCTCATGAAAGCTAGAAATGATGAGTTGTACATATATAATGAGCCTACTAACTAAATGAAAGAAATACTTAATATTGATTTAGAAAAATAGCTTAAGATCATGACATCTAAGATAGATTTCTTGTACACCAACCAGATATGGACATTGGATGATCCACCTGAAGGGATAAAACTCATTGGATGTAAGTGGATCTACAAGAGAAAAACTAATATGGATTGCAATGTTCAAATATACAAAATCAAACTAGATGCCAAACTAATATGTTAACTTTGGTTAAACTTTCTCGTTAATAGTTATGCTAAAATCCATAAGAATTCTACTTATAGTTGTATACCATGTTTATGAAATTTGGAAAATGGACGTCAAGATTGCATTTTTTAATGGAAATCTTCACGGAGATGTGTATATGACACAATTAAAGGTTTTGAATCTAAAAAAAATTCAATGAAGTATTCAAGCTATAAAAAATCATTTATGAACTTAAGCAAGCTTCAGGGATTTGAAATATATGTTTTGATGAGATAATAAAATAGTTTGATTTCATTAAAAAAATCATTATTGTTTTATAAAAAGGTTAGTGTTAGCGGAGTTTTTCTAGTATTGATAAAAAAACAAAATACTTTTACTTTAGTCAGTAAAGATTTAGTTGTCCAAGAATTTATTCATAAAGTATATGGGATAAATAACCTATATATTGACAATAATTATCTATAGATATAGATATAGAAGGTTGCTTGGATTATCTCAATCCACATACATTGATGAAATGCTAAAATGGTTTAGCATATAATAATCCAAGAAAGGATAATTACCTATTTTACATGAGATATATCTCTCCAATGACAAATATCCTAAGATAGAAATTGTGAGCTATAGGATGGGAAGGATTCCTTATGTTTTAGCTATAAGATCTATCATATATATGATACCTTGTACAAGATTAGATATATTTTATGCTTTAAGCATAACAAGTAGAAATCAATCTAATCCATATTACAGTTGTTAAAAAATAATTAAAAATATTCTTAAGAGCTTAAGAATAACTAAGAACATCTTTCTAGTCTACAAAGAAAATGAACTAGCAGTTCGTAGATATTCAGATGCTAGTTTTTAATAAGTTATTAATGATAGCAAGTTCTAGTCTGGATGTATCTTTACTCTAAATTGTGATGTTCTGAGCTGAAAGAGTTTCAAACAAAGGACCATAGTAAACTCTATAAATAAAGTTGAGTATATCTCTCCATCTAAAGTGAAAAAAAAAAGTTGTTTGAATCAATAAGTTCATCACAAAATTAGAAGTGATTCTTAACATTATTGATTTAGTAGTACTTTGATATAATAACAATAGAGCCATTAATAAGAAAATGACCAATGTCTCATTAATGGTCCAAACATGTATTAAGGCAACACCATTTAGCTAGAGAAATCATAAAATTTAGGCAATACCATTAAGTTACAGAAATCATAAAAAGAAAAGATGCAATGATAGAGCTAGTACCTAGTGAATAGAATTTTGCAGATCCTCTCACTAAAGCACTATCCTAGAAGAAGCATTATTGTCATATAAAGCAATATGATATTAAATACATGAGCAATTAGCTTTAGTGCAAGTGAAAAATTATTAAACTATATGTCTTATAGCTTATGGGGTTATTACATGTGACACTAACTTTATTTTTGCATAACATATATTTCTTATTATTAATAAAGGCAATCTTTATCTTTAATATTCATTTAAGTTTGATTAATTAGTCTAGAGTAAAATAAATTCCTTGAGATAAAAATATTTGCAAAGACATTATAAAGTGGTTACAATTATGTCGGATCCTATTCTATCAAACTAATATTTTCAAATGTTCATAGTCATTATTTTATTAAGACTTAATATTAATTAGAGTTGTTAAAGTTGGTACATATTATGTTCTTTTTATTATGAAAAAAATAATTATTTTCATAAATTGAGGTGTGAAGGATACTTGAAATTAATATATAGGTGTTTGTTAAATTTGTACGATGAATTGAACTATATGAGGATTCTAAATAAAAAAGATTACTCGTGTTTATAAAAAAACTCACGTGGCATTGTGTAAGTGATTTTAGCCTTAAAATCATTAAGTTATCTTATATAAAGAATGCAATATTTTGATCCTAGCTACAAGTTGCATTAATCAAAGGTAACAAATAGACAAATATTGGGTAAAAGTGAAATTTATAAAGATATCTAAGTAATCAAGAGAGGATTTATCATCTTAGGTAAATTAAGAAATATGTTCCTTATGTTCTCAAATATTATTGATTACAAAATCATTGCACAAGATGGAATGAGATTTGAAAAGGCTTTCAAATATTATTAAAGAATCAATGAATGTGGTGTTGAGAATAAATATAATTTGACAAAGCATACACACTTCATGCTCAAATATCTAAATTAAAATATTCTTAATGAAGCGATAATAGTTACACTGAGAAACTAATCACTAAAAGGTTAAGTTAAATCATATATCATCTTCCTATTATTTAAAGGATCATGACATGTTGCTTAAAGCTTCACTTGATCTTTAAATATAAATTAATCAATTTGTTGAATTGATAATAAGTTAAATTATTTTATTTAAGATTATAATTTATATTTGGACTAACATATTAGGGATATTATGGGTCACATATATTAAGAATTATTGGTAAAAAATTAAACACTCATATGACTAATCAAGCATGACTTGATTCCATATAAGTATATAACAATCGAATTGATTATTTTTTAGGAGTGGAAATTAATATAGTGAATTATAATTCTAAACTTATAAAAACCAAGGACTTGATTACATAAACTTTTATTAATTATCATGAAATAAAATATATGATATTTTTTTAGACAAATTGATATTTTGTTATTAATAGAGTTATGAGTTTTTCCCTATAATAAAATATTATTCCTCATATTTTTCGACAAACTATATACATAAAAATACAATAGAGTAGATTTGAGAGCAGAGAACAAAAAGAAAAAGAAAACACTAGCACTCATGACATAACAATCGCTCTCTTGAAAGGGTTTAGGAGATTTATAATCTAGTGATTCGTGTGGATTTTTATTAGATACTAGATAATTGAACGGTTTATGATTTGCAACAACTTAATCTTAAAGAATTGATCAAGCACTCGAAGAAAGAATTAATCTTTAGATAATCTTCGCACAAACCCTAAACAACCTTATGTTGTCTAACGGGATCCAGAGGACTCCTAATAAAATTTAGAAATACTATTTCTTATACATTCATATCTTTCAAGAAACCTAATATTAAAGGCATCACATCTCACTATATCCATTTTACTATTATTGTATACATCACCTAAAAATAAATAATTATTCATTTATTATAGTATTTTGAACATTTTTATTGGTTTTGAAGATTTTTATTAGATGCTATTTTTTTTTAAATCTTGTATTGGTTTTGGAGATTTTTATTTTTTAGTATTTTAAAAGTTTTAATTGGTTTTGAGGGTTCTTATTTGTTTCTATAATTTATAGATGCAATCCAACTCACACCAAATGATCCATTAGTAGTTCTAGTAGGTCTAATCACTAGAGCTAGGGCAAAGAAGTTCAAGAAAGCCTTTAATGGGTTTTTGAAAGATACATAGGCCAAAGTGGATTACAAAAGAGTAACAACCCAAGAACAAAATGCCCTAATAAATTTGATTTATATTCAAGATGGGCTTGAAGACCATGGATTTCGATCAAGGGAGTAATTCGGCATCATTGGACTTGTTTTGTCAAGTATTTTATGTTTCCAAATCCAACATGGAAATCATGAATTATTTAGGCAAAGAAAATATAATTTATCAAGGAGTTAATCTATCAAGGAGATTTAATTGGAAGGAAAATCCTACTCTACCTTGGACACTAAAGGTGACAGCATATAGAATTATTGGGACAAGAGAATTTCCTGATCTAATTTTCAAAAAGTAGTGGTGGCACCATAAAATAAAATTTTAGAATATTTATTAGTTTGTGTTTTGGGTTATTTTGGGTATAATTCAAATTCAATCAAATGAGCGCATTAAATTATCTTAGAGATTTACTTTCAAAAGTATAAATATTTTTTTATAAGACTTGATTTTCATATTGGAATACACATTAATTGCCGCATATTGTAACATGGAGAATAAAATATATTTTTCTTGCTTGGTTCTTAATTGAACTACATTCCTTAAAGAATTGATCAATTTTTGTTGTGATTTTATACTTGTTATGCTCATCTCCAGGTAAGAACGTTGTGTGATGGTGATTATTATAGTCTTGGTGTCTTGGGCAGGTCGTCCACTGTGTCAAGCTCAATTATCAATCTCAAACCTAAATTAGATAAATCTTGAGTTAACGAATTCAATTAAAATATTCTGATAGGATTCACATCATTTATGTATTTGATTATTCTTGTTTTGTAGTAAAACAATATATTGAGTAACTAAATTTTTTTTTTATATATATATATAAACTTAGAAGGTCATCGATCTACGCATACATGATTTATTGATTTATTGGCTCCTAAATTTCTTGGTTTCTTTATTTTATTTTATTTAGTTTATTTAGTTTTTGAATATCCTAAAATTAATTTCTCCTAAAACAATTATTACAATATTTTAAAACATTTAACAATACCATATTTTTCAAATAAGATTATATATTTTTACTACTAATGTTAGTGATTATTAATGAAAGTAAATTTATGAACCTAATGTGTATAATTGTTTTTAAAAAAAATAGAATCCAAGAGGAATTAAGTATCGTTACTATTTAAAGACTAAAATTATTAAATCTTATTTGATATTGTTTTACAATATTTTAACATTAACAATAATTTTGTTTTTCTTAATCAATCTTTTTTTTAATTGAAACTTGCTATTGAAATTATATTATTTTTTTATTGAAAAATAAAATATAAAGACAAATAAATCATGTTTTTTTAAAAAGGAAATTCGAATAGGAAGTAAAAATTAAATATTTTGATAAAAATTTATAAAAATGCATAGAATTTGTATTTGAATGATTGAGTTTATCTTTTTATTTTTAATTTAGTAAACTATTTAAAAAAACATACTTAAATATATTATTAATTACAAGCACAATAACACTTATTATTAATAATAGTTATTTTAAAATCACTATTTCTTAATTGAAAAGATATTGATAAAAAAATATAGAAAATATTAATTAGTTGACCCGCACTTCATCGGATGAAAAACAAATTAAGCAAAAAAATAAATGCACATATGCTTCCAAAGTGTTTTTGGCATTAAAAAAATAGTTGGGAACAATATATAATTATTTATAAAACAATTGATAATATCATCAAAAAAAGTGATAATAATCATTGAAGTAATGGCATACTTATTCACTATGAGCGTGTTTTTTCCAATAAAAGTCACTAACAATCAAAATAAAGATTTCTTAAAAAATTCAATAGATATGTAGGGAAAATGAATATTTTCATCTTTTGATTATTTTGATAAAATAATATTTTTTAATTGCAATCATTATTCTCTGGATAAAAACCTATTATGATCTTAAAAGAAAGTTAAAAAAACACTAAAATAATGTCTAAATATTTTGTATGCGATCGAAGGATAGAAAAAATAGTAAATTCAATAAAAAAATCCTATTCAAAATCTATTCGAAATGATTTAAACCAATATTTTTTAAATAATTATTTATGAATTTTTTTTTTCCATATTAGGCACATAAAAATTTGAAGAAACAAATTGCTAACATTCCCATAAAAACCTCTAATATTATCAAGAATCATGGAAAAAATGAATAATAATTAAAAAATAATAGCAAGACTTTAAATATATATAAAGAAACAAAAACAAAAAAAATAAAAAATAAAAAAGGGCTAGGTCTAGGCATATGGCCCAGATAAAAAAAAAAGGCTCGAAATGTATGGGCCTGCTAGGCCAAGTCCGCATGCTTAAGCATTTTTAAAAAAATTAATCAGACAACGCATCACCTACATACCCAATTTTTTGTCACCTCAAAGCTGGCCGAAAAATTGAGTTGTTTATATTTTGACTATAAAACCTTATTTTCACCTAAAAATAACTGCAAAACATTCTTATAACCTCAAGAAACTAATTCAACCGGAAAAAAAAATCAAATCATTTAAATACACAAAATCAAACTAGGATAAAAAAAACTTGTGCAACCCTGATATTATGTTTTGGGCAATATAGAAGCCCAAAAACACCTCAATATAACTCATCTAGTCAAGATAAACACTTTGACACTAAATTGGGTCGTTTTGGTCATTGAAATTTGACCAACCAGCTTCTTTCTCTTTCGTGTATTATTTTCTAGCAACTTTCTCAATTACTTCTCTCAAACTCAAAGACCGAAAAGTGAACAAAATAAAATTTTAGGCTAAACCGTAATTTCAAAACTAAAAGAACCAAAAAGAAATTTTGAAAATATCCTAAGTCAAAATTAAGTAAAATGGCTCTAACACCGTTTTCTTTTTTTAAAAAAATGGGCTTCCATTTTTTCTTTATTTCAATTTTGCTACCCTTATTTTCAATCTTTTTCAAACAACAAAATTGAATTATTTTTCATGAAATCTAATCCAATATCGGGATGTTTTTTTTTTAAGATCGAGACAACCATATAAAAAGTAGATTGAAACAAATTATCAACCTCAAATCCTAATCAACACAATATTAAATAATGAAATTGAAAAGAAAAGAAAAGAGTTTGGGACCAAGAGGTTTGCTCCCTCTGTGGTCTCAGGTTCGAGCCCTGTGGTTGCTCATATGATGGCCACTAGAGGCTTACATGGTCGTTAACTTCAGGGCCCGTGGGATTAGTCGAGGTGCGCGCAAGCTGGCCCGGACACCCACGTTAAACTAAAAAAAAAAAAAAAAAAAGAAAGAGAGAGGACCAAAGTTGACCTAACAATTTAAAAAAACAAAAAACTGTTATTTTTTCTTTATTTCAATTTTGATTCTCTCATTTTCAGTTTCTTGCAACACAATAAAATTGAATTCTATTTCATGAAATTGAGTACACCAATATGATGCGAAGACTTTTCTAAGAACTTAATAATAATTAAAAAAAACAAATTAAAATAAATTATCAACTCCAAGTCTCAATCAACATTGTCAAAATTGAAAAAAAATCAGTGACCGAATAAAAGGGATTAAAACAAATAAAAGAAAAAACTATATTCTAATCCAAAATATTTTATGTATGTAAAAACAATGTTTTTTTCATACCTTTTAGGTTTTTGTTAATATTATTAGTCAAGAAAGAGGCTTTTCAAACCCCCCTTATAAATTTTATTTAAAAATACATGCATAAAGAAAAATAAATCATGTTTTCAATAAAGGAAACTTATTTGAAATGATAAGAAAGAATTAACTAAATACAAAATTAAATCCATTCAATAAATTTTAGTGGACTGTAGACATAGCACGGGACATCAAACTAGAAACTAGTGAAAGCTAGGCTGCAAGGATATGCGATTCTACCTAAAATTAAGGCAAATAACATCAATCATATTTGTTTGCTATTATGTGGAGTTTGAGAGCAACAAGAAAAACTTAAATAATTTATTTTTCATTTATGAAAACCTGTTTTTTATTTATTTTACATGTAAAAATTTATCTTATAATAATTTTATTAACAAGGAAACCTTAGAGGTTCTAGATTTGCAACACCTCTTTACGTAGCTATATATATATATATATATATATATAAAGAAAGAAAGACCAAAATGTTTTTGAGTTTTGAATATCTACTGAAAGTCCAACATGGCAATGGTGGAATGCACTGATAATAACAATACTACTAAAAAGGGGCTCTGGTTTCGATCATAAATCTCCCTCGTGAACAATAATACCTTGTTTGGAAGTCCAGTTCCACCTAGTTTACATTCTGCTGTGGACCCTCCCCTGATAATGGTAAACAGCGTATCCATGTTCACAAGCAAATTTCGACCATTTTACATTCTACCATGTAGACAACGATGGGGTATTTCCATTTGTTACTGAAGTTGTCGAGGTTGGCATGCAGAAAACCTTCTATATTCACTTGGTCCAGTCTCACAAAGATAAGATCACTGTCCAAACTCATGCAGTGAAGCCTTCGATGCAGCAGCAACCGTTTAACTGCTAGTACCTCAAAAAATTATCATAAACCATGGAGCGCAATATGTTATTCCCATCTCATGCATAGTTTGAACATTCGATATTTCATGAAACTGCTCTTGGAAATGACACAGTCGAAGTAAGCAGTGGGTTTTGAGTTGCTACCCTTCAAGTTCCTTGGAGAAACCAAAATGACAGAAGACAACTCAAATTCGTAATATGCGAGTTAATTTGTAAACCTGTAGAAAAGAAACAAACTTTTGGTCACACAAATAATTCCTGCAAAATCAACTGTTATGTGGTTAAAGTAAACAATCGTAAGAGGACAATTTGTTAGGTGGCATAGTTGATGAGGATTTTTTTTCTTCCATATAGTATAGGGTATTCGGATCCATGAATATTTTCGTAACTAGAACATGATGAGTAGAAATGGCACAGGATGCTACAGCTTTGATTTCAAATGCGACAGGAACCCTAACATACCATTAAAACATGCAAAAGCAGTGCCATTCACACGAGCAACAAACACTGGCAATAGCTAAATGGATCTTCTGGAATGAAGACCCAACTGCATAAACTCTGATTGCCATAATCACAATTCATTACAGCTCAAACAATGTTTAAGCAGTATGCATGACACTCAATTTGAAAGGAAAGTAGGATCAAGAATTCAGTTGCTACCATTTCCAGGTTTTAAGTTCAGAGACTAGCATCAATTCAGAAGAATTTGTACAAGGGGCAGCCACTTGATGACCATAAAAGATGAAGCAAATTCAAGCTTACTCCATGGCATGTGGATGTGATGGTTTGCATGTATGGTTTAAATATTCATGAAGTTTATCCCAAACTGTAAACCAGATTGGGGTTCCTGGCATGAATGCATATTGAGGATTAGGAACGAAATCTTAGTTTGACAGTAATAAATTGCTACCAATTTTTCTGTTCTTGCTCTTTCTTCACTATTTGTTAATAAAGAAAGCAGTAGATTAGGTGTCTGGAGTCATCTGGTATAGGTTAAGCGTCCAAAGTAGTGAAAAAGAAAAAAATATGAAATGCAAATACTAACCTGAGCAGTCCTACTAGGCAGAGGCAGTTCTAAGCAATTTTGGAGGCCATCAGCTCTGCGCATATATGGATGTAATACAATTAGAAAAGAAAAGAAAAGGAAGAATAAATTTGGCAAAAACATTTTTATACAAGCGAAAGATCCAAAAGAGGAATAATTACTTTCTGCTGATTGTTCTTTGAAGATGTTGCTGAGCATCTACAAGTCCCTGGCCTCCATACTTCTTTTCATCAGTATTTAGTATGATCTGCGACATCAATACAAGTTAAATAAGAAAAGGACGTTTGTTGAAGAGTAGAATCAGACTACCAGGAATGTTTGGCGAGGAGCAATGAACTAGAAGATATTTAGTAGTGCTAAGACTAAAAAAGTATTCTGTATTATGCTTTGATCATATAATCCTCAAAGCAACTAAAAACTGAGAACAGCATATCTGACCCATGAATATAATTATAGAACAGGCATCGACCATACATACTTGATACTCTCCAGCTTCTTCCACACCTACACTATATCTTTCATATGCTTCAGTTGGATGAAAGTTGAATACAAAGAGGAGAGGTCCTCTTATGTATGATATTACCTGTAAACATCAGTGAATCATCCAATTACTGAAAATATTACACGACTTGCCATACACCAAAAATTACCAATAGCTAATATAAAGTGAGTAGCTGTATTAATACCACAAAAGGTCTGTTCAACTATGGCTAGTATCTTAGTCTCAAACTTTGGCCATTTTAGAATTTGAGTTCCAAGAAGTTTCAAATGTCTTTGTTATTAGAGTTTTAGCATACCTAAGGTGCTTTATACATGTTTGTACATTCTGATTCTGAGAAATTTTACAACAATGCAAGCTTCTAAGAAAGGAGCAAGATATTTTTCAAGTTTTGATACACTCAAATGCACATGGACGTGCACAAAGTAATTTGTATGGAAAGAAAGTACACCCGTACCATGGTAGTGTCATTCACATGGTGAATGTGTGGTAAACCCCTTGAAAGCAATCTGTTATTTTCATCCAAATTCATAAGGTCCTAAAACACAGGGAAAGTCTATTAAACTGGTAGCACAACAGTCAATGTATTTGAAGTCCAAAACCGAAAGAATATAAAATTTAACAAAAATAAATCTGCGCATATTATATTAGAACATGTATGGTGCAAACCAATTGGAAGCTTCACCTTCCAAATCTAAGCTTAAAGCAGTACAGCATAAACTGTATTAATATGGAGGAGTAAAACTGATACCTTATCAAAGGAAAATAAATTGTGATGCACTTCATTTGACAGAAGATACCAACTACGATGAGCAAGCGAATATGAGAAGTTGTTGCTTGGCATTGGGAACTCAACCCTCTAAGACAGAGAAAATTCATAAACACAAGTCAAGTCTTCAAATTGTAGATGCTTCACCTAGCCAATATATAAGATGAAAATAAAAGGGACTGAAGCCAAAATCTCACCTTGGGATGCCCAAATTCATTGCCCATGAAATTGAGGTAAGCACGCCCACCAATTGTGAAGGTAATCATTCTGATCATCTACGTCAAGATGAATAAAATATATTGAACCAAACACTCGTGAAATGAAAATGTGGGAAAAGAGAATGGAAGTTGATTTATGCTCACTAAGTTCACATAAGGAAATATCTCTTTAACTGCCATTCAGAAATGGATATTTACTTAATCTCACTTTACAGTGCCACTAAAACAATTAAAGCTGATTACACTCTGCATATGCGAAGGCTAGTGGCAACACTTACTTTGTGTAGTGAACATCCTCTAAGCAAAGATTCTGTCGAGCCAGGAGTGTGCTCGTTGATTTCACCAAACAATATCTCAGCAAATGACTGCCCTCCAGAGATACACTGACATGCAGAACATTATAGAAGGATGTGAACGATATTCAAACATGCATACAGTAAAGTCCCATGCAAACATTTGAGCTAGAACAAAGATTTATTGAAGGGATGATTACTTGATTGTGATTTTCAGCATATATAAGCATCTTATCAGCATATTGTCTGTTGCCCATTAAAGCACTGACTATCTGCAGCATAGAAGCAAATTTAGTAAATGTTCACCTGAGAGAAAGAAAAATCAACAGCACACCTTGCTCATGCTCCATTCATGATCTGGAATATTCTTTAGAAAAGACGTCCACATCTCTGGTGCAGAAAGGTTGACATAATAATCAAATCCCAACCCCCCTTGTGAAGTAGGCTCACAAAGTCCAGGATAAAATGTTGCCTGAGCGACAAACAAACAGAACTTTTTTAGAGCCACATAATTTTATTTAAAACCAGCTCAGCTAACTAATTAGTGCTAAATGTTATCTAGATAACAACACAAAGGCATTGAGACACAATTACCAATTGCAATAAAAACACAGACGAGGATATTGATTAGAATGTGGCCCAAACAAAAGCATGCATGATCAAGTGGTTTCACTGCTTTCAGTAGACTTCATTGCATCCGAACTTTTTGCTTATGCATATAGCAGTTATGCTTGAGCAGAAATGGTGAAGAGAGCATAGGGCTTTAGGGTTTGCCAAAAAAGATTTGATCATTGGGAGAACAGGATCTGTCTGTTCAGTTAACACATGGTTTCTTCTGATTTTTATCTTTTTCTTTTTCCTTCTGGCATGCTGGCATTTATCTTGCTATCCATGTGGTAATTTTTTGCCATTTGAAGAAAATGCAAAAAACTATCATATCACATGTTTTTTAGGGTTCTTCCAACAGTTATCAATTCATGCAAAAATTGACCACACAAGAGAGACAAAGGATGCTAACCGACTATTCTATCTTGCCCATCAGAAATATGGCTACAAAACACAATTGATGTAAATGATATTGTTATATTGTTTACATCTCAAATAAATATACATGTGTTAATCATAGAAAACAATGATTATTCATCACAATAAAAAAGAGCTAAAATCGATCGTGAATTAGAAGAATCGACCTAGCTGGAAAAGTCCTTGATCAACCAGGAGAATTGAAGATGCAGTCGACCTAGAGGTTATAATCTACCAAAAGAAAGCAAAGCAATTGACCAACAAAGTTTTGAATGCCCGCAAATAATTTGAAGATATAGTCCTATTCAGAGCATGAGTCACTCAACAGAATAGATTAGCTTGGAATTCATTTGGTTATCAATAGAAAAAGAATTTAGCTTGTATTAGGATTTAATAAACTTTTTTATCTGATATCAATATATGTATAGGATTAGGATTAGGATTATCAATGTAAATAAAATTTAAACTTTATAACAATATGCATAGGGCCAAATACTTACAGTAAATGATGGTAAGAAGCAAGATCAAGTTTCTAAATCCTCAACCAAGTCTAAATATTGTGCTATGTCATTCATATGCCTTGAGATTATTTGACTTCAGGGTATGTTGGGTGAACTTGGTATTCCTCAACCTCTTACTCCTCAACACCAATGTTATTCAAATTGTTGCTAATCCAGTCTTTCATGAACGCACCAAGTACATTGAAATAGATTATCATTCTATTCGTATAGTACTTAACAGATATATGATTACTCGCTCTTACATTTTCATTGAGTCCCAAATGATTGATGTGTTTACTACGCTCTATCTCATCATTGACATTAATTTATGGTTGACAAATTGATGCTTCTTTATCCAACAACATCAATTTAAAGGGGGGTTTTGGCTATACTATCTTGTTTTAGGAAGACTGATTGATTTAGGTAGTTTGGTTTAAGGAGATTGATTGATAGGAAATTAGGTGTACATAACTAACTTTTTAGAGAGATTGTAATTAGGTCCAGGAGCGATTACAGGGTGTAAACATGTTAATACTTGACTATTTAAAGAAAACAGATTCCCTATTAAGAGGCATTCAAACCATTTTGACATAATAACTTTTGGAAACATGACACCGACAGTTGTGTAGTTTTTAGAAAATGAATCCAGAAGGCTCTAGAATCTAGATACATCCGTTTTTTGAATAAGAAGATGAAAGGAGATAATAATCCATTCTCAAAATCACTACGGCAGCAGTTATCCCCAAGCTTGATGGGCTCCTTGTAAAGGGAGAGCTCCAGACAATAAAGGCTCATCGACCATGTTAAAGGATAAAGTTGGTCACGGATGCTAATACTAGAAAAAGGAATAGACGATGGAAAGTCAGAGGGATGGTTTGACAAACCCAAGATATGCCTCATAGTCTCATAGTGAGGTCTATAGATGTCCTCCCACCACACAATTCTTCCTTATAGTTAAGGGGTAATGTTAAGCAAGCAATACCTCAGCAACAAGCCAAAACATTTAGGCATAAAAGAATTGCTGAAAATGACTAACACAAGTACCAATCACAACATAAATCATCCAAAGCCAAGTGATGAGTTGTGATGAACTTGTCAGCCATCACCAATATCTCTTAGATCTTGAAAGGAGATGGAGACAAGAACTGTTGTCCAAAGCTCGTTTTAGGAGAATCCAATGCATGGACACCTTGATAAAAGGAGGATACACATGCCTAAGAAATATGTTTTGGATGTTACACAGACTAACAAAATGGTCGAAAACAAATTGCCACAAGTACCAATTAGGTTCTTAAAAGTACACCAAAATTATCAGTATTGGACATGACCTCACCTGCTCTTATGCAAAACAAGTAAAAATTGATCTTAAGTTGATCTTTGTTAAGAACATAATCATCAAACAACCACAAACCTTAACAAAAAGGATGGAGAGGGTTCTTATCTCTACACCACCCCCATCCTAGGAGGCTAAGGAGACAAATAATGGAAGAAATCTTTAGAAAAATAGACAAAGCTAATGCTAAGACAATGAAAAAGAATGTGAAAAAGCAACCAACTTCAAAGATGAAAAGGCAACAAGGTAAAGGCAGGGATCAATCAACAACCACAATGACAAAACAAAATTGTCCATAATGTTAAGCACCCTTGGAGATTGAACAAAGAAGACAAACACCATAACATTGTCCAAGTCATTGATTGTTGTGCAATAAGAGAAAATAGTGTTAGCTCTCGAGCAAAAGCAATGAGAAAATGTGTCAAAGAACCATCTCAACCCAAAAGCTTAAGTTGTTAGGTGAGGTCTCAGGATATGATTTATATTATTCTCTAACACACCCCCTCAAGTGAAAGCCTTTTGGGCTTGAAACTTGCACAAGCTCACTTTACCTTGTGCTTAATTTTTTATCAAATAAATGGGGATTGTGAGATTCGAACTCGTAACTGCTTGGTCATCAAGGCTCTGATACCATGTCGGAGAACCAATTAAACCCAATAGCTTAAGCTGTTATGTGAGGTCCCAGGATATGATTTATATTATTCTCTAACAAAATGCTATTAAGAAAGCCACCTCAATAAAAGAAGAACATGCACCCGTTGAAAAAGAGACAACACTGACAATGCTCGAAGACAACAAAAATGTCAAAACTCCAAACGAGCCCATGAGCTGTGAGAACGCTTCAACATATACGTTTATCCAAACAAAAAACCAACTAAATGAAAAAATCAACATGATTATTGAAGTTGATGGCTTCTTGGATGATGGCATGATGAATCAAGGTTAGAAAACCCTTCCTGATGACAACACATGGGAGGAGAAGGCAAAACAACTAGAATTCTAAGTCCTTATGCAATAGGTAAGTGAACAAAATACTTTAAAGGTCCGAGGAACTAGAAAAACCTTATAATGCATAAATGAGCGACAATGAGGGAGTTACATCAACAAACATGGTGTTCACACTATCATACTCCTTCAAAGCCAAGTCTGGCCAACTAGCTTATTTGAAAAATGACTATGATAATAGTGCAAAAGAAAAGCATAAATTGTTAAGGTCAACTAGTCAGAGCCAGCTATTTAAAGAGTCAGGACTCACATTTCCTATGCCAACATTGGGTATGAGACGCCATTTGAAGCATTGTACCAGTACATAAGGTCTTGGTCAATAAATTATTTCATGGCAATTATGGTTTGATAAATCCAAGACCAAAATAAAATTGGTGTAAAGGTAGTCATAATATCCCTCAATAGATCATAAAGTGACCTTATCCATTTATCTTGATTTTTCCTGCATAAACAATCAAGTTGAATATGATGTCTTCATTATAGGTCTATAAATACTCCTAGAGTTTGGAGCAAAACCAGTCACAATCAATCACGATAACTAAGGATTCATTACTTATTATGAATCATGTCTTTGGAGAATATAGGTGTAAACACTCAACTCTAGCTCCATATCATATTATAACCACAAACCTTTAAAAAAAAAAATCTTATTTTGTTTTTGCAGTAAGAAAATACAAAAACTAATGACTTAGGTCAACATGGATCAAAGTACATGACAAGACGAGTTCAGTTATGGCATTATCCTTATCAAAATCATTGATCAATCAACCATGGCTAATGTCCAACAAGAATATCATGACAATTTGAGAAATGCAAAAAAGCACATGACAATAACCACAAAACTATTGCTAAAATTTTCTATCAAGTACAAGCTTGTGAAATCCTTAACAAAAAGTTTCAAGGTTTTTCAAAATAAAAACGGTCAATTATATACTCTTAGCAAATATATATTACACGAGATATAAGACTAGAATATTGTTGAAATGTTTAGGACCAAAAAAAACCTTGTTGGTCATGTTTCATGAAAGGCATTCTGGAACTCATCAAACTAGAAATAAGATGATGTGGCTTATCATGAATCATGACTTTCATTTACCAAGCATAACCAAAGATTAATTCTGTAAAAAGATACCAAGAACATCAACAATTTGGTCCAATCCAACATATGCCTTCTAATGAACAAAATGTAGGAGTCAAACCATGAACATTCATAGGTTGGGCAACGGATATCATTGGCATGATACACCCTCCATCATGAAAAGGGCATAACTACATTGTGGTAGCAACGAATTACTTCACCTAGTGGGTTGAAAATAGTGATCAAATTCATTAAAAAACATATCCACAAATTTAGACACTCAAAAACTATCACTACTAACCAAGAGTCTATGTTTACTAAGAAAGATATCAAGCAATTCGCATAGCAATATAGATTCAAAATAGTCCACTCAACTCCTTATTATGCCCAAGTCAATGAAAGTAAAATCGACTAATAAAACTATAATCATCAACATTCATAAATTGATTAGAAACAATTCTAAAGCTTAGCATAATGCTTTGTTACAAGTAATATGAGCGTCAAAGAATTCATAGAAGATTACTTAAAGAACCTTATCATTTACCCTAACGTATGACCATGATGTCATGTTACCTTTAATGTTAAAATTATAATTACTCAGAAAGACTGCAAAACAATTTATATTATCAATTAGTCATGCTAACTAAGAGAAAAGTCAAAAGGGCATTACATTATTTGCAAGCACATAAAAATGAGGTTGAAAGGGGATGCAACAAACATGGTCCATTGAAATATTTCCTAGAGAACAATATGGTGTGGAGGGTCCATATGTTTTTGCTAAAGTTCTAAAAAGGGATGCCTATCACCTAACATATCAGGATGGGATCTACATTATCAATTGGTCAATGATATGTATTTGTAGTATTATCCCTACTAAGGATGGTACTCTTAAAGAGATTGAGAGGTTGATTTGGAGATCACAACCATAAATAGCTCCAAGTGTATGCTGACTGTGCTCTAGGCTTGGTTGATTAAGCTTTGATTTGGCTTAAATTTTGTGTTTCTCTAATTAAAACATGAATTTAAGTTATTATTTAGAGTACAATCAATTAATTGATAGAACAAATTTATACAGAAAAATAAAAAAATAAATCAAAGTTGTTCGATGTTTAAGTATCATTGATCTGAATTGAATTTTTTTTCAAGAATGAACTTTAAGCTTTTGTTTCTTCACAAGGGTTTGGTTTGTATGACCAATTGAATGAGCAGGTTTATTAATTAATTATAATCAAAGATATTTTTGTTTGAAGACTAATACACTAAGATTAAAATAAGCTTGTTTCCTTCAAAGAGATTATGAAATACAGATTGATGGAATTATCAGATGTGTAAAAGGACAAAGTTGTCCGTTACAATAGCTAGAAAGCTTAGGAAAATCCCTTTCTAAAAGCTAACCCTAAAATTCTTCATTTAGCTTCTATTTTGTATGGATTGTAGAGGTTCTAGTTTCCAAATAGATTATTTTCTTTGTTGATTTGTTTATGTCTAAGGTTAACGAGATCAAAGCAACCTTGAAGTTTTAGGTGAAGAAAAAGAAAAACTTCAAAATGGGTATTGTTGTTGGTAGTTGTGATAAGGAAGGTGAACAAGCCTCCTAGAGTGTTCACATGTCTCTGTACATCGTTGACTTCTTGTTGAAGAAAAACTAGCAAAATGTCACACAAAGGTTTAGAGATCAACAACTCTTTGGTAGAAGTTCCAGGTGGAGTGACAACACCAAAAAAGTAACACCTCATTTCTTTTCATAGTATTTTTGTGATAGATTTGAATGTACTTGAGATTACAAAAATGTTGAGCCATAAAAGAGCTATATTTTTCCATGTGTTAAGGTTTGTGAGATTGATTTGTAAAAAGGATTCTATCTTTGTGACGTTTTCTAGTTTTATCCACATGTATATTAATACATTAGCTCGTCCGAGGAACATAGTTGGAGTGGTGAGGAAAAGGAATTGAAGATATCATTTTACAGAGGATTATAACTCTAATTTCATTTCTTTTTTATGAGTAAATTTAGTGGAAGGTTAGATTTTATAGGTATGGCATTGATTATTGGGCAAGGTATTTGATTATGGGTTAGACATGCATGAGTGGAAACCTAAATGTTGAGCACATGTAAATTAAAATAATTGGCTGAAACGATTGACATGTCAGATATGTTTTAAAACATGATCGACTAATTTTAGGTGAACAATGTTCACATATACTTCATTGATTTAATTGTTTGACTTCAATACAAGTGTGATGGGGTTAACATTCCTTCATTTGATAAATACAACAATATAGGGGCATTTTGTACTCCTAAAATATACACATACCAATCATAGAGAATAATGATTGTTCATCACAAAACAGATAAAAAGTGTTGAAATCAATCATAAAGGAAGCAATCAACTAAAAAAGTTGAATGAGCAAATGACCATGATATTAGAGATCACGGTCAACCAAAAAGAAGCAATCAACTAACGGAGTTTGAATACACTAGATAACTAGAAGATACAATCCGATTCAGAGCAGGAATTCTCATCAAAATAACTAAACAAAAATCAAAGATTAGCTTAGGATTCACTTGTGTATTAATAGAATAGGAGTTTAGCTAGTATTAGAATTTAATAAACCTCTTTATCTAATATCAATATTTGTATAGAATTAGGATGACCTATTTAAGTAGGATTTGAACTCTGTAACAATATAAATAAGGTCAAATACTATTGTAAACGATGATCAACCTTTATTTATCTTTTCCCATTGAGGGTTTTATTGCTTTTTTTATTGCTTTTTTTATAGTTTTTTTTCCCTTTTTTTTCCTACATTTTAGATTCCATTAATCTCTTTCTTCCTAAACTCCTATCTTTTTTTGTACGGTGGTACTTCTTAGAAGAGATAGCCCTTTTTAAGAGTTCAAAATATAGAGTCCCCACTTCTCCTTTGATAGAGATAATTGTCGTCTCATCACATGTTCAATCCTAAATAAAATTTTAAGTGAAAATATCTACCAAACAATGAAAATTTATATCAATTAACAAACAACACGGAGTTAACTCCCCCCACAACAAGTAAAAGAGTACATGGAAGAAATTGCAGTGAGCTATACCACAAAATTAGACCCTGACAATGATTAGAAGGAACTTCCTAACCTAGAGAACTATAGCAAAGACTTGCATTATATTTACATGGGGATGGTGTACCACTAAATTCAAGGAGATGACTTCAAGTCAACAAAAGCACAAGTTTTTTTTTTTTTTTTTGCAGTTCATTAGCTTGAGAAGTTTCTTCCAAAGAAATAAACAAGGAAGGCCATTATAGTAAACTACAGCATAAACCATAGTTACCTACATCTTCAGCAATTGTTATGATATCAGGATGAAGAGTATGCAATAGCTCATTTGCCAAAATGAGATACAAGAATGCATCCTTGTCAACATGTTGATTGCAGTAACTGCAATAAAACAAAACTTGTTTCAAAACACGCCACAACCTTGAGTGCATACATTGAAAAAATTCTTGAAAAATAAATGATAATTAAAACTAGTGACACGGATAACTTACCAGAACCCTGCTTTGAGAAGAACTAAAGACCTTTTTTTGGACAAATGGGAATAGGATCTTTTTCCTTAATAGTAGTTGCTCTTTCTATTTGTACCACTAACCCATAGCTCCTATTTCCATTAGCCTCCAATTCATTTGTACCATGCCTCCAATTCATTTTAGGGATTATTGTCATTTGCTCATCTTAGAAGCAACATATATAATTTGGATAAGCACCAAAAAAACAAATCATCTATTCAAAGGGTACAAAAGCAAATTAGGGGCAGATTTGATTAATTGAGAGGACTCGAGCAATGTTTGAGAAATTAAATGATCCTATAAAGTCAAGAAGCTATGAAAACAATTAATAGATATATGGGAAGAAAATGAAATTAAGATTAGGAAATCAAGATTGACATAACAGATGCCTTACTCTTCCAGGTTGCCAGTAAAAGAAGCAAAACCATTGTGTGTGTACATCATTGATGAGAGTGAATGAAACTGGAAACCATCTATGTGATACTCCTCAACCCACCTGCTCAAAGACAACATCTTAAGAAATGCCATGAATTATGTACTGGAAAAGTATATGATGCAATATGTTTCAAGAATTATTAGCCAACAGGAGATACTATAAAAAAACAGAATTTTTGAATGATTTCTTGTGCTTCACATTTACCAATTCAGATTTGAGAGTAGATACTGTAATACTTCTTGGTCGCCATATTTGAACATTCTAGTACCCCAATATTTGTGATGGCCTCTTTTACCTATTCAAAGAGGGGAAAGTTAAATATGGAAATAAAAAAAATATGTGTATATATAACAGAAGGACACAGGCTTATGGAAAAGTTCGCAAGACCATTGCACCACCTTGTGTTGGTCAAAGAACCATCTCAACCCAAAAGTTTAAGCTGTTGGGTGAGGTTTCAAGATATGATTTATATTATTCTCTAACACACTCCCTCAAGTGAAAACCCTTTGGGTTTGAAACTTGCACAGACTCACACTACCTTGTGCTTAATTTTTATCAAATAAATGAGGATGGTGAGATTCGAACTCATGACTGCTTGGTTATCAAGACTCTGATATCATGTCAAAGAACAATCTTAACCCAATAGCTTAAGCTATTAGGTGAGGTCCCAAAATATAATTTATATTATTCTCTAATATATTTTTGGGTTGAGATGGTTTTTTGGCATGGTATCACCTTGATGACCAAGCAGTCACAAGTTCGAATCTCACCATTCCTATTATTTGATAAAAATTAAGCATAAGGTAATGTGGGTATGTGCAAGTTTCAAGCTCAAAGGGCTTTCACTTGAGAGGGTGTGTTAGAGAATAATATAAATTATATCTTGGGACCTCGCCTAATAACTTAAACTATTGGGTTGAGATGGTTCTTTGATGGTGTTTCAATATTTCACAGAAACATGTGTGAACAGAAAAGAAGTTAATCTTAACACGACATTGAAACGGTGGATTGCCCATAAGTGCATATGACTCCCTTAAATACTTCACACATGAGAGAAGAAACACTACTAAGATCTTCAGTGAAGGAATGTTGCATCCTCTTAGAACATTCATTATTTGTCCAAGTAAAGCAGGTAGAAGATGAAGATTAAAAAAGTAAAAAGTAAAAGCATGATACATAGACAAGTATTGATTTGGACATGAAAAGGATTTTACATTAGGGATATGGACTGAGATTATTACATTATCCTTGATGTTTGCAACTAAAATTAGGTATACAACTCATATAAAACAACATGGTGTAACCTCTTTCCCATGCTATTTTGAGTATATAAACTATTACTCAGCTATATAGGACCATGGGCTTTTGGTAAAGGAATTGTTATGAAGATATGCTTGTCTATGAACATCTAGAAGGAAAAGTTTTGTCAGCATGATTCTTCAGTGCATGTTTTAACTCATTGGCAGAGGTGGATGTTTGGGCAGATTTACTACCAATTAGGTAGAGCTTTTTGTCCCTCTTTGAATAGGAAATACTTGGAAAGCTTATACAAGTATGGGATTCCTTGTGAGATAAGAAAAATTGTACTTATAGGACCTGTGAAGCATCAAATAAAATTGGAAGGATACAGAGAAGATTAGCTCCGCCCTTGCACAAGTGTGATATGCACAAATTGAGAAATTAATATTGAAATTGACTTCCCTAATTAGTATTAATCAGGAATTCTATTTTAAACTAATAAATAAGGCAAGTTACCTGTAATCCGATCATCATAATAGAATAGGTACCTTTTCTTTCAATTTATTGATTTTATGCCACAACATTCAAGGAGTAGAGATAGAACACTAAATATACACGTTCATCAAATTGCTCCATATGATTTTCTAGTACATTAGGAAAAAGAAATTATTTGTTCCTAGATTTCTTGCAAAAACAACAGACAATGTCAAGGCATGGAAATCTGCTTAACAATTCTGCTTTATGCAACCTCAAGCCTTTAAATGACCACCAACTCTGTCACTAGAGTAGATTGACACGCCTATTGTCAATCCACATGCTAACTTTTCGTATGTGTTCCTGTTATGTGCTGATTTACCTTGTGATCACTTAGGTCATAATAATACTTATATATAGAAAGAGCAACTCATATTTCCATTAGATGAGAGATTGGTTACTTAAAGACCTCTGTGAGACTACCTCGCACACAGACATCATATTGCCACCTCCCCATCTCCCTCAGCAACTACATGACAGAAGCACAAGGCTGGCTCGGTTAAAGCCTAATAAAACTATGAAAAAGAATCGGGCTCATCTTCATTTTCTTTTGCCAAAGACAATTAAGCCTAACAGCCTCTTTATAAGTGTAGATACATAATGTGCACATCGCAGGGCAAGTCATTGTGATAAACCATTCTAAGGTGACATCTTACACAGAAACAAAAATTATACTCTTTCAAGTGAAAACATGATGTATTTCGCTTCAAGCTAATCAAGAAGCTGGTAGGAAAACAGAGAGGTGACAAACATATTTCACCGATTATAAGATCAGTTTTACCAGTGTGAAAGTAGCAATCATTTGATCCATCAAACAGTGATAGTCCAACCATCTCATCTGCAGCTGAGTAGGAATGCACAATATCTAAGAACACCAGCAGTCCCAATCCTGTAAAACAAAAGGCCCCAATAAGAGAGCCTCAGCTGAAAATTAATTGATGAATGACAAACATGATCAATGTGTATGTTAAGAGAGAGTGTTTGTGCCAAAAGGAGACAAGAAAAAATATGCCTGGATGAATATTGAAGGTAGAAGTCAATTTTAAACACTTTTGTATTCAAAAGTTTATAATTGGTTGTTTGGGGATTATTTTCTGTTCACATACAAGGTGAATTAAGAATTTATTTCATATATACATCTCGTCTCTATTGTATGTTAAGGGCCTAGAAACAAGTTGTAAATCTACACATCATAAGAATTTTAACGAGATGATACAAGACCTTTAGCCTTGTTATTTTTCTTTCACCCTAATTGGTGCAATATGAGATTCCATGCAAACATAGTTATTATATAAGCAATAAAAGGTAACTACAGCCACTCAGCCCCTAGCTAAGCATAAATGAATTTATTAGGTTGTGTTTGGTTTTGAGTTTAAAGGGGTTAAATGTTAATTAACCGCCTTTAACCTTGTTTGGGATATTTTTTAGGAAGGGAAAAGTTAAGGGGCTTAACACCTACCCCAAATGGGGGTTGAGCGTTAACCTATGAGAGGGGTGGGGTAACAATTTTTTAAGGGAGAAAGATTTTAAAGTTTGTGCAATATATTTTTCAAAATTCAGCTTTCTTTTTCCCTCTCTTTTACACCCAGCCAACAAATTAGTCTCGACGTTATACCTTATTTATTATTGTTTTTATTATTTAAATTTTTAAATTGACTTAAAAATTATTGGTCCAACAATTGTATATAATTTTTACACATCTACCAAACATCCTTAACACTTTACCCTTTAACCACTTTCTTACACCCTTAACACTTAACCTCCAATTTTTTACCCCAAACCAAGCACAACCTTAAGGTTAATGAATCAAATGAATCAGTATCAGATGAGGAATGATAACCGTGTGCTTCATCAACCAAGCGTTTGAAATCATCAGGAGTGCCATATCGGCTACTAACCGCATACAAATTGGTGACCTGCATTGCCATAGAGATGATCGCCCATCATTGAACAAGGAAAAAAAGTACTTGATGGGTCCAAACATGCAAACATATGTTGAGATTACAAAACCAATAAAATCTTGAAAGAAATTTAAGAACGCTAGTAAATGGGCTAGTTGTATGATATACAAGTAAAATTGAATATATTATGTATTGTAACATGCTCCATTTACATAACACAATTAAGTAAACAAGAGGTTGTGATAGCAATTAGCATTGAATATATTGTCTGTAAGATGTTCCATTTATACAACACAATTAAATAAACAAGAGGCTGCAATAGCAATTATCATTAAGATGCAATTATTCTCAAGGGTTTAAACTTCATTAGAAATGGGATTGAAAACATTAAGATTTTACAGCATCCAGTAAATCCAAAACCTGCTAATTGATTAGAATATGCGTTTCAGCTTACCACCATAAAGGAACAAATTATGGATGTCAGCAATTCAGGGAAACTTAGATTCACCAGGTTTTTCAATTCTAAATAAGATACAGAGTGTGGGAAGAGTGCTTGACTCACCCGATAGCCAACAGTGAAATAATCTTTGTGTTCAACAATTCCAATCAACTGGATTGCATTATATCCAGCTCCCTTTACATGAGGAAGGACCTATCATGAGAAAAATCATAGTGAGGAACAGAAGTATGGGTTGCCATGTTACTCTGTGTATAAAAATAGATCAATAAAGAAAAACATGAATAGCTACCTTCTCTGTGAAGTCAGTGAAAGAAGATATTTTTGGCTCTGAGCCACTAATACCAACATGGCACTCATATATACGCAAGGACTTCGGCACTTTTGGGTGTTTGTTTTTCCATTTGTAAGCATGCTCTGGGGGTGGTTCCCAATGGATGGCAAAAGCTTCGTTCCCGTTTGTATCTGATAATCATGAACAAAGTTCAGATGAATCCAATAATTAATATATGCAGAGTATATTCATCGAACTAAAGAACAGTAGAAATTTTGAAGGCAATGGGAATATTCCTGAAACAGAGCGAGGCACTAAGATTTCAAGCAAGCAGAACAACACTGGTTGTCTAGAAAAATACTATCCAAGAGAAGCTGTTTCACCTCATATGCATTTCTAATTTCGAGAAGGTAGGGTCCCAGTATTAGTCTGGAGTAAGGGAACCAGTTATAACAACTAGGAAAGAAAGGCGATCTTTAAGAGCCCAAATTAATCATCCATGATGAGAGAGGATGAAAGGCAGACAGAAGGAGGGAAAGGTCTTGCCCAGAGATATACATTGAGAGGGCCATATAAATGGAAATCAAGTCCCATGTTTTCCTTACGGTCAAATACAAAACCCCACCTTCAACACTAAGACTTGTTCAGTACGTGGTTTTTTCTTTCAGGAACGAAGAGTGGTGCTTGTAATTCTGGGGGCTGTATACACATGCAGGGTGAAGGCGAATCATTGTGTGAATATAGTTAATTTCCATTCAGCCATCTTTTATTTTTCATTACAATAATATCACCATCAACCAAAGAGTACTTCGATGCTTAGTTAACAAAATTAAACAGGATTCAGTGCTCCCAGTAAAAATATTAGAAAAGCAACAAATGAGTTGCGGAATTTGTTTACCTGGTTGCACATAAGTAGCCCAAGCAGGCACACGTTCCAGTGGTCCACTAGGAGTGTTAAAATAGACCCTGTATTTGCTTCCATGAGGAATAGCTGGGGTGTACTTTTTCAACCATGCTTGCCTTCCTTTACGTGTCTCAAACCAATATGGCAGAGGAGGCTTCTTAGCACGAATTTTCTCAAGCCATACAGGGTCACTCTTGATATTATATATATCATATTCTTTTCCTTCATCAATCACCGTACAAGGAGGTAAGTTACTTGGTGGATCATTTTTATGTGGTTGTTTCCATTCATTGTATCTCGTTTCTGCATCTGGGAAAGGTATTTCTTCCAGTTCTTCTTGTGTTTGAGGGCCATTAGGACCAAATAATTGCTCATATAACTTTGCCGGCACTTCAAAACGTCTATTTACAAAAGTATCTTCTCCAGGTTCCCAGTAGTCATCATTTGCTTTCTTGAAGATTTCTTCAATACTAGCATCGCCACTGTCACCTTTATCGTAGTCATCCACATAATTATACTGCTGAAAATAAAGTTGTTCAGGTTGTACTCCATCCTTGAGTTTATCTTCAAGAATAATAAACCAGTAGCCATAATCATCATGACCAAAATGACCTTCTCTAGCAGAGTTTTCCGTGGGTGACCACCCATTAAAGTCACCAATTAATGAACAGTAGCGAGCACCTGTATCCAATTCACCATCCCTTATTATTTTTCAATTTCATCCAAACAAACAAGAAGTTGAAAACAAATCAAAGCTATCTAACCGGAAAGTAAAAAAATGAAGATTGATGAAACGGAAAACTCAATAAGTGGTGGTGGTGGTAACAAATAGCAATGAATCAAATCGAATAGAATGTGGTCTGAATTCAATAACCTGGAGCCCATTCCATAAAATCCATCCGATGCTCTGGGTGACGATGCGAACCCATAAGCTCAAATCTACACAACAAAAGTGAAGTGTTTTTTATCCTGGTTGGTTTAATCTCTTATTATTCAAAAATAAAAAAACAGAGAGAGAGAAAGCGGGTGGAATGAAAGGAACCAAACCCATAAGCAATGTCCTTCAGCATAAGGTTTCGTTTGAAAAGTTCATCTTTGAGGTCCTTCAATGATTTATACCTGCAAACAATAGGGAACATTTATTTAAAAAAAAAAAAACACTTGGTGGTTTCTCAAAGGAGAAGAGTTGATTATGTGCTTACCTTTCCCTGAGAAAGTAAGCTAACTGTTTGTGAGAAATGCCAAGTCTGGTGAGAAACCCAACTGGGTTTATCCCTTTTTTCTCTTCGTCTTTTTCTGTTTCATCATCACCTTTCTTTTTCTTCTTCTTCTTCTTACTACCGTTATTATTCAAGTCTTGCTGTTGCTGTTCTTTTTGGTTTGCTGAGGCTGTGCATTTTATTATTCGGACTTTGTGGGAGAAATTTAGTGTGGTATGAGGTTTGTTTTGGAGAAAGAAATTGTTAGGATAGAGAGATTGACATTGACAGAATCTGGTTGAGGACACTGAGATTGAGGCTGAGAAAGTGTTTAGTGTTGAACAAGTCACCAACATGTTCGTCGTTCTCAACTGTAAGCAGCACACAGAAACACAGAAGACTTCGAGAGGCTTTCGGGGTTTTAGATAAGAACAAGAGGCTTTTCTTTTGAGGTTTTAGACTTGACTCCGTTCTTCGAGTATAATTGGAGGCCGTTTGTTACTTTCTTAGCTTTTTATTTAAAAAAAAATGTTAATTTTGTTTTTAACAAAAAAAAAAAAAAATATATATATATATATATATATATATATATATAAAAAAAACCTCATACTTTTAATATTATAATAATATATTTTAAATAAAAAGATAAAAAATTATCATAAGTCACAACATCAACAACAACAACAACAACAACATAATAATAATAATAATAATAATAATAATAATAATGATAAATTGACAATATAATATGGTTAATAAGATGTTAAAAATAATGATAAAATTTATGGTTATGATTATACTAAATTTATGGTGACCGCTACTTTATTGGAAAATTTATAACTCTTACTTACTTGTTGGTCGACAACAAGTGCTCGAGGTATAAGATGATTGAGATTTCTTTGTTGGAAAGCAACACGTGAAACACTGAAATGTTCAATTACAGGTTTTTGTTATTGTATATAGGGTTGTTATGTCATGTAATTAGCGAAGCCTACTATACACTTGTGGTGTAAGCGGTACTTTAGAAGTGACTGTGCCTAAATTAGACTAAGTTTGTTATAATGCATAATATGTGGTCACGTGATATCCAATAGGAGGTTGAGAACCTTCAAACATTTTTATTAGAGTACTTGTTATTTTCAAATATCCTAAGACTTTTTTTTTAGATGTGTTGGATAAAATAAGTGTTAATCTACCCTGTTTAGACTCATTATGAATTTAATTGAGTTAATTTGTTATGGCATGCATGGTTATGTCACTAACTCAATTTTATTGTGGTAATTTATTTTGATTATATTTTTCATCTCTAACTGGATAGCCTTAAAACAACGTTATATAGGTTTAAATTCTAATAAAAAGGCATTCCTTTAAAAAAGAGTCATCGTTGGTTTATTGGATTTTGAAGAATTGTTTATGACCGCTTAATCATACCATTAGATTCCTAAAAAAAATAAGTATAGGGTTATGTTGGAAACATAAAAGCACCAACATATTCACTATAGGTCGAAATAGGTAATTACATTGGAATAGATAAGAGCATGAGGGACTGCATACAGATACTAAAGTTTTGCCTCTTTTACTATTATAGGAAATTATATGATGAAGAGACATCATATGAAGCACTTTTTGCAGGTTATTCCATTGTCACTTGTGTTGGTAGATGATTATTCGAACCTTCGTGGCCAAAAGAATGGCATTTATTAGTTGCGTGAATCGACTAGTCATTATTCATTATAATGATGTTCTTGTTTTCAACATCATTACTAATAAGTTATGGTGTTAACAAATTACTCATGTTGAGTGTGTCAATATGTTGATTTGATAGATAATCTATTTAATTAATCATTATCAACCTATTAATTAATCATTAATTCTTTGATCAATATGTTAAATGTTCTTCGTTTCTTTTTCCTATCAAAGAGAAACTATAGTTAGAAACTTCATCCTGGATGGAGGCATATAGCAACCTTGTTGATCAAATGGAATGTGAAGTTCTTAATTTATGTTAATCTGACAGATAATTTGATGATTGATCATCATCAACTTGTTTATCGATCATCAATTTCTTGATCAATATGCTTACTTGTTCTTTATTTTTTCCTTCCAACAAGGAGAAAATACAATTAAAAAATTTAATCCCAAGAATAAGCATGTAGCAACCTTATTGATCAAATGGAATGTGGAGTTCTTAACTTTAACAAGTTACAAAGAGAAGATAGATAATGCAAAAATTGGAAAAAAAACATAAAGAAAATATATAAAATGGTAAATAAATAAAGTTATAGATATAAGTTTTAAGAAAATAACCTATGATAAGCAAAAGAAAAGCAATAAAAAGCATAAGTTTATGAATAAATCATATAAATTATGTATATAGGGCTAACCATTATTCCAAGTTGTTGGATGGCCTATTTATAATATTACAAAGATAGAGTTTCATGTAAATATAAAATTCTAATCGTATATAAATTGTTTATAACAGAGAAAAATCATAGTACAATATGTATTTTTTTATTTGTATGCATCCTTTTCACTGTTATATTTATTCATGTCAATCTATAAAATCCACTAGTTAACTTGTTAAAGGCTCTTATTAGTATTGTAAGACTTAATTGAACAAATATTGTTCTTAATCATATAACATGTGGATGGATTATTTCTAGTATAAATAAAGCCCTTTATATTCCCTTATTTAGGATAAATGTAAAAATATTGACCCGATTTTTATGTATAAATCAATCAAAAAATTAACCTTAAATAATGTGCTAATTTGAGTATAAAATGTCATCTTTCATTGTTTTTTTTTTTTTTGGTAATAATCGGGGCTAATAAGCCCTTCTAAATTGAACGAGTAACAGTAGACCCAATCAGGTCATAATACAATAAGGGATAAAGCCCCGACGGTGGTT
>Ga0307517_10000534_pt1 | contig 65143 bp, 59 predicted proteins | sample 23_EM_MG_FD_194515 | JGI IMG/M metagenome (GOLD analysis project Ga0307517, IMG submission 194515) | Populus trichocarpa ectomycorrhiza microbial communities from riparian zone in the Pacific Northwest, United States - 23_EM | ecosystem: Host-associated > Plants > Roots > Unclassified | place...
CTTCCGGACGGAATGAACCCGGGCGGACGCACCCAGAACTCGAGTTTACGTTATAAGCGCCTGGAACGTCCGGCGCACAGGGTGAGCGGGGAGAAATGGGGTGCAAGATGATTTTTTTGCTGATGCAGGGTGCCGGCGGATGAACAATGGCCATAACCGGTAACCAGACACGTCTGCAAGTCTGCCCTAACTGGAACCACTGAGATTGCAGGAATCCTAACTGCCGCTACGCACATATGTGCGCTACATGTGGACGGAATCACAAGGCATCCCAGTGCCGCCAGGGCGAGAGTGCACTCTTCACCTCTACTACAAGAGGTGTTTTTTCAAAATGTTAGCTTTTCCTTAGCCCTCATACATACTCTTCTGCTATTTCTTATTTCCTAGCATATGCGTCCTATTATCTCTTCAGGTGGTTTCAATATTCTTATGCTCATAGCAATAAAGGCTTCTACTACCCCAACTCTACTCAATGCCGCAATAGCCGTAACGGGTACCCCCATACCGGATACCAGTCTTGTTAGCGAACAGCTGGCGCAACCAAATACCCTATCCACTACCCAGTATACACTACACACGACGAACCCATGCCTAGGGGCCAACTAAAGGGGGAAAGATGGAGAACACTTACCACTAGATACCCGGACAGGGCAGTGGTTGATGCTATTCTTGGTATATGCCGATTTGGAGCTAGAATCGGATATGCAGGCCAGCGGCATACTATCACCATTCATCCGAACCTAAGTACTGCCAATATAAGCCGAAACCTAGTTTCCAGCGATATCGCCCATGAACTTAGCATGAACCGGCTCAACCAGTACCCAAGCTATGACGCCCTTCCCCACGAAATCACCGCTTCACCGCTAGGCCTTACGAACAAGGCTGATGGGTCTAAGCGAAGGATTCACCATCTCTCATTCCCCGCCGAAAGCTCTACATCAATCAATAGCGAAATACCCGAGGAGTACGGCGCAATCAGATACAGCAGTATTAGCGATGCAACATCGGCGATTAGGGCATTGGCAAAGGGGTGCTTACTGGTAAAACGCGACTTTGAAAGTGCCTTCCGGCATATTCCAATCTCTCCTATCGACAGCCCACTCCTGGGATTTGAATGGGCTAGCACATACTACTCCGAGCGATTCCTACCCTTTGGACTGCGCACCGCCCCGTATTTATTCAATCTCTTCGCGGAACTGTTCCATTGGATCCTGGCAGATACCCTAAATAGCCTCAATAGAGAAGCCTCCGTAATTCACTACCTTGACGACTTCCTCATAGTACTACCACCCCATGGGAACGCTATAGACTGTGGCTCCACATTCGCAGAACTTAGCAGCGAAGTCGGGCTGTCGATTAAAGTGGCTAAGAACGAGGAGGGAACAACGGCCAGCTTTGGCGGGGTGGAATTCGACACTATCGCAATGGTGATACGACTACCCACTCGAAAACTGCACAAGGCCTGCCAGCTAGTCGAGGCAGCAATTAGCCAGCATTCGCTTTCCCTAGTGGAGCTACAGACCCTTACCGGATACCTCAATTTCGTCTCTATCGTGGTTCCTCTAGGCAGGACCTTCCTTCGCCGCCTATATAATATGCAAATGTTTTTCCACCCGGGCAGAAGGACCAGCCGAAGACGAGTATCAACTGAAGCCACCAAAGACTTAAGATGGTGGGCGAGGGCAATGGCCACAAAACCCGAGCGGTACATAGCGAGACAAGAGCGAGAAATTGTCATGTTATGGTCGGATGCAGCGGGAACGAAAGGCCTTGGGGCATTCTTTATCGACAAAAGACAAAGAGCATGCAGACCATCAAGCTCTGCTCATAACCAAGATGCTACTACCCAGCCCTACCCAGAAGCGGCATTCTCAATTGCATTACCAAAGTATATCATGCGCAAGAGGGAGCATATCAACACAAAAGAGATGCGGGCGGTCGAGCAGTCTTTACTGTACTGGGGCAAGCACTGGCGGGGTACAAAAGTTATAATGAATATAGATAACCGCGCCGTTGTACACGGACTAGAGAATCGCACCATCCGGGGAGCTACCATGAACATACTCTGGAGATGCCTTTTATTAGCTACTAATCATGACTTGGAAATAGAGGCATGATGGATACCCACTCACAAAAATGCCCTAGCAGATGCGCTCTCCCGCTTCACTTACGATAAGATTGCTGACCTCGCACCACACCTATTATACCCCATCTCCAGCCTCCGAGATCTTGGGTTCTTGACGTCCAGCAAACAGGACTCTCACCAGTAGCAGCATACTATCTCTGGCGGGGCTGGCACCAAGCACACGTCAAAACTACAACACCCCCAGATCCCGATTCAGCCTTTTCTGCACTCTCTCCAACTACCCGCATCCGAATGGCTCCTGCTTTCCAGCCAATACGACCTGGCTGATCGAGTGGTTATGCTCATTAGCCGGGACCATCAAAGTAAAAACCATGAAACTATACCTCTGTGGAATAAAGTCCTACCAACTAGACTTGGGACTCGAATGCACTGCATTTCTGGACCCGGGTTTGGAGCTAACGCTCCAAGGGATCAAGCGAGACCATGACCAACCCAATCGCCAGCCCCGAACACCATTAACACGCCCCCACCTCCTACGGATTCTCCTCCAACTCCGTAGTACAGAGTACAACGAGATTGTTATCCGCGCAGCCTTCACTCTGGCGTTCGCAGGCTTCCTAAGAGTTGGGAAATTTACCTACCGGCAGAGCGACCTAGAACTGGGTTTAGCCTTCCGCAACTGGTTCCCCACAAAACGCAGCATCAATCTAACCACCGGGGGAAAACACCTGGAACTCACCTTACCGGCTTCGAAAACAGATCCATTTAGACACGGGATTCGTCTCCTTATAGCCGCAAGCAATGACGAGGCCTGCCCCGTTGCAGCAATAACCCGACTTACTCGGATCGACACCCACCACCCACCCTCTGCCCCCCTGTTCTGTATAGGTAGGCGAAAGCAGCTCCCTTTCACCAGAGAATATGTAGTACAACAGCTCCAAGGACTAGCTATCAGGAGTGGTCTGGGGAAAGGAGCCTGGAATGGACATAGCTTTAGGAGGGGAGCTGCAACTTGGGCGGCTGAAGTTGGCATTCCCGAAAGTCAAATCCAGACTCTAGGTAGATGGAAATCCGACGCATACAAAAGATACATCGAATATTCAACTGAGGAGCGCATCATCCTCTCACAGCGTTTCCAGCGCGGCCTGGCGACAATTTAGACATATCACAACTACCCTGCCTCGACATGGGAACCGATGTTGAACACCGTGACGGCAGGCAGAGCTAAGTGGTCTGTGCCGGGAACATCCCACCCGCCTTAGCTCGGGATCTATCGGTGTCAACACTCCCAAGCCACAAGGGCAGCGACAATCACACCAACGCCTCCCGCAGTGGAATATCAGCAACCCAGGGGCAGAAACTTGCAGTTCGACATTTCCTTATTCATCTTGTGATACAGAGTCTCATTTGTCTTCCCTTTTGTTCATCTCTCTTAGTTTACATGCATGTATTTCACTTTGGAAAATTGGTCATGACAAAGGCTGAAAGCGAAAATAGAGCAGCCAACAAAATAAGTAAGCAAAGGAAATGTAACAGGAAGAACCCATTAAGTGTTTATAAAGAGGACCGAACTCCCCTCGAGTTCGATCTCCCCAATTGCTCAACTAATCTAGAGTACACACTTCCCTCATTCACTTTGCTCGGAGGAACCGCCCCGGTCGATCGATATACCAAGGGATAAAACCCCGATAACTCAATGCCCATGTTAAACTATTATGGTTATGACAAGCAAAACTAGTACAACGAAAAAAGGAGACTCCTATAGAGCCACCCTGTATACCTCCTTTGGAACCGCATTTTCAATGAGTCATATGGTCGTCCCCAGCACCAGAACAAGCTACCATCATCCGGTGGAGGCGGAAAGCCAAACAGGTGACGGGATCGCAGTGATTCTAGCGTAGGAAGCTGGTATATGGCAGTACTGTTGAGAGGGAGAGATCCTTTGGAGTGTCGGTGCTCCAGAGCCCACATCACTGTCCATGAATTGTTAGTGTTTGTAAAGATGGGAATATAAAGGAAGGGGCAGGGATCGACGGTGCTATTGTATGTGGCGATAATGGGGGCATGCTCATGAACACTGCTTTCTTTTTTTCTTTTTTTTTTTTATATCATGTATTCATTGTTAAGGTACAAGAACTCCCATGCATCGTGAGATATGGCGCAAAGAAAACCTTAATTCCAACAACCGCCCGCTTCACCTCTTCATGGGAAAAATCAAACACCCCGAATCCATAGGAAAAATCCCCCTCGCCTAGCACCTAAGACAATAATACCTCAGACACGTAAGGAAATAATTCATAGAGACGTACAGGAGAGAGACCCAAACCCTTCAGCAGGCTTTCCTAAAACAAAAGAAACGATTGACTCGCGAGGGCCCGATAGGGCCCGGGGGTGAGGATGTGTGATCGCCGCTATGGGAGAAAACCACTGGACTTGTGGGCCGACATTGTAACCATAAACGTACGGTCGCGCCGGTAATTACATCGATCCAAGGCATTGGACACCAGTCAGGGAGATAGTGCAATACCACGACTGGGTGTAACCGAGGAGTGCACGAACGATCGGGCAGGATGAGGAGGCAGTAAGGTGCCAGCTACTGTAGCAGTAACGGTGCAAGCGGACAGAACCAGGAGGTGGGAGAAGGAAGGATCGCGAACAGGCTAGCCACAACCTACAAACAGGCCATAGCAAGGGCTTTTGGGACGACGACAAAACTGAGGCAAGACCGAAATGTTACTAACCGAGGCTTTCCCCATCAGAGGTATAAGCCCAGCAAGCCGAGGCCTACTTCGACTGAGAGTCCGACACCGTAACGCCGACGGTGAACGAAGCGAGAAGCTTTCCGACCGTGCAAAATGCTAAGCGAGGTGCAAAGCAAGTGCGGGGTAAGGAGAACTGAACATCATGAGCAGGTCAACGACGAACGAGAACGAGAACCCCAAGGAGGGGAGGCCGACAGGCCTCCGAAGAGGAGGGAAGGTGGCTTAACGTCAACCCCTAGGCAGTAGCCATCGTGGGAGAAGAGAGGTGGGTGGGGGAAAGTGATGATGATTTCTCGTGGTGTTGAGATTTCAATCGCCGGAGGTGGAGGAGAGATGGTTCGTATGCTCATGAACACTGCAGGCTTCCGGGTATTATAGGAGTAGTAATCACGTGTTCTAACCCTAACCTTACTGCGCAGAGAGTGAATTCTGCGTTTTAAGGTTAGGGTTTAAATATGCAATGGTGATACCAGACCCCTACTGACATGGCAGATTTTTTAAAGGCTGATGGCAAAGCGACACAGAAGACGGTAGTATTCGAATAATACAGTATTGTCGGGTGACTTCCGGGAGAGGGGTTCTTTCGTGGGTATTGGCAAGGGATTTTTGGAGGATCACAACTGGTTCGGAAAACAAAAGATAAATGAAAAGAGAAACCACACTCAAAGATCAAAGCAGTCTCAACAAGTCCGATCTTCACTCTGTGTACCAGTGTGGCTCTGACAAGCCCCTTTAAAAGACAAATTCATGCAAGGCGACACCGTCTTCTGCCCGCGGGAAAATATGACGAGATTGCCATTTGCCCGGTTTTCTTCATCTATCTCGTAGTTTACCCAGTCATCCAACAGTGGGTTTTGCTATCAGATGCCAGATCGATGGCTAGGCTGAATTTGGATTGATGGCCGGTACTGATGTCTCCGGAATTAGTGATTGGTCGTGTAAGTTAATCTAATTTCCTGCAGACTTTTACAAGAGATAGTTCACATGACCTATAACTTAATTAATTCCTTGTCTCGAGCACTACCGGTAGCACCAGTATTCAGCCGATTCCCTCGTTTGCATTGGCTGAACCACGGTCGAGGCAGCCTTCTGAATAAAATGATAATAACACAACCTATTCAAGTAGGTTCTTCGCAGATGCTCTCCGGGGTCAGAGACATCTCTTGGCCCGGTCACAATCTGAGGTCCTTCGCCTACCTCCCAAGCCAAGTGTTCCGCGTGATTTTTTAAGTATACGATGAAAAACAGAGGCGGAAAGCCCAACGCAATCCCCGTCGAAGGCAAGAAGTATTCGAGTACCCGAAAATAGGGATTCGCAATATATGGCAAAACCTCTATGCATATCGGAGCGCCCATACAAAACCGACCCTACCGTTTCCGGGTACCTCTAGCCTAGGACGAGGACTCGAGTAGAACTCCGTCCATCTGATAAGGTTATAGTTGCACCTGGTTTCCCGGGACCCTGCGCTACCCTAATTCCATGCTGTCCCGGGGAATTATTCTACGTGGTTCGCCCAATTCGGGAGCCCAGGCACGGACGTGATATTGCTTGGACATTCCATGGGGTATTTGGTGGATTGAGCGAGTTCAGCCGTGGAGGGACTAGACCGAACGGTTAGAATCACGGCTTTCCATAGCGGCCTCTCAAAATAGTCGGCTCAAGGGGTACTCATCCTCTCCAGGCGGTGGCAGGACAGCAAATCTTGCTGTCTAGGCTGGCTCCCCAGTGATCTTGCAAGTGCCCCAGTTCTCCGCTTACGACTATAGAATTATTCTCCCACGGGCCAATATAAATACTCCGGGGCGTGGGAGGTGCGGGGGTGGTGGATGAGGCCGTGGTGGCTGTGGGAATTGAAATGGAGCGAGGGGGGAAGGCAGGGGCACCTATATTGAGCAGAATTAGGGGGCATCTAATTGTTGGGAGCTTGGACATTTTTACCGAATTATTCACTTCATTTGCGTTTGTCTGGTAGCGCAGTGCCCCGTCCGTGTTTTAGATTGAGCGGGTTTTTGGGTAATGAGATGAGTTTTATGGGCGGTGTTTTGTAAAATAAGATCTTTTTCTCCTCTTCCCTCTTGGAGAGCTGCCATTGTGAGTAGTGAGGAGGTGGTTACCGATACCGTAGTTATGTCATGATACAAGGATTGCATGTTTTTTTTGCGCACTCGCCAAATTTAGACCTCCCAGCGTAAAGTTACCAACCTCACCTGCCATCACAACCAATCACTCGAATCGGAGTCTCACCACAACAGTATTGCCTAACAGCCTACCGATCGAACCCTTCATTAGGCAGCAGAAGGGAGACCCCCCTCTTGTTCTCCCCACCCCTCCACCCCGTCCCCTTCCTTCTTTACAGCAACCCCCCCCCCAACCTACCAATCGCCACTCACACCCGCGTGCTCAAAACCGAGCTTATCCGCAAGCATTCCCCACCCATCTAGTAACTCCTTCATCTTACCCGGCATAAACGGCTACAGCGCAATTCCAGCGATGTGTACTGCTTCGGCGGAGAGGTAGACTGGTAACTCCTGCTGTGCAGGATAGCTCAGGGTGGGGCGTGCTGGAGGTGCTTGCTTGTCCGGAATGGATTTGGTACTGCTGGAGGGGAATGGTAAGGGGAATTGGCTTCGTGGGCTCCTTTCATAATATCCGTTAATGCCCTGTTCGGGTGTAGGTAACTTATTCCATTCTCTCCGCTGTTAGGGGCGCGGTATTTTTCCGGAGGCTGTTGTGCTCTAGGTCTTCCGGGGGGCGTTCTCACAGGTTGAATTCGATGCTGCGCTTGACGGCTCTTTCTATGCCGAACTTCGACAGGCGCTGGCGAGGTTTACTAGGCTACCTACATAGCCCTTCTTGTAGCTGGTGAATACCGGGCGCATGCTGTAGGAACCGTCGCTGTCGGTGAAGCCCCCCTTGGTGAGTGTGGTAGAAGGGCGTGGGATCCAGGTCAAATCCGGAGATCACGAAGAAGGGGCCGGCAACACCACCTGTGCCCTTGCTCATTTTCCGGCCGTTCACGACCCAGTGTGCAGGTGTTAGGATGAGGCGTGGCAGGGGAAGGTTGAGGGCAGGGAGGAAGCCGGGCGAGTATAATGCGTGGAAACCGGTGCCCTTGCCTATAACGTGTGTCTGCAGGCCGGAAGTAGTTTGAGGGGGGGGGACCGGTTTGGCATGTGGTGTCCATGAAGCAATTTGTAGGCGCCTTGGGCCGGAAACAGATCTTGTGTGAGAGGGAGTGAGTGGCCATTGTGGTGTCCTAGTGGAGGTAGGAGCTCGGGGTCAGGATGGGTAGATCCTCCAGGAAGTTTTCCACCGCTGCGATGACTTTTTTTGTAGCTTGCCCCGGGCAGGATCTAGTCCGGCTCTGCCCGGGGGGGGGGTCTGGGGGCGGCGGTGCAGGGACTGAGGGGCTGAGAAGCTGGAGTGGTGGCTTTTTCTTCCGTCCGTTCCGCGGCTTCCTGCGTCTCGATAAAGACCTATTGCTGCCTCCTACCCGATCCCTAATCACTACTGAAGCTAGGCAGTTGCATGGGTGGAAGGTCTCATCCGAGAAAGAGTGCCACCCCTTGCGCCCACCGGCATAGAGGTAACCACTGTCTTCCAACTTGCGCGGGTGAGGCGATGAGGATAAAGGAGTGGTAGGCGACATTTGTTTCTGCTACTAGGTTCTATTTATGGTGAGTGATGGGTTGTGATGGGAAAAGAAGGGAGAGGAGACCTTGAATGTGTCAGAAATTGCATCGTAGAATTTGTTAGGCAAGATATTGCCATTTCGTCAGCCCGCTGGATTCCCATTTCGTGCTCGCCTTACCCGCACTTAACAGCGCTTTCCGGCCGAGGAGAAGTAGCCTGTGTTTCAAAACGCCTGCTGGGGAGATTGTGTCCAAATGCCAGATAGGCGAATCTAGCATCTTGAGTTAGCCAACGTACTTCATAAAATTGCCATAACGAGGGGGGAATGTGTACCGGGATTGAGACGGGTAGTCACACAATACGGCTTCTCCGACTTTTATTTCGCATCGGAAGTGTACATCCTCCTTGTCACCCTCCCGCTACCGCCGGTAAAGAGAGCGTTCAGCGTTCGTTTTCGCGCGGCGAATGAACAGCTCTGGGAGGTCCGATTTCTCGTTGATAGTCGCCACAGAGTGAACTGCAGAAATAAAGTCTTCACGATTATAATCATTAGTAGAGGGGAATTTTAAGATTTTTTTACGGAATCCCGGCAGTCTATTTTAGTAGATACTAACGTGAGCAATATAGAGGCGAAGGCCCTAGAGTCCTACGTTATGAGGGGGGGAAGGGGTTGGAGAAGGGGCGAGGAAAGGAGCTTGTGCCGATGGATGATGACGAGGTGAGCCGGAAGGAGCTTGAGAAGAGGCTTAGAAAGATGGTTCAGAGAGAAGTGATTAAATTATTAAATGCGGTTAGCCCTGCAGAAATTAAGCGTGAGGAGGGAGCCGAGTTGGGAAGAGCGGGGGGTTGTGGGGATTGCCAAAAGGGAGAAGAAAGATATAATAAGTATGAGGCTGACCAGTGGGAGCCGGTTGAGAGTCAAAAAGTGCATTCCAACACAAGCGACCAAGGAAAAAGGCTTTGGGATATCATACAACTCGGTGATTTTATCTATTTCCCACCCTCCTCCCTTACCTATTATCCTAGCAGGTGGCTGACAATACTCATGGATTTTTAGATGTAGTGATGGACACAAGCAAGTCGTAATCTAATATTGCTTAGCTAGAGTATGTCGATCGCCCAGATCAGAGGGGTACTATACCTCGATCACGTCTTGATTGAGCAGAGCATCTGTGATCTGGTGGATTTTCCAGATCTAGCTATCAATGTGAGAGGTTATAGCTCTCAGAGTAGCAAACGATAGAGAGATATTCGTACTGAACTTGGGCACTTTATTCACCCCTCAACTTCTGCTTCTTGCTTCGCTTCAACTTTACTGAACTAAAAGAAACAAAAAAATTAAGGCAACAGTAGAGACAGGTGAATAAGGGATTTCATCGGGAAATTGTTAATCTCTCAATCCGAACTTCTTCGAAACATCCACCTCCCTTCCATCCTGCATACACAGCCCCTCCTTCGTTACTACAATCCCCACCTAGGATGGGATCATCACTGATCCCACCTCTCACGAGAATTACGGCAGCAGGTTTTTGTGCGAGGTATTCTTCCCTACTATCCTTCTCCCACCGTTCAGCCTACAATTATAATCTGCCCGCTAACAACCAACCAAAATAATCAGGCCCTGTGACAACAGCCTATGGAAATGTAGCCCCAAATTATCCCATGCTAGCTCCAAGAATTACCATGGCCGAAGGCACAATCACTAGGTTGAAGCTGAAAGGTGGCACTTTCTCCCTAGGAACGTCCCGCTGGGGATCAGAGCTGATAGACCCCAAATGGACGTCAAAGCCCCAGCGACGGTATCCTCACCAAGTTAATCGTCCAAGCTGGCACCGGGGTGGTTCAGGTTGATTCTCGAATCGCGGTACTAGCCGGACGGCTGGCAATCTCGCGAGTTTTGAGGAGAAGGTTACCGAGAGTTGTAGCGGTCCTTTAGCGAGGAAGGAAAAATTTGGTGAAAACCGCCCTAGGGAGGATACTTGGTCTACTAGGAGGGAGGTCAGGAGCTCTTTGAAGAAAGATCTTGGAGAGTTGGTTTTGTAAATTAACCGGCGAACCAGAAGGATGGATACCTTTTAATTTTTTAGATAATGGAATGGGGGGGGGGGCAGATTAGAGTTCTCCCTTTCCTGCATGTGTCGGAGCTTATGGGTGATGGGTGTTAAGACTGCTCGTATGTCGGAGAACGTTGGAGGAGATAGAGTGTCTAGTGGCATTTTATAATGATAGAATGCAGACTATTTTTGTAGTCATGGCTTTGATGTATTGTTCTTAAGAATAGCTCGCCGTCGGGCACCCATTGCTCCTCGCCCTGGCATGGTAAAAAGTGACTCGGGAATGTTGGGGGAAAAAAGACAAATATGAACAATTCGAGTTCATTGTGGTAACCACCTCATGAATTCTCAACCTTCAAGCGGCCAAGGGAGTCTTCAAGTCCCACTTCCGATGACAAGTGTTGGCAAATCGGCCACAAGAGGGCGAAATACCTAAGGTTTGTATATGGACAATGAGCTTCTTTCTGGCTCCCATTCCCTTGATAGCCAGTGCCGCCATGAGAGTAAGATCATCCGCTGCTTCGTGCCCCATCAGTACTAACTCCCCTAGTCAAAGTGCCGGAAAATATGCTGTTGGCCATTGCATAAACCGCCCCGAGCATAATTTCCACGATCAAGGTCTCTTGGTGGCTGAGGTAGAAGCAGTAAGCGGAGTCCCTTATAGCAAGTACTGCGCATCAGATCTATATTTGCAAGCTTGTCTTTCGTAACTGAGAAAATCACTGAGTAATTTACTGCCCAATCTTCAAACAGGCTCTTTTGATTCTTGCAGAATTACACAATTCTGGGGGATAGGCAAATCAAACCATCTAAACCGACACCAACAAATGAAATCTCTCAATACAAACAGTATCATGCTACTAGAACATGGATACATGTTCCACTGCTCTTGCAACACTACTTTGTTTGATACATGGAATCAAGGAGGTTCTCATGTGTTGCCCGGTAATCATTCAAAAAATACCTCTTCCAGAACATAGCAAAATGATCTCCAAGTATCAAGGAAAACACCCATTGGGAGCCATGTATGAGTGACACATATAAGTATATTTAAATCTCCGCCTTGGAAATAAAAAAATACCCTCCGGACCGCAGAATTAAGGACAATCGATGATTTTAAATATCCCCTCCAGAACCCGCTACCTCTGGAACAAGACAGAATGCGATATTAAAAAAACTACAAACATCTAGTCCAGCACATTCCAAGGCGCTGAGCAATAAACCACACCTCAAACACAAAATATGAGGAACGGAGATAACAAAGGCGTGCTTTAAGTATGTTGGAAAGCGTCATGTTAAAAAGAAAGAAAGACACTCAATCGAAAGGTACCCCAGCCCCTGAGAGCACTGTCCCAAAAGCATCGAAAAAGCTCTCCTTCTCACCGCCCAGCACTTCATAAACCTTGATCGCGGCATCCCTCCATAGCGTTGCAGTCAAAAAGTCGCCTATCATCGCCTCCGCTGTGATGACACTCACAAACAGCTGCATGACCGGATAGCGCATGTACCCATACCTCTCAATCGCCACTTTCCCCTCCCCGGCTGTAATCTTAAACCCCAATCCATTCAGCGCCTCCTTTGCAAGGAGGGAAACATCCGACAGACGCCCTGCCCCCACGAGGAACATTTGTAGAATATTTGCTGGGGAGATGAGCTGGACACGTGGGTGAATGAATTCGGGCTTAGTATAGGTTGCCTCGACGCCCTTTATGAGCGCTATCAAGGGTGCGATTCCAGAATTTCTCTTCTTAACCGGTTGCTTGAGGTAGATTTTGAACTTTGATGCTTTCTCCATCAGCCCTTGGCGCCTCTCCTGGACTTCCCGCGATTCGGCAGTTTCGATCTGGCAGAGGGTACATTTACAATTAAAATCCCACCCCGAGTATAACTCTTTTTGGCGTTTTTGCAGGCAAGATTCGTTGTCTAAGTAAGCCATACTGATCTCCTCCCCTTCGTGGATATCCCTTGCCGCACGGACAATTAGGAGGTCTCCGAGGAATGAACGAACGGAATTTGGCCAGCAGGAGTGGTTGATATATGAGGGCATTATCCAGATCCCGGAGCCCCCGATGACGCCCAAAGGTGACACCCCGGCGATCATTTTACCCACCCCAGTTTTTTCCTTGAAGAAGCGTCCGAGGTCATCGACAAAACTAAGCCGCTTACAGCCAAAACTGTTCCTTAGCATGATGCGCATCACTAGATGTCTGATATCATTAGCAACCGAGGCCCTTTTAGAGTATTGCTAAGAACTTACGAGTCGATGACCGGCAATCCGTCAACCATTTCTCTCCGAACTCTTTGATAATCTCCGCTGTTTAGTTCATAAAACTTCTCCGCCTTCTTCGGGTTGTGGTACAACACTTGGATCAATTCCTGGACAAGTTGAGTGCCCGTGCCGGGATACAAGTTCTTGGCTTTGACTTTTAACAGAATAACAAGCCTATCGTTTGCAGCCTCCTTGTGGCAAACACTAAAAGCCTTCGAACAAAGCACCAATTCCCCAAACTTCACATCTCGAGTAGCGAATAGTCCTCTCCCTTTATTCCCCGCATCCCCAACCCTAACCGGCCCAACATATTCTGCACAATCGAGTTTGCCTTTTTTTGCCCCCCACTCTTTAACTTCATGTCTCATTTTTAAGAATTCATACTTCCCCGTCTGTTGCTCCTGCAAACGCAGGAACGTCCGGAGGAGCCTTTCCTTTGCGTTTTTGTTTTCCGGAAACTCCTTTATTAGTTTCACAAGCCGGGCTTTGGCAGATTCGTAGTCGCCGTCCTCGTAGCAAGCTACTGCGCTGCGATAAAGAGCCTTTTGATTCAGTGGCTCGTAGGTGAGGACTTTTTCGGCATCTATCAGGGCCTTCTCATTGTGACCTAGTTCTAGGTATGCTTGTGCGCGATTAAGAAGGAGGACTATGTCGGATTCCGAGCCAGGTTCAACGATTTCGAGGCCTTTTGTGTAACTTTATGAAGTTAGCATGGCTCGGCCCGAATAATTCTAATAAACTTTATTGAGATGCGCCCTCGTCAAAGTCAAGGGTTTGCTCAAGCACTGGCGGTCTCCATTGACTCTGGCTAAAGCCATTCGCGACCCCCGTCTCACTCGCCCGCTCAATAATCACCCCCAGAAATGGATCTTACTGCTTTCGCAATCTAGTACTTACCATTGAGCAGCTTCAAAATATTGTTTCCCCCTATAAAACTTATTCCCGTCTTCCTTCCAATCCAACGATCTCCTCGCCGGTAGCCTAATTCTTGGCTGCCACTTCTCCGGAATCCTTCCATCTTCACCTTCCAAGAATATGATGTCCGAGACATGATCAACACGGATGCTAGTTCCATCTCCGACGTTTTCCTTGAAATAAGGCTCCTTCACAATAAAAATCTGCCCATCAGGCACAATACTGGCCGGAGATCTGCGGTCGTCCTGATTATGTATCTGCACCAATTCCACTTCTCCATTCTCATCTTCTGCTACTATTAACATGCAAGCCATCTTGAACGGATTGACAACCGCTCTGAGTATTATGTAACTCCCGCGATGCACAATCTCAAGTCTCAAATCGTCTAGCAACATTTTCTCTAGAGCAGCAAACGGGACGATACAAGGCGGGTGCTCGTTGTAAGCTACGTTGGCTAACCACCTGATCTGACCTTCCTCCGACTCACCGGCCCCCACTTCCAACTCCTCTTTCTTCAAATTGTGTTGGGAAATATACTGCGACCGTGATGGTTTATTGATAGGTTTTTGTCCTTTGCGGGCTTCTGCCCCCTTTAGAATCTCCTCCAGACTGTTGTAATAATAAAGCCTTTGGCCTTCGTCCATAGGTTCTCCATATCCGAACATCCCGCCCTTGATGGCAACACTCTGACGGCAACTCGCTCACAGCCCAATGACGACTGGGGTAGCAGACCAGCGCGTAGCACAAGGGAAAATCGGTTCGTGGTGGTGGTGGTGTGTTGGAGTGGAGATGTTGAAAGGGGAGCTCTCGACCGACTAGCGACAGACTAAATACAGGTTCAGAGGGCAATCTATACACAAAACAAAAAAGGCTCACACAAGGGGAAAAACCCACAGAGCAACAGTCACGACCCCTAAGCCGGTTGTGCCCTGATCTAACTATCGTACCCTAACAACCATCAGATGGGATTACATCCATCAACCCTGAGTGAGTCTGCAGATTTCGCCACCAGTGGCACACATGAATTATTCCGTGCACCCGCGAAAACTGAGAGAGGTAGGGGCTAGGTATTTGCGCCCCTCCAAAAGAGTTTCAACCCACGATAACATGGGCTCCAGCAGGTTTCAGGCAACCAACTGGGTTGTCACGAGATCACGGCGAAGTATGTATCATACCGAGCCATATCCGCGCGCGACCCCCCTCGATGGATGGGCTTTAAACACTAGCATTTAACTTTCCAAATATTTAACCCCAGTGACTCGGATACCCTAAAAGTCATTCTAAAGTGAAACCTCCGATAATTCCAGCAGATATGGAGTAGCACAAGGCTGGAAATAGGGGGATGGAAAAAGGAGAGAGGCCAGACATGACTATGATTCGAGTGATATCTTGTGATGGCCAAGAGAAAAGGAAATTTTGCGTAGAACTTGGATATGATGCACAAAGAACTGAGTAGAGAGTATGGATTCAAATAAGAGAGTGTGGCCAAGGTAGCCTCTGCATAATACCCACAGCCCACATTAAGTATATCCAACCATCACCCAGTTAGCTCCAGTATCTCCCTTTCCCTGTCCTCGGTTACCAGCTCTGTTTCCTACAGTTAATTCCAAATCGGCAAAGTGCTATTCCGATCACTCCACCCGTACAAGATCAAAATTTATTAGCTATTCTCCAACAGAGCTAATACGAGGCAAAGGATGAATGTTATAACAGATAGCAAAAACTCTCGCAAATCATCATCAAAGGTCCCAGGATAGATGAGTTCAGGCAGAGATCGTGGAAAATTTGTTTTTTGGCGTGTTGAAATATCCCGATATTTTCCCCATTTCCCTGCTCTTGCTCGTCTCACCCACCGTGGGTCAGCAGAAGGAGCGTGCACCCCCTCCGGAATAGCCACTCTGGTCCATGGAAAGGGTAAAGTGGTGCCAATTCTTAGCTTAGACACACGGCTATGGTTTGCTTGAAAGGTCTAAGCTCAGGTGTTGTTCTGTCCTGCTTCAGACCTTGCGATCTCTACTCAAGTATATCAGTACTAGACACTAAAAACTGACACTCTTGCCCACTTCTCTTGCCCAGTATTGTATTGTACAACACCAATTGCTCAAAGACCAGGTGTGTATATATTCAGTAATAACTATTAGGAAATGACAACCAGGAAAATAAAAGATAACCCAACCAATGAAGGAAAATAAAAACAGGTATGAGAAGCGGCCACAAGCTATCAGTCCCCCTCTTATTAGTTGTCTTGTTCCACTGTCGGAGGCTATGCTGGGTGTGCTGCTGCCCTTGTCGTTAGAGATTGTTGGCACCGATATCTCCAAGTCCGAGGCAGGTTAATGGAGACTGCCGGAGGCGTCCCTGCCGTCAAGGTGTCCAACATCGATTCTCCACCTCCAGGCAGGTGAGTTGTCGCCCGGTTTACTGGGCACCCTGGAAGCGCCGTGAGAGTGTTATCCGCTCCGCTCTCGAGTACTCGACATATGCCTTATATGCGTCTGACCGCCATCTTCCCAGGGTTTGTATTTGGGTGTCTGTAATTCCCACCTGGGTTGCCCAGGTGGCTGCCCCGCGACGAAAGCTGTGCCCGTTCCAAGCACCAGGTCCCAAGCCTGAGCGGATGGCCATCTCCCGGAGTTTGTATACCACATATTCTCGTGTAAAGGGTCGTTGCTCGTGCTGCCCAATACAAAAGAGACGTGCGGATTGTGACCGGTGGCTATCGATCGTTCGAAGGCGTTCCATCGCATCAACCGGACATGCCTCATCCCCGCTAGCTGCAATTGTTAGTTCTATTCCGTGTCTAAAGGGGTCAGTTTTCGAGGCTGGGAGGGTTAGTTCAATGTATACTTCCCCCTCTTGTGCTACAAGTCGGACACTATTTCTTGTCAAAAACCAGTTCCGGAACAGGATCCCAGTTGCGAGGTCTGATTCTCTGTATGTGAACTCGCCTACTCGCAGAAAGGCAGCGAAAGCAAGAGTGAATGCTGCTCGGATTACAGCATCATCATAACTTGTGGGGTCGAGTGTTTGCAGGATTTGACGGAGGAGGGGCCGTGTGAGTGGTGTTCGGTCCCGCTTTTCAGGTTCGTTGTGATCTCTCTTGATTCCTTGAATTGTGCTTTCGAGTCTAGGGTCACCGAAAGCGCTAGATTCGATACCTAGATCTAATTGGTAAGATTTTATGCTGCAGAGGTATAACTTCATAGTTTTGACTTTAATAGTTCCAGCTAAGGAACACAGCCATTCAATAAGCCAGGTAACAGTTGCTGGGAATCATGCGCCATTTGCGTGTTGATAGTTAGACAGTTTACAGAAAAGGGAAAATCGTGATCGTGGCGTATCATAGTTTTGTCTCGTTGCCGGTGCAAGTCCTCGCCAGAGGTAATATGCCGCTATGGCAGAGAGGCCTGTTTGCTGTACGTCCTGAATCCATGATCTCGGAGGCTGAAGGTGGGGTATATTAACTGGGGTGCTAGATTAGCGATCTTGTCAAAGTTAAAACGGGACAGTGCATCAGCCAGAGCGTTGTTCTTTGTTGGTATCCATAGTGTATCAATTTCGAGGTCATATTCCGCAGCAAGAAGAAGGCATCTCCGCAATACACTCATAGATCCTCCCCGGATTGTCCGATTCGCGATACCATATGACACAGCACGGTTATCGGTATAGATGATAACCTTCATCCCTTCCCACTTCATACCCCAATGCAGGAGTGCCTGTTCTACAGCGCGCATCTCCTTGGTATTAATGTGTTCGCTTGTTCGAGTAATGTACCGTGGTAGTGTAATAGAAAAAGCCCGACCGGGGATCGGTTGAGTGAATATTGGGTTGTTGGGAGAGCTGCTGTTGCCTGCGAGAGGTTCCTCTTGTCCGATAGTATAGTATGCTCCCAGTCCCTTGGTTCCCAAGGCATCTGTCCACAAGCTAACTAGCGTTCTGGCTTGTCTTATAATGGACCGCTCCGGTTGGATATTCAGTACCTTGAGCCACCAGGTTAGGTCTTTTCGGGCGTCCCTCAATATACGCCGTTGGCACTTCGTATTTTGTGTTGGAAAGTATAACTGCATGTTGTAAAGTCGACGCAGGAATGTTCGCCCAAGTGGGAGTACGATAGAGAGGAAATTCAGGTAGCCAGTTATCCTTTGAAGCTCTACTAGGGACAGGGATTTGGCCTTTATCGCATTTTGGATTAGGTTCTGCGCTTTACTGATTTTCTTGGTTGGTAGTCGGATAACCATCCGCTGGGTATCTAATTCGATTCCCCCAAAGCCGGCCACGCTTCCGTCTTCATTCTTAGCAGTCTTAATTGTCAATCCCACTGCCTGGGACAACTCGGTAAATTTTGTCCTGTAGGCCTCGGGGTCCTGGTTTCCGGGTATTATCATTAGAAAGTCATCGAGGTAGTGGACAATTTCTACGGGCAATTTCAGCTTGTCAAATTCGTGGATGAGTATCCAATGAAAGACCTAGGCGAAGAGATTGAAGAGATATGGGCCGGTTCGGAGGCCAAAGGGTAAGAATTGTTCCGAGTAGTATCTACCCTCCCAGCAGAATCCGAGCAGTGGGCTATCGGCTGGGGCAACCGGAATATGTCGAAACGCGCTTTCGAAATCTCGCTTTATTAGGTAGCATCCGTGACCGAGCTTGCGCATCGCAGTTGTCGCATCCTCAATACCGCTATAACTAATATTCCCGTAGTGCTCTGGGATGCCGGAGTTGATTGAGCTCGTGTCATTGACCGGGTAGGACAGATTGTGAATTCTTCGTTTGGAGCCGTCTGATTTATCGGTAAGCCCAAGGGGCGAAGCTGTAAAGTGGCTGGGGAGAGTATGCGGTCCTGTGTACTGGTGCAAGCGATTCTTGTCCACCTCGGCTGCTATGTCGGTCGTAACAATCTCGGGTGCGTCCTTGGCCGAGCTGAGATTGCGGTATATCTTGACTGGCCCTCGGTTCCCTTCATATCCAATTCTTGCCCCGTATTGGCATATCCCTAAGATGGCTTCCACCACTCCCGGTTCAGGGTAGCAGGTCGTGAGTTGTCTCCATCCTTTGTAGATCAATTGGCCTACTGGCATTGGTGTATCATGTTGCTTGAAGACAGGGTAGTGGAGAGAGGTGTTGGGCCGGGAGCCCGGGGTCTTTCGGGCAGCCATGCGAGTGCTGGGGTTGGGGTTGCTACCCCTTGGAGTGATCATGGTATCATGGCGTATGGAAAAGAGTGCTTGAGTAGCAGTGAGTACGATTATGCTATTATTGCTATGTGACAGGAATTATGTGTTTGGGAACGGGGTAATTATGGGTGAGAAGTGGAGGAAGATATTATTTAGAGGGGCAGTGGGGGGGGGAGGGGTGGGCTAACGTCCTTGATATCTGCTTGTGTGAGCTGGTGCTGGAAGCGCGAGTGAGGTAGCCCCTTGTGCGCACTGTACTGACTTGTGATTGTTGCCACAGGCGATACAGATGTGCTGGTGGCGGCAATTGGTAGTCCGGTACTCCCGATAATTCCAGTTTCGACAGACTTGGCCCGTTGTTGATGTTATTCCCGTGTTTCCTGTTGCGCTATCCTTCTGGATGAGAGATGCGAGGTTTGTGGGCCGGCGGTCATGGACTCCGGATAGGAGGTTCGGGGTGGGATTTTGCTGCAGGTAGCCGTGTGGGAATGGGTTTTCCCGTAGAGGTAATTCGGTTATCCTGCGGGGATAAGAGCCCTGTCCACTTGGGCCTTGGGTCCAGGTAGAACGTTGGAGAGGGTGTGCGAAACACCTCGAAGCGATAAGTTCGCTATCAAGGTTACGCCATCCTTGGGGTAAGTAAATACTTTTCCCACTCGCTACACGTTTCCGGTGAAATTGGAAATGGTATCCTTTCACCCCGTCCCAGGAGTACTTTTCTAATAGATCGTACAGGCTCATGGTGTAGATAAAGAGGGAGGTAGCGAGCTCTCCCTGCAGGGCATATGGGGCAAGCTTGACAAGGATTCCGCTATAGGCTGCCCAGGCTTTGAAGAAGCCACTCATTCGGTACTCGCTCTCCCTTCCGTCTCGCTCCATCTGCTCAAACTCTACTCCACCGATGTTGATCGTCCTTTGTGTTTCGGCCCGCTCTTTCTCAGTTGCCAGAAGGCGATAGATGTTCGTTGGCTTGAATCGATTCTCGATTATCTGCGTTAAGGTACTTCTCTCTACTGCGGGAAACAGCATTTCCACTGATTCTACCATGGCTGATGCACTGCCTGTGGCGACAGGGGTGGGGAGCTGGTTGAGGTTATACATACCCGTAAGCTCTCTGGGCATTAAGCTAGTACCCTGCATGAGATCCCTCTCTGCTTGGAGTATGGCTAGCTGGTTCTCCAATTCTGCCACACGATTGGCGGTTGAATTACTGGCCTGTACGTGTACAGGAGGTGGCTCGGTAGGGGGGGATCGTTGTGTGAGGTTTGGGTTTTGGGAACGTAGCTGGAGAACCACGCGGTTAACGATGTCTTGCTCGTGGGATCTCAGTAGTTGGCGCATGTCATCTAGGCTGATTCCGTCATTTCCTGGAAGTGCCGCTTGTGGACTGCTTTCCCGTACACTTGTGTTGCTGGGTGCCGATGAGAGGAATGATATGCTACCCTGGTTGACATTGAGTGGCGGATGGAGTTGAATGGTATTCAGGGAGGAATGGCCATGTCCACTGGTTTCTGCTTCGACATCTTCGCTCTCCGAGTCATGTATTTCCTCACTCTCGGATCCACCAAATTCGGCTACTGGGGTTTGGCCATATCGACGTGGTGCTTGGCGGTTCCGTGTGTTTCTTCTAATTCCTCCTGAGCCTCCCCTCCGGCTGGATGGTGCTAGGCTTCCTCCCCGTCTGGCTCCCCGTCTGGTTGGCATTATGCTCGGTATTGTGTAGATCGGTTGGGTTGGATGTATAAATCGTCGGTAAAAATGTAAGAAACAACAAAAAAACACGAGATGTAGCGAGCTGTCGCGAGGTTGAGGATCTCGTGTTAGGGGGATTCGGAGGTGGTATATACTAGGGGTGTACCACAGACCCATCGCGGAGTAGCTATGGCCCCGCGCTAGTCGAAAGCCCCGGCTATACCTTTTCCCGACAAACCTCCGAGGTCCAGCTCGTATCCCATGGTATGTTCCGTACGCTTTGCTCAATTGGCAATGGGTTCTTCCAACCCCGTATTATCCCAGAGCGTAGAGTCCCAGAATAAATTGCCCTCTCTCCCGAATGCTCCTCCCACAGTCCCCAACAAATACACACTATATCAAAAAGCCAGGTTTATAGAAATAAAGAGGTGCCAATCTTAAGAAGTTCTATTCAGAGTTTCTCTCCAAAAACTCCGTTGTTCTTAGGGCTTATTCGTTACCGATCTAAGCAATGTATGATATCTAAAAAACATATGGAAGCCAACCGTTTTTGTATGCGCCAAGTCAACATAATATGGAAAGGCAAAGTAAATTAAAAAAATTCGGTTTTTCCAACTTTTCCTAACTCTGAAAACTCCTACTTGCAACTCCACCGGGCATACAAGCACCCCAACTCGACATTCTCCGGTGAAACGGCTACTAGTCATAGGATATCACTCGTCTAATCCCTCTGTATCTAAGACATAAATTAGTCCTTTCCCGAAAATTTTCCCTGGAGCCAAATACTCCCCCTGCGCCAAGGCCAAAACCTCAAGATCCCCTCCTATTCCAAAAGGATTCCCCCCCATCGCGCAACTCACCGGATCACATGCGGCTGAGTCCTCCACCCGAAGGAAACTCATCCTCGGGGCCCATAAAAGGTTCGGGATATGATATCTGTTCTCCTGCATCTAGTTCAGGCTCTTATAGGCCCCGATCCTGGACTCCAAGTATCTACATTACGGTCCGCTAACCCACTCCGATTCGGGCACATACCGGTATCCGAGTAGGCGAACATAATCTTTTGGGGTAAGCCCGCCCCTTAATAAGCACTGTGGCCAGCACGAAGCGAACTTGATATCAAGCCCAGAGCTTGTCCCCAAACCCCCGCGCGGGTTCTTGATCGGCGATCCCAGCAAGCAGCTCCCAACAACAGTCCACTCGGGCGCCCTCTCCACGTGCCTCAAAGACGGATCAAAGGCAAAAAAGGTATTCAAAGAACCATAATAATGACATGCGAGATCTCGTGAAAGGGGTCCCTCACCAAAAACCTAAAACAGAGGCGCAATTCTGCACAAGATTCATGTTCGATAAAATGTGATGAACTCCTTACTTCCAGGCAGCAGTACGCGCCAAAAGGCGAAAAACGGTCATCCTTTTGACGCTGCATTGTTGAAGGCTATGCATCGCATCGGCTGTTGGATATTCCAAAGAGTCCCTCCCCTTTGCCCCCCTGCTGCCTCCTGTCACGGCTCGATTACCGATTAAGCCTCCGCCACGCATATGCGAAATCATGCCCTAGTCGGACATCTGGGCGTCCCTATGGAAATCTCCTTTATGAGTCGTTCGTTTAAAGTGCTGGATCTTTGCATACTGCCAAGGAGGGAAACCTACTAAAGGCAATAATAGTTCAAGAGTCGACTTTCACCGTGATCTCGGGAGATAAAAGTTGGATACGGCACTGTGCTCGCTTATCGAGAGGCTCAGGAGCTCAGTTGAATTGTTGCTATTGGTAGCGGATACGGCAAGGCACGTGGAACCGTTTTTTCCATCTAAAACTAAAAGTGGCCGCAAATTTCTTTTTTTCAAGCCCTGTTCAGAAACAAACTCCCTTTTCAGGTAAAGTCCCTTTCCGCCCAAATCTCATAAGCAATGCTCAATTTTCAACCCCTCCCAACTTTTCTATCGCAAATGGGCCTCAATATTTAAAAATAATTTTCTCGGGGCCTCGGAGAGAAGCCTCCGACATTACCGTACCCTAATACCAAACTAACTTTTTTCATATCAGATCAAAGAAAATTTCGAAATCCTTTATCGCTGTCATTATTAATTAGTTTATTCCGTGGTAATATTATTATCTCCCTTGCCAAGCGTACGGATAGAAAAAAAGACCTTACTTGTCCCGCAATTTCCAGGCAAGGGAGGTTGTGAAAAGCAATTTAAAAGAAATTTTCACTCTACGGCAGAAACTAAAAGGGATTAGAGAATATAACCGGATAGCTTCCTATAGCAGCTAAAGTTACTATTTAGTAAAATGATCCGCCTTGTTGAATATATTTTTCATATCCCCCCGGATTATTTCCATCAAAATCTAGAGAATAACCGGTCGCGATGGCACCCGACTATGGCCCAATTCCAAAAGTTAGTCGTTGGCTATCAACCTTTCACTCCCTCGCCTATCTAGCACAAATAGTAAGGTACGGTGCTCTAGTAGAATGAAATATTTGAAAGCGGACTTGGAAATATAACTACACACGTTAGTTGGAGCGTGTGAGGAGGGGCCCTGATGTTGCGTCAAAGGGGCAGCTTTCCCCACCCCGAAACCCATACTTTACCCACCGGTGGAAAGAGCGGGAAGAGTAAGCGACCACCCATTTCCGGAGTCTAGCGAGATCAAAGCCGGACCCTTCAACGCATAATTGCATATTAAGCTAGCTCATCGAACGAAGCCCTGAGAGTACCAGCGCCAGGGGAGGGCAGGTCAAAACGCCTGCTCCCCCCCAGGCATTAGTTTGATTTTTAAAGGCAGCCAAACCAGGAATGATATTGTACCGACATTTCAACGACCCACCATAGTCCCAGGGGCCTAAGCGAAAGACCGTATGCCTCGAGTAGCACTTGAACGTCCCAAGTACCCGAAAATTCTCTAACGCATCGTTACTGTGCATATGGTTACTTGGGTATTGGGCTGCGCTCCTCTCATTGGTCTCTATATTACACTACGCCTTGCAGAACCGCCCGGGAAAGCCCCCAGAAAGGATTTTCTGGGAGCCAAGGATTACCCGGCAACTCTGGGAGAGAATCGCTACGGTCCTGGTGCTACGCGGTGTCCCTCCCTCGCAACATTATACCGGTAGAGTATTTGAGGTGTCACAAGGTTTCTATCATAGTCCCTATGGTCTAATACTCACGGGGAAACTCGCTTGTACTGGTACACTTATACTACAAGGAGGATCGGAGAGAATACCGCACCTGCGGCCAAAACCTGGCTTCAAGTCCTTACTGGGCTATCTCAGGCTTGCAACCGAGACATACAGGGGCTATTTTTTGTAGCTGTATTACATTCCAAGCCCGAGCATTGCCCTGGCAATGCGGCAGCAAATCGATCACCCCACTACCGACCCGTTCGACGTTATCCCGTTAGACCGTGGGAGGGCTCACGATCTACTCGACTATCACAGTAGGCGATCCACCCATCCATTAACAATAATACTGCCCCATCCACAGGCCCCCGGCAAGAGCCATTCCAGGAGCTATGGTTTCATACCGGTAGATTAATGAAATTTATCCTCTCCCCCCGGGTATTCTCTCCCCAACTCGGTGTGCCGAACACATACCGTATGATGACTAGCACCTTCTCCTTGCACTCTACCAATGCCATTCTGCGCTACCTGAAACCCGCCCAGTCGCTCGGCGGAATGTGTTGAAGCGCGGCAGTAAAGGGACCAATCAGTGTTTGTTCTTCCGGTGGCGAACGACTGCTGTGAGTGAAGATGAGAGGGGTATGGACATTACCCCTGTTCTCACCATGATCAAATCTCACCTTCTCACTCAAGCCACAAACCAATTTCCTAATTCCTATTACTTCTCAGACAAAGAGCGTAGATGTATTTGATATTTATGATTGGTGGGCTGCTTGTGGTGTGAACAGGGGTAACGAACTCACCCTTCCACCCTCGCACAATACCGGTAGAGTTACCACCTGGGAGAGAGTTGGCTGGAATCAGGGGGCAGAGATCGCCTACTGTACTTCGCCAGATTAGGATCCCCAGAATATATTATTGGCAGGCGGCGTCCTACGGCCAAGGTATTACTCAAAGTTGATATCTCGTGGCCTTAGTTAATAGGCTTTATCAATCCTTTTTGCTTTTTCGTACCGCGTTCTGGTCCAAGCGCAGCAGTGTTGGGGTATGTTACCATACTGCTGGTCCCTGGAGCACCCCAGCCCTCTGGTGTACCGGTACTAATACAGCACACCTCCAGCACTCCATGGGAAATCTAGTCGATATTGGAAGTTCTACTCGTCCCAGGCCCTAAGTGCCAGAAAAAAAGGGAGGTATATTTTGTATTTCCGCGCAGATACGCACAGGTTTTTTTATCATACACCCTTCCAAGGGTACTTACGGTCAGGGGCAGCAACACAATCATCCTTTTGCGTACTCGTAATTTTCTGACGTTTGTGAACACGACTGCTATTGCATACAACCAAAATCCTACGGCTCCGGCGCACCTTTTGCCCATATGCGATAGCAGCTGTGTCCGCAAACGTCAGAAAACCACGAGCACAGTAAGGTGCATTTCTAGCCTGCGTAAGTATAATACACGACGCAAACCGGCGAATGGCGAATAGAGACCTGTCACAGTATTATTATTTTTGTTACCCTGCGTTCCTGAACCCAGTGGTTTGCCTATCAGCTGCCAAATGCCCACTTTCGCCACCGCCAGTTTTCTCCGTGTTTCCGTTGAAGGCTGTGTTCACTGAGTCTGAGGATCATGAAACGCCAAACTTCTGATCTCGATTGTGCATACAGCCTCGGTATATAAAAAAGATCAGAACATGTGGAAACGAAAAGTCGGAAACACGGTTGCTCAATTGGCTCGAGCTCCGAACGCTCCAATCAAACCCCCAGAAGCCCGATCTCCGTTTTCCGTGTTTTTTATATCACACGTTGTATTCCAGTGTAATCGCAATCAATTCCTTTCCCACAAGCAGTAAGATAGCCGGATGAGCAGCCCTAACGAGGTTTACTGCAGGATAAACCTGGTTGAAATCTTCGTCTCACCGGCAGGGGTGCCAATACAGTAGAGAAATATTCCTGTCACATAATATGCTATTACTCGAGCACCGGTATCATAAAGTACTTGGTGCGTAATCTCCCGCCAGCATCAATCCTTTGGCGGGTTTCCCCATACCATGTCCCAATTCCCCCCTAGGCGACAGTCCCCGAAGCGAAAGGGCTGGACACCCACAGTTACCCCGCCATTCTGGGGGGGCCAAAGTCAGGGCCCAGCTTTTCTCCATATCCCTTTCGGAAATCAACAGCACGGCAGATGCTATCTTATATTATGCCCTCTGCGTGTGAGATATCGACATTAAGAAGCCGAGAAATTATTAGGGACGGAGGCAAAATATAAACCCAGTCCCCCCAGCTTCTCCTCCGAGCTAACCATCACCCCCGCTACTCCTCTTCCTCTTCATATAACTTCACAGTTCCCCCTTCCTATCCCTCCATCTCACTGTCGGTCTCTATCTTCACCCGAATCACAAAAATATCCCCGGCTGAACAATGTCGGAACGCGACTCCGGTTCAGAGCCCCAGAAAGACATTGATCCACCAATCAGTCAAGCTGGGAGCGCCACCAACACCGGAAGAGCTCCTCCAGGATCGCAAGCTTTGGGGGTTGCTTCTGTCTGTTGCCCTCTCCTTCCTTGTCTAAAGCTTCCTTCAACTAATAATAATAATTTCTTAGTTTAAATCAATCATGCCAGACCAAGGACCTGATAAGAAGAGAAGCTTTGCACAGAAAGTGTAGGTCAAACAGTTCACAATGCCTATAAGGTTAAGCCTTGCTAACTATCTTAGTGGCCGATGGCTCAAGTACGGCCCCGTTGATTAAACACGCAAACAAACTCCTTTCGCCCACCAGCCCTGTCAAGCAATCCCAATGCCATCCTGCCCTATACGGTAGTATAATACTGCACGAAGCCAAATCCAACCAACTAGCCAAGCAGAGCAGGGGCGAAAACCGAAGGGAGAGTAATTCGGCAATGGGGGGGAGGCATGGATTAATTAATATTTCCTTTCTTATACCTGTCAGCCATATTTCTTCTGCACCGCTCTCTTTTTATTCTCTTTACCTTCATTTATCTTCGGTCATTCATCCATTCACCGCTGGAAGCGTATGACCAGTTATCCCGAGAAAACTTGTTTGTTTGTTTGTTTGAACGATAATTACTAAAACCTACGATACCTAGCTATCTACCTACTTCCCCGAAAAAAAATCCAAAACAATCCAAACAGTCACGTTTCCTCACTCGACCACATCTCAGGCTAGTTAGTCATCATCCCAAAATCCAAGATGAAACCAAAAAGAAATTAGGAGCCTCCCAGCTATTCAAACGCTACTACCGGGAGCTGGGATGGATGGTCCGAGCCCCCAGTACTAGTACTCATCCTTTAGGCTAAAACTTAGAGTCCTTCCTCTCCCTTTCTCCTTGCCCGCAACCAACCGCCACCCCCGAGCCGATGGAGTAGGCAATAACCTATAGTACCAATACCGGAGCCCAGTTTAGCCAAAAATCTCTCCCATTGGCCCCTGCCTCGCCTCCCGTCCGGTTAGCATTAAATTAATTCAAAATTAATAAAGATAATTGCTGTGTCCAAGTCTCCAGCGCCCTAACCCCTAGCCCGGGAAAACTCTTTTTATTTATTTTTATTTTTCCTCCTTTTGACTACTGTACTCGAGCACAGTATGAGCGATAAGTTAAATCCGGGCTTCGCTCCGGGCGATTCGCGTACGGCACCACAAAACCGGTTTTCCACAGTTCCGGGTCTTGGGGTCTTGGGATTGTCTATGCTTTTCTGGGGAGAGTGGCGGGTGACTCTGTCGGGTGATTTGTGGGGCTGGTTGGAGCGTGCTTGGGGGGATTGGGTGCTTTTTGCTGGTGTCTGGTGAGGGGTTGACTGGCTTACCCCTACCAACCTATGGTATGATACTATCAGAGAAGGACCTTACACTGCACTTTAGAAGCACCCCTGGCCTGGGTAAAGGTTTGCTGCCTAGACCATTGCCGCCGTTTTTCCGTCGTTATCCGTCGCCTCCGTTATCGCATTTTATCTTATCACATCATATCGTATCATAGGGTATTCAACACGGTAAGATATGACACTCTGTCCATGCATTCACTCCCTACCACCTCACTTGACTCCACGACTTCTCATATACTACTAGATCCCTACCCTAAGCGGAAACCGCCGCCCCAAGTAGTCTGAAATCCTGGCATTTCCGGGAACTGGGCACCGGGATTGTTGCTATAAGAGCGCGAACAAACGGACCCATGCCACGGGTTCGGCACTGCCTCTCTTAGTAAGGTCCGACGTTTTTTTCTTTTTTGTTTGTCTCGGGAGGAAGACCTTTAGCGGATTTCTCCGCCCTCTCCCCAGGATGAAACTTTGAACTACTTAGTACATGGTCCCTTTGTTCGAGATCCTGCGGCATATCGAGCTTTCCGAACACTTATACGAGTGACTCGGGATGATCCACCCATATCTGGGTGTGGGGTGGAGATGCAGATCAAACTTAAATACTCTGAAGGAAGAGAGGGAGGGGTGCAATGGATGGCGTGTTTGTACGGTCTCGGTTGAGGATAGTGCACCGGCCTGGGATGGTTGATGTGGGCGGAAGAGGTGAATTTTATGGAAGATCGGCTCACCGGTGGGACGGTGGCGCATGGGATACAATAACACCACCGTACCGGCTCGGCATAATTTGGGTAGAGGAGGCGGAAGAGCTTACACGGAGAATGTAGGTTGCTAGAGACTCAAAACTTGGATTCGGATACCAGTAATAGGTTGGTGTGATTTTATCAGGCAATCCCTCCACGTGATATCTGCGGGAGCAGATACTTGCATTCCAGCCCTATATTATATTACTGTTGCTTACCGCTATGGCCGCCCCGGATCACCATTCTATCCGTTTCTTTAATCCCATATGCATACATTGTACCGCATTATTCATACTTGATTCTTCGAATCAACATTCACAGCTCTATGGCACGCCAAAAGCTCACCCCCCCCCCCCCCCCCCCATCCCCAAAGAAAACTTCTCGGCCAAACAAGGACAACAACCCCAGCAAACAAAACTCTCATCGGCCAGGAGCAACTGTGGAGTCCGGTAGAGAGCCCAGGAAAAGCTAAACCCGTGTCGTACCCTGCCCCCGGATCACCCAGTTTTTGAACCCAACCTAACCGGGGCACCGTTCAGTACCATATCGACGCCAACAGCAAATACACTGGGGAGATAGCAAGGTTGTGCAAATCCGAGTCCAGATTTACCCCCCGCGCCCTCAAACTTCTCCAGCGGGTGCAGAAAAAAAGTACCGCATCCAGTGTCTGCATGGGGGAATTCGAGTCAGGCGTGGTGGCTATGCCGTTGTAAATTGTGCATATGCGCCGTCCCCGTCTGCCGCAACATTCTCCAACGGCGTGCATCATCCCTCCCTCGTCCTTGACCCAATATCTTCTGTTTGGCAGCGATCAACCTACCTCATCCTACTATCATGGATCCCGATTCTCCTCCCCGTAGCTTGTCCTACTCCAGGACAATTCCGTAGGGATGTATGCGATCCCCCCTAGCCATCACGGGAGGTCACTCGCATTTGCCTCTTTTTTAACCGTTTTCATAAAAGTTCAGCTATCATCCCCCCCCCAATCCCAGGATTATACGGGTGGTTTGAGGTCTAAACGTATGACACTCGATTTCACCCCGCACGCGGCATTCCGCGGGGGCTGGGATTGCAAGATGCAGGAGTACCCGGGCCCCTCAAGCACGAGCTCCCAACGCCCGAGACCGAAAGCACGTGACTCCCGCCGGTGGAGTTATTGACCAGGGAGCATTTTGGATACCATCGGCTAGGATGCAAAATTCACATGGTGCTTTGCGCCCAAGGTCCGCATCAACCCCGTTGAATCATATAGGTTAACACCCAGCCCTGTGAGAAATAAGGGTTATCCCATCAGAATTACAATTTTGGAAGACCTGATCAATTCACACACAGGTCCACTTTTTTTCTTAATTCCTATCTTCTTTACTAATTACTTTAGACTTTAGGTTTGTTCCCCGGCGGCTCATGCAGTGTCTTGTAAATAATTCTTGGACTAGATTGAGAGAAGTCAAAAGTGTTAAAAAAGCGAGAAAAATTAGCATCCCGAGCGCAGTCCCCCTTGGTATCCAAATCGAAATTCTGGAGTATGATAAGAGAAATGACCGGGAATTTAGCGTATGATAGGATCTCGAAAAATTTATGATTTTCATGGGGTACGGTAGCCCTGGATCCTCGGAGGGCTGAGTGTCACATGATGCAACGGCCTTGGTGCGCGTTTTAGACGCAATGCACTATCGCCGGAAAAGCGAAGCCTTTGCGTAGAATCACTATTTTCTTTCTCTTTGCAACTGTTTATCCCCCTCATTCTGCTCTACGAGTACTCTTCTCTACCCCCCCCCCTTCTCCCTTCCCACTTCTTCGCAAGGATATTTGCTCTACACCAGGAGGTAGGAGAGCTTCAGTGATGGTCATTTCCTTTTCTTTTCTAGCCTTTCCTCGGTGCTCGCTGGGGATTAGTATCGGTACTTGTACAGGTACCGTGACTACGAACACAGTGATGGGAGGACCAGTCATTTTCGACGGAACAAAATGGGGAATCCAACTAGAGTATTGTGTGGCAGAGTCGTGATTTGAAATCTGCTAATTCTGATTCAACAGTGGTTCGATACTGGAAGACTCCATCCAGACACTCTTTATCGGTGAAGGCCATCGACTCTCATCGAGAAAAGCTAATATTCGGCGAGTGTCCAAGCTAGGGCTACCGCTAATTGATCAAATATACTTCACGACCTACGCAACCTACAATCTCAAGATGTCCAAACAGTTCACGAGAGCCCAACGGAAAGAGAAGTAAGCCGATGTTTTGCATCGCCGATTTCACCTCGAGTTAAGGATTTAAAACCTGCCCATCCTCGCTTGAGTTGAACTGAAAGGGAACTTCCCGAGCCCAAGATCGACGTGCACCTTCGCTTTTCGTCAATAGGGGTTCAGGCCCCCTTGGTTCTGCGGTAAAATACTCGTACAGTAGCAATCATGCTAACCAAACCGGCAGGAGAGGCTTGGTGTTGGATGCGCATATTTTAAACGGAGAAAAAGCTTATTTATTCTGTCGGCTATCGGTTTAGGGGAGAGGTCCAACTGTGTCAAAAGATACCATACCGTCAATAACCACGGCCTGCTCTCCCAAATAAGATAACGAATTCTGAAGTTTGATCGGAAGGTGCCCTGACATCAAAAGGGATGCCTACCGGCAGCTGAGGAACATTATTGACACTTCACATTTCAAAATTAGAAGCGGTGACGAGGATAATCCCCACTTTCTATTACTATCTGGTAGCAATTCCGAGCAAACACCAAACATTAACAAGAACCATGAAAAACAAATATTAATGAATCCCGCCGAAAAGACATCCAGAATATCCCCAAGAAAACCGATCATCCTGCCCTCGAGCTATCCATTATACCATCTTGTTAATGCCGAGCTTCTTCATGACCATTGCCTTACTATTTCCACAAACTACGGTTAGCAAAATTTTTGAAGAGTGTAATATAAACACGCTCTTACATTTTAGCGACAATGCCATGCTTCTCGGCAAACTTCTTTGCTTTATCCATATTTGCGGCGTTGTTATTGGCCTAACATATTCAAATTAGTAGGGTCGACCACGGATTAAACATGATAAACTTACACCAGTGTTCTGAGCGGCAGGATCAACGGGGGCGGGAGCAGACATGATGATTTGTAGTGTTTAGGTGGTGAGATGGATATGGTCGAAAGGGAAGATTGGTTGGCGTGTGGGAGGAAGGAAGAAGACGGTGGTGGAGGATAACCGTCCGTAGGACAGGATATATAAAGGGAAGAGGGGTGGAAGAAAGGGGGTGGGCAAGGGGGTAAGGTGACTGAGTTTCTCTTGGGAATTATCGCACGGCCCACCACGAGCAGGGCTTAGAAAAGCGAAATGAGCGATCAGAAAACCGCCCATTTACCGAAGAAAAACAACAAAGAAACGACAGAGGGGCAAGCACCAACACCCATTGTACCGGCGGGCTAACCACATGTTGATATAATTTTGGATTTACCTAACACCTGTGGGCTAGCAGAAAGCCGGGACAGTTCTGTAACAGGAGGCATTAAGCTTGCCCACAACCGCGCATCCGAAATCGACCTCTCCTGTGCTCTTCTTCTTTTCTTCTTTTTTTTCTTTTTCCTTTCGAGTTCTCTCTCTCCCATCTCTCATACCCTCCCTTCTGTTGCTCGCCGGGGCTACCGCAATGTCACTTTGGCTACTTCAACCGGTTTCCAAAAAATGCTATCTGTCAATGTGCATGGCCGCATGACACGCGCCGACAATGCATCGACTCGCAAGCTCCCTCGTTTTTTGTTTCCCCTACCGTACGGTACTCTCTCATTCAAGCCTGGGGAGCCTGCCATGGGGGCGGTGTTTTCTCGTCAAAAGCTGGCTATCAAGTGCACGGACACGGACTGTCTCCGTGACTGGTCAAGTTGAGTTGCTCTCATTGTCAAATGATCCTTGCCAGCGCTCCATCAGTCCCCTCGAGATGAAAAATGGCACATGTTGTGCAACACATCCTCAGCCATTTGGAGCTTTCCTGTCAGGCTCAAGTGCAAGAATGGTATTTCTGTTCGGGATACCAGTATTTCAACAGCCCTCCATATTACGCGTTCGAAGGAAAATTCTACCCCTAAATGCGGATGGGACGGTATTCTACCGGTGCTGGTGTGGTTGTCAAGCATTCTTCGCAGATCGCACGATGTTTCTTTGAGGAACAACCAGTTCTGGTAGGTTAACTCACGCGCTGGTGTACCCCAGCCTTGAAATTATTTCGAGAGTGTGTGTGTGTCTAGGACATTCTGGCTGGTAATCAACTTGCTGACAGTGCTAATACCCCAGAATTTCCTGGATACAGTTTTGCCAGATACGGTAACAGCACTCCCTACTCCGGCACCGTTCATCGCAATCGCGACCAGAACGATGCGTGACTCGGCTGAAAGCCTGTGTGAGTGAAACATTAGTGGAAATTGCTTGTGCGGTGCTCGTATACCAACCCCAGTTATGAAGCGAAAATTGTTCCAGAAAGTAAGGGGGGGGTGATGTTTTGGGACAGTGTTTATAATACTCGTCCCTGGCAAGAAGTACCCGAAAATTGGACTTTGACCTTTTTTGTATGGGCGCACTGATGTGCACAGACGGTGGGCCATACAAAATCCCCCTGCTCTATCCCTGAATTATCCCTGAATTATCCCTGTTTTCCTCCTAAATTTTCGGGTACTTCTTGCCTGGGACAAGTACGGTCGCACCCCCGCTACAAATTAACTTCTGGTGAAAGAAAAAAAAAAACTGTTATTGCGAACGAATAGCCCGGGTATGATTCCTCATCCAAATCCCCCCCGTTGTGGAACGAATTGTTCAAGCGAACAAATTATAATCGATCTTTCAGATGTTTAACCGCCGTTCCCATACAAATTTAATCCCCTATAACGAACAAATAATAGCCAGTAAAACAGGTCCGAATATGCCTGCCTAGCGCCACGATCATACCGTGAGCGATAGAGATTCAGGTTTTAAGGATCATGCAGATTAAAGTAGAAGTAGAAATTGCGGCAGCCTTGCCAGCGGACATCTCTTGGTATCCACACAACTCTGCGGCTCAGCAAATTTCGCCAATTTCCTGTCAGGATAACAGGATCGAAGGGAGGGGCATAAATCTTATTTCTAAGTTTGGGTTGAATCTTTCTGGCATGTTGTAATTGGTGCCATTTCAGGCCGCTTGACTTGTTGATAGAAGGGCAATTTGATGTCTCCATTACTTTTTTCCCTACAGTACTGTATCGTACCGCGCTCCTCTCTCCGTTTGAAATTCTTCACCGTCTGCCCTAGACGACTACGGTAACTACCTGCTATTATGGACAAGACCCGATACTTGGCCCTCATGAGAGTGGAGCGTACTATCTTAGAGCAGCTGGAATACTAGTACTCGTACCCAAGGTATTCGTGAGTCACAAGTACCCATCAGAAAGTCAGTGGACAGTTGATCCAGGTTGGCCCGCAAAAACAATCCCTGCCTTTCGCAAAAGCATCTCCCCGGGGACTCACGGTCGAGCGCAAGTACGAGTACCGGCTGGAAGGCTGGCGAACAGTCAATTTGGGCAAACCCGCGGAATAATCCCTGTCTTATGCGACAACGTCCCTACCGTAGCACTTGCGCTAATGCTGTTGTTAAATATTCATCCCAATATCTATCCATTACCGAGGCTCATGGTGTTGGAATCTCTCGAGGACCTTTTTTCCTTCTCGAGCACAATTTTCCCATTTTGCTCACTTTCCTCCCTTCAGCTACCAACTTTACAAACCCAATTTAAGCCCCATACCGGTGGTGGTGGTGTCGAGACGAGAGAAAAGTTTTTCGAAAGGTGTCGCCGGTAGAACCAAAGACTAACCGCCGCTGGAGAAGTGGTAGCAAAAACTAAATTAACTATGATACTTACTACCTTCCCAGTGGACACTTATATTGTGCTTTCGTTCGTTCCACGGGCAAGATTTCACCCTCCTTGGGCTCAAGTACCGATATGTCGCACCGTGATACGGTACCGGTGATGTACCGGCACTAGCACCTTCTTTACCCAAACCCAGGAACAGACTCGTCGGTCACACTGAAAAACTCGTATTGATATCCCCGGGTATGTACCGGACTTGTATCACCTGCGGGGGGGGGCCAGAAACTAGTAAGGGGAATTTTTTAGTGCCGCCCCACTCCATACCGCACGGCGTCCGAACCGATATGCTGCAATAATTCAATTAAACCCCTGGGCTGCCCAACAGCCAAATTCAACCTGGCAAAAACTCGAAATATTCATTAATCTCGGACCGAGCCGATCATTTCGGTGAAAAATAAAAATATAAAAAATGGGTGCTGTGGAAGGGATTGTGCGACTCATACTTGTAGTGTACTCGTACCTGTGTACCCGTAATATGAGTGTCGTGCTTGTGTAGCTTGATGTCAATTGATTCGTACTGTCCAGGGCTCGAGCTGTACTCGTACGGAGGAGACAACATCTTTAGAGGCCTGGATGGGAGGGGAAAGCCTTGGGCTAAGGTTTAACCGTGGTTGAGGCCAACGAATAAGTTGTCACATAAGGTACCGTACCGGTACCCGGTTCTCGCCACCTCTCCCGAGATCGAGTCGTGGGTTTTGTGTGTTTTCAGTTCGTACCGGTGCGGGAGCTTATATTACCGAATGGTGATGGCGCGGAAGATTCTTCACTCTTTAAATTAGAGGAGCGCGGTGCCTGCTGCGGTGGCCCGTTCTCGGCGCGCCCCCCCCCTCCGTTTGTTCACTATTCGTCACTCGGGTGCTATCCACTCCCCCGACTGCGGGTACCGTACTCGGGTACCGCTGGAAGTGGCAGGATCCACCTGGCCCTAGTACTCGGGGGTGGGGATAGATACGGGTTTGAAGTCCCCGTGTTCATTACTCCTGGAGGTGAAAAATGATTTAGTTTGGTAGGCATGCCGTAATTGTCGGAAAGGTGAAAAGCTTTGACACCTCGAACCCCTGTCCATCCTATCACGACCCTCCACCCCAGAGTGCTCATGCGTACGTTGAAACAAGAGTTTTCTTTGTGCTCTGTCTCGGATTCGCAACAGAACGCCTTCTCTTGACCTTTTCCGGCGGAGGCAAGGTCTATTCTGGACTCTCCTTGACTGAATCGGATGTTTTGCTTCGGCCCCTACTTTATCTCAACGTGCAAGTGGTCGAGTCCCAGCGGTAAGCGAATCTTACCAGATGATGCGGTACCGGTAGTTGGACCATGTGCTATGTGCTCTGGCAGTCGGAAACCCCCCGCTCTGGAAATGGGGCGAAGAACGCAGCAAACGGCTGGCCGTCCCTTCTGGGAGACGGAGAAATGGAAAGGCTCAAAACCTTGAGGAGAGCAGGAAGAAGTTTGGCGGGGATTGGGGGGGTTTTCTTTTGCTTGGTGGAGATTGGGCTGGGGGGTTGTGGGCCAATGTATTATACGAGTACGGTACTTCAGATAGTCGAGTGCCCGAAATGAAAAGTCTGTGAAGAGGGAAAAACAGCTCCAAACCTTACCTGATGAGGCAACTCCAAAGACGGAGCACTTGGTCCAATTATTATTCGAGCTTCTACGGTAATGCGGAGGGAATTTCTGCTCTACTAGTTACAGTATATTGAATACCGTAAAAACTTGAATAATTGGAAGGTGGGCTATATAGTTAGACTTTCTTTCTCCAGAGAAGGGAATTCTGGACTTCATAGCACACCGTCCAATTACCGTCCAATTATCCAAGTTTTTTACGGTAGGGTTGGGACTTGGAAATCTTCTCATTTCTACACTAGAAGAGTACTTGTTGGGCTGTTGTGGGAGGCAATTTCAAATCAAGCAGTACTTGTCCCAGGCAAGAAGTATTCGAAAATACGAAAACACGACTTCGTGTGACAGGTCGTATTGCGGACGCTTAGGGGGGATCACCCAATCAACGCCCTTGTTGCTGATTCTCACGATGGCTTCAAGTCTTTAATCTTACCTGGGTGGTTCATGTGTATTCATGCCCCGGGCCCGCTCTCTTTTGTTTGCCTATTGATACGGCCCCGACCTGGCACTTACTGCCACTCCCCGTTGCTTCACCGCTTTGGTTTCGTCCTCTCGTCGGGCTGTTCGGCCCTGGGTCTGCCGGCTGGGAAACGGTTGGTCGTATGGGTTGGTTTTGTGCCTTCCTCTCCTCGGAGCGACCGTTCGGACACGCACACGCCGGATCCCCCTCTGCTTACAGCTCGCGTGGTTCGCGCCTTCCTGCGGTTTTTGCATCTTCTCCCCCGCTTTGGTTCACGCAACTTGTTTTGGGTGTTTCCTCCCATGCTCTCCTGGCTTCGTGCCGGGTCCTCGATTTCCTCTGGCCCCCTCGGGGCATGCCAGAGAACCTGAATTTTGCGCCCTCCACTCTGGCCTTTGGGCTGGTTTTGGTGTGGTGTACGGCGGCACGGTGGGATTGGTTCGATCCCCGGTCTGGTGGGGAGCGCATGCAGCCATTGCAACTGTGTCTTCCTCCTTCCTGATTGGGTTCTCCTTTCCCGGGTGGGTTTCTTGTGTGGTGGAGGGTACGCGAGGTGGCATTTAGGCTGCGGTAGTGATTATTTTTTTGGCATGTGTGGGGTAGCTCTGTCCCGTCACGATGAGTGCTCGGTTGATTTGGCTTCGTGAGTGATTGTGAATGGTCGGCAGTTGGGTTATTGGGTTGGATGTTTGAGTTTTTTCTTTCCCCCTAATGGGTAGCCCCTTCGGGGAATGCGTCTGTGGCCTTTGGGTTCCGAGGAGGAGGGGGAGGGGGACGAGTCTGGCTCGTGCCTAACGGATTTGAAACTGGTTTGCGGGGTTTTTACTGACAACAGCTAATTTTGCATGTGGTTGGTGTCGGCACCGGAGGCACTGGCGGGTAGGCGGTTGATGGATAGGCTGGCGGCGGGGCGGGGGATTTCTTTAAGGGGGGTCAGGCCGGGGGGCAGTGTCCCTGGACGCGCTATAGTGTCATTTAGTTGATTAGCGTAGAATGAATGAAAACAAGGTTAAGAAAATACGAACCACGAGTTTATATGGGCGCTCAGACACGCACGGATTTTTATCATATATTTCGCGAATCCCTGCCTTATCCCTGTTTTTCGAATACTTCTTGCCTGTAACGTGTAATAGATAGGCATTTCTGTAGCAGAAACTTTCTAAAATCTGTATGGGTGGTTTTCCGAGATAATTGAAGCTATCGATCAAATGGCTTGAATTTTAAATATTTTTCGGTTGTTCACAATACTCCAATACCCCCCAGTCTTCTGTTGGGGAATCCAGTTGTCCCACAATTTTTCTTATTTGTATACTGCAACAATAATGAAATGGGAAATGACACCTTAAAACAAAGCCATGACTCTGGTTGCATATATTATATGTGTTTGAATATGTGAATCGAGTAGTAAAGAGACTTAATTTAAGCTCATGAAGTATTGTTTCCACTATTAATGAGAATTTTGATAGTTGTGGTGTCGAACCAAGACCAGCATCCCAATTTGATGCTAAAATTATGGTTCTCTTTAGAATCAGAATATCATCAGAGGATTCAGGGACTTGAGGTATTTCGAACTTTTTCTCTGGGATGATTTTTGGCCTGTTGGTCAGGTTGTTGGTGGCTTGTTGCCTTTGCCGGAGCACTGAGGTCAAGATAGTCTTGGTTCCTGAGGAGTGGAGCTTTCTGAGCTACCGGTAGCACGCAACTATTTTTTCCCAAAGTATTTTATTGGAAAAAGATAATTATCCGGAGGTGAGCGATTCCATAATAGTAACTGGCAGAACAATCTGAGGGCGTGATTACTCGAGTAGGAATGAAAAAATCGGAAAAGTTATGGTGGCCAAACAGGGGATAGGGGGATGATCGATGTGGCGATGGATGGGGGATAAGTTCAGAAACATCTTAAACCTAGGTTGTTGGACAAAGTGGCCGTATAAGACTTACTAAGAACCCACCTTGGCCGGTGGCTACTAAGGGTATAGTGGAAGGTCGGTATTTGCTTCCCCAAACCACAATCCGGCTTTCTGATGTCTGCCAAGCCCCATTTTTTTCCACAGTACTTTCCTCTGAACTTCGCTACCCGGACAATCTTGCTGATCCTTCTTTCCCATTTTTTCATCCCGGCCCGAGTAAATTTAGTCGCGGAAGGCAAGTTCTACAAGGTGCCAGCCCTCACTAGTTTCTCAGTTTTTCTGAGCCCAAACAAATCTTATACCTGGATTCCTATGATTTATATCAGATACACAAATTGCTACTAATATTCCAAAGCCCAATCCCAAATCCTGTTACGTTTGGTATGGCGGGCTTACAGAGTCCGGACTTTGGTTTTTAAGTTTGGACTACAAGTCCAAATCCTAGTCTAATCCTCGCATGCCAAACAGGACATAACTTGGGGTATTAGTAAGTAAACAGGATTTACATCATCCTGGCGTGCTCTTTGTGAGTGTTTTCAAGCTGAATGTGACTACCGTAACTGCCATCCTAATGCACGATAGTGTAGTTTAATGACGAATATGCAAATCAGCATCATAGCATTATTTGGTTAGCACTTTAGGCTAAGGTGGGGTGCGCATATTTGCCTGAAAACTGAAAGCTGTTATAATGCTAACGAACCACCGTTTTTGGCGGTACTGTTACGTTTTTATTTTGGCTTTCTTATTTTATAGCTTTTTTATCTGAGGATAACTTGGGCTTGATGTATTGCTAGTCACGATCTCAGAGTTAAGGGTTGTTGCGCTTCTGGCGGGGGGAGGCTGTCTGGTGCTTGGCAGACAGGGGTGGTGTGTTAGTTAGGTTTTTCTTCTCTCACGCTATCTCTTTTCTTTTCTTCCTCCTCCAACCAGCGAGGTCGAGCGCAACGAAGTGGATTGTGAGAGCAGCACAACGGAGGAACCGTTTGTTTGCAGTTAGTGTGAAAGGGAAGTGGGCTTGTGTTAGTTAGAATTACTTTGTGGCGGGAATTTGTTTCTCTTTTGCAGTTAGGTGGTTTGTTAGTTTAGAGAAGTTGAATTGATTGAAGCTTGTGCTGTTTACCTTTCTACTTGGAAGTTGGTGGAAGTGATAGTAGTTTTTCTGTACTTCCGCCGTTTAGAAAGTAGATAAACTGAACCCAAATAACTTTGTTTTCAGTACGGTCGGTAGTTTTGCAGTAATGAGACAAACCCACACAACAGGAAAACATCCACCAAACAGCAGTCACATCCCTTCTGCTAGTGGTAGTTAAATCTAACTATCGCTCCTAAAAATCATCTGATGGATTACAGATATCGCTTCCACAGTCTTTGCAATATTTTTTTAATATTTTTTTTGTACTTTGACTTCGCAGCCCCGAAGGAGATGCATGCGATGGGCATACTGGATTCTTTGCCGACAAGAATAGTTAGGAGGCTGGAGGGGATGTCAGAGGGAATATCGCGGGCCTTGCGAGAAGTGGGAACAGAGATCAGACAGGAATATGCGGACCCAGACGAGCCTGATAATGGCGGCCCAACGCCACTCTCGTATGCCGCGTTGAAGGGACCTGAAGAAGCCGTTGGAATACTGCCCGGGAAGAAGGAGGTCTATCCCGACAAGCCAGATATTGATGGCCGAACACCACTCTTCTATGCAGCTTGGTATGGACATAAAGAAGTGGTGAAAGCGTTACTGAGGAGGACAGAGGTCAACCCCAACAAGCCAGATAACTGTGGGAGAACACCGCTCTTGCATGCCGCTTGGTATGGACAAGAGGAAGTGGTGAAAGTGTTGCTGGGGAGGAAAGAGGTCAACCCCGACAAGCCAGATGACTATGGTAGAACACCGCTCTGGCATGCCGCTTCGTATGGACATGGGCACGTTGTGGAAGCGTTACTCGAGCGGGATGATGTTAACCCCAATGAGCCAGATAAAGACGGCTGGACACCGCTCGTGTGTGCCGCCTCGAGTGGACATGGGGAAGTGGTGAAAGCGTTGCTGAGGGGGAAAGGGGTTGACCCCGACCTGTCGGATATCTACGGCAGGACCCCTCTCTTCTATGCAGCTTGGAATGGACACTGGGAAGTGGCGAAAGCTTTACTCGAGCGGGATGATGTTAACCCCAATGAGCCAGATAAAGACGGCTGGACACCGCTCGCGTGGGCTGCAGCGAGTGGGCATGGGGAAGTGGTGAAAGCGTTACTCGAGCGGGATGAGGTCAACCCCAATGAGTCAGATGAAGACGGCTGGACACCGCTCGCGTGGGCCGCCTCGAGTGGGCATGGGGAAGTGGTGAAGGTGTTACTCAAGTTGGAAGAGGTTAACCCCGACAAGCCAGACCGGTATCGCGTGACACCATTATCACGTGCTGCTTTGAACGGACATGGGGAAGTGGTGAAAACGTTACTGGAGCAGGATAAAGTCAACCTTGACGAGCCTGATAATCGCGGCAGGACCCCTCTCTCGTATGCCGCAGGGAATGGACATGAGGGGGTGGTGAAAATGTTGATGGAGTAACCCCATAGTGGGATGCCATGTTAGGGCATATTAGTTAGCAGGCGAGTGGGACTGTCGCCATGTTGAGGGTGACTAGTGCTTCTGGTGCTTGTGCGATAGAGTCCACTGTGGGAGTGGCTACCACAAACTGTATTTAGTCTCAGCTGCGTTCTCTTCTGTCTATATGATAATCATCATCACTCTACACATCGAACAGCGAACACACTTCAGTTTTCCTATCATACGATATCGGAAGACTGTAGGGTGTGTGTGTGCAAGGACTGTAGGATGTGTGTAAGGACTGCAGGGGGGGGGGCACGGACCGTAGGTATTAGGGGTGACGGCGGGGCAGAGGTGGAAAAGAAATGAGGGGGGCTGCCAGGGATGGCTGAGGACGCCTGGAGCTGTCGACAAACTATGAGTGATATATGGTGATGACATGTAACTGACATAATAAGCGATATTCCTGGAAGAAAGAAGAATGTTAAATATATGATCAAGTGCTCCAAGTGTTAAGATAATACTGAAATGATCTTTCTGCCACAAGCCGTATTTTCTCTTTTGAATCGATCCATAAGGCTTTTGATTTAACTAGTCACGGTGGTGATGTCGCAGGGAGCCAAAGAACTAGTGTAATCAAAGTTGACTGGCAGTACAACGCCCGGCATTTCCCACAAGAGTTACCGGGAAACTCAATTGACCTTCTCGGGTCAGGGTGTCTGCAACCGATACCAGAAATTTCCGAAGGGCGATAGAGGTAGGGGCCTCTGCGGCGGGGGTGGGGGGGATTTATTCCTTAACGATTCATGTCCCCTTGGTTTTTGAGTTCCAATTTGGAAATATCTTTGGGCTCTTTTATTTCATAAAGATGTATTGTTCTTCGCTTATGAGTTTACACATATGGTACATGATTTGCCTGATCATAAACTATGAGCGAGTTCCAATCGTAAGCTTAAAGTTTCTAAGTACACCAGCCAAAGAATGGTGCCAGAAAAACACCGCAGGGTTCTACCTCCATATGCTCTAGCTGGTCCATGGACTCAAGAAAGACGGACTACCGCCGGCTGTCGATCCGGGCCTATCTTCAAGACGGGCCCACTGGGCTGTTCGGAACACTGGTTGGTCGGGTATGGAAGGCGTCTGCCGGAGATGGGAGTGAAGGGTGGGGGGATGGAGGTAGGAGTGGCTGCTGGACAAGATATAGTTTACTGATTAGTTTATTTTGGAACAAGGTAAAAGGACTCATGTGTGGGTGAGTTAGGGTAGATTTGAGAAGGTGTAAGAGGCGTGCTGCCAATGACGATGAGGACAGCTCCGTGACTAAGCAGCGACCTTCAGCATGAAACCGATAATATCCAACACTTTGTGCGAAGTGATAGGTGGTGATAAGACCGTATGTGGTAGTAGGGTGAGGGTGTGCTGGTGGTAGGGGTGCTGGGTAAGATATTGGCTCTGAGAGGGAGAGAATCTGGGAGAGGTTTGGAAAAACGATGAAAAAAATAGTTGGGAAAACAGTTCTGTGATACACGGGAAATTGTGGATTTTGTGGTGAGTGATTAGATATGATTCAATCTTATATAGTTGCACATACCGCCCAATTAACGTTAGTGAGTGTTATATAGTAGTGATCGTGTAGCTAGATATAGGCACCTACAAAGATGAGATATAAAAGGAAGCGATGTTTTGTGAAATCTGTGAATGCTGGGTGTTCGCAACAGTCCTGGCCCCCGTAGGGCCCAATGGGGCGATCGCTAAGAGATCTGGACGGGACGGGACGGCAAAGCGCTGTCGGTTCTCGTCCCGGAAACTGCGGGACTGCCAGCCCTACAATGTAAGGCAGATTGGAGTAGGGGATCATGGGGGACTGTTGGGCGGAGTTTTTGCTTGATTCAATTATTTCGTCTGCCAAGCAAAAGTGAGATATCTGGAAAAGATAATAAAGCCTGGGTTCTGGTCTAACCACCGGAGCGAATTGATTCTTATATGGGTAGTGCCCCCCCAATATCCCATGGTTTCTTGAAGTGAAAAATACACTGGAAATATGGTTGACCCTGAAAATACCAATGAAGTATGAAATTTATCCCCATATTTCTAGGTGTCTTCTCGTGTACAAGGACCTGCTATCATATAAAGGAAGTCTTTCGCGCAATCACCCATAGTAATGTTTCTACCCCAACATCTATGATAGCCACCAAGCTTCATTTCCATCTGTGGTTCCATTGGTTCAAACAGGGTTATAGTAGAGGAAATAAAAGCTATAGGGAAGACCAAAATAAAGGGAACATGGTATGATATACAAACAATGCATAAAAAGAGCAAATATAAAAAATCTGTTGGAATTTGCCCCAATGTGCGGAAGCGAAATAGTAAAGACTTTTGCGCAACTTCAATTCGAAGTGATATTCTTCTTGCTTGCTTAACAAAAACGAAAACGCCAAGTGGCCGAACATATATAGAGAGCTTCAGTGACCTCATCCCTCATGAGAAAGAACCTGTTCCTCATCAGCCCATAAAGCACGATGAGTTTCAGCCCAGTATATGCCTCTAAACCTGGAGAGCGCAAAGAAGCCTAGCCTAGCGGGTATGAAATAGCAGCCGTATAATCAGGAACGAACCAAGTATGTCTCACCACCACCACATAACAGACTCTTAACTACTGATATCTCTTTAGAAATTGAAACAAATCTTGGAAAGGTTACTGAGCGTTAGGGTGAAATACGGGGTGGGCTGGACCAGAGCCTAGAGGAGGTATTGTGGAGAATATTCCCAAAGAAATATTGAAAATGCAGGTAGGCGCAATGGTATTTGGTCCTCACGACAATCGGCTAACGTACTTTACGGGGATGTGGCTCATCACAGGGGTCCGGCTCACCCATAGCAACCATTGGAAAATCAAATCTACATTTGATTATCACAACAAATAAATGAGATACCACCCTGAGAATCAAGCCACAGGTACTTTGAAATATAGAGAATCTGAAAATCTAGTTTTTACTTTCTGGTGATAAATTGTTATTCTGATATAGTGGTTTAAAGATTGCCTATTTTATTTATAAAGTGTGGTTTTTCTTAAGCATAACAAAATTGAAAACCCTGGAAGAATTACATAATAAAATAGATAGAAGGATAGTATAAGTCTTAGATATTCAGAATAATGAGGTTTTAATTTTCTTGATAATCATTTTTGAAAGCCACAGTGATTAAAAAAGAGGTAGAAAATACGTGCAAATTACATACAAATTGGATCAATTTTACCATGCAATATCTATATACGTAGTTGGCCTATGAACTCAATATCTTGGAATAACCTTTATTATGACATCTGAAGTTAGTATATAAAGTTTGAAGTCAGATAAATATTGTCACAAATCGTGACTAAGCAAGGTTGATTTCACATGACTAATACTTATTAGTCATAAGGTATGTTGGTTTTGCACTATGACATCGCTTTGACTCATAGCTTTCACATGACTGCGCACTTGCGAGTTATTGGTTGATTATGATTGGTTGATGGTTTCATGACTCACGATGGTGATGTCATATGATGTAATGACTTTCGCACATGACTCATATTACGAGTCATGGGTTTCACGCATGCGACTCATTTGAGCGCATGATCGGGTTTATGGGTTTGGATCGATGGAAAGGGATGTGCGCAGTTGACTCATACGAGTCAGCTGATGGATTTCGTACTATGACTCATTATGAGTCATAGGGGTTATGTTACGCAAGGTGATGAGTCACCAGGATTAGGGTTGTGGGAAGATGCCTATAAAAGGCACTCTCTTTCTACTACCCCACTTCAAGTTATAATATCTTTTATTATTCTAAACACATTTCTTTTTTACTTACTCATATCACTTCCCTGAATGCTGCTCTCTTACTCTTTTCACATACCTTAGTCTCTCACACACCTGTCAGCTCTTACCTATATCATACTTCTTCCACCTCTTCCCCCTATCTTACACTACTCACTTCTCATTCCCTCTCATACCTCTTCTGACTCTCTTATCCCCTCTCCTACTTTCCATATTCCCTCCCACCTCATTGCCCTACCTCATATTCTCATATTACCTAACTCTTCATCTTATACCAGTTTCCCACCTCTTGCTCACTTACACTTATTTCTTTTACATTCCTACCTCATTTTACAATAAACTATACTAACTCAACACACTTCCACTTTCTCAGATAATATTCTTTGGACTACCCTACTTTCCTCATATACTATTGTTACTTTCACCATATTTTCTACACAGTAACACTCCCTTTTCCCTTCATTGATTTTGGAAAATACTTAATAATAATAGTTTTCGTTTTCACATATATTGTAACAAACCTTCCACAGCTACTTCTACACCTGTTGACCGATCTATATGGTCTGCAAGGTATGCTATAAACTATTATACTATACTATTTATTAAATATATAGTGAAATAGGATGCAAGGTTTGAATAAGGCAAGATGGAGGGTGAACAGTACACCAAAGGCTAAGAAGTAGTGTGAATAACCCTGATAATGTTAATGCAAGAGGCATGGATGGTAGCATGTGTTGTGAGTACTTAGTAAGTTACTTGATTGGTTGCTCAATTATCTAACTGGGTTTGATTAGAACAGTATATGTGGATTCCAATAGTAGGATATATATCAATAAGATACCACACTGCTGAATGAGTCTCTCTCCTGTGCCTATTAGTACTCTAGGTCAACTGAGAGGAAAACATTCAGTTTTCACCTCTCTGAACTTACAGCGCTCTCATCTTGAACTTACTGCACTTTGGCTTTTCTCCAAACTTTTCTCCAAACTTTGCTTATTCATATATCTGTTTTCTCTGTCATATCATAACATCCAATACTTAGTACAACTCAAGTACTCATAACACATCCTCAAGGCTTGATGAGGGCTGCTAATATTATACATACCTATGCTGCTACAACCTTCCTTTTTCTCCAAACTGCAATAAACAAATTTCATTTTTCAACTACAAGAAATAAAAACCAAAAGAAAATGCCTACCAGTGGTTTGTGCAATCTAGTCCTAAACCTTGGGATGACCAGTTTGCTGACTTATGATAATAATATTTTCAGATTTTTTTGCAGTTTGGATGGGCCCGGTCATCAACTTGATTTGTACTATGGCCATTATTCTTAACGGCCATTTATTCCGCGCAGAAAAGAAGCTCCTTCCGGGGATTGAGGAGCAAATTGAGGCCCTGTCTCTATAAATGGAGAGTTTTGAGAGGGAGGTGAAGGAACTCTCTCCGGAATTCGAACAAGCAACCACCGGCCAGCAACAGCATTCGGTGAAGCGGGGCGAACCGTCCCGGAATCCAGATGAGCGGGTTCGTGGTGGGGAACTTATAGGAAGTTGGCATGGGGGCGGAATTGTGGGGTGGGTGACACGGAGGGGATGGGGTGGGGAGGCGGACAGGAAGGGAAAGGGGAAAGCGGTGGAATTGGCAGAATTCCCTAAAAGGGATTAAAAGCTTGGTCCCGTAGGTGGCAAGGCTGGGGGGAAGGGAGAGGGGAAGGAAGAGGAGGAGGAAGAGGAGAAGGAAGAGGAGAAGGAAGAGGAGAAGGAAGAGGAGGAGGAAGAGGGAAAGGAATGGGGGAAGGGAGAGGGGAAGAGAGAGAAGGGAGAGGGGAAGAGAGAGAAGGGAGAGGGAAAGAGAGGGGGAAAGGGAGGGCGCAAAGCAATCCAGGCTGTATTCAGAGTTGGGACATGAAAATCTTGAGGTGGGGAGGGGCAACCCCCCACCATGTTAATTAGCTTACAATCATCATGCTTTTTTCTGAGAAAACCAAGTTTTAAAACTCTTAACTAGATATGGTGCTTGGACATAAGTCATCGTCGGTCCGGTGAAGTACCCGTCAAAACACACCAAAACTAGCGAACCAGAGCCTCCACGAAACCCACAGCACAACAAGATCCACTATACCAATAATTACCAAATTTTGTCTATAGGTATGATAGCTAGGAGCTTGTTGATTCAGTCCATACAACTTTAGCTGCAATTACTTATTACTTGGCCCTTGTGGAGACAAACAAAAAGTGGTAGTTGAGTTGTCCATGCCAAACTGTCGAATTTGTATGGGTTCCACAGAAAAAGGTACTTAATAATTACAAAATTGCAATTTTATTCATCCGACTAATGAGACAGCCTGTCTGAGGTTGAAATTTCAGTTTAGTGAAGCTAAGATATGCCTCTAGTACTCTGGGCTCTTAGATGTTTAATTCAGGTGGATATAATACTGTTTCGTGGTTGCAAAAAATGGCCAATTTTGGTGTGGAAGGGGAAAGTGACGATAACATTTGTCACGGAACTGTACAAACCAAGTCAAGCACGACCCACTCAGCCTCTAAGCAAAATACACACCCTTGTTATTATTATCCATATAGTATTATTAACTTTGTAGTGCTGTACAGCCCCGTGGCTGATTAATAAAACCAGTGTTTCCAACCACTATGTTATCCGTAGTCTATCTAGTGTAGACAAAGTGAGTAGCTGTCGTCTGTGGCCCAGATTATAGGCTCCCCTAGGTGAGACTGGTGTTCCAAGCCATTCATAGCCCCAACAGGGTAGCGGAGATAATGCAAAGAAGACGGGAAGGAACAGAACCGCTATCGGTTGTCCTGTATAGGGCGAGTTACTCAGGGGACTGCTGTGCTAGGCCTAGACCGCCGGGCCTTACACGATAGACCTTTATTAGTATAGTGAGACAAACGAGAAAACGGCTGATTAGTCTGACGGCAGAGGGCATGGCAAGAGGGATTACGCGACGGACTATAGGGGGTATTAGGAGGCAGTTCGCGAAGGTGGGAATGGAATTAAGTGAGCGAACTATTCAGAGTCAGTTAAGGACAAACGCTACAAGTACAGTATCGCACTGTACTCATTTCAGATGGGAGAGAGGGACTAAAGTGATCATAATATAAGTAAGGATAAAAACGATAGCAAACAGAGAGAATGGGGTAAAAAGTGTCGGGGGGATAACTACCGGTAGTGAACGCCGCGCTGCTCAGGTATAGTAGAACATGGCTTGCCCAGGAGAGGGGTTGACAAGAGTGGGATAATGAGATTTTCCTAATCCTTCAATCTCTTCTAACACACACTTCCCACTCCTGTCCGCTTCCCTCCTATGATACACGTCCGTATGTCCCAATTCCTCTGCTTGCTCCTATAATCACAAACGAAGGAAACACACCAATAGAACCCTTCTCCGTAAATTGCTCTGGCTCCGGTCGGGGTGGTGGTCTCCCGCGCAACGATTGTGATGCTTCAACTTCCAAGATCGACTGCGATTTATTGCATTGTCTTCTGAGTTGTCTGCCCTGATGAGAAGTAGGAATGATCGGAAGGGAAAGGAGAGAGGAATGATGAATAAAGGAAAGAAAAAAAGAAAAAAAAGAGGTCGGGGGTAAAACGGGATTAATCGATGAGGAATTCCGAATATGTGGAGCGGTGATGGAGGGAGGGAGGGAGGAGTCATGTCCACAATGCTAGAGAATTCCTGATATTTCGGTTGTGGTTTTGGGGAGGGGAGGTATTGGGTTTGCGCAAGTCCTTGATGTCTGGTACGGTATTGTACAGTGCTAGTGCTGCATAGCACTCTTTTTCTCCAATTGTCATAAATTTAGATGCGGTAGAAGTTCGCCGCTCAGTCTTTGGAAAGTTCGTATGATAGTGGGGTATTCAGCGTAGCGGAGCGGAGTACCGCGGTAGTTAGGGGCTTTCCACTAGTCTGCTCTAAAGGCAATCTGCGTTCTGCCGACTCATGATTGTTGCTGTTAGCGGTATTCTGCATACATACACTACATAATCGGGTTTCATACACACTCTTTCAGCAAATGATGGGTTGTACAACCCGGTGCCAATTGGGCAAAGCACACAGGGCCAATCCGGAAGAAGAAAGTCACGTCTCGGAGGTCATGGAAAAAGGTATCTCCGGTTGCCGGGCCATTGCGGGGCCATAGCTCCTGGATACTAGGTCCGTGGACACCTATTTGAATACCCTGCTGCCACCCTCCTAGGCTCCGACAGCCCCATCCTTCATACAGATCGCGTTCTTTATTGACTGCTCGCGTTTTTCATTCCCCCACCCGCCTCCCCGGACGAACCCCCAGGCGCCCTCATTGCCACATGGGGACACATCGGTGGTAACCATCTCCCCAGGCAAGGGCAGCGACCACCGCACCAATGCCTCCGGCAGTGGAATCCCAGGATTGACAGATCCCGCTATATCTGAGGCGATATTCTCTCCTTGCAATGTTCTTGTTTCATTCCCTTGTTTTCCCTTTACGCTGGATCTAGTTTTTCCTATTATAGTTTCCTAGGCATTGGAAAATTGGCGAGCGATGATCTCGCATTCAGCATACTGGCAACACAAGCGACATTTGGGGGTGCAGAGAGCATGTCAAGTCCCACAATGTCCCGAAAGCTTAGTTAGTACATTAACCATTCTGCTGTTGCCCACCACTCGAGTTGACCCAAAAAATTACACTAGGCGCAACCCTCACACCAACCAACCAACACTGCAATCATTTCCACTCGTTCACCAGTTTATTCATTCATCCAGTTTCAACGGGTGAAAAAAATGAAAGAAAAAACCACATCTTCCCTTCCATCCCCCACTATTGAGATAAAACAAAAAAAATATGAAGCAGACCCTGCCGGGGGGAGGGAGGGAGAGGCACCTCCGAGCTTCCTTAAGCTTGATTCTGAATTTCCTACCATAAAACTCGAACAATTGGACGGTGTGCCATGAACATACGCTATCGTAGTCCAGAATTCACTTCTCTGGAAATGGGGGTGCAAGAAACACTGCAACAACACAACCCTTCCCCCCCTCCCTCCCGGGATAGAATATTATAATATGATATATCTTTTTTCCCTCCCTTCCTGGCTTTACGGGGAGAGAGAGGGGGGAAAAGCCGGATGCCATAGCGCACCGTCTAATTATTCAAGTTTCTAGGTATTCATTCCAGTTCTTATACACAATGTAGTTACTAGTACGGCAGGCTGAACCTTAGAGGTTCTCCTAAACTTATCTGTAACTGTGCCAATATCTTGAGCTACTACTAGTAGGGAATATTATACATGGGGGGTTTTTTTTGCCCATCTATTTGGAGGGTAGCTGTTGCGATTAACTTCTCTTATATGATACGAGTAATTTTTTTCAGCGGTGTGATGCCGCAATTATTATAGCATCCAATCGCGTACCGTATCCCTCTGAACAGCAATTCTACTAGTTTAACCTATAGTAAATACCGTACTGTACTGGCACATGTAAGTATGATAATATTATCATAATATCATATCAAGAGAATCCAAGAGACTGTGTATGATCCCGCCTCAACCTTAGTAGCTACTTATCCTAGCAAGGAAGCGCCACCCCCGTGATTAAACCCGCTCCGCAAATCTACACGATCTGGACAGCATAATTGTCGTTGTTCTCCACGGGCGAGTCGAGCAAATTTTGGTTTCTCATAAGGGTCAATTCTAACGTGCGAGCGGCATAACAATACATACAGAAGGAAACAGCCCGAATAGGAATCTCGGCGCTATCAGGAGCCGAACTAGAACTGGGGGTGTAGTTCCATTAAATATTTTATCGTATCTGGCTTGGAATTAAAATATCCGGGGGGAACACCTATGATGGAAGTGTATAACTAAGACTACCTAGTCACATCACCGGCTTCCCACCGGATGGGTCAAATATCCGCGCAACTGCCTAATCGATTAACCCTCTACCGGCAGCTAGCAACTATACCTACCCGGATGTCTCCGATATTACAGAAAGCATAGTGGCGCATATCCTATCGGGGGGACAGGAGGTGAGCTAAGTGGTCACAAGGTGTCACTCGTGACCCTAAAAACAGAGAATATTAAAACCCGGCCCGACTGAAGCTGTGCAAGGTCTTACCTTCCCACCTGTCTGCATTCAAGCTTATCTGAACATGTCCATGTAACAGAACCCGAGAGGGGGCATATTTGGCACCTGGTACCTAGAGTCGCCCACGTACTGTGGGGATGAAGACCTGGTTTGTGGGGTTTTCTTTAATGGTAGATAGGGCTAGAGACGGCTTTGTTGATGTGACGTTCGTTTCTAATGTTTGTGGGGAGAAATCTTTTCTTGCGCACATGAGGGACTTTTAGATGGAGTAACCCTATTGTGGGATGTCATGTTAGGGCATCTGGTTAGCAGACGAGTGGGACTGTCACCATGTTGAGGGTGACTGGTGTTTGTGTGGGAAAGCCCACTGTGCGAGCCACCACAAACTAGACCAAGTCCTAGCTGCGTTCTCTTTCTTCCCATAGCATAGCAGTCTTGCTACCACCTTCCGTCCGGGTCTCTTCTCACAGCGCTCGCCTCACAACAGCCTCGCAGTGGTGCTTCCACGGCGGCAGTTGTCCCTGCGCACTGACTAGACCTCACTCACTCTTACCTTTTGTTCTTCCTTTCTCCAATCCACCACAACCAGTCAAAAAGTCAAAAAAAAATAAAAAAATTGGCGATGGCTGGTTTGTTCAATCAATTTGGAAGCCTTGGGATGTCCGGTTCGCTGACTTGTTGTTATTAGCTTCCTCGGATGCTTGGGCCATTTGGGCCTCCCCTATGATGACCATCATTTGTGCCATACTTGTTATTGTCAATGATCGCATGTCACGCTCCACCCAGCAATGTCTCGTCACCTTGGTCCAGCAGCTCTCCATTCTGCAAGAGAGAATGACAAGATTAACGCTTGAGCTTGAGCAAATGAAGATGACTCTTGAGAGCCGCGGGCCCCGAGGCCCGCCCCGCCGTGATAGTAAACCCCCCCGTCTACATCAGGGGCGAACCCCAAACAACTCCCCCAACCGCCAACTAAATCACACCCCGACCAACCTCAACTCCCCCCACCGGCATCACAGTCACACCGCCAGCCAGATCAACCCCCCGCCCCGGTCTCAGAGTCACATCCCCATCCTGACGGGCTACCCGAACAACGCATTGGACTACAACAGCAAGATTTGGCACCACATGACGAACAATCAAAGACAGCTGCCTCACAGCCCCCCGTGGAGAAACCTCCGAAAGTTCAGCACAAACCCAGTGCCGCTGAGGGGTCCACCGCTAAGACGGGAGGGAGGGCGGGGCACCAGGGGGGGATGGGGGGAGGAAGAGGTGCGGGGAAGGCCGGGGGGAATGGAGGGGGGAAGGGAGGGCCCACGCCGGAGTTTAGACAACCGTTTAAGGTTGTCAGTAGGGCGTGAAAGTCTTGAGGTCGGGAGGGGCAACCCCCTACAATGTTGATTAGCTTACAATCATCACGCTTTTTTCTGAGAAAATCAAGTTTTAAAACTCTTAACTAGATACAAATCAAGTGAAGCACAACCCGACCCAACCTCTAAACCAAATACATGCCCCTGTTATTATTCCCCATATAGTATCGTTACCCTTGTAGTGTAGTACAGCCCAGTCGGTGATTAATAAAACTAGTGTTTCCAACCATCTTGTATTCACTAGCTCGTCTAGGGCAGTCAAAGTGAGTAGCTGTCGTCCGTGGACTAGATGATAGGTTCTCCTGGGTGAGACTAGTGTTCCGAGCCATCCAGGGCCCCAAAAGGGGCAACGGGGATAATACAAAGAAGACTGGAAGGGACGGAATTGCTATCAGTAGTCTTATATAGGGCGATTTACTCGGGGGACTGCTGAGCTAGGTCTAGACCGCCGGGCCTCACACCATAGGCCTTTATTAGTATAGTGAGACAAGCGGGAAAGCGGCTGCTTAGGCGGGCATCAGAGGGCATGGCAGGAGGGATTCGGCGGCGGAATATAGGGGGTATCAGAAGACTGTCTGCGAATGCTGGAATGGAATTAAGTGAGCAAACTATTCAGAGTTATGGACAAACACTGCCGGTACAGTACGCACTGTACTCATTTCCGGTGGGAGAGAGGAACTAAAGTGGTCATGATATAAGTAAGAATAAAAACGATAGCAAACAGCGGGAATGGGAGTAAAAAGTGTCAGGGATAACTACCAGTAGTGAACGCCGTACTAGTAAACGGGTACAGTAGTGGACCGGGCGGAGCAGAACATGGCTTACCCGGGAGAGGGGTTGACAGGAGTGAGATAATGAGATTCTCCTAATCTGTCCATCTCTTCCAATGCACACTTCCCACGCCTCTCCGCTTCCCTCCCACGATACACATCCGTCTGTCCCAATTCCTATGCTTGCTGCCATAATCAGAAGCAAAAGAAACACAACCATAGAACCCCTCCCCTACAAACCGCCCCGGCTCCGGGCGAGTTGGTGGTCGTAGTCGCCCGTACAACCATTGCAATTATTCAACTTCCAAAACCAACCGCGGCTTGTTACGAGCTCTTTCCTGTCATCTGCCCTGACGAGAAACAGGAGGGATCGGACGGAGAAAGGGTGAGAGGAATGAATAAGGGAGGGAGGAGTGAAAGAAAAGAGGTGGGGAGTCAAAAGGGATTAATCGATGAGGAATTCCGAATATGTGAAGCGATGGAGGGAGGGAGGGAGGGAGGGATGGAGGGAGGGAGGGAGAAGTCATGTCTACAATTCTAGAGAATTCCTGATATTTTAGTTGTATCATAGTTTTCAGGAGGGGAGGTATTGGGTTTGCACAAGCCCCTGATGTCTGGTACGGTATTGTACAGTGCTAGTGCTGCATAGTACTCTTTTGCTCTGATTGTCATAAATTTAGATGCGGTAGAAGTTCGCCATTCAGTCTTTGGGAAGTTTGTATGATAGTGCGTTATTCAGCGTAGTGGGGTGGAGTACCGCGGTAGTTAGGGCCTTTCCACTAGTCTGCAATAAAGGCAATCTACCCTCTGCTGACTCATGATTGTTGCTGTTAGCGGTATTCTGCATACATACACTTCACGATCGGATTTCATACTACCCACTATTCAGCAACAAGCGATCATCTCGCATCCAGCATACTAACAACACCAGCTACATTCCGGGAAGTGCGGAGAGCATGCCAAGTCCCACAATATCCCGGAAGCTCAGTTAGTATATTAACGATTCTGCTATTGACAACTTGTGTTCAAGGGGAGGTTACACCAAGCATAACCACAAACAAAACCTCCCTCACAATCATTTCCATTCATTCGTTCATCTGGTTTCAACCAATGAAAAAGAGAAAGAAAAAAAGCACTGGCAGATCCCCTTCCACCCCCTATTGTTGAGATAAATGGAAGAAAAGAGAAAACCCCCCAAAAAAACGGACCTTGCCGGGAGGGAGGGAGGGAGGGAGGGAGGGAGAGAAAGAGATGCGGCTCCGAGGTTACTTAAGCTTAATTCTGAATTATTCCTTCCAGTTTTTACACCGGGGTGCGGTAAGGTAACCGTGCAGGCACAGCAGGCTGAACCTCAAATGTTCCTCGAAACTTCCTCTTGTAAGATAAGTTAATCGCAACAGCTGCCCTCCAAATAGATGAAAGGAAAAAAAAATCCCTCGACCCTTGTATAATATTCCCTACTGGTAGTCCAAGTGATCGGTCCAGTACAAGAGGTAATTTTACCACGATACGGTAATTATTATAGCATCCAATCGCGTACCGTATCTCTCTGAGCCGCAATCTACTGGTTTAACCTATAGTAAATATCGTACTGTATCATACTAGTACACCCAAGTATGATATTATCATATCGTATGAAGAGAATCCAAGCGATGCTGTACAAGTATGTAATCCCACCTCAACCCTAGCAGCTATTTATCCTAGCAAGGTAGCACCACCCCTGCGAACAAACCTGCTCCGTAAAATCTACAGTATTATTCGCATAATCTGGATGACAGCATTACCGTTGCTGTCCACGGGCGAGTCGAGAAAATTTTGTTTTCTTATAAGGGCTAACTTAATTCTAACTTGAAAGCAGCATAACAATACATACGGAAGGAAACAGCCCGAATAAAAATTCTCAACGCTATCAGGAGCTGAACTAGAGCTAGGGGTATAATTCCTTTAAATTTGTTATCGTATCTGGCTCGGAATTAAAATATCCGGGGGAAACACCTATGATGGAAGTGTATAACTAAGGCTGCCTAGTCACATCGCTGGCTTCCCACCGGATGGGTCAAATATCCGCGCAACTGCATAATCGATTAATCTTCTACCGGCAGCTAGCTATTATACCTACCCGGATGTCTGCGGGATTACAGAAAGCATAGTGGCGCATATCCTATCTGGGGGACAGGGGGTGAGGCAAGTGGTCACAAGGTGTCACTCGTGACCCTAAAAACAGAGAATATTAAAGCATGGTTCAACTGAGGCTCTGCAAGGTCTTACCTTTCCGTCTGTCAATCAAGCTTATCAAAACATGTCTATTTAACAGAACCCGAGAAGGGGCATATTTGGCACCTGGGACCCAGAGTCGCCCACGTAAAGTTACTGTGGGGATGAAGACCTGGTTTGTGGGTTTTTCTCCAATGGTAGCTAGGGCTAGAGACGGCTTTTTTCATCTGACGTTTGTTTCTAATGTTTGTGGGGAGAATCTTTTTCTTGTGTATGATATATGAGGGACTTTTAGATGGAGTAGCCCTATTGTGGGATGTCATGTTAGGGCATCTAGTTAGCAGACGAGTGGGACTGTCACCATGTTGAGGGTGACTGGTGTTTGTGCGGTGGAGAGCCCACTGTGCGAGTGGCCACCACAAACTATATCTAGTCCTAGCCGCGTTCTACCTCCATCACTCTTACCCTTTGTTCCTTTTTTTCTCTCTAATCCACCACAACGACACCAAAAATCAAAAAGAAATAAAATGGCCATGATTGGTTTGCTCAATCTATTAGGAAGCCTTGGGATGTCCAGTTTGCTGACTTGTTATTTGCTTCTTCAGATTTTTGAGCCGTTTGAGCTTTGCCCATAATGACCATCATTTATGTTATACTTGCTATTACTAATGGCCGCATGTTCCGCTCGACTCAGCAATCTCTTATCAACTTTGTCCAACAGCTCTCCGTCCTTCAAGAAAGAATGGCGAGATTGAAGCTCGAGCTTGAGCAAATGAGGATTGCTCTTGAGAGCCGCGTGCACCAAGGCCCAGCGTTCCCAAGCGCCCCGCCCCCCTGTAGGCGCCGCCAGGACTCCAGTCCCAAGCGTCCCGGGCGTCTGTCTCAAGCTGTAGGGCAAGAGCGTCGGTCCTTTGGGAAAGACTGCCGTCTAAGAGGGTGACTGTAGGGTCCTACAGTCCTCAACGGATCGGTAACTCCCGAATCGTAGCTGCGGTCCTCACCAATTACCCGCGGGGCCCGCCCGTCACCTACGGGGCCCGCCCGTCATCCGGAGCCCAGAAAATTGCGTCACCTAAGACACCAGCAGTCCCCGCCAGTCCGTCCCGGGCTGTCGTCCGGACGGACGCCAAGATACCCGTCCGTCCCGGGCGCCCTTTCAGGTACTGCCGTCCGCCCTGTCCGGACCCGAGGACGGACCGCCTGGACCCTTGGGAACGCTGCTAAGGCCTTCACCACCATGATGGCCGCCATGATCGTGAACCCCTCCCGTTGGCATCGGGGCAGTGTTCCCAAGCGTCCAGGTCCAGTCCGTCCGTCTTTGGCCTAGGACGGGACGGACGCCAAGTTTGAGGCCTTTGCCCGGGACGGACGCCAAATTGTAGTCCGTCCTGATCTATGCCCGGGACGGACAGCCGGGCCCTATAGCTGTCTTAGTTTATGTTTCATGTTTAAATCTCATTAGCATTAGCATGAGGTCTGTGTTACCATAAAGAAGCGAAACATTTTGATTCTAATATACTGGTGACGGCAGGTACCTACAGGCGACTGCCGGGCCCTACAGGTGACGCCCGTCCAAACTGATGGCGGCTGGGCCCTGCAGGTGACGCCCGTCAATTCAAAAGACGACCGGACCCTACCGGAAGTTACCATTTCCAGTAAGACTGCAGGGCCCTGCCGTCAACCTACGGTCCTACAGTGAATATCGAGGACGGACGCCTTGCCTGGCCGTCCATACCAACCCTGCCCGGGACGGAGGGGACAATTGGACGCCAGGGCCCTGCAGTCCGCCCGGGACGGTTGGGAACACTGCATCGGGGGCGTGCCCCAAACCAGATGAACCCCCACCGGCATCCAAACCATACCCCCACCAAGCTCAGCCGCCCACCCACTGGCATCACAGTCACACCAGCCAGATCAACCCCCCCACCGGTATCAGAATCACACCCACGTCCAGACGAGCAACCTGAACAAGGCGATGGACGACAACAGCAAGATTCGGCACTCCACGGGGGGAATCAACGACGGCCACCCCCAGCCCCCCGGCGAAAAACTGCCCCAAGGGCGGCACAAAGCCAGTGCCCCTGAGGGTTCCACTGGCACCGGTAAGGCGGGAGGGGAGGGGGGGCACCAGGGGGCGGGATATGGGGAGGAAGGGGGGGAGAAGGCCCGTGAGAAGGGAGAGGGGAAGGGAGGGCGCAAAGTGATCCAGGCCGAGTTCAGACAACTGTTCGGAGTTGGGGTGTGAAAGTCTTGAGGTGGGGAGGAGCAGCCTCCCACAATGTTAATTAGAACCGTTACGCTATTTGTGAGAAAAAGGAAATTTTAAAACTCTTAATAGATACAAATCAAGTGAAGCACAGCCCCACCCAACCTCTAAACCAAATATACTCCCTTGTTATTACTACCCATATTGAATCACCAACTTTGTAGCGCAGTACAGCCCAGCGGGTGATTAATAAAACCAGTGTTTCCAACCATCATGTTATCCGTAGTCTGTCCAGGGTAGTCAAAGTGAGTAGCTGTCGTCCGTGGTCCAGATGATAGGCTCCCCTGGATGAGACTAGTGTTCCGAGCCATCCATATCCCCCACAGGGGCAGCGGTGATAATGCAAAGAAGACGGGAAGGGACAGAACCTCTATCGGTTGTCCTGTGTTGGGCTACTTATTCGGGGGACTGCTGTGCGAGGCCTAGACCGCCGGGCCTCACACGATAGGCCTTATTAGCATAGTGAGACAAACGGGAAAGCGGCTGCTTATGTGGGCCTCAGAGGGTATGGCAGGAGGGATCATGCGGCGGACTATAGGGGGTATTAGAAGACTGTCTGCGAATGCTGGAATGGAATTAAGTGAGCAAACTATTCAGAGTTATGGACAAACACTGCCGGTACAGTACGCACTGTACTCATTTCGGATGGGAGAGAAGAACTAAAGTGAGTATAATAAAAGTGAGTAAGAACAAAAACGATAACAAACAGGGGGAATGGGGGTAAAGGGTGTTGGGGGATAACTACCGGTAGTGAACGCCGTAGTACTCAGGCAAGGTAGTGGAGCGGGCGGAGTAGAACATGGCTTACCCGGGAGAGGGGTTGACAGGAGCTGGATAATGAGATTCTCCTAATCCTTTCATCTTTCCGATTCGGCGAATCTGTTCGTAATTTGTACAATGCAGGTTCCGACAGAGGCGAGATGAATTTTCACGCTTACCCAGCCGAAGAAACACGAACCGAAACAGTAGAGTTAATGGCAGTCAAGAATAATCTCTATCCCCTCGAAAAAGTGTACCTATCACCTCAGCTATCTAGGATTTATCACAGCGTCATGCCTCCTCAGCAGACAAGAGAAGTTCCATAACAGGAAGACCTTTGCGAATATTTGTATGATCATGGTTGGCAGGAATATTCAGACAGACCTGCGCCCACAAGCTGTCTGTATACCTAAGAGCCTCTGAACTGGAGAACAAATATTCAATGTCCTTATACGGCGAAATAAGAAGAGCAAAGTTCTAGTCTGCCTCGAGGCGAAACGTCGTGGCTTCAAACATGTTCTCGAGAAAGTCCAAGATATGTATCGCAATGGTGTTTAGTTCGTCATGAGTTGGTTGGAAATCGTGTGCGGGCTCATGGGCAAATAAACGGTTGGTTCGGAAAAAAGACTCAGAGCCTGTTTGGTTACAACGGTTCCGTTTCGTTCTCCCATACAAAAGGTCCCTTTCCTTCCGTTTCAAAACGGAAAGAACACTCTTTTACAGTGGAAACGGTCGCCGAACGGAACGGAACCGTCGTAACCAAACAGGCTCTCAGTATTCTATTTAATAATTATTAAGAGATTACGGACCAGGCGAAATTACACAAGTCATCAACCGACTTGGGAAATTATGAGCAAGATGGATAGCAAATCAAGGCTTTTCGATGGGTAACGTAAATTACGGTGATCCCGCTCAGTACGGGGATTCCGCTCACCCATGGCAACCAGTGAAAAATGTAACCTCAATTGGATTATCTGTATTAATAATAGAGATACAATGGTGAAAATCCAGCTACAGGTACTTCAATATATGGAGAATCAGAATATGTATTTTTAATTTCATGTAAATAAATTGTTGCTCTGCTATAGTGGCTTTAAGATCACTTATGCCAGAGAGAACTTGCACTCTTTCCCAAGGATATAAAATTCAAAACTCCCTCAAGAAAGGCATTCTAAAATAGATAGAAGGATAGTATAAGACTTATATATTCAGAGTGACCTGGTTTTGATTTACTTTACAAGCATTTCTCAAAGTATTGGTAGTTGAAAAAGTGATATGAAACTACATACAAACTACATACAAATTGTACCAATTTTACTATATGATAGCTACAAATCCACTTAACCTATGGACTCAATCTTTTGGAATCTACTTTATCATAGTTATTTAAGTATGAATGCCAAGTTTAAAGCTTAATAAGAAAGTTTCCCATGTTCGATACTTTGATTATGATTGAGCCGGCAACAATCTTTACTAAATCCTAATGTATCTTCACAATTCAATTGCCTATCATTTTAACTAGCAATCAGTTAGCAGAAAATGTAATACAGTCTGGAAGGTCAAGTTACACTGTCTAAAGCATGCTGAAGTGACAGCTAGTTATCAGACTATAAGTTCAGTACATTTAGCTTAATAAGAGCAATATGCTTCATGAATCTTAATAAGATAAGATATACTTGGCTAATAAGTATACAAACTATTTACAGTTGTGCCCTAATACTGGTAAACCTATGAATCAAGTGTTATTTGCTTTAGAGATTTACCTTTTGTGATTTTAAAGTTGAGAAGAAGCTTATTTACACCATAATTTTCATCCTTCTACTACATGGGTGAAAGCAATAAAGGGTATATTTGTTTTGCTTCAAACACTTTATACTTACTTAAATAACCATAATAAAGTAGATTCCAAAAGATTGAGTCCATAGGTTAAGTGGATTTGTAGCTATCATATAGTAAAATTGGTACAATTTGTATGTAGTTTGTATGTAGTTTCATATCACTTTTTCAACTACCAATACTTTGAGAAATGCTTGTAAAGTAAATCAAAACCAGGTCACTCTGAATATATAAGTCTTATACTATCCTTCCATCTACTTTAGAATGCCTTTCTTGGGGGGGTTTTGAATTTTATATCCTTGGGAAAGAGTGCAAGTTCTCTCTGGCATAAGTGATCTTAAAGCCACTATAGCAGAGCAACAATTTATTTACATGAAATTAAAAATACATATTCTGATGCTCCATATATTGAAGTACCTGTAGCTAGACTTTTATGGTGGTATCTCTATTATTAATAGAGATAATCCAATTGATGTTACATTTTTCACTGGTTGCTATGGGTGAGCGGGATCCGGGTAGTGAGCGGGATCACCGTAATTTACGTTATAAGTTACGTTCTTCCCGGGCTAATCTGAAGATCGAGAAGGGCAAGCTGGTAGAACAAGCGTATGATGAGTGCGATGCATTGATTTTGTAATTCGGGGAAGGGAAGCAGGAGAAGCAAGCGGTTTGAGGTGAGGAAGTTACACTGGAAGATAGGATACAAGGTATTCTGAGGGAAGTCTGTGACAATGTGGGAGATGCCTGTATAAGAGAGTTGAACAAGAATGACTCCCCCTGAATTACGGCGAACACTGGGTCGAAAGGAGAGAGTAAGTACTGCATCTTATTCTCACTTAGCAGGTTACAGTGACTAATCATTTTACGCTAGGTAGGTTTTCAGATTTACGTCTCACCATCGGTTGCCTGTGTGGGGCAGCAAGTCATCACCGGAAAGCGTGTCCCCTATGATTGGTTTCAAGATCGCTCATTCCCTCATAGGGAGTTTTTGGTTTTGCCAAAGGGGATTAAGAATAAGGAGATTAGGGTTCCGTTTGTTTTTCTATGATGGTATGATAGGTGTTGCACATGCTCCAATTTTTGAAGTTGACATCAATCCAACACCCACTGGGCACCAATGTTGCTCCGCCCACAGGAGAAGGAGTGATGGTTAAGAAAGGCGAGGCTGTATGGCTCTGTTTCCAACGTGCTTGGGGAGTGTCTGGACCCTGGGAGTCACTCGGGATATTGGTCGATGGTTTACTGCCCGTCCGCGGGGAAGTGATAATATCCTAAGTATTTCTTTAACCTTTTCCTTGCCATTCATGGTCACTCACTCGCTCAGCAGAACTTTGAATTCTGCTACTTTATCGTCAATCGCACGATGGGCCCCAACGGATTATTATTTCATTTTCCTTCATCCCCATCGCCCACCCCCCAGACCCGCACTCCGAATCCCAATAGGGACAACCCTACAATGACTAATATGGTGGATCGCCGCTGGTACGAACTGAATAAGCACATATTCCCCGAGAGCGTGTGGACAGAATTTGACCCAAATACGGATTACTCGAACATGGTAAGGCGGGATATGGGTGGGAATGCATATTTATTTAAGTTAAACCAGCTCCTTAGTAGTCAACTCTGGCTACTCCCTGGTTAGGGATGGGTGAATGGACTATCAGAAGGCCCTCCTGAAAACTACGGTATGATACTGTAAGTGATATTTACTTCTTTTTTCTTACCTTTCCCTTGTCTGTTAACATAAACTACAGGACCTGGTTTAATTGTTGACCCCGATGTAAAACCATTGGTATGCTGAGTTGCGAGGAAGAAATTCAATGAAACTAATTAGATACCTCATCCCATTCCAACTGCGAGCTCATGTCGGCGTTAACCTCGGTGCTAAATATGCTCGAAGGATGAATTTTTGAATTTCTAGAACGGAATCCATTCTTTTCTCCATATCGGAATTAACCACTGTTCTTATCGTCGCCACTATTCCTTCATCGTTTGACCGGAATACCAGGATAGGATGGACGGCTTCATCCTCGGGTTTACCAACCTCCAATGTCATGCCAAGACTGGCGGCTGCGCCGTTGCGACTACCTGCAGGTAATTAGCTCCCTTATTGAATAAACAATCATCCTGCTCAAGTCACCAAGTTGGAGTTTCGTCTCCCCCTGGTGCTGATGCACCAAGAGCGATGGAACTCTGATCTAACAACTTGAGCGCTTGTGCTCGGGGGTGTCAGTACAAATCGGAAGGTATCCTTCTTGTCCTGACAGAATATGCACTCGTACGGGATAAGTGGAGATGGTCTTCCGGTTCTTTACTGAACTCCCGAGCACACTCATCCCGCCCTTAGAGGCCTTATTCCTCAGTAGTCCTTAAGTTGGGATTCTTTTCCTTACGCCCTATAGTTATATTTATGATATGATGTGCTGTGTGGCGGTTTAAAACCTAGATACGATAAGCAGTGTGGCATAGGGCTGATAGGGCGCTATCGCAGTCGCGGTGACTGTTCGCGGCACGCTATAAACAGAGTTTTTAGCGTGCAGAACCTTCTATATAAGCAGCCCCCCCTCCCACTGTTAGACACGTGCAACTACAAGGCTGGCGCAACCAGGCTACCTGCATGCACCATACCCCCCCTGATCTGCACCCGCTGGTGAATGCAAGTCTTCCTTTTTTTGTGGACTTCCTTCCTTCCCCATCCCCAGCAAGAAGACCAAATTGACAGCCCAAGATAGACCTTCAAACATGCCATCGCTCGATCGCTCACCCTGGCGCGATACCTACATCTACGCCTCCGACAACCGGACTACAGTGCTCGGAGGCCTCTGGGTCGCGGAAGGTGTTACAAACGCAAATCTCTATTCCATGCTGGAGGTTTTCTGCTTTTTTACCGATACTTTTGATCTACACGACTGTAGCAACCAGTTGGTTGAGAGGGATGAGCAACAACTCCAACCAGGTAACTACTATATTTTCACTGATGGTAGGTTTCTTCTGTACTTTCATCACTAGCCACTACTTACTCCAAATAGGTTCCATCACTGTCACTGATGAAGTGGCACTAACCCGTACGACTTCGGTGCCGTCAGGAACCCGAGTTGCAGCATTCACCGATGCTGTGCGTCAGCGCGATTGGCGATGTGTCATTACTGGTAGGCCAGCACGGCTCGCACACCTGGGCTCCTGGATCACCTTCAAAGTCGCTCACATATTTCCATTGGCATATGAGAAGCACTGGAGCGATTGTGGCTACAGTCGTTGGATCACCGTTCCTCCCGCCAATGAGTCTGACGGATCTATCAACTCGGTCCAGAATGGGATCTTGCTTGGAAGCGTTATGCACTGTTTGTTTAATTGCTATGCTTTGGCAATTAACCCGGATGTCTGAGTGGCTAGATCTATTTATCGTCACCGTTGCTAATAATTTTGTAGGATAATTACAAGATTGTATGCTTCGCACCTGATACGCTGGACTTTAACCTCGCTGGCCGTCATCTTGACCAAAGGTTCCTCGATAATGATTTCCGCCCCGTCGACGAGGCTCTGCGCTGGCACTTCCGGCAAGCAGTGCTTGCTAATATGAAGGGTGCTGGAGATCCTTGCCTTGAGACCGATTTCCCCCCCTGCTCAGATATGATAGGTGAAATCATAATGGGCCCAAAAGCAGCAGAGATAATGGAATTTGAGCTATTTAGCCGTTTTAACGCAATGGGGAATTATGCCTGAGGAAGGGGACAACTTTCCAGTTCTGTGTATGTAGAGCGTAACTGTATTCCAGTTCGCAAATGAATCTAGCGTCAATCTTGTTTCTTAAATTCTGGCTGAAATAAGGCCAACTCTACTGCATTACGTTAAAAATGGTAGTGATTAAAGCCCTCCTCTCTATGATATTAGTGATACACATGACCAGATCATGATCGAGTTTTGCTGCAGTATAGTCTTCTCGATCGCCTTGATCATAGGGGTCTCTCGGTGTGATCATGCTCAAGCAGAGCATCCATAATGGGACCAGATGCGTGGTCTAGCCCTAATTATATCATCAAGAAAGGTAGTGACCCCAAGCTGTGGCTAAACTTCCCTGACAGATAGCGCGCTGCAGATACATTAGTTAAATAGGGTATCGTTCAAGAGCGTCCGGAGGACTGGGACATTGTATTATTTAATCAACCGCTTCCCCTGCATAAATTGGGTATTCTCACTGATTATGTGCTTTACCTTCGGTAACGTAAATTGTTTCATATTAGAGACTTACCATAGGTCAAAATTCGGCTAGGGAGGACTTTTCCCACCTATAATTCCCACGCCTGGCCGCTTCCCTCCCACGATACACGTCCGTCTACCCCACCCAATTCCTCTGCTCGCTCTCATAATAACAAACGAAAGAAACACAACTATGGAACCCTCCTCCTTAAATCGCGCTGGCTCCGGGCGAGGTGGCGGTGATGGTGGTGGTGGTGGTAGCCCGATTGTCATATATTTAGATTCAGTCAGAATTTCGCCCCTCAGTCGTTGGAAAGTTCGTACTAGGATATTCACCATAGGGGGGTGGAGTGGCGTACTACAGTACTATCAACAGTTCTTTCAATCAAGGCGTTTGTTGGGCGTGGAATAGGAACTTCCGAAGCAAAGCAAATTCCCCTTCACCATTCCACAGTGAAGGTAAATTGAGATAAAAATCAAAGAAAAACAACCACAATGATAATTGATGAAATCCCTCCCCCACCTTCCTCCTCAAATACCCCTTTGTCTATGGAGCTAAGCTAATAAAATAACGGTATCAAACATTCACGATGTTTTCTGTCTTCCCGCGTACTTTTCCCCACGGTCATTCACGTGACCGACAGTACCCGCAGTTAGAGGCATTCATTCCACTAGTCTGGCTGTAAACGCAATCTACGCTCTGCTTACTCATGATTGTTGTTGCCAGCGGTATTCTGCATAAATACACTAATCTACACGATCGGGTATCATACACACTCTTTCAACAACGAGCGATCATCTCGCATCCAGCATAATCACAACACAAGCGACATTCCAGGGGTGCGCCAAGTCCCACAATATCCCGAAAGCCCAGTTAGTACATTAACGATTCTGCCGTTGCCCACCACTCGAGTTGACCAGAAAAATTACACCGGGCGCAACCCTCACACCAACCAACCAACCAACACTACAATCATTTCCACTCGTTCACCCGCTTATTCATCCGGTTTCAACGGGTGAAAAAAAGCAAAAAAAAAACCCCCCAGATTCCCCCACTATTTAGATAAAACAAAAAAACGAAGCAGACATTGCCGGGGGGGGGGGGGGGGGGGCACACCCCGGGATCC
>Ga0307517_10000535_pt1 | contig 65077 bp, 61 predicted proteins | sample 23_EM_MG_FD_194515 | JGI IMG/M metagenome (GOLD analysis project Ga0307517, IMG submission 194515) | Populus trichocarpa ectomycorrhiza microbial communities from riparian zone in the Pacific Northwest, United States - 23_EM | ecosystem: Host-associated > Plants > Roots > Unclassified | place...
GGCAAGGGTCTCCGGACGCACCTGACGCAACAAGATGTGGCGTATGGGTACAGGACGCACAGGACGCACAGGACGCAGGGTCCAGGCTGGGAGAGTCAGGACGCAACACTACTGGATCTGACGCAGGGCACCTTTTTGCTGATGCTCTGCTTCCTGTCCTGTGTCGGGAGGTGCCTCGCTCAGAACAGTATTTTTTTTTTTTTTTTTTTTTTTATAAACTTTTTCCTATTGGGGCACGCATGCTACTCTAAAGCTTATGGCCCACTATTTATACAGTCGTGAACCCTACATCTGCTATACAAAGGATAACTTTCCAGGTTGCACTCCCGTCCATTCCAAATCACCCCCAAATATCCAAACCCTCTTTCTGCCAAACGCCAACCTACACGCAAGCCCCGAGCCTATTCATGTGAGTCTTTAGCGCCCACGGTCTCCGCCCGCTGCGAATCCTAAGCCCCTCTTGACCCCGGTCAACAATCAACGATATGGCCTATATCCCCTACCCCTATATTCCCCTCTCCCAACATCCGGCGCACGGGCAAAATTCCCTCTGGTACGGTAGGTATCCCCCACCATCCCATTACACTCCCCCACCAATGTCCTGTCAACGAACCTGTAAGCCCGCCTGACAAACAGATCCGCCGGCACTCCACTACCCCTTCTCACCCCTCCCACTCTCTCCGCCATCAATCTTGGCCCCGTCGGTGCCCCACCCCTTGGCCCCGTTGGAGCCACAACACTCACCTCCTCATCATCCTCCCCCTCCTCACTCGAATTATCCACCCTCCTCCTCTTACCCTCCGACACCGGATAACCGACCGCCGAAGGTCCTCCCTCTTCATCAACCACCAGCGCCACTCTCGACTCAGCCACCTCTGGCCTCGCCTCAGACGCCACTCTTATTCCCGCCACAGCTCCCGACGCCACAAACGCCACCGCCATATCCACTTCTACCTCTTCTTCGGGCTCAGCCACTACTTGCGGCTCAGGCTCCTTAACCCCAACGGGCGAAGCCACCTCAGAAGAAACCGCCACCTCCTCTTTTTTCAACCTTTCCACCTCTTTTTGCAGTCCATGATTCCTCTTCGACAAGACGGAAACATGGTGTCGCAACTTGGAGACATCCTTCTCCAAGTCCAAAATCTTTTGTAAGGCAGCCGTAGCTGTCAAACCCGCCTTTGCAACCTTGGTCGCGGAAAACGTAGTAGAACCTCGCTTAACCATCTTTACCGATATCGGGCAGTTGACGGGTGATGGAGGTATAATAAAAGTGATGAAAAGAGATAAAATAATCTCTCAAAGACAAATTAAACCGAGAGGAAAATCCGCTGGGAATAAAGACTTGAAGCCGTCGTGAAGAGGGGTCCAAGGAATCTGATTGGTCGAAAACCGAAATGTGATTGATCACACGGAGGTGCAATTTCAATGACTGTGGTTGTAAGAGACGTGGTGATTGCTCAGAACAGTATGCGGAGATGAGGTTGTAACCATTAATCCGGACTGGGTAGCAGACTCGAGGTTATCACCTGTCTTCTTCTTCCTTGACCTTGGCAGAGATGACCGAAGAAGCTCAGCCAGATCTCTTCTCAACCGCGGAGAACAATCTAACAATTGCGGAAGCGTAATAACCGGGTTTAGACCTGGTCCAGTAAGAGCATCCTGGATGGTAAACTGACGTTCTCCTTTCATCCAGTTAATCGGAGGTGCTGCTGATTTCTCCCCTTGACTCTTTCTTTTAGCTTTAACCGTTTGGGTCCCGGAGTCAAGATGTTCTGCGCGGTCGGTATCCATATACTGTAGTGCTTCACGAGCGATATGTCCTGGACTTAGGGGTGGCGACTGCTCGTAGGCTTCCGATAGCCTTTGTCTTACTGGTCTATGAGCATCATCGTCATCCTCGTCCTCACTAAGCTCTTGTACTCTGGCTCTTTTCTCCACTAATGCCTTCTTGAATATCGTGGCAACAGCCGGAATGCGTGCTAAAATTGCACAGGCCTCTCCCAAGCCTCCCCGCTCTGTGGAACAAAGCTTGACACAAGCGGCGGCAGCAGGCTTTAAAGCTTGAACTCCTTGTGAAGATGGAGGAACAGGCTCAACCGGTAAGGAAACAGCTCTTCTGTCCGGGTTGTGCTCCAGATTTCGGCTCTCTTGCGTAAACTGACCGGCATTTGGTCGCAAAATAGACGGTCTAACCTGAGGCGGAATCTCCACTAGGTTCGAACCAGTAGCTGGTGGAGCCCGTTCAAAATACCCCTCGCGGATCTCTCTCTCCCTCCTATCATTGTCGCGTATCTGCTGACGGTCAACAGCTGAAAGAGGAGGACTTGTGCAGGTATCCGAATAGTGGCCTCGGAGGCCACAGGTGTAACAGATGATCGATGCTCTGTATCCACCACGGTAGCTTCCAGGTTGCCGAAGTCTAGATGGCGGTAGTCCACTCCCTACTGGCTGTTCTGACTTGGAAAACCCCATAGAGGACATGAAGTTCGACATGAGTGCATTAAACTCCTCTTGCGAAATAGAGAGCTTCGGTTCTGCTTGTACCCTGGTATTTGCCGAACAAATGGGTGACTCCGGTAATTGCGCATAGGTCTGAGTTGTACTAACCACCGAAGTTCTTTTTGGAATTGGTTGAATCTCGGTCGTGGCATAAAGTTGAGAGCTGAACTCGTCATCTCCCTTGACAGTTCCATTGCCATTGCCATTTCGAACTCCATTGCCATTCAGCGATCTATTCTTCGGATTGAAAGGATCCGCCTCTCCAATTATCCGATAGGCTGCTTTCACAACAGTCAGGGCTCTTGCGAAGGTAAAGTTTGGAGAGTCCTTTAAGTCAAATGAGACTCTCTCCCTACGGCCATCATCCCTCATACCCTTAATGAAAGAGATGCCTAATAGTGAATCCATCTCCTTCGGTACACGACGGGAGAGTTTTTCCACTTCACGCACATAGTCAGTAATGTGCTGCTCCACCTCTTGCCGCAACGAGATGATCTCATTCTGCACCTCAAAGAGGCTTGCTGCCTGAGTGACTTTGCTTCCATAGCGCGTAGTGAACTCAGCCTTGATCTCGGCCCAGTCAGACTTCTTCCCATCCTCTAAGACATAATGCCACCAGTGCCAGGCATCTCCTTGTCTTACAAGGTTTTGACGGAAGAACCGAATCTTTGTCCTGTCTGTAGCCTCTGCATCAATCACCATATGTGGTGAACAATAGCTGTCCCAACTCAGGGCAGCCGCCTCCACATCCTCCAAGTACTCTTCCACGCTCTCGGGATAATCTCTATCCCCACCCATGAACATAGAAACCTTAACAGCAGCTGCCATTACAAAGAAGCTCAAGGAAACAACAAGTATCTGCCCTTCTTTTAACAGTCAACAAAGAAACCAACCACGATTACCACCGTTCAACAAGCTCTCCAACCAACCGAACAAACCCTTCCTAGAAAAGTAGCTCAAAAAGAAAACCAAACGGCGTTGCGATATGACAATCACGACTATCCGTTTCAGAGCACCAACTGAAGAAACGAAAACCTTTGTCCTGAGTATCTACTTTCCTGAACGGTGGAAGACTGACGAATCTCTATCACTTTCTAGAACTGTCAAGAAGACAACCAAACCACACAAGTCGCAATCAATTCAAGCTAACTAAACTAACTAAAGACAGGCCCAGTTCCTTTCCTCAACCCACAGACAAAACGGTCCCTCCGTTGTGCTGCTCTCACGATCCACTTCGTTGTTGTCGACCTCGCTGGTGGTGAGAAAGAAGGAAGGAAAAATTGTGTGAGAGAAAAAACTTAACTAACACAACAACCCTATCCGCCAAGCCTATCAACAGTCACACTTCAGCAATACAACAACCCTCTACCCTAAGCTTGTGATCGTAACTAGCTATTTATGAAGCAGAATTTATTCGTAAATAAGCAAGAAAGGTATAATTTAGGAAAGCTCAATTTTAACCGTGACAATACGCTCGTAGCGAGTTTCAAGAGTTTTTCCGGCGCTGTGCCAAGACCAACGTCACGTGTTGGTTTTGCGGCTCATCGGCACAACCTAATCCTACACTACCACCACGCTAACCATACCAAAGACAAACTGAACGTCGAACATCAGGGCACTGCTGGGAGTTGGCAAGGCACTCAGCCCAGATCGATCGCTGTCTCTTTCCCGCAAAATGGACATCCCTGCCTTCGCCGAAAAACAGATAGAGCTTCTCCAAGCCGAACGCGATGCAGACATAACCCTGCAGACAAGCCTCCTCTCAACCCTACCACCCACCGCTCTCCTCCGCCACGGTCTCGCGCTAACAAACCTCCTCCCAACCTCCCAACGCACAGGCTTCGGCGGCCGTACAATCATAGACCTCCAACCCGACCCGGCAATATTCCCCACGGGCCTTCTTCCCCCTCATGGAATCCGCCAAGGCGACATAATCCGACTTGAAGTGCAGCCAGGAGGCTCGGCTACTAAGAAGGAGAAAGTCGACGCCAAGGCTGCCGGGATTGAGGGTGTTGTGCATAGAGTTTTTGAAGGACGGCTTGCACTTGCGGTGGAGGCTTCGGGAGATGAGGTTGATAGGATATGGAGCGGGAAGAGGTTGTGGGTTGTGAAGGTTGCGAATGAGGTTACGTTCAAAAGGATGGAGAAGGCTATGGGGTTTTTGAAGGCTTTGGGGGAAAAGGGTGATACAACTGGGCTGGTGGATGTCCTGTTTGGGAGGAGGGCTGCGAGGGGGGTCGCGGAAGGGTACGAGAAGATGGAGATAAATTGGTTTGACGAGGGATTGAACGATAGCCAGAAGCAAGCTGTTAGATTTGCGCTTGCGAGCGAGGAGGTCGGTGGGTTGTTGTAGCTTCTTTTAGAGATGGTGGTTGCTCACTATAGCCCTCGTGTAGCGTTAATACACGGACCCCCGGGAACCGGAAAGACACAAACATTACTAGAAATCATCCTCCAACTCGTCACTCCTCCGGCGGCAAGCTCGTCTACTCCTCTGGCTCCAAAGAAGATATTGGTGTGCGGGCCGTCAAACATATCAGTGGATAACATAGTCCTCCGTCTCCCCTCCTCTCTCCCAGTAATCCGCATGGGCCACCCGGCCCGCTTGCTCCCAAAGGTTATAAAGCGCAGTCTAGACAACTTAACCCGCACCTCTGAGCAGGGTGAAATAATCAACGATGTGCGTAAAGAGATGGACGACCTCCTATCAAAGCTCAAAGGGACCGGAAAGGCGCGAATGAAAGGTCGTGCTCGGAAGGAAGGCTGGGATACGGTTCGCCACCTCCGGGGGGAATATCGTGAGCGAGAAAAGAGGTGTGTTACTGAGATTGTTAAATGGAGCGAGGTGGGTACCCTCCTCACTTCCTAGCATTCATGCGTGTACTAACCGCGCATAGGTTGTATTAGCGACACTCCACGGCGCCGGCAGCAAGCAATTGTGGAGCGAAAAATTCGATATAGTAATCATCGACGAAGGGTCGCAAGCCCTCGAGGCGCAGTGTTGGATTCCATTACTACTAACAAATAAGTCAAGTATCCAGAAGCTGATACTAGCTGGAGATCCAATGCAACTGCCACCAACGATAAAGTCGCAGACAAAAGGCTCTATCCCCAAACCCCCAAAGACAAAAGCAGAGATACCAGAGTCGCTAGAAATAACACTGTTCTCGAGATTGCTAGCGATACATGGTGAAGGGATAAAGCGCCTATTAACCACGCAATACCGAATGCATGCCACTATTATGCACTTCCCGAGCCAGGAACTGTATAACGGCTCCCTGATTGCTGCATCCTCGGTTGCGGAGAGGCTACTGTGCACGTCATTACCCTACCCCGTAACCAAAACCGAAGACACCTCCATCCCATTACTATTCATCGATACCCAGGGCGGCCTCTTCCCCGAGGACCCATCCCCACCCACCCCCGGTACCAAATCCCCAACCTCAGAGTCAAAGTCCAACACTCTTGAAGCACGTGTCGTAGCAACACACGTCCACGCCCTCATCACCGCCGGCGTTCATCCAGAAGACATCGGCGTGCTAACACCCTACTCCGCCCAAGTCTCGCTCATAACCAAGCTTCTCCGAGGCACGTACCCGGCAGTAGAAGTCAACACCGTGGACTCATTCCAAGGGCGGGAGAAAGAAGCCGTGGTGTTTTCACTCGTCAGGAGTAACGATAAAAACGAGGTAGGGTTTCTGAAGGATGAGCGGAGGGTGAACGTGGCGGTTACCAGGCCCCGGTGCCATTTGTGTGTTGTTGGCGACGCAGAGACCGTGGGACAAGGGGGGAAAGGAGGGTTTTTGGGGAGGTGGATTGGGTGGCTTGAGAGTGCAGAGGGGGTGGAGGTTCGGTATGCAGATGTGGGGGAGGTGCTGGCAGGATGGGCGGGAGGGATTGAAGTCGATGGGGAGGATTAGCACGGGGGTGATCGTGGTAGCGGTTGCTAAGGGTTTAGGTAGAATTATGTGCTGGTATGTTGGCGAAAATGCGATTATTCTACTGCTGGAAAGTCTGCTGCACAGACCGCGTTCACGTAACCCATCTTTCTGGATACTTCCGATACGTGCTGCGTGAAACACCTCTACCCAAACAACCTCCTGTGCCCCTCGGCTGGTGGCTTCCCACACCATGACATTAAAGACTCACCGAGTAGCATTCCCCGCGAGATGTGATGCCAGGCGAGCGAGGTCTAATAAGCAAGGGGAGGAACCCAGGTTTGGGCAACCGCTGTTTGGGTACGGAAGGTGCCGGGAGTAGCTTTACCGAGTATGAGAACAAGGGAAAAAGTAAAGATGAGCTTGATTCGGTTTACTAGAAGGTAAAAAGACTGATGTGTGTGTACTATAATATGATACAAATTAAAGACAAGGGATTTGCAAAGAGGCGGGAGACCCGCTACCAATGACAACCAAGACAACTTCATGACAAAGCCACCACATAATTTGGGCATCTGAAGTAAAATGTGTAATAGACTATTACGTCTCACTCCATTCGATTCCATTCGGTTCCATTCAAGCTCAAGACACCCATGACCCAAAAACAAACCTCTAGTAATATGCCCTGCCTAAGCCTAAATCTACTCTATCGCGACGTAGAAAAAGTGTGGGATTGTCCAGTGATGGGAGATAGGTTGACTTATCCAGAAAAAAAAAAAACTGTTAATCTACTCCCCATAACGCCCGGGGCAAAACTGAAAGCAGAAAGCAGAAAACAAATAAACATCTCGGACCCCTCCGCGCGAGACTCATATTCATCCGAAACTACCTGTACCAAGAAATGACGATTTTCATGGGGTGGAGCATGGTAAACCACCGAGAATCAAGGGGGGAGCTAATTACTGGATAGGTCGGGGATGGCGGGTCTCGGCGGGGGGACTGGGGAGAGAGCCTTGGACGGTACGGGATGGCTATTTCTAGTCCGTCTAGGGCGGTCGGGGTGCAGGACGGTTTGCCCTGCAGGGTGAGACATGGGGGTTCAGGGTAGGGGTGTACGGCAGGAGATATGGACAGCGGAGGGGCCTTCACGAGTGATGTTTTATGACGTTATTCTGGTTCGTTCGGGGTATGATTTCAACTTGGGGTAGTATTGGAGGTTCAGGCACTAGGACTAATAGCTCCCTACAGGCCGCCCGGTCATCACCTTCCTGGGGGTTGTCTGTCCTGGCACCCCCAAAAAGACTGACGATGAGCCGTAGTCCGTCGTGTCAGACACTGAAGATGGAAGGACAGGATGGCTGGGGCACTGACATCGGCGGGCCTGTAGCGGCTCTACAACTCTATCGTTTCCGCTCGCGGCCGCCAGGGTGAGCGGTGTTTGACCGGATTTATTGGAGCTATTGGGGGTGACGTTTTTGCGCCGTAACAGTGGCTTCACTACCTCTTCGCGTTCATTCTCGGATGTCCACGAGAGCGGTGATTAACCAAACTTTGTGTCTGGGGTGTCGGGGTTGACACCCTCCCGCCCCAACAGTTCCTTCGCTATTCCCTCATGGCCACTCCCAGCAGCCCGTGGGGTGTTTGGCAGGATTTTCTCGAACGATCGGGATTGAGGTATCTTCTGCCAAAGAGTAGACCCGCTTCTTGCCTCCCTTCGGCCGGCTACCTATTCTCTCAGGATTGACAAACCGCGGTCAAAGAGATAACTTCACCACTCCCTCATTCCCATTTCCAGCAGCCCAGGAGAGTACTGTTCGGCCATAATTCGTATCCTGCTGATCAGGTTGCATATGTTTTTTTCGTAAGAGCAACCTCACTACCTCTTCAAGCCCATGTCTCGCAGTCCATAAGAGTGGCGTCATACCCGCACCATCTCTCCGGTTCACATCTCATCTGTGCATCCATACTAGAGTTCGCGATTTCGGCGATGTTGAAGTACGGGACACAGTGGAGAGCAGAAAAATGAGTATCACCGGGGTTACGGTGAAAGGGGGACGCCCGATTAATCGAATTCCAAAGGGATTTGGCAGCCATGTGACTATCGAGCTGGCCAGGAAGCTCGAGCGCAAATGTCCTGGCGCAATCTGAGAGCTCCATTCACATGTGGGTTCCCCAATGTAAGGAGGAATATTCAAGGAAGGGTGTGTTTCGCGAGTCCGTGGACGGTGCAGCTGAAGGATCTTTGACGTGGTAGAAGTTGAGATATGTTAAGCGCATTTCTGCTGTCGTCGAGTGGGCTCTGTCAAGGAGATCGGGATATGCTCAAAGGTAATCTTGTAAGGTAAAATAGACCACCCTGTTCTATAGTGACAAGCCCTTGACAACTGTCTAGTAGGGTCGATATCGAACGGGTATCATCACGATTGAGATCGTTTGACCCTGTCCTGATTGCTATGGCGCGAGAAAATCCACCCACCAGCAAAACCTTCCTCGAATGGGAGATTCACATCGGTACGGCCATCCCAGGTCTTGCTTTTTCCCTATCTTGAGGCTTTATCCTTCTTCGAGTTACTTTGCACGGGCCTCCTAAATATAGGCCATTCGCTAACGCTGTAAGCCTTTGTCGCCTTCGATATATGGCTGACTCGAATGATCGCAGGAATCAAGATACAATATTGTTCAGCGCAGCACTTTAGGTATATTATATGTCCACGCTTCCTACGCACATTTCCGAAACTGTGTCGAGGATTTTCTGCATAATTTCCTCCTCCAAGATCTCACCTATTGCGTCCGGCATTGTATCCTCTTTTCGTTTTCTGGAAGGAATACTATGATATCATCTTTAGTGGGTGTTATAGATCTAACTTTAGTCGCTGCCCGCCTAGGGAGATGTAACGCAACCTCATCACGAATGTGCTCTTCCGGTAAGAAATATGCGAGCTCCGGTTAGAACAGCGGTAAAATTTGGATCTTGAATCATCCAAGCCTCTGATAAGGGACTATTTAAGGGCGCATTGAATTCTTACTTATGTTAGTTAGCCCTAGAGACGGAACCTAATTGTAACGGACTTCTCGATGATGACGGTGATGGCGTAGATTATGGGTAAGATAAGAACCCTTCTATGCCCTAGGATAGAACTCAGAGGGATGCGGGTTTTGCTACGGATACGCTAGGCTCAAAGGAACCATGTGACTTGCTGCGGTTGCCACATTGTAGAAGCATGCTTAGGTCATCTGAGTTTGCACTGAAGTTAATCTCACTCCTGCTCCTGGGTTTCCCACGCACAACCAGTTCCCCACCTCGAACGCACCTCCCTCCCTACTTCCAACAAACACGGGTTTTCGAATATTCTTCTTGGTATTTGGGAACCCGCGCAAAACATAACCTTTCGGATCGCGCTTGCGCTGAAGTTATTTGCAGCTACGATAGCTGCATATCATCCAAAACCCTCCTGAGTGTACAGAAACGGTATGTTTACCCTATTTATTATGTTAAGAATTCCCTGTTCCCTGGCCTAGTCCGCACCGCACATTGTTCAGGATTGCTGAGATTGTAGCCAGTTTGGTGGAGATGGAGGGCAGTGATATCAACCAGAAGGACGGCATGGGCGATGCACCGGCGTGGGCTGCGGGGAATGGGGATGAGGGTGTAGTGGGAATGCTACTTGGTCAGGAAGATATCGAACCAGAAAAGCCAGGTGAGGATGGCCAAACTCAGCTGTTACAGGCTGCTTGCAATGGGCATGAGGAAGAAGTGAGAATCCTACTTGGCCGGAATGACGTCAATCCTAACGAGGGAAATTCGAAATACGAAACGCCGCTGTTTCTGGCTGCTCGCAATGGGCACCAGGGGGTGGTGGAAATGATACTTGGATGGAATGACACCAACCCTGACAAGTCAGATTCGGACGATAAACCCCTCTGGGGAGCTGCGGGAGCGGGGCACGAGGGAGTGGTGAGAATATTACTGGAACGGGACGGCGTCAACCCTAACAGGCCGGGAATGACAGGCCAAACACCACTCGCATGGGCTGCCTGCAAGGGGCATGAGGGAGTGGTCAAAATGCTCCTCGAGCACGGCGACACAGACCCTAATAAGCGGGATTGGCATGGCGAGACACCGCTCAATACGGCTGCCATGATGGGGCATGAGGGAGTTGTGAAAATACTCCTTGGGCGGGATGACATCAACCCCAATGAGCCGGATTTGAGCCACCAAACACCACTCTGGTGGGCTGCTTGCCACGGATACGAGGCAGTGGTGAGACTACTGCTCGCTCGTGGTGATGTCGACCCCGATATTCCGGATCGGTACAGCCATACACCACTCTGGTGGGCAGCTAGGCAAGGGCATGAGGGAGTGGTGAAACTACTACTCGCACGTGACGATGTCAACCCTGAAAAGCCGGGTGCGCGCGGCCAAACGCCGCTCTGGGCGGCTAAACAGAGCGGAAAAGAGGGGGTGGTGGAATTATTGCTCGGACAGGGTGGCGGCAAGCTACTAGGACGGGCAAATTAGGTTGGGCACCGCTCTGGTGCGCCTCTGAGGCCTGCAGATGGGGGTGACAGCGCTTCCTCTCCCTTCTTGCCTTTTTCTGTAGCCTAAAGCATGCATTCTGGCAATTGCTATTTTATCTTGTCTCCTAGAACAAACCTGGTATGGCAACATAGCTTAAATTTGACTTTTCTTTTTGTACCTGTAAAAATAAGCGACAATGGGAACACACAAATGTATCAAATGCCCGTCCCACCATCATTCCAGATTTCCCTTTGGAGTCAAGTCAGGATTTTTTCAGAGCTTGTGTTTAGAGATTTTAACACTAGTAGAGGGCTATCTCTACTGTATTGAAATAGCCATGCATGGATTGAGGCCTCAATCGTATTAGCTCTTATTGATTTTTTTAATAAATTGTTTCATTTTCTCTAACTTGGAGTCTCCCTTTCGATGTCAGGTGCAGAGGTGACGGGTTTTTGGGACGGGAGTGGGAAGGAGAGTTCAGGAGACGTGTGGCTAGAATGGACGGAATTGATATGGGAGGACGTTCAACAATAGATGTTTCCCGTTTTGTCGTTCTCGAGGGCAAATGTCCTGGCGCGATCTGAGAGCTCTATTCGCATGCGGGTTCCCCAATATAAGGAGGAATATTCAAGGAAGGGTGTGTTTCACGAGTCCGTGGATGGTCCAGCCGAAGGATCTTTGACGCGCTGGAAGTTGAGATATGTTAAGCACATTTCTGCTATCGTCGAGTGGGCTCTGTCAAGGAGATCGGGATGTGTGCAAAGGTGCTCTTGCAAGGTCAGAGAGATCAACCTAACTGTCGGGGTACACTTTTCTATAGTCACAAGCCTTTGACAACAGTCTAGCAACGTGGATATCGAAGGGATATCATCACGATTGAGATCGTTTGACCCTATCTGTATTGCTATGGAGTGAGACAATTCACCCACCAGCAAAACCTTCCTCGAATGGGAGATTCATATCGGTACGGCCATCCTAGGTCTTGCTTTTTCCTTATCCTGAGACTTTATCCTTCTCAGAGTTGCTTTGCACGCGCCTCCTAAATATAGGCCATTCTCTAACGTTGTAAGCCTTTGTCTCCTTCGATATATGGTTGACTCACGAAGGATCGCCTTCGTAAAGAAGAGAAGCAGGAATCAAGATACAATATCGTTCAGCACAGTACTTTAGGTCCCGCTTCATACTCACATTTCCGAAACTGTCTCGAGGATTTTCTGTAAAATAATTTCCTCCTCCAAGATCTCATCCATTGCGTCCGGCATTGCATCCTCTTTTAGTTTTGAACGGGGGAATACGATGATATCCTCTTTAGTGGGTGTTATGGATCTAACTTTAGTAGCTGCCCGCCTAGAAAGATGTAACACAACAGGGGACTATTCATCGGTGTATTTAAGGGCGCATTGAATTCTTACTTATGTTAGTTAGCCCTAGAGACGGAACCTAATTGTAACGGACTTCTCGATGATGACGGTGATGGCGTAGATTATGGGTAAGATAAGGACCCTAGGATAGAACTCAGAGGGATGTGGGTTTTGCTACGGGTACGCTAGGTTCAAAGCAACCATGTGACTTGCTGCGGTTACCACATTGTAGAAGCATGCTTAGGTCATCTGAGTTTGCACTGAAGTTAATCTCACTCCTGCTCCTGGGTTTCATCACCCACGCACAACCAGTTCCCCACCTCGAACGCACCTCCCTTTCTACTTCCAACAAACACGGGTTTTCGAATATTCTTCTCCGTATTTGGGAATCCACGCAAAACATAGCCTTTCGGATTTCGCTTGCGCTGAAGTTATTCGAGAGCTGCAATAGCTGCATATCATCCAAAACCCTCCTGAGTGTACAGAAACGGTATGTTTACCCTATTTATTATGTTAAGCATTCCCTGTTCCCTGGCCTAGTCCACACCGCACATTGTTCGGGATTGCTGAGATTGTAGCCAGTTTGGTGGAGATGGAGGGCAGTGATATCAACCAAAAGGACGGCATGGGCGATGCACCGGCGTGGGCTGCGGGGAATGAGGATGTAGTGGGAATGCTACTTGATCAAGACGACATCGAATCAGACAAGCCAGATGAGGATGGCCAAACTCAGCTGTTGCAGGCTGCTTGCAATGGGCATGAGGAAGAAGTGAGAATCCTACTTGGCCGGAATGACGTCAATCCAAACGAGCGAAATGCGAAAGGCGAAACGCCGCTGTTTCTGGCTGCTCTCAATGGGCACCAGGGGGTGGTGGAAATGATACTTGGATGGAATGACGCCAACCCTGACAAGTCAGATTGCAGCGGTACACCCCTCTGGGGAGCTGCGGGAGCGGGGCACGAGGGAGTGGTGAGAATATTACTGGGACGGGACGGCGTCAACCCTAACAGGCCAGGAATGGATGGCGGAACACCACTCATATGGGCTGCCTGCAAAGGGCAGGAGGGAGTGGTCAAAATGCTCCTCGAGCACGGCAGCGCAGACCCCAATAAGCGGGATTGGCATGGCGCGACACCGCTCCTGGCGGCTGCCTTGGTGGGGCATGAGGGAGTTGTGAAAATACTCCTTGGGCGGGATGACATCAATCCCAACGAGCCGGATTTGAGCCACCAAACACCACTCTGGTGGGCTGCTTGCCACGGATATGAGGCAGTGGTGGGGCTGCTACTCGCTCGTGGTGATGTCGACCCCGATATTCCAGATAAGTTCGGCCGAACCCCACTCTGGCAGTCTGCTTATCAAGGGCATGAGGGAGTAGTGAAACTACTACTCGCACGTGACGATGTCAACCCTGAAAAGCCAGATGCGCGCGGCCGAACACCGCTCGAGGGGGCTAAACAGAGGGGAAGAGAGGAGGTGGTGAAATTATTGCTCGGACAGGGTGACGGCAAGCTACTAGGACGGGAAAATTAGGTTGGGCACCGCTCTGGTGCGCCTCTGAGGCCTGCAGATGGGGGTGACAGCACTTCCTCTCCCTTACCTTTTTCTGTAGCTTAAAGCATGCATTCTGGCAATTGCTATTTTATCTTGTCTCCTAGAACAAACCTGGTATGGCAACATAGCTTAAATTTGACTTTTCTTTTTGTATCATACCTGTAAAAAGAAACGACAATGGGAAAACACAAATGTATCAAATGCCCGTCCCACCACCATTCCAGATTTCCCTTTGGAGTCAAGTCGGGATTTTTTCAGAGCTTGTGTTTAGAGATTTTAACACTAGTGGAGGGCTATCTCTACTGTATTGAAATAGCCATGCATGGATTGAGGCCTCAATCGTATTAGCTCTTATCAGGGTTCCGAATGGTCTGACCAGTCAAGTCTCCATGGCAGGACTAGTTGGTTAGTCTAAATTGATATCTTTGACTAGACTTGGCCAATATTCATAGTCAGGTCTAGTCAGGATTAGTCCCGGACCAGTCCATATAGTCTAAGCACAGAGTGGTGGAGTAATCCTCAGTCAGGGAACTAGGGAAAGGTATAGCCAATTATAAACCTAGTTTAGGTAATTTCTGTGACTTACCAGCCATATGGGACGCACTTGAGGGGGTGTTTCGTAGTTTCAGTAATCAGATAGGTGTGGCTAATACCCACCACATTTCATAAGTTCCAGCCATAGACTTGCGGTTAATTATTAAAACATATATACTTTCAAAAAATTCAGATTTTGTTGCAAACCCGATCGCAATTTAGATACAAAATAGAGAAACAAAGGAATGAGAAAGGATTTACAGAGTTATTGATAAGAATAAATCAATTGAAAACAAAAGATAGATGACTGTAGTACAAACATGAGATAAGAAAAAAAGATTATAGGCTATGGACACCAACTCACACAAAAATAAATTCAAGATACCAAGGTCCGTTTTACCATAGCTTATAGTATAACGGCCTAGTGGTATAATCTTCCTTTTATATACGAGTGATAAGGCGTTCAATCCCTGCAACATGAACATTAAACAAAAATACGAAAAAAGAACAGATATAAATATTAGTAAGAAATAGATACCGTAATAATATTAGAAAATTGGTGAGTAGTAAGTAGGACAGAAAGAAAAGGAGGCAAGTTATAATATAGAATCTTGGATAATGAAATCAGGTTCCGGGAATGTATTAAACCGATAAAAGTTCGACAATAAGATACCTTCTTTTGCCCATGACTTGAGACACTCAAGGGCTTCCAGGGCATCGCATTTTAGGCGGTTTCTAGTATCTCGTAGAACATGCTTCGAGCTGGAGAATAAACGCTCTGGATCTGCTGACATTGCTGGAATGGAAAAGATATCTAGTGCCATACGTGCTAGAGGATTTGTTGACTTGGCATTGAGCCGGTATTGGAATGGGAAATCAATATGGGGCTCGACCGGTGATAGAATATATTGTGTGTAAGCGTCATCTAACAGGTTATAATCAGTTAGTATAATTTAAGATTGTGAGAACCATTGTTTGGAATATAAGGGATACTACCGGGTGTAATTCGACGTCTTTTAGCTTGCCATTGCCGATGATGTTCATCTGCTTTGTCTAGCTCTAGCGTTCCTCTTCTCAGGCATTCTTTCTCACGTATAACAGGGGAGTTCGCTGATGACACGAATTGTAATCCAGACTGCTGGTACTCCCCAACCCATAGTAATTGAACCACTCCTCTTGCTGCCTCAACCTCTCGCTCTGTCCAGTCACCCTGCTCAACGCCCAACTCAAAGTAATCCCATTTTTGCCTAGGATCCAGGACAACCGCGGCGAGATAAACCGGAATTTCGCGAATTTTAGAGCTATAGGCACGGAGTTTCGCCAGACCAAGATGGGCAGCACGAGCCAAATGTGCTTCCGGTGGATAGCGATTAATAACATCTCTATGATTAAGGTTAGTGAAAAACAACCACATTGGATAGTGAACCCTAATTGAAATCAAAAATGCTGGTCGGCAAAGAATTTCTTTTGACCAATATAGGTAAAACAATAGCAACATACCGGTAAACACCTGACAGGTAATCAATTTCCGGAATTACTTCCCAAAGATTAGGTACTTTACTTTCTAAGCGTAAGGTTGAGCGAAAGAATGGCTGCAGGATGCAAACGGCAGATTCTAACTCCAGCCAATCGGCGTCGGATAAGGAGTCCTGTGCTAAGTCAGGATTATTCAAACAGAAGAAATTTACTGCCTCCTTATTCCTCAGTAAGCTTTGTATCCGAGTCATAGCAAGTCCTGAGTTCCATCGAGTGGCATTTCCGGCTTGCAGTAGCGTTTCTGCCCCTAAACGTTTAAGTTGTTGTTTTCTTTGTACGGAGGAACGGATATAAACGGTAATGTTGTGTGCTTTCCCCCAGGGACCAAGCTTCCGCCAAAGAGCCATTGTTTCATCTGTAACAACTATTACATCAAGCAGTTCCTGAGAGCTGCCCGAATCACCAAACCAGAAGGCCTTGATGGATAAGTTAAGGACATGGCCCATACATCTCAGCCGGCGACATTCGGGATTGTAGTTGGCATTTTGATCCATCAGTGTCCGAGCAATAGAGCGAATCATCGTCCCATTATTCGCCGCATTATCACCTTGAAAGTATCCCACATTGTGTATAAAGTGATAACTATATATTTAATATTAGCAGAAAGTTTCAATTGCAGCATAGGATTTCGCAGTCAACTTACTCTTTAATCACTTTAACAACAATCTCTGCTAGAGCATTTCCAGTATGTGAACCTTGAATTTCTTGTATAGCTAATACAGGATTTAGCCGGTTACCTCGCTGGGTTGTAAAGTGGGCCACAATTCCGATAACACTCATGCTTTGATGTGGTGAAGTCCAGCTATCAATTGAAACATGAATTTGGGTAAGAGCATTACTTATTTCCCGCCGTACTTCTTCCTTTTGCTCTTCATAGTTTCTAATAACCCAGGATCGGATTGTGTCACCCGTTTTTGGTAAATTGTATTTTGGCTGTATGTGTTGAACAAATTCCCGGAAGGCTCCTTCTTCAATTGCAGTGAATGGCTGATTGCTGTAAATAATCCAATTAAGTAATAGCCGGTCAGCGGAGTCTTTCGTGAACGAATCCTCACGGGAACTATTAATACGAGCAAAAGCCAATGTCAGAGGGCTTGTTCCAACCACAGGAACGCTTCCTGGATGTGAAGATTCCCGAAGTTTACGCGCATGTTTCTTGCGCAAATGCCCTGCGTGCTTCCCAGTCCCTCCATTGGAAACATATTGTTTCGTACCTGTTTTGATTTTATTAACTCTCTCTGAACCCTAGAGACTTAGGCAAGAGGGTGATTATTCCTGGAAAATGAGTTTACTTACAATATGAACAACTCCAGCGGCGGGCAGAACCAGTTCCACTGGTAGCCCCATGAAAATGGATAAAGGAACGGGTAGCTGGCTCGCGAATCAACCCACTCGAAGTATTATCGGTAGTATTGGGTGGGCTGGTGTCTTGACTTTCGGTAAGTGGTGTCGGAGGAATTGGTACGAATGATCTTCTAAAAGGTGGCGATGAGGGAAGCACAGAGTATGCAGACAGGGAAGCTTGACGGTCGGTATTTTCATATGAGTCTGGGACAGTCTCCAGAAAGAAAGAACTATCGAAGGAAGTCAACACACTGCTGGCAGTTGGACTAGAACATCGAGTTCGTCTCGATAGGATGGGGGATGGTCGCTCGGAGGCAGGTGAGCCTTCTAGTCTTTGATGATCTTCAGCCCTACTCGCAGGGATAGATAATCTTGGCGACAAGGAATCATCGCCACTGTGATAGCCGCTAACTGAATGGGATATCTGGTCACTCGCATGTGGAAGATACTGGGATGATGCCAAGTCTGTTCGCTTAGTTATACCTGATAAAAAACAATGGGGAGATTGCACATACTAGCATTTGAGGACACCCAATCCCCTCTCATTGGAGCGGCCAAATTGTCTCCCTCATGTGGATACCGAAGCTGGATACTGCTACGCGTAGTATCTGTTGAAAGAGTGGATCGGCTAGAGTTAGGATTTGGAGGGGGCACACCGGGAATATTGTTCCCGGCGCGATATCGCCGAGTGCGTATCGTCGATTCAGTGCCCAATCGAAACTCATAGGTCTTTCTCTTTTCCATTCAAGTTAACTCAACGCTGTAAACAAGCAAGTATTCACACAATAGTCTGAAGTGCTTCCACGCTGTAATACAAAGGAATTTAGATCTAAAGAGATTCTAAATTTGGGTTGTATGATCGTAGTGGACTCGAACTCCAGTATTCTCAAGGCAAGCCTGAGTGATATTGTATGATTCTATAAAAATTCTACAAACGCTCCAGCTGCTACCTATTTATATTATACTTTTTTATTTTGTATTGCCCTAGTCCCTATTCAATTGGATAAATCTATCCTCTTAATCTTCACAACAAACATCTTCATTAGGACAAGTACCGTTGGCATGAACGATCATGTTGTTATGAACAATAGTGGGTTCAAGGGCCGTGCATATTCCATCACTCGGTCTGACTAGTCTGACCGCTCCAGTCTAGTCAAGTCCTACAATTATGACTGTTTTGTCGGTCTAATCTCCACCATTTGACTAGACCTGACTTTCGACTGAACTGGCCGGTCCAGTCCAGTCTTCCTCCGACCATTCGGAACCTTGGCTCTTATTGATTTTTTTAATAAATTGATTTCATTTTCTCCAACTTATAGTCTCCCTTTCGATGTCAGGTGCAGAGGTGACGGGTTTTTGGGATGTGATTGGCTTGTTACGGGAGTGGGAAGGAGAGTTCAGGAGACGTGTGGCTAGAATGGACGGAATTGATATGGGAGGACCAGCAAAACCTTCCTCGAATGGGAGATTCATATCGGCACGGCCATTCCAGGTCTTGCCTTTTCCATATCTTGAGGCTTTACCCTTCTCAGAGTTGCTTTGCACGGGCCTCCTAGACATAGGCCATTCGCTAACGCTGTGAGCCTTTGTCTCCTTCGATATATGGTTGACTCTCGAATGATCGCAGGAATCAAGATACAATATTGTTCAGCGCAGTACTTTAGGTATATTATATGTCCACGCTTCCTATGCACATTTCCAAAACTGTGTCGAGGATTTTCTGTATAATTTCCTCCTCCAAGATCTCACCTATTGCGTCCGGCATTGTATCCTCTTTTCGTTTTTCTGGAAGGAATACTATGATATCATCTTTAGTGGGTGTTATAGATCTAACTTTAGTCGCTGCCCGCCTAGAAAGATGTAACGCAACCTCATCACGAATGTGCTCTCCCTGCAAGAAATATCGGAGCTCCGGTTAGAACAGCGGTAAAATTTGGATCTTGAATCATCCAAGCCTCTGATAAGGGACTATTTAAGGGCGCATTGAATTATTACTTATGTTAGTTAGCCCTAGAGACGGAACCTAATTGTAACGGACTTGACGGTGATGGCGTAGATTATGGGTAAGATAAGAACCCTTCTATGCCCTAGGATAGAATTAAGGGCCATAGAACTCAGATGGATGTGGCATTTGCTACGGATACGCTAGGCTCAAAGGAACCATGTGACTTGCTGCGGTTGCCACATTGTAGAAGCATGCTTAGGTCATCTGAATTTGCACTTAAGTTAACCACTCTTGCTCCTGGGTTTCACCCCCCACGCACACCTCCCCCACCTTTACCGTACCTCCCTATCTGCTTCCAACAAACACGGGGTTTTCGAATATTCGTCTCCGTATTTGGGAATCCGCGCAAAACATAACCTTTCAGATTGCGCTTGCGCTGAAGTTATTTGACAGCTGCAATAGCTGCATATCATCCAAAACCCTCCTGAGTGTACAGAAACGGTATGTTTACCCTATTTATTATGTTAAGCATTCCCTGTTCCCTGGCCTAGTCCACACCGCACATTGTTCGGGATTGCTGAGATTGTAGCCAGTTTGGTGGAGATGGAGGGCAGTGATATCAACCAAAAGGACGGCATGGGCGATGCACCGGCGTGGGCTGCGGGGAATGAGGATGTAGTGGGAATGCTACTTGATCAAGACGACATCGAATCAGACAAGCCAGATGAGGATGGCCAAACTCAGCTGTTGCAGGCTGCTTGCAATGGGCATGAGGAAGAAGTGAGAATCCTACTTGGCCGGAATGACGTCAATCCAAACGAGCGAAATGCGAAAGGCGAAACGCCGCTGTTTCTGGCTGCTCTCAATGGGCACCAGGGGGTGGTGGAAATGATACTTGGATGGAATGACACCAACCCTGACAAGTCAGATTCGGACGATATACCCCTCTGGAGAGCTGCGGGAGCGGGGCACGAGGGAGTGGTGAGAATACTGCTGGGACGGGACGGCGTCAACCCTAACGCACCGGGAATGACAGGCCAAACACCACTCGCATGGGCTGCCTGCAAGGGGCATGAGGGAGTGGTCAAAATGCTCCTCGAGCACGGCGACACAGACCCTAATAAGCGGGATTGGTATGGCGAGACACCGCTCAATACGGCTGCCATGATGGGGCATGAGGGAGTTGTGAAAATACTCCTTGGGCGGGATGACATCAACCCCAATGAGCCGGATTTGAGCCACCAAACACCACTCTGGTGGGCTGCTTGCCACGGATATGAGGCAGTGGTGAGACTACTACTCGCTCGTGGTGATGTCGGCCCCGATATTCCAGATCAGTGCAGCCGAACACCACTCTGGTGGGCGGCTAATCAAGGGCATGAGGGAGTAGTGAAACTACTACTCGCACGTGACGATGTCAACCCTGAAAAGCCAGATGTGCGCGGCCAAACACCGCTCGAGGGGGCTAAACAGATGGGAAGAGAGGGGGTGGTGAAATTATTGCTCGGAAAGGGTGACGGAAAGCTACTAGGACGGGAAAATTAGGTTGGGCACCGCTCTGGTACGCCTCTCCCTTCTTACCTTTTTCTGTAGCTTAAGGCATGCATTCTGGCAATTGCCATTTTATCTTGTCTCCTAGAACAAAGCTGGTATTGAAACATAGCCTAAATCTGATTTTTCTTGTATGATACTGAAAAGGACAAACGGGTACAAGCGGAAGTTCCGTCTGAAAGGAGAATACTTCTCTTGCTGAAGCAAATGATCGAATCTCAGGAAATCGTAGTGAGAAAAGGAAGATAGTGAGAGGCCGGTGGGGGCAATCGCCGCACAGCCGCACATACTATCAGGATTCACCAAGCAGGTAGATGGAATCGATAAGTTCACAAAGGAAAGATCACGATACGGAAAGTCCTCACTCGTTGAGGTTGTTGCTCTCTCTCTCGTCTCTCTCAGTCTCCGTGATAGCTACAAGCCCAAAGAACCCTACCCCTAAGCTCCAGGTCCGTGACAACTGTTCCACCATGCTATCTACTACTACCTGCGCTAAAGAAATAAAAAATACACAGCAACAAATAAAGACAATTTAGTGCGTGAAAAACCCGATATCCACCCCACAATACCTGTAAAAAGAAACGACAATGGGAACAACCAAATGTATCAAATGCCCGTCCCACCATCATTCCAGATTTCCCTTTAGAGTCAAGTGAGGATTTTTTCTGAGCTTGTGTTTAAGGATTTTAACACTAAAGTTAGTAGAGGCCTATCTCTACTGTATTGAAATAGCCGTGCACAGATTGAGACCTCAATCGTATAATCTCTTATTGATTTTTTTAATAAATTGTTTTCATTTTCTCCAACTTATAGTCTCCCTTTCTCTGTGAGGTGCAGAGGTGACGGGTTTTTGTTGGACGGATGTGCGTGGCTTCGTTATAGGAGTGGGGAGGAGAGCTCGGGAGACATACGGATGGAACGGACGGAATTGATATGGGAGAATGTTCAATAGTAGATATTTCCCCCTGAATTTTCTTTGATATTACGGAAGGGTACCGAGAAATAAGGCATGTGGTAAATATGGAGATGGGTGTGGTTATCCAAGAAGATTTTGGATGTAGTATTTGTGATGGAAAAAGGTCTGCATCACAACTTGACCTAAAATGCTTTTGATATCACTCGATTGACGTATTAAGAAAAGTGGGAATATTGTTTTTTTTAGTTTGAATTTTAGCGTGATGTAGGGGAATTCGGCACTATCAGAACAGCAGGGGATCTATTCACGAAAGCCAGTGCACTGCAAGAATCGGCGGGAGGGTTAAAGCTAAAAACAGATGTCCTGGTATAATAAAACAAAGAATGAAACTGAGACATTACAAGAAGCACTATTATGGTAGTGGACGGCGGGGGACGGTGGGGCGTGAAGTCTTCTGCTCTGAATAGTTGGGCAATTTTCCTGGAGGACGGGACGCGTCGACAAAGTGGTTAGGCTTCGTCCGGACTCAAGACGGAAGGACTGCCCCTTTGGGAACACTGGGGTTGACATCACTCCGACAGTAACTTGACCATTCCCTCTTGGCAATTCCCGGTAGCCCGCTAGAGCGGCGTTAGGCCATGCTCGCTGTCTGGGGTATCGGGTTCAGCATCCTCCCGCTCTAACAGTAGCTTGACTACTCCCTCATGGCCCTTCTCAGCGGCCCATGCGAGTGGTGTTAAACCATGTTTCGTGTCTGGGCTGTCCGGGTTGACACTTTCCTGCCCCAACATTAGCTTCACTATTCCCTCATGGCCATTCCAGGCAGCCCACGGGAGCGGAGTTTGGAAATACCCTGTGTTTGGAGGGTTGAGGTTAACATCCTCCCGCCCTAATAGTAGCTTCACTACTCCCTCATGACCATTTTCGGTAGCCCACGAGAGGGGTGTTCGGCCGTGTTTACTTGCACTATTGGGGTTGACATTTTCCCGCCCCAGCAGTAGGTTCACTATTCCCTCATGGCCATTACGGGCAGCCCACGAGAGCGGTGTTCCGCCGGATCTACTTGAACTATTGGGGTTGACATCTGCCCGCCCTAATAGTAACTTCACTATCCCCTCATGGCCCTTATCGGCAGCCCACGAGAGCGGTGTTAGGCCATACTTCGCGTCTGGAGTGTCGGGGTCAACACCTTTCTGCCCCAACAGTAGCTTCACTATTCCCTCATGGCCCTTCTCGGTAGCCCAGTAGAGCGGGGTTAAGCCATACTTTGTGTCTGCGGCATCGGGGTTGACATCTTTCCGCCTTAACAGGAGCTTCACTATTCTCTCATGGCCCTTCTCGGCAGCCCACGAGAGCGGTGTTAGGCCGCCTCTCCAGTCTCGGGTGTCGGGGTTGACATTTTGCCGTATTAACAGTAGCCTTACTACTTCCTCAAGGCCATTACCTGCAGCCCACGAGAGTGGTGTTCGGCCGTGTCTGCCTGAACTATCGGGATTGACATCATTTCGCCCCAATAATAACCTCACTATCCCCTCATGGCCCTTCTCAGCAGCCCACAAGAGGGGTGTTTGTCCGCATTCACATGAACTATCGGGGTTGACGAATAGACGATACAGTACTCGCGCTGTCTTCCCCCACCGGCGGCGTACGCTCCCAGGATTGACAAACCGCGGCCCAAGAACCAACCTCACAACTCCCTCATGCCCATTTCTAGCAGCCCATGAGAGTGCTGTTTGGCCATACTCCGCGTCCTGCTTGTCCGGCTGAATATCCTTTTTTTGCAGGAGCAACCGCACAACCTCTTCGTGCCCGTATCTTGCAGCCCATATGAGCGGCGTCACACCTGCACCATCTCTTTGGTTCACATCCCATCTATCCATCTTTATTAAGGTACCTGCAACTTCAGCCATGCCGAAATAAGAGATACAGTGCAGTACAGAAAACCCCTCGCGATTGGGAATACGGGTCCCAGGGAACGCCCGTCCTATGAATTCCCCACCGATCGACTCCCCCAGGGTTTTGGCAGATATATGACGATCGAACTGATGGAGAAGCAGGAGCGCTAATTTTTTTGCCCGACCTGAGAGCTCCATTCGCATGTGGGCTCCCCAATATAGAGCAGAATATTCAAGGAATGGTGTGGTTTGGGGGTCAGCGGACGAGTCAGCTGGTAGCCCCTTGACGTGCCGGAAGTTGAGATACGTCAAGCAAGTTTCCGCCATCTTCGCGTGGGTTCTACCAAAGAGATTGGGATGTGCGCAGAGATGCTCTTGGAGGGTAAAATGAATCAACCTCACAGCCGAGGCAGCCTTATCCATCGTAACAAGTCCTTGGCAACAGTCCAGCAAGGTCGATATCGTAGGGATATTATCGCTATTGAGATCATTTGCCCCTCTCCGGATTGCTATAGCCTGACATATCTCATCCACCTGCAAAGGCCGCCTCGAATAGGAGATCCACATCAGAACCGCCATCCCGATTCTTGCTCTCTGCCTACCCTGGGCCTTTATCCAGTGTTCCCAAGCGTCCAGTCCGTCCGTCTTTAGCCTAGGACGGGACGGACGCCCAGTTGCAGTCCGTCCTGACCTATGCCCGGGACGGACGGCCGGGCCCTATAGGTATCTTAGTTTATGTTTCATTTTCGAATTTCATGAGCATTAGGTAAGTGTTATCAAGATGTGAAACATTTTTATTCTAATGAAGAGAAGCTTAGGCGCTACTATTATGTATCAAATTTCGCTATCAATCAACCAATGCTTCCAGTGATATCCGATCCTGGTTCTGAGCACCCTGACCCCATTCCACTTCCTTGACCTACAAGGGACGCCCGTCCTTATGCAAGACGGTAGGTAACCTACAGGTGACGCCCGTCCTTATGCAGGACGGTAGGTAACCTAGAGGTGACGCCCGTCCTCACTCAGGACTGTAGGTAACCTACAGGTGACGCCCGTCCTTACTCAGGACGGTAGGTACCTACCGGAAGTTACCATTTCCAAAAAAGACTGCAGGGCCCGCCCGTCAACCTACCGTCCTGCGGTCTTTACAAAAGACGGACGCCGTGGACGGCCGTCCTTACCCACCCGGACGGGACGGACGGGACTATAGGACGCCAGGGCCCTGGCGTCCGGACGGGACGGTTGGGAACACTGGCTAGCACCTTTAGTCTCAGACTTTGGTTCCTAATTAAATACTCCGTATGCATGCGCAGGACTGGTGTGAGTAGGATGGCGGGTATCGGTTGTCCTATATAGCTTTAGGAATAAATTCAAGTTATGTATTCTTCTGGAATATACGACTAATTTTATTGCGGTAGTAGAAGAAAGGCTGTAACTCTAGCTTCTTCGTTAATGGTAGCTGGTTTGTTTGTAGCCGCCAGGTGTATCCACCTTATATCCACCTTATATCCATCTCTCAAAACTACAAATTCTCCCGATACACAATATATACACACATAACTTATAGTTTTATATGAACAATTTCATAAGAACTTAAACCATTGCCTCGGATGTTAGAAGCCTTATCTCACTCCTCGGTCATCAGCTGTTACCTGTTGTCTACGCCAATTCCCTCGGGGGACCTCCTGTCCCGTCACCTTCAGGGCCCACCCGTCACATGGAGGCGCACGGCAGATTCCGCAACCTGAGACACCTGCAGTCCCCGCCCGTCCGTCCCGGCAGTCTTCTGGACGGACGCCAAGATACCCGTCCGTCCCGGGCGTCCTTTCAGGTACGCCGTCCGCCCCGTCCGGACCCGAAGACGGACGGACTGGACGCTTGGGTTCACTGAAGCCTATACGGCCTATAGGCGGGCTCGGCCAGGCCCCGGGGGATTTCCATAGGCCAGGCAAGGTTTTGCCACGGCCTGGCCTATCATACCTGAGGCTAAAACAGGGAGAAAGCATGCTAAGAGCTCGCTTCAAGGGTTAACTTAGAATCATATTCGCGATAAAGAACATGACAGGACAATGTCGCCGACAGGATAATGTCGCATCTCTAAGAGTATTAGTAAGTAAACCGGATTTACTCTTGGTGGCTGCAACCAGATTTGCCATGCGCGACACTATCCCATCGGACATTGTCCTGTCATGCTCTTTACCTGTTGAAAATGGCGATGGTGAAATGGCGAAAACGGTGGACGACCGAACGGCGCACCATAGCTATTAAACGAAACGCCAAGATCGAAACAACACTACACCGATCGCCAATACACAATTCAGAGAGGGGAACTTCACTTCTATTCTAACTACTCTCACGCTCACAGCCCACGATGCTCGATGCTCACTATTCTCTAACTAACCAGTGACCGGTAATGACAGGAGTATAAATAAAACAACGGCGAAGCCTTCCAGGCTCCTTCTCCCATCCTTTCATCGATCGCAACATGGATCCATTCTTCTATGCAGCCCCGGCTCTTCAACTCATGCCCTTTCCCTTTCACAAAACTATCATGCTAACAAAAAACAGAACAAAGGCTACAAATAAAACTCCTTCACCGTCTATAGCTTCCACGCATCCGATTCTCGCTTCCGGTGCTGCACCGATCCCAGGCGCATACCCAGAGTTTTGTTGGGCTATACCGGCATGGGCTGCGCCTATGCTGAACACGCCGAGCAGTACCAAAGAACTTGCTCCCGGCGGACGTATCAACCTTGAGCGCATGCCCGAACTTCTCTGTCTGAACGATAACGGGATAGGGTGTGTGCGCGCCCGATAGGTCAAGCATGCCGAGCAACATCTGAGAATTCTAACGACATTAGACTAGGCTTGACTTCCGACTGGACTAGCTAGTCCAGTCCAGTCTTCCGCCGACCGTTTGGAACCCTGCCCGCATGGCCATTACAGGCGGCCCATGAGAGCGGCGTTCCGGTGGCTTCACTTAAACCATCGGGGTTTGACATCTTTCCGTCCCAACAGCAAATTTACTGTTCCCTCATGGCCCTCCCCAACAGCCCACGAGAGCGGTGTTCGGCCAGACGTCGGTCGGGTGTCGGGATTGACATCCTTCCGTCTCAACAGTAGCTCCACTACTTCCTCATGTCCATTTTCGGCAGCAAACGAGAGTGGCGTTCGGCCGCATTTGTCTGAGCAATTGGGATCAACATATCTCCTACCAAATAGGAGACCCAGTGCTCGGCCCACCATTCCCCACTGGTGGCCTATGCTCTTAGGATTGACAAATTGCGGGCCAAGGAGTAACCTTACAACTCCCTCATGTCAATTTCCAGCAACCCACGAGAATGCTGTTTGGCCAAGATTCGCATCCTGGTGATCAGGCTCAATATTCTATTTTTGCAAGAGTAACTTTTCCACCTCTTCTTGCCCATACACTGCCGCCCAGAGGAGTGGCGTCATACCCGCGCCGTCTCTTTGGTTCACATCCCACCCGTTCATACTTATCAAAGAATCGGTGACTTCGGGAATGCCAAAGTAAGAGATACAGTGCAGCACCGGAAATGGTTTATCGCCAGAGCAATAGCCGAAGGGCGATCGATAATTGAGCGACTTCCAAAGAAATTCGGCATATATGTGACTATCAAACTGGTCAAGAAGCTTGAGAGCAAAGGCTTTCGCGCGATCTGAGAGCTCCATTCGCATGTGGGTTCCCCAATATAAGGAAGAATATCGAGGAAGGGTGTTTCACGCGGGTCAGGGGACGTGCCAGCTGAAGATCCTTGATGCGCGGGAAATTGAGATGCGTTAAGCAAGTTTCTGCCATCGTCGAGTGGGATCTATCAAAGAGGTCGGGTTGTGTGCAAAGGTGCTCTTGGAGGGTAAAATGGATCAACCTAACAGTTGCGGCACCCTTGTCTAGGATGACAAGGCCTTGGCAGCAGTCCAGCAAGGTCGATATCGTAGGGATATCATCTTTATCAAGATCATCAGAACCTATTCGGATCGCTATGGCGTGACAAATCTCATCGACCTGTAAAGGCCGCCTCGAATGGGAGATCCACATCAATACACCCATCCCGAGTCTTGCTTTCTCCCCACCTTGGGCCTTAATCCTTCCTAGCATTGCTTCGTACGCGCCTCCCAAATTTAAGCCATTCTTCGTTGCGTTCAGCCTTTGTCTCCTTCGATATATTGTCGCCTCTTGTAGGATTGTCTCGATACTCAACAATACGAGCAATAATCTAGACACAACCTCGTTTAGCGCGCCACCTTAGGATTGTTATATATCTCGCTTCTTACTTACATTTCAGAAACTGTTTCCGGAATTTTCTTCATAATTTCCTCTTCTAAACTCCTATCCATCGCGTCGGGAATTGTATCTTCTTTCAGTTTCGCTCGAAGGAATATCATGATGGCATTCTTGACAGGTGTGATGGATATAGCCGCAGCACTCCCCGCAAGATGCTTGTCAATTTCGCCTCGGATATGTGGTCTCCCGGTTAGAAATATCCGCGCGCCTGGGGACTTCTGGTGGATTTGGTGGAGTGAGTCGAGGAGCTTCACTCGATCTCTCGCCGGACACTCGTCCAGGGCATCAATGCATATAAATGTACATAGTTCGGAAGAGGTGTCCTGCAAGAGCTCGACAATTTCTTCGAGGGCTAGCCTCTGGCCGCCGATGACCCTCTTTCTGCCCCGAAAAGTTTCAATCAGGTTTGGCGGAACCTCGTCCAGTCCACCGACAACTTGCTTCAGCACCGAACTTAGAATCGTAACCGGAGATTGGTCCTCCAGAGTGGCGAAGTCCAAGTAGAAGCACGCAACGGCAGCGTTTCCCTCCACGGCTTGTTTGCATAATGCATCTATCACTAGCGAGCTAGCATCTGTTGAAATTCCGTTATATTTCCTATGTGCATTTCATAACACTACCGTGTATTCTTTTACTTGGTTTGTGTTTCGGCTCCACCTGTACACCGCTTACATTACTACAGCTAAGATATATATTATGGTGTTTTATTGATTGTTTTAGGATAATATTTGGGGATTTAACATGTGCTTTTCTATCCGGTGTTAAGGATTTTATGCATCTCTTATGCACTATTATTGGTCATGATATTTCTAATATTCACATTACACCCTCATAGTTTTACGCACATTGTTTAGGATTACTTGGCAGGATCTCAGGGTCAAAAATGTTCGCACTTATGTTTCTTACATAGTTTTCCCTATATTTCTGTCATACATATGGGCGCACACTTTTGTATAAATATGCTTGCTACCGCCCACCTGTTTTGGAATAATCAAGAACCAGAACTCCTACCAAATCTGCTCTATACTCCTCACAAAGCGTGCCTCACAACCCCCCTCGCACTTGCGCAGTATTATTCACATAGAATAGATTGTGCCCCTGGCGTTCACATTTTGAACAGCATCGTAGTATATTAGCAATACCTTCCTCTCGTTAAGCGTGCTTTCTCTTATCTAATGTAGGTTTTGCCGACTGTCACAAATCGTGACTAAGCAAGGCAGATTTCACATGACTCATATTTATGAGTCATAAGGTATGTTGGATTTCACACTATGACGTTACTTGACTCATAGTTCTCACATGACTATGCACTTGCGAGTCATTGTTATGTATGATTGGTTGATGATTTCATGACGCACGATTGTGACGTCATATGATGTAATGACTTTTGCACATGACTCACATTATGAGTCATGAGTTTCGCGCGTGTGACTCGTTTGAGCACATGACTGGGTTTATGAGTTTTGATTGGTTAACGGAATGTTGGGTGATGACTCGTATGAGTCATTGATGGATTTCGCGCTATGACTCACTATGAGTCATAGAGGTTTATGTAGCGCGAGGTGATGAGTCACCAAGGTTAGGGTTGTGAGAAGATGCCTATATAAGGCGCTTGGTTCCGACCAAGGGGTAGGATCTTCACACAACCATCTAAGTACTTTTCTATACTCAAGATATTGCAATACGATTACTCTTTACTCTCTTTACCTACACTCCGCCTCTACGAGGACCTACGCTCTAAGAACCTGGAGACTATTGTGATAGTCTCGACAGGTTGCTCGAACATAGGACTATTGTGATAGTTCTATCAAGTACGACAATCCACCCACCTTACTATCTGAAGAGATAGCACCTCTAGTAAAACGACTCAAGACAAGCAAGACAGTTCCGTACTATCTGAAGAGATAGCACCTCTAGTAAAACGACTCAAGACAAGCAAGACAGTTCCGTACTATCTGAAGAGATAGTATTCCCCTACGCCTTATTACAAAGAAGAAGACTTGCTCACTATAGGAAACCACTATCGTTGCCTGTTGCATAACTACCTAACAATAGGATTGTTACATCGCCCAGCGAGTTAGAGAAGCCCTCAAGACCGAGGCCCTCTATACTAGGGTCAAGGAAACCGATAACAAATTGCACTATTCCATCCGCGATGGCCTTCTACTTGCCCAGAACACCAATGGGTACGAAAACCTGTATATACCGGTGGGACCTCGTGAGAAGGGGGTATCCCTACGGGATTTCATGCTCAAGACTGTCCATGAAGGCCTCGGGCATTTCTCAGCTTATAAATGCTACTCCTATGCGGCTTGCTTCTTCTGGTGGCCACAGATGCGCCAGGACTTTGTCCTATACTGTCGCTCGTGTGATAAGTGACAGATTAACAACCAGCCCACCACCCTACCCTATGGACGATCCCTTACCCTCCCTGACCCCGACGAAGCCTACCAATCCCTAGCCATAGACTTCGCCGGCCCTTTTAACAAATCCGATGGCTATACATCTATTATGGTCATTATGGACTGCTTTACCTCCTACACACATCTCATCCCACTCAAGGACGCCGCTACCTCTGAGAAGATCTTCAAGAAACTCAACAGTACTATCTTCGATGTCCACGGTCTCCCTCTTAGCATTGTCCTTGACCAGGACTCTCGCTTTACCTCTAAGTTTTGGTCACAAATGATGAAGTCCCTTGGTATCCAGGTCAGGATGGCGACCCAATACCACCATCAAACGAATGGCCAGGTTGAGCGAAGGATCCGTACCCTCAAACAGCTAATGACGAACTTCGTTAACCCCAGACAGAATAACTGGTCCAGCGCCCTCCCAGCTATTGCAGCAGCCATAAACGGCGCCCCTCATGAGTCCCTAGGCATCTCGCCATACCATGCCCTCTATGACGCCCCTGGAAGATATTCAACCCTGTCCAGAGATCCGCCAGCAAGGTACCAGCTGTGGATGATATCCTAAACGCCCATGAAGCAACAAGAATGGAAGTAGACATGGCCAGAAAGCATGCTACCTTCCGCCAGACTGTCCGGCTGACAAACGCCGCAAGCCCCTAACGGAACCCTTCAAGAATGGCAGCAGAGTTCTTGTTAGAGGCTGCCCTTATACCTCCTCTCCTGGACGATCCAAGAAGCTAGAACGACGCTGGTTCGAACCTTTCAAGGTCCTAGAACATCTACCTGACACAGATAACTACAAATTACACCTCCCGCCCAGAATGGCCTGCCAGAAACCCTACTTCCACGTCTCCTCCCTTAAAGAATACAGAGAGAACGATCCCGATAGATTCAAGTCCCGCAGAATGGACAAGCCAGCACCCATCCTAATAGACAATACAGAAGAATGGGAAGCAGATCAGATACTCGACTACCGCCGCCAGAACAACAGGCACGAATTCCTGGTTCACTGGAAAGGCCATGAGCGAGCAGACGACTCCTGGGAACCTATCGAGAACCTCGACCACTCCCTGGAACTCATACAAGAATACTGGGACGCCAACCATCCCGCAGAACCGACACCCCAGATCACCTCACACTACATTAAAGCTTCCTGGGAACCTATGGAAGTTTCCTCTACACCCTGCACCGCGAACAATTGCCCAGACGACTTCTGGGAACCCTATGACGATGAGGAATATGATTCTAGCAGCTCTGAGCAGGACTATTTCCCCACAGACGACGACAGCCACCTATGGCACACCGACGAGAGCGCTGAGGAAAGCGAAGACTTTGGAATGATTGTTGATTTTGAAGAATAAGGGAATGTAACATGTGTACATGTTCCGGTAACGGTACACAGGAGCGGGCAGTGCAGGATCTCCTATGTTTAGTTGGTTTATTTGATTTGATTTCAGCTCCGCCACTGCCTCTGAGTCAGATAGGCTATGCTATCGTATTGCTATATTTAGTTTGTTTTGTTGGAAGTTTATATTTAGGATTCCGGGTATGGAATGGTCATGTAACACTGGCAAGGGCTGAGCATTGTTTGTTTCTTTCTTTGGTCTTGCAGGATTACAGGATTCCGGTATGTGCGCAGCTACTGGTACTGATCGTGATTGCAGGAAGGCTATCGCTCTTGGGTTTTTGTATTTAAACAAGTCTCCTGGCTAGCAGGAGACAGCAGACTTCGCCAGACCTTCCGTCTAAGAATACACTTGGTTGAACGGCAATCCCTGAGTCCTATTTGTCCTTCAACTATTATCTCTTACCTCCGGTCCCTTGAAGCCTCCCTTAGCACCAGCGCTAGCAGGTCTATCGCCGGTCCTATTGTATTTTCGTTAGACAGGAATAAACCGGTTACAAAGCTCGATCCACGCTGGTCAACCCCTTGTATAGTTGAGCGCATCTCACATTCTGGTGTTTCAGCTCATATCCACCAGCTGCACGATCAACCTGGAGTAACAAAGCGCTTTCACTTTAACGACCTTCTTGTCTACGTTCCTCGAACCAGTGATTACCCGAAGGCTAGGCCAGGTGAAGGCAGCACACCAGCAGTGGAGTATATCAGAGGGGCAATGGGCAATGTAAATGGTATATGGTGTGAGGGGCAGAGGGGATTTGACTTGTCGGATATTGGCTTCTAGAAAGTATAGGAAGGTGCAGCCTCGGAAAGTTTGTTTAGCTAGTGGTTGTGCGTATGTTGCTTTTTTTGTTTAGATCTTTAGATGTTCATAAGCAGGGAGGTTGATACGGCTTGGTCGACGATAGGGGGAGCGGGGGTGCATCTGTGGGTTTTGAAGTAAGCCTACTGGTATTACGAAATTGTTTCCTGTATTTTACATTTATAGCAGAAAGTTTACATAGCTAGGGGTTAGACGGGTGGAGCAAGGGGGCAGCCTGAGGGATTAGTAACAGAGGGCAAGGATCATAGGGTTTGGTGGAAGTGGAGGATGTAACGGTCACAAGAACACAACTAAAAGGGAAAATGGATGAAGGGAACAACGATGAGGACAAGGAAAACGCGGACCTTGTGTTTGGTCGATAGATATTTTCTTTTCTTTTCTCCACCGTGTGTTTTTCATTGTCCTTAGTTTCTTTAACTCTACTTAGTGTGTGACCGGTGATTGCCCACCTTGGTACTGCTTGGTTTCTAGATCGTGATATCATTGCGGTGTTTTCCTTCGTCGGTTTGTTCTTCAGTTTACTCTTAGGTTCGTATCACCTACAGGAAAATAGTATCTGCCCGGACGAAAGTTGTCGTTTCAATACTAATTACCACAAAGATTTATGGGTAGTTTACCGCCTGCCTCCACAATTTGAATTAATTGTGAACTGACTCTTGTGCAGACAAGGGAAGCTCCAAGGGTTGAAAATTTGTGCTAAGCCTTTCAGGATTCGTATCGAACCGGATGGCATAGGGGGATCTCTACGCACCCACCAACAACGCAAGACAGGCCTAATTCAGCTGTACTTAGACATTAGCGAGGTTCTGCTCCCTCATGCATATTATGTTGCCACAGTGACAGCAGGTGTTGGGCAGGGAGCAGGTAAGGGGATAAAAACCTTTTTGTTATATACGCAAAGAGCTCTGTTAAGTTAATGCAGAGATAATGTACTTGTAGAATTAGAGGAGACAAAACAAAAGTGATGATGGCTCTGACCGGGGTCTTGCCAGAGTACCAGGGATGGAGCAACAGTATTCTTATCCTCTGTAGCCTGGGGGTAAAATCCTTTGAGATAGCTAAATTGCTACTATTCTTATATCATTCTAGTGGTCTACGGAGAACGTTCACACTCGCAGAATATAAAAGCTTATAGAGGACCCTTTCTCTTGGCAAACATTCCCAGAGATAATGCATACGAGCCCGCAGAACTTCGCTATTGTAAATCCTGGACTACTCTATACTTCATCCCCATGTTGGAAATGAGCAGGGGGTTAGAAATCTGAGCGATATTTCATGGTTCCATATATGTAATAGCACATTTTACATATCAGATTATGACAAAGTTCAGCCTTGTTTGTTGTTTCTTCATGGAAGATTCATCAGGCATCATATAGCTTGTTCTGTTTGTATGAAATGCAACTTTGAAAATAAATTCACGTGGTGCAAACTAAGGGAGGTGAGTGATATTCCATGATTACAAGGAATAGGTCCGTCAGTCTGGTAGCCTTTGGGATATAAATTTCAGAATATCCTGGTTGAATTGGTCCCAGCGTCCTGGCCGATCATTGTCATGTTTCGTCAACCCCAATACAGCTTACGTGACCATTTTGTGTTCCAACTTCACAATCAAGACATATCTCCAGCACCTTTGCTACCTTTGTAAAGTTACTTTCAGAATGTTCTATTTTAATAGTTTCCACTATACTCTGCGAATTTCGTAACGTTTCGTCAACTCACTCTGGCTGTATTCTTTGCGGTCGGAATTGTCTCATACCAGTATAGCTCCATCACCTTGGATTCTTTCATGAAGTTACTCTCAGAATGACCTTGTTTAATATGTCCAAGTAGACTCTGCGAATTTCGTAACATTTCGTCAACTCATGCCCTCTGTATTTATTGCGGTCATAACTTTATCACAGAGATATAGCTCTGTCAGCTTTACCCCGTTTGTTAAGATACTTTCAGAGTACCCTAGCTCAATATATCCCAGTATCCCTGGAAGGTTTCGTACCGTTTCTTGCACTCACGCAGGCTGTATTTATTGCGGTCGAAAATATATCACTGAGATATAGCTCTGTCAGCTTTACCCCGTTTGTTAAGATACTTTCAGAGTACCCTAGCTCAATATATCCCAGTATCCCTGGAAGGTTTCGTACCGTTTTGTGCACTCACGCAGGCTGTATTTATTGCGGTCGCAACTTTACCACACACATATAGCTCTGTCAGCTTTGCTTCGTTTGTTAACATACTTTCAGATTATCCTATTCTATATATCCCAGGATCCTGGGCAACCTTCCCCTCATACTTTCTCCAAAATTGGTTCTCAGGTCCCTTATCTACATCTTTTTCTCTTTCCTCCCCTTTCCCCCTCTATGTCTTTTTCCTTCTACAGCTAAGGTTAGGGTTATCCCCTCTACACCCTTCACCCTCCTACTTCCCCCTTCCAGTTTCCTTCCCCCCTTTCCACCCCTTTACTCCTTCCTCTTTTTCCTCCTATCCCTTTGCTTTGCTTTTCACCTTCTTCCCTTCACTTTCTTTATCTCCCTTTACCTCTATTTACCTCTTTTCATTTACTTATTTCTATCTTCTTTCCTCACTTTCTTTCTGACTCTTTTATCACCTTCTTCCTCTTTTACTCCCTCTCCCTTTCCCCTCCTCTCGACCTCTATTTTTCTCCCTTCTTCATTGCCCTACTTTCCTCTCCGCCATCCCCACCACTAATTTCTATTTTGCTCTCCCACTCTTTTGTTACTGCAGCCAACCCTGCAATCATCTATCTCCTACTTGCATCCTGTTTCTGCCTTTTTCTTTCCTACTCTTATTGTCTCCCATCTTTTACATTCCAAAACCCTGCCGGCTTGTTTACACCACTACATTCTTCTTGATACAAGTTTCTTTATCTCTATAATTTCCTGTCGCACTTGACATCCTCCAATGCCTCACCTCTCTTTGATGCGTAACTCACTTATATGCTTCCCTCTTCTTATATGACCTCCTCCTGACACCTACTTTACCTAATCTGCACTCCTCGTAAACCTTTTACCAAATTCATTGTTTCTTTAACTTCCTTGCTTATCACTCACTCACTCCTTCCATCTCAGTTAGAATACACTCTCTAATCAAAACCTCTCTTGCTTAAACTAATTCCCTGCAAATATTATCTTCAGCACAGCTATTCTCCTACCACATCATGTATCCATCTGATAACCCCGGGTCGCAACTCTGCTGGAAACCTACTATTATTCGACATTCTACCAAGTTCTATTGCCTTCATGTATTTATAAAATTTACATCTATCAATGCACACTTTGCTGCTACTGTATATCAACAGGCCACCCTTATCGACCCAATTGCCAAATGCTTTCCAGCTAGGCAAGCAAGAGTGTTAACCACTGACCTTATCACAGATTAGGGCCTTATCTGCCAGCATTTATACCGCATGAGATATTTCCAATAATCAGATATGCTTCTCTTAATATTTCTGACCACTTTGTTGATAAGAGAGTAGTAATTACTAGTTTTCATTAGCATTACAGAAGTTCACGCATATAGTATCCTCAGCAGAGTTGTTTACTAGACTAGCGGGCTGGGGGTTACTTTCGGCGTGATCCACGTCAAGACCTGGTACCGGGTGATTCGGAGTTCCGGCTTATTCCCTGAACAGCCCTGTTTCCCCAGATGGGTTTTAAGGGGTAACTGTCTCGCGAACTGGTGGGCCCAGGGCCAGAGGCAGGGAATCCTAAAAACGCAGACCAGGCACCTGCGCTGTTCAGCTGGGCGGGACAGGGAATTGAACCTGGGATCCCCTTTTTTGCAGGCCACAGAGACCTCTTAATGAACACTAATTGTCAATTCTAAGACAAGGCAAGCTTACCTCTTGTAAGCTGGATTATATTCTAAACTTCCTGCAATCACATATATTATCTTATTTGTTTGACTTTTTTCATCATCGTTATATTTTCTTACATTTCTGCAAGCTTATTCTTTTTGCACCAACCATCCTGGGCTTGGTAATTATAGAGTACCATAGTGAATAGGTCCAAAATTCTATTACCAATCGACATTTTAATTAGATCGAGTGGTCATGTAAACAAGAGGTTTCAAAGCGGAAGGTTTTACTTGTCGTTTTGTTCCATCTTAGTATTTCCTATCGGCTTGTATTTAGTCCATTCCAACTAGCACATAACGCAGTTGGCAAGTGCCTATATATAAAGCAAGTCATGTGTTAATATTCCAATTCAGACAAGATCAGGGACCCACCATCTTCGCATATTGGAAGTCAAGATTCTTGACAAAGGTGAGATTTAGTTCACAATGAAAGAAGATCAGAAGAGTGGGGGAAATGAAGTCTTGCTATGGCCAACATCATGCAATGTGCAAACAGAAGAACAACAAATCATGCACCACCCTGCACTAGCTATAAAGAATATTGCGGCTGCTATTAAAGAGGCCTGGCATTAGAGGGCTCCATCCTGCTTTGAAATACGCGCAGGAGACCCTTCATTCCAGGCTTTGCACATGTTCAAAACCACTATTCAGACAAAGTACCCATACGACCATCAGATGTCACTGCTGATAGTCTCTGGGAAGGCAACTGCACACTTCTCATCTCTCTCAAGGTACTCAATAATGACAATGGCTAAGCTATCCATATTGTTGGCAAATAGTCTGTCCAAGCAGCAGCTTAGGTTCTCTACTTGGATGTAATGTGCAGGAATCTTAACCAGCTTGCACTAGTGCTGTTGTGAGCCCCCCGATTGGGCAAAGCCTAAGTAGATTACGCAATGTATTTGCTGCCTGTGCCATTTCAGTTCTACCAGATCAAGAACTGTCTGACCCACTTGGATAGTGTTCGTTACCGGGCCTCTGGGGCACCGAAACCGCCGGGCGCACACCCCAATTCCCAGCCCCTTCCCGGTCAATGGCCCGGAGCAGGGCCTTTTGTTTTTTATCCCCTGCCCCAGCCTGCGTCCAGGCCCCGCCCTGTTCAATCCCCCGAACAGCCCCCTGTCAATTAATTTTCTCCGCCCAGGGGCCCGCCTTTTCGTATATTCTCCGCTCGCACATTGCTCCTTTGATACATGATTGTCTAATTGTATGACCATATACGAAAAACCACATACCTCAAAGTAGGTACAGGCATTTATTTGCATGGAATGATTCATACAATATGAACCGGAATAAGTTACAACACTGATTGGACGCCAGAGTTGCCTAGTCTAGTAACGTATATTGTCTCAGCAGGCCATACGCCTAATTCATAAGCCCAATTCATACACTCTATTCACAGGTTCAAATCATATGCCCAATGCAGAAGTCTTATTCATCCGCTGGTGCCGTATGCCCAAATCATCCGCCCAAGCCATACGCTCAAATCAAACCCCCAAACCATGCGCCCAAATCATAACCACAGTCGTGCTATGGAGTTACTGTGTTCACAGTTCACTTAGCGAAATGGTGAGGTTAAAGAAAGACTGTATTTATAACAATAAGAGTTCTATAAAAGGTAATTATGCTAAGTTAGATGTGACTTGGAGGTTTGAGTTAGTCGTATGATTTGTGTAAAAGTGAGAAAACACTGCCCCGTCCCCCCCACCATATGGGGACAACACCATGCAGTAATAGAAATCAAGAAGAATGAAAGTCAGAAATAGTTGAAAAAAGAGGTGAATTAAGAGAAAGAAAAAGAGAATTCCTGAATATGCTTAGGTGGTAGCGCTTCCACCAGCACCAGCTCCTGCCCTCCCAGCACCACGCGCGGAGTGCTTCGGCATCCTACTGCCACCACCGCTCCAACCACTCCCACCAGGGCCCGCAGAGCGCCTACGAGCCTCACTCCAACCACTCCAACGCCTACCACGACTCAGCTGAACCAGAGTCCGAGGGGTACAACTACTAACCCCAGCCCCAGACTGCCCTGTTCCAGCCGGGTGTGCAGGTGTGCCTCCGACTGCCCCGGTGACCACCCTACTAGTACTGCCACCACCCCCCCCAGTACTCACATCCCCGGTATCCTGGTCTCCCTGAGCACCTCTCGCATCACCATCCTCGCTACCACTTCCATCTCCCATACCAGAACCCACACCGCCAACCAAATTTCCTTGTCTAACAACTCGCCTAGCACCCCACGTACTACCACTACCACCAGTCCGGCTAGTGCTCGCAGGTCACCATACAAGCGACGGCGTATAGGTAGACAAGGGTTATCGCTGTCGTCAGTGTGGCTGTCACTACCTTCATTGGGAGGTGGTGAGTGATGGGAAGAAGCTCCCTGGCGACGGGGAGGGGCACTACGCCGAGGAGGTGCACCTGCAGGAGAAGGAGGAGGAGGAGCGCGCCCGGGAGGAGGAACACAGGTAGGACAAGGAGCACCACCGGGATGAGGAGCACCATCGGGACGAGGAGCACCAGCGGGATGAGGAGCACCATCGGGACGAGGAGCACCAGCCGGATGAGGAGCACCATCGGGACGAGGACTACCAGCGGGATGAGGAGCACCATCAGGACGAGGAGCACCACCAGGATGAGGGGCACCACCGGGACGAGCAGTACCACCAGGACGAATTGCACCCCAGGAAGGAGAGGGAGGAGGAGGTGCATGCCCGTGACGAGCAGGAGGTGGTGGTGGTGGTACACCCCCGCGAGTGCCGTCTTTCTCATTTAGATGACGTCTCATCTCTTCCCGAGTGGCACCATCTGGCTGGCCAGCCATACCGTTCCTGATATCCTCAACAAATCTCAGGTCCTAGACTATAAGGGTACCACGACCAGCATGTCCTGCACCCAGGCCAACAGCTATGAACAAATATTAGTAAATCCGAAAATTATACTAGGAGAGGAACTCAGCTTACCGGTTATTGTCATTACCAGGAACTCTTCGGCTGACACATGGAGGCATGCAACAGCTGATCTCTGCCAACGGAATTGTTGCTCGAGTGCCAAATATGACACAATCTCCTAGCAAAGACAATAGAATGGGCCCTTGGGAATTAGGTACCCACCATCGCAGCGATACATAATAATCTCGGCCATTACCACCCTGCCGGTTGAATACCGAGCCGGCTGCTGGACCCCACCAACAACTCTTCGAGCCCTTTTCCAACAAAGATGCCGAGTTGGGGGCCCCCAATTTCTACCACCCTTGCGGCCCAAGATACCATCATTTGGGCGACATTTGGGAGGCAAAGAGCAGCAGTTACCTTTTTGGTGTTTGCTTGTTTGTTGTGTTGACGGACAGGTGCGTGAGGAAGGAGGTTCATAGGAAAAGAGAGAAGGGTTTTTGCTTAGAAGTTAGACGCAAAATCATTTTTGGTGTGTAGGTGACTGGAGTCTGCTTCCTTGGGCGTCTGTGTATTTGTGCATATGTGTATTTGTGCGTATGTGTATTTGTGCCTATGTGTATTTGTGCGTATGTCTATTTGTGTGGATGTGTATTTGTGCGTATATGTATTTGTACGTATGTGTATGGACCCTATACCTTCCCTGATAGCTGAGTCAGATATTAGGGCTTGCTAAGAGGAAGAAGTGTGTTGGAGCAGAGGTGGGTAAAGAGTTATTTTATACCAACGAAATAAAAATTGGTTATTTCATCGGGAGTGCCTTTCAAGCCCCCTCGTCATATCTTTCCAGGAGTCCCCTGGAGTTTAGGCGTATATTGATTCATGATATCTCGATGAGTAAACGACAGTTATGGTTTATTGGGCATGGGTCTATACTTACACTGGTATTGTTGAATGGTTAAAGTCGTGTAAGACTGCAACCCCCAGTCTACCATAACACGCAATGTACAATCCCTTCCATGTAGAAATGGCTTGGAAATGTTGCACTAGACGTTGTAGTTGTTCCAAGATGTTATAGCTTCCCTGTTTATGTATCAAGTGTACAATTGTAGTCAGAAAAACAACCTGAAGAGTACGCCCCTCCCATCTTCGCTCCGAACTCAAACACACAGCTCTCGTTGCTATAATTTCCTTTCTCTGATAGTATGATGAAAGCAATTAGCAGAAGGCTTGAATCTGGGGGGTCATTCATATCATACTTAGAAGTTGGTGAGTAGGGCCTTTGGTTAGGCTACCGCGGTAGAGAGGAGAGCTCGAAGCGTGACTACAGGTAGACCGTGACGATGTTTTCAAGAGGGGAACCAACTTTTTCTTTTCATTTTAAGAGAGGCCAAATTAACTCCTCTGCTTTCTCACCACACTGTTACTTTCTCCATTCACACTCTCGCCATCAACACAGTCCTCAGGTCCCTCAGCCCTCTGCGCTGCAATCCCCCTTCTCTTTTTCATACACAAGCCAACGCGGCAGTTAAAACAAAAAGAAAAGAAAAAAGAAAAGAAAAGAATCACCTGTGGCTCGTGCCCCACCATCCCGGATATGCCCCTGCACTGGTACCACCCTCTCTACTTCCCTTACTTTCTCCACTACATCAGAGGGCATGCCGGCAAATGGTGGCTGGATAGATTACTTATTGCCCGATCCCAAATAGTAAGTTAGTCACCATCTTGACACAGGTCTTTTCTCCTTTGCTCTTTTATCACCCCTCAAATCATACGCCGAGTTCATACAACCAAACCATACGCACAAAAACATATGCACACAGAAATCATACGCACAAAATCATACGCACAAAATCATACTTACAAATTATATGTACTAAAATTGGTGAATAGAATACCTTTTTCCACGAGCAATGCCATCTGCTTATAAGTGGAGGCCGCTTCCGGCAGGCGCTTTGGGGCACTCAGTAAATCCTGAGACTATTCGCCGGAATGAACATAGAGCGCGCCTTACCCCCTTGGAAACCGCTTTCGAACGTGCAAGGGGGAACCAAGGCAATCGCCTAAAACAACGCTGTGATTGTGGGCGAAGATATGATGAGTCCCAGGGGCTTGACGACAAGACCAAAGCCCAAGTGGATCATGAGATGATCGTTGAGGAGAATGAAGTCCTAGAGCAGGAGGGGGTGGCAATCCTGGAGGATTGGCCACGATACTATCCAAACCAGTTTAGCGACGATGGTTTGCCACTTGTGAACCCCCCAACCCCTATTGAAGTTGATTCTGCACCGAATTTCCCGGCATCGGCTGTATTTCCATCACCAAAGATGAGGCCCGCAGCGCGAATGAAGAGTCTGCTCGAGCTGGTGGTGAAGCGACCAAGAAGCTTGTCAACTGGGTCGGCGCTTGTACCGCCTCTGGGGCCTTCTGTATCTCAGGACGCTCCGCCCCGGCGCATCCGCCAGCTAGCGATTTGGTAGCCCAGCCATTCACTCACAATGCGTGGGGCCCTGGTATCTCCTACAGGGTCCCCTGTTGCACGCCCTGTGGCCTTAGCGAGGGCAGCTACATTCAATCAAGGGACCACAAGGGAGCCTATCTCACCTCGCACCAGGTTTAGGATGAGACTAGGTAGCCTGAGGCGAAACTCGCGGCCTAATAATCCACAGTCTAGTAAGTAATTTTAAAATTTGCCTAATTAACATGAGCTGAGCTAACTAATATTCAGTGTGGTTTAGCTCGGACAGGCCCCTTGATGCCTATCGGCGGAGAGGACAGTACTTCTGAATACAGATTGACGGAGGAGGATATGCAAGCAGAATTGAACATGACGGTGCAGGAGGATGAGCTCGACGAAAAGGGTACACCTTTGATTGACTGGGTGAAGCCTGTTGAGTGGCTTGTGCCAAATGCGGAGGTCTACAAAGTGTGGGAGGAGGATGAAGCGGATGAAGATGTCGATTTTATTTATGTATATGAGTGTAGTGATGAGGGTGGCAATGGCTCAGGGGATTCCGATGAGGTCTATGGGGAAGAGGAGATTGACAAGGACGACGATGAGGATGTGGAGGGCGAGGAGTAGGACCAGGAGGGCGAGCAGGACGACGTGGAGGGCGAGCAGGACGACGTGGAGGGGTAGGTCCAAATGACGGACGAAGGGGAAACCTCGGCTCAGGTTTGGGAAGTAGGATTCGAGACTCAGGTCGCCCTGACTCTGCATCTTCCTCTCGTGGTCTGTACAGCGATGCTGCAGAACACCGTTTCAGTGCTAGCACCAAAGAGATTGGAGAGAGGCTGCTTGGGCGGGCTATGACAGACAAGGGTTTCTTCACAGGCCTGGAAGACCAACAGGACAGCATCGCAAATATTGTCATCAAGAGCAAGCGCTTTCTTGCCAGCAATGCCCGTCTTATCATTAATCTCGAGGCAGCCTCTAGGGAAGACACAGAAGAACAAGGAATTCACATTGAGGAGATGGATAGAATTGACCGCGAGATGGATAGGCAGGCCCTCCTCAATATGGCTAGTCAGCACTTTCCTCACCGCGTCAAACAGGAGCCGGAGGATGAACGATTTCTACTTCCATCTATTTTCTTTTCGTGTTACATCCTAGTTCTTTTCCTGACCTCGCAAGCCGGTTCTGCCTTCCTTACTCTCCTTAATACAGTTCCCCTTACCTTGCCTTACGTGCACTCCCACTTGTATATTTATCCACCACAATATCTCACTTTTCATTTGATTCTTTGCGCGTATTCTTTCCCCATATCATAAGTCCGGGGGCTGTTTTCCTTGGGTTAGATTCTTATGCAGCACGTTACCTCTTTTCTTGTTCTCTTCTCACTCTGAATTTCCTGAGACCGACACTCCTTTAGAGTTGAATTTCTTTTGTTATCATACCCGGCACCTATACAGATTCCACTCTTTTCTTTTATGTCATGATTGAGTGCATGACCTTACCCTTTGCAGTATAATGTAATAGGATAGCAGTTTAGAAGTTAGAAACACGCTCACATAATGATAAACTTGAGCACAGATTGAGATTGTCTATTTAGTCCTTTGCTTCTGGTTTCTTCGGCAAAATCCATACGCCCAAAGACATACGCCCAAGACCACGTACCCAAAGTGATGTGCCCAAAGCCATGCGCTCTAAAGCCATACACTTAAAGCATGCAGCCAAAGCATACGCCCAAAACAGACGCCCAAACATACGCCCAAAACAGACGCCCAAAACACACGCCCAAAAGACAGGCCCAAAACACAAGCCCAAAACACAAGCCCAAAGCATACGCCCAAAACACACGCCCAAAGTATACACCCAAAGCATACACCCAAAACACATGCTCAAAGCATACGCCCAAAGCATACACCCAAAATACTCGCCCAACGCGGTTGATGTAAAGAGGCACTCTGCGAATGTTTAATTATAATTTAGGTTCAAATATATGAGGGAATAGCCACGCATATTCCTCTAGAGAAGTTAAGCTCCGCAGTTTTCATGATAGGCTTCTATCTCAGAATCAGAATCAGAATCCACAATAGTACAATGAACAAGACCGGTGACAACTCTGCTACTTGTACTTCCACTACGAATCATTTCCATTGAATGCACAGTTGCATGGATATACATCCCTGGTCCTAGAGCATCAAGGATCTCATTGTACTTTGTCTCGTCACAGTCCAAGACCCGGGACAGCATCTCCTTCCGCTATAGCTTCACCTTCTCAGCCTTGTCTTCATGTACCTTGGTTCCCAAAGAATACATCTGGCCCAAGACAGGGGCGTGCATCCCAGCCCTTGAATAATCCATCATGTCTACCACATCATGGTTTAAGCTAGGTTCGTGCCATTAATATGAATATTTGACTTACAGAAGAAGCGTATGACTTTATGACCCCAGGAAAGCGAGTAGAGATAAGGATGTGAAAACAAGGTGGGTTCCAGGTCGCCGCAGTTGTTTAGAGAGCTCGGGGGAAAGGCCTTCGCTTCAAAGAAGCTATGGTCGACGGAGCATTAGCCATTGCGTGAAGCCGCGGAAGTGGAACAATACAGGGCTCCGGATTACCCGGTGCCGTCGTTGCAATCATAATATCTTTCCTGATGGTGCTCATGATTCTAATGAAGGATGGATATGCAGAGATGTAGAAAGATCTGACTTTTATAGTAAGACCAAAAGGGTTTGAAGTAGGGAAAAACTATCAAATCATTTTATCAAGACCAGCTACTTATACATTAAGTCAACTTGAGCAATGCTTGACAGAATATAATTAAAGAGCGTATAAATTATGGAAATTCAGAAGTCAGAATGAAGTTATTGTTAACTATCTAAGTCTAGAACTAAGTCCTACGTTATTTTGCCTTGTACCACACGCCTGCCTGAGTCACACTGCTGAAATATTTGTAAGGTCAAGACATGACCCTTAATCTCATACCCTACTCAAGCGCCTGTATGATAGTGCGGGATTCCCTTGTTCTATGTTCCAACATTCCAGCAATCCGTCCCCCTCGTACCAATTTGACCGCCTTCCCCCCACCATTTGCCCACCCGAATCCACACATCTCCAATTGGTACCCTTGTCCTCTCCGTGGTGACCTGCTATTGGCCCAGGGTTTGTCTATCGCTCACTATCAGCTTTGATAGTTCTAGTTGGCTGCACACCTGCAGTAGGTGGGATCCAGTAACAGCATACAGGAAAAAAGCTCCAGCTTCATTCTGCGAAAGGAAATGGGAATAAGGTCGATTATTTCATCAGGGCCACATGTCCAGATATAAAACTCATCTATCGGAGCTTCCTGAATTGCGGCCGTTGTCATCGTCTTCAGTGTAAATAAAGGAAAGGCGGCAAACGTAGACGGCAGTAGCAACAAGATGGTTATGGTATGAGATTCTTGTGAGTATCTAAGTGAAGGATAATTACATAGCATAATTACAAACCTATATATAAGGGTTGTAATCAGGAATGACCTTTAACCACGCGGAAAGGCACTGAGTGCCTTCATCACTGCATGGTATTCAAGTATTGGATCCTCACCTTGGGTTTACTTTCAATAGTTGCGACAGCTTGAAGAGACCCCGTGCTTGGAGGTTTGATTCAAGATTTGGTTGCCATGTAGGAGCGAATGCCCAGTATGAGAGTCTTCAATTGGAACTAGTCAACTCGGGTAAAAGATCAAATTGGGTTACCTCAGATTATGATTGAACAGGGTATATCAACGCCTACTGGATTTGGACTAATGCTATGCCCAAAGCACAGCGGTGAATACCAACTCATGTAGCTGCTACCGAGCCTAATCCTAGAGTGCGGCTATTTTTAAAATGTAATTCACATGCAATCATACACCACCATACACACAAAATTCATACGCACAAAAGTTCATACGTATAATGGTTTTTATGGATGCATGTTCGTATACTCAATGGATAGACTCAAAAATTATCCGAGCAATGAAAGGGATCACAGAATGGAAGCCAACTTGGGTACTTAGAGCTGGGCCAACTTATAACCTTCATTCATATGCCTACCACAGCTGTACTGTTATATAAATATCATTTGGGCTCTAAGAGCATCTGTTACTGTACACAGATAGCTAGAGCGATCTCAACTTAATGTATTCCCAACCAGAATCTTCCACGAGGGGCAGCCAACGGGGGCTCTACACCTCCTGGGCAAGAAGCCGTACCTCTTTTTTACGGTTCCATGAAAGCCCTGAACCCGAATACTCTCCATCTTTATCCCAATTCGCGATTGAATCCAGCCAATATGCGAGCGAAGGCCCGGTAACACCAACCCCAAGACCTCTGACTGGTGTGGCCCGTGCCCCTCTTTCAAATTCCACAACACCCTTGTGCTCCAATTCACTAGCGCTGTAACCGGTACAGGTACTATGATTACTGATGGATTTCCTTTAGGTTTAGTTTGGTTTGAGGATACGAGCCTTGTGGCTGTAGCCTTGTTATGTATGCAGGAGGTATCGTTTGATACATAAGTTGTATTATGTTTGGTTTCCGGATACGAGGTTGTGCCTCTCCCTGATTGTTTTTCGGAAGTATCAGTTGATACTCCGGTTGTTTTGAAGTTTTGTTTCAAGGGATCGTTTGATACCTTGAATGTTTTATATATTGTTTGATGGTATCGATTTGATACCATAGTTGTTTTAGGATACGAGCGGTGCTCGTAGGAGTAAGGCTTGAGGAAAAGCCGGCCATGTATTTAAAGACTGTATCTTTGGGACTTAGAAAGTGCAGCCTTCGAGAGACAGAGTTTTCAATATACTTGGTTGGATAGTTACCTCGTCAGTTCGCTACGATAGTGCGAAGCCACCAAACACTTCAAGACCTTAGCGACATAGTAAAAGATTTTTTCTAACAGCCTTTCGGAGTCTCCGCTTGATCAATCCGCCTAGGCCACGTTTTGGCTAGGATTTCAAGTGCACAACCCGGGACGGTTTCTTAAAGGTTCTCAGTGGCCCGAGAACCGATAAGGAAACGTTACAAGCACTGCCACCAGGAAACCAAGATCACGCGTGGAATCTGCTTCATCCGCTAGCAGTGACTTTGTCAACAAGCGACACCGTTACATTTGAGATATTTGGAAACATTTATCCCTATAGGGAGGAATATCATGAGAGTTGGATAGTGTGGTGGCAAGGCACACCAGGGTATATAGTCGATACTGCGAAATATGCTAGCAAGAAAAAGATACGGTGGAACTCGGATCTTTGAGGCACAGAGGTGTGGAAATGGTTTCAACAATGTGCCGACCGTTAAGGTAGTGCTATTGGCAGGCCGCGAGTAATGTGCATTATGTGTAGAAAGGTCCTAGCTCACACAAGTGGCACGGCGACTAGCACGATGCAGGACCATAACAGGTCCTCTGCTTGTCTGAAATGGAGAAAGATTAAGGAATATGATGGGTGGGCTGGAAGCCTGCTTTGTATAGACATTCTTACACTATTGCAAAAAGGGACTAAAACTGGAAATAGGCGTAGGATTATCGATCTGGCCAAACCAGGAGGATTCAAGCAGCAGGATTTCAAAGAATACTTTCCAAAAGCGTTTGTAGCCACGATTCGGGCCTTTCATTGCTCAAACAACCTTGTCTTTCGTCATGTCTTCAAGTACATTCGTCTGGGAGTTGAAATCCCCAGCACAACGACATTAACACTGCATTTGAAACAGCTGGGAAAGTCTATGGTGGATGATATTCGAACCTGGCTACCTGCTGGAGGAAAGATATCTCTGGCTGCCAATACATGGACTTCACCGAAAAAACTTGCATGTTTAGAAATTGTGGCTTATTGGATCTCGGATAGCTGGCTGATGGAGGAGGTGCAGATTGGGTTCGAGGAAATCAGGGGTTCTCATACGGGGGCTAATATGGCAGGGATAATTAATGACATTCTAGCCAGATAAGGGATTCAGGATAGAATTCCTGGTTTTACCACCAATAGTGCCAGCAATAACCGAATGCTCACGTGAGCCTTAAACAATGCTTGAGTTTAATATCGGTTGAATGGTGGCAAATTGGAAAATCATTTTCCATGTATAGTCCATGTTGTTCAGTTTATCCTCAGTGTATTTATGAGTTCGATCAAGGTGAAATTGTGGGATGGGCATATCCCGTCTGGGTTTAAGGTGGGCTATATCGAGAAGGTTATGAGATTGGATAACGGCTTTCACAAAGCAGTAGAAAAGGTAATGTGTCTAAGATCTGATACCTACCACCTATATTCCGAATGCATACGCACAAATTCATAGGCACAAATTCATAGGCACAAATTCATAGGCACAAATTCATAGGCACAAATTCATAGGCACAAGGGTATATGCACAAATTTATTATTTCAAATTCAATGCGCGTATGTGAAAGTAGAACCAAGTGTTTTCCCCATTGTTGTCACCTAAGATACCTTTAGTCAGAGATAATGCTAATAATGGTTTATAGCATCTGACAATGAGTATTGCGGTTGGTGCTTCACCTCAACGGCGCCAACACTTCATTGAGATACAGAATAACCAGGTTAAGATCCCTAATACACTACTTTATGATGTTAAAACACGGTGGAACTCAGCCCTAAATATGTTGGAGAGATCCGTACAGCTACGGGAAGTCACCACAGACTGGTTACAAACCTAGGCAGAGTTTACGCCTCGCTGGTCAACGCCGGAAGAGTGGAGGTAGATTGAATACATCTTGGAGGTACTTCAACTAATACGATTTTAGACTTTGTGGATGTCAAAAACACGTGGAGTCACCATTCATCGAGTGTTTCAAGTGTATCAAGATATCTTTGGTCATTGGGAAATGCAAATTTCCAAGTTAGAACGGAAGCGGATGCAATGGAAGATTGATATTCGTCAGGGCCTAGTGAAAGCTAAATTGAAGGCCGTCTCTTACCATGGTAAAACGGAAAGTCCAAGAGGTCGTCTGTTCGGCATTAGAACCTGCCTAAATCCCTATTGCAAACTCAACCTTTTTCAAGAATGGGATCTTGATGACAGTGGGGAGACTGAGTATGAGAAGTCATATAAAAAGGAGTTCATAGTGTATGATGATCTGTACTATGCACTAATAATTAATCAGGCACCTCACATGTCAATTCGACGCAGTGGTCTGAACAGTCGATCATAACACCTTTACTCTGCGGGAGACAGAGCAGTTAACCTGAGTGAGGTACTAGCATACATCGAAACCGATTCTGAGATTGAGCCGCCCAAGGCAGATGCTGAGTCTACGGATCCCACACGTGAGGCATGCCTAGCTGGGATTCTTCACCAGGCAAATATACGGGAGTCGTGGAAGGTTAATGCGGGAAGATTCGCGAATTTAGCTCGGATGCCTAGGGATATTCTCACTGTTCAAGGGGGTAGTATTGGAGTAGAGTGGGTGTTTAGCATGGCAAGAGATGTGATTCCCTATGGGCGCTCACGACTCAAAAGTAGTACAATTTGATCTTCAATGCTGGTGAATTGCTACGAGAATGAAGAATTACGAAGAGAGCTAGCAGGTCACGATAGTGAATGGGAGGCAGAAAAACACGAAGAAATACCTGCTGCGGAGGATTATCGTTATTGCGCTGATAGGAAGGAAGAAAGTATAGAGAACGATAATGGCTGTATCTCCGATGATGACGAATCACACAAGAAGGACACCGAATGGTCTTTCATTGATCAGGATGGCAGGCGAGTATTTGGAAGAGAGCCAAAGGCTATACTACCTGAGCGTGGACTGGTTGACTCTCAATATGCACGGCCTGGACCACCTTCAAACCAAGGTGTAGATCACTTGGGAGGCTCTGAGGAATCAGCTCCTGAAGAAAGCATCTGGGATAGTACAGTCAATATGGATGTTGCATCCGACACTGATGAGGAGGAAAGATCACAAGAGGGTGAGGGGGAGATTCCCGGTGAAGGACTGAGCGATGTTGAAAGTATCGACCAACAGGGTGACGAAGATTCCGGCTGCATAGCAGGCTCAAGGGGCGGCCCAGAAGAGGATTGTTCAGAGGAGGAGGCACTATCGGGGACCGCCGATTCTCTACCGGTTATACATGTAACCCGCGGCAGAGACCAGAGAGCAACGAATACCCCGATTCGAGTTCCACCCAGGAAGCGTGCCGGATCTGGGGGCAAAGAAAAGAAAAGATCTCATTGCCACTTAGTTAATTCTGTTTAAAATCATTGTAAAATGATCGAATTTGACTGAGTAATTCAGAAGGCATTTTTACAATCCCCTAAGTTATCCTAGTGGCCAAGACATCCTGAGGAGCTGTCAAGTCAATAATGTAAACGGTAGTGAATGAGGCGCTGCCATGGAGTGATTGGAAAATCCCCCATATAATCGGGGGAGTGCATGTGGGATCGGGCGAATGGGGTCTATTTTCTAACCCTTGGCCGCCTAACTAGACGTGCACACCCCCAAGTAAATGTAAGAGTGAGTAGAAGGATTCTATGTTTTCAGAGGCGGAAATTCAAGCAGTCTAAATACATTGTCCATTTATTCGAGTTCTTACGATAAGCTACAGGAACAGGAGCATCGTCATGAAAATCATACGCACAGAAAGATCATACGCACACAAATCATAGGCTCAGAAAAAATCATATGCCCAGAAAGATCATACGCACACAAATCATACGCACACAAAATCATACGCTCAGAAAAATCATAGGCCCAAAATAATACACTGGTAATAGTGTCGTAGATAATACACACTAGTGTCAAGGGTAGTTGCATTGGCTCTAGTTAGTCGAGTTTGTCAGGTCATAGCGTGATTTGTCTTCCCCTATAGTCTTTCCATTTCCCCTTTTCTCCCATAGACACAGAAACCGTTCTCCCCGCCGCTCTGTGAATCTATGTCCCGCACTGCGCCCTCTTGAACCCAAGTTCCTCCTTGCCCGAGTTCCTCCCGCCCAAGTCTCTCCTTACCCGCCATCTACTCGAGTACATTTGGATACCTTTATCGTGGCTCTATACCAACGGGACTTCATTGTATCCTTCTTTGAGGGGGAAGGAAGCTTGTTTTGAGCGAGTTTATGTGGCTGTGGAAGCCTACGAGAGGGCTATCAAAAATGAAGAACAGGGATGCCAAGAAGGGCAAGCGGCAGGGCGAATGAAGAAAAGCTGCGAATCGCCTCCGCGACTCAGCACATGGGAGTGAAGATATTGCAAATTCTACCACTGATGCCAAAGGTGTGTTATTCTCTGCTATTTAACCGATCTCTCTGCATGCACTTGAAATTAGCAATTGTTGTATTTAGCTTGCAACACGGTCGCATATCTATATTTAGGGCATATACTAGTCTCCTCGTCCCTTATATTAGATTCGGAGGAACCATGTCAACGGCTGGATATGGATAAGGTTTATTCAATGAAAATGAATATTTCCCACATGTTGAAAACCCCGGGTCATCCACACGTCAGATACCACCAATCTGGCGATTTTGACGTTCTGGACTCAATCCTTTCGCGACCTAAATGGCAGCCGGATAGCAACTTGAAGGAGCGTTTCAAAGAGGAAAATGAGCACCAATTACACCGATCACCGGTGTCATTGTTATAATAAAGGACAAGAAAGTAATTCATCATTTGGGCTGAGACTAGCCTTATATACTAAACTATCTTTAGGCAAGGCGTCCCATGTGTAATCAAAGCTAGGAATAGCAAGGCATGTTGGGTATTACCGCAAGTTGAACCGGCGGTACACAAATATGTTGCGTCACAGAATATAGCGGCAGATCATACCCAACATGGTGCAAGCGGTAGGCGGAAGCGCTATAGGCCAAGGGAGATGGAAGGCGCTCAAACCACTCATAAGCCTCCCAGTTATAGTATGAAGAACGCTACAACCCGGAGTTCTCCTGCAGGAAACTGGAGCAGCGAACATAATGCGGACGAGACTTGGAGAACAAAAGGCTGTGTCATTAGGCACCGTGCCTTCGTTCAATGAATGGGATCACAAACGTGGAATATTGAACTTGGACCCGGGCCAGCCCACTCATATAACTCGATATCAGCAATTCACGCACTAAATGAATTGGGCCAACAGCTTATACTATTGACTCAAACCGTTGAGGCCCTATTTCGGACTCCCCTCCCGGAGGAGTATTCCAAATACACAGCAGTCTATGAGACCATTTACGATGGGAAAGCTGACGATCTTGATGAGGCATTTGGAATATGGACCTCCCGCTCACTTGTCATCAACTCGAATATCAATAACCATAAGGATCTGGAGGACGAATGCCATGGGTGGTATGCGATAGTAGTATTCGGAGACTTTGAGGGCGGCAATGCCTGCTTTCCTGAGCTTGGAGTCAAGATTGATTGCACCCCTGGTATGTAGAGACTCCCGCCCATCTTATCCAATTCCAATTGGTGACAGAGATATATTCTCTAGGTTCCCTGATTTTCATGCGTTCCTATGCTGTGGAACATTATATTGGCTCTGTTGTGGGAAATGGGTGTAGTGTTGTGCACATTACACATCAAGCAGTGCACGATGCATATGTGGAGAAGATGGGAAGCCATTGTAGGAGTTCAATAAGATGCCTAAATTGTAACAGAAGTGACGCATGCATCTGAATGTATAATAATGTTCCTAATCATTGATTTTTCTATTTAGTACGGGTATATACTTTTGAGCTTGGCCTGCCCTCATTTGCAAGGTTGTGCCCCCAAAATCATACGTCCAAACTATACCCCCAAACCCATATGCCCAAAACCTTGTGCCCAAAGGCGATATGCCCAAAGCCAAACCATACGCCCAAAGCCATATACCCAAAACCCTCCCCCCAAAACCATATGCCCAAAGCCCTACGCCCAAAAAGATACACCCAAAAACATACGCCCAAAAACATACGCCCAAAACCATGCGCCCAAAACAATACGCCCAAAAGCCATACGACCAAAGCCAAACCTTACGCCCAAAGCCATACACCCAAAACCATACGCCCAAAACCATACATACGCCAAAGAGAGTCACCTAAAACCAGCACTTTTTATACACCATAGTGAGCCCCCAGTTTAACCAACTATCTGCGAGTTTAGCGCAAGTGATTGCCTGAACCGCAGACGAGATTTAAATAGAGGCTGGTATTTGAGTGGATCGCTTGAAAGGCATGTGAGACGTGGCGCCTAAACCAATAGTCTTAGAATGAAAAGCCCAAATCTGAATCCCTAAAGCCATAAGCTAAAAGCCATACACCCTTAATGAGATCACGAAATGATAAGCCGGACACTATATCCTCAGGAAGATAGGAATCGTGCATGCACCACTATACAACTATATGCTTAGCGTTATGTACTCGGAATCATATGCTTAGAAGTACTTAGAAACATACCTAGATTATACGCTTACAATCATATACTGAGAGCGATTTCCAAACACTATTTATCTCAAACTAGAAGCCCAAATCATAATGATAATGTGTGAACAATATTGAAATCCTATCTTTTGTGATAGTTGCCGGATTGCTATATGAAATATTCAAATAGTGGAATCATTATACTAAACATACAAAATAATTAGGGGATGTTTGGCCAGCCAATTCTGATCTCAAATTGTGATTTCAGATGAGAATTGAGAGGCCAAACACGCCATTGATTTCAACCTGCCATTTGTTTAGTCACAGAATATCACTCGTAGGAATCAGTGGGGCACCGCACAGGGGCAAGAGGGGGGAACAAGAAGACGGGGGCCCATAATGGCAATGGGCGGGAAAGCAAAATACCTGCCCCGCCCCATAGGGCGGACAGGGCCCCGTCTCATATGGGGCAGGGAGGAATGGCAATGAGTGGACCTGGGCCGGAGTAACGGTGGGGTCACAACGTGAAAACCCGCCCCACCCCACCTCGTAACCAACACTAGGAGATTCTCCTGGGTTGCCCTTCCCCCTCTCCCTCAATCAACTCCAGCTGGCCATCCATTCTCTCCCTGTCACCTTTCTCCCAGAGGACTCGGAGGAACTCTTCCCCACCCTCCCCAACTTGATCTACAACTGAAGAAACATCTGCCTCCTCGCCACAAGATACCTCAACCCAAACCCGGAGTCAAGGTATGTCAAATCCACCGCTTCAGTCATCGTCTCTATCCACCCTGGCAACCTCTCACGGATAGGTTCCTCAATCAGACAGTTCTCCCGATCCCATACGGTCGAGAAAGCATACTTCTCAAACCGCTACACAGTGTGCAGGAACTGCGGGGGCTTTGGTCGTGTGGCGCCTCAGGGTCAACTCTCACTCCCAGTCCGCCCCCTCTGCTCAGTCAATCTGACCCGTGCTAACCACCCCTGGCCCAACCCACCCGGCCCTGGCAGTGGCAACCTTCAGCCTGTTGTTAATTGCTGCTCTTCCTCTACAGCCCGCTGTGTCCACTGTGGCGGGGACCACTTTGCCCTCCACAAGTATTGTGTTAACCGCCCCTCCCCCCGCGCTGTCAGACTTTCCGGCCCTGAGACCAAGGTCATTCCCCCAGGATGCCTGGCATGAGATGGACACGGCCACCCACAGTGTGGTTCAGCAGGCCCCTCCTTCTTCCACCTGTTCCCTCCAACAGGCGTTTGAGATGTCGACGCCTCGTGCTCGAAGACAAAGCAGGATACTGGCCCCTCTGAGGCCCACAACCCACCAGAGTGGTCTCCCTCCCCTGGAGCCACCTAGTGCCCCTTCTGCCCCTCACAAGAGATCAGCCCTGGCCCGCTATTGCAGGATATGAATGATATTTGGGATGGAGAGCAGGTCTCTCCGTCCCGGCCGCAACTAGTGTTCGTTACAGGGCAGGGAGGGGCGGGCTTTCAGTCACCAGGCCCCGCCCTTACACTGGGCCGGGGGAGGTATTTTTAGGGGAATCCCCGCCCCGCCCTCGCCCGGGGCCACCCGCACTCATTGCCTGGACGGCGCCCCGTTTGTTACCACCCATTTTTAGCGGGGACAGGTCCGAGGTATGGGTGGCGCGGGGGCCTTGGTGGGGCCAGGGGCAGGGAATGCGGAAACACCCCGCCCCAGGCCGTTGAGCGGGGCAGGGCCGGGAAAAGGGCCAGGGGCCCGCGTTTTCTGGGGCGCCGTCTGCCCTGTAACGAACTCTAGCCGCAATCCTTCACACTCATCCAACAAAACTGCCTAGGGAGCTGGGATGTATTTCCTTCCTTATTTGGGGCCTTCAAGTATTTGGCCCACCCCGCCGCTATTGTTGCTCTACAGGACCCCCCGGTCTACAGGGGCAAGCTACCCTCCTTTTACTTGTATACTTCCTGTTCCCCCCATGGCTGTCGAATCACAAAGCCACCGGTGGCTTTTTGTCCTTTTAGTTCATTCTTGGCAACCGTTACTCTTGTAGCGTATTTTTTCAACCCGAAAGATGTTTTGGCAGAGCTCTTTACCCCGGAGGGATTCTTCAACCCCTCAATGACCAAATTCACCATAGTCAACTCGTACTGTACCAAAGCCCAATCCAACAACACGCGTTCGGTTCCCGCTGACCTAACTCGTCCCGACTCACCTGACCCCTGCCTCACCCTACGCGACCACAATATCCACCACCCCACGGCAGACCCCCTTAGTGGGGCCAAAGAAGATGAGCTTGCTACCTCGGTCCTGTACTTTGACAAGGCCACCGAGCTGGGTTTCTCTCTCCTAAACCTTCTGGGTATTCATACCAGGTTCTCCATGTCCCAAGTGGGGCACCCAGTGGCTCTTGACCTGGCCTTCGCCGGCCACGTACTCGCCCCCTATTTTTCAGAATGGTCAGACCACTTGCCTTCCACGCGGTCTGACCACATCCCCATCTTCATTCGTTTTGAACCGCTGTTCTTTCGTGCCTTCCCTCCCAAACCTAACTGGGCCCTCACCGACCGGACCGCAGTGGATACCGTCCCTAAAGTACTGACCATCACTCCTCCCCCAGCCCTCCCGACCTTCCACTTACTTGGAGTCCGGTTTGACACCAACCTCAACAGAATCTCAGCCATACTATTCCTCCCGACCCACCTGAAGCTGGTCACCCACCGTTTGAAGCCCTGGTGGATGGTGACCCAATCCATGTTCAGAAAGGCTTACAACTTCGCCCTGAGGTCGTCTAAGAGTGACTGCCATAGCGGCACCCTGCTAGTGTCGGCCAGGGCAGCCCGGGCATCTTACTTCAAATCAATAAAGAAGTCAAAAAGGGACTACTGCAGCTCGTTCCTGGCGACAGCCACCACACAGTCTCTATAGACGGCTAAGAGGTTTGCTATCGGCCGCCCCCCACCGTGCTTCCCAGAATTTCCTGGAGCCACCACACCTCTTGAACTAAATAAGGCTCTCCTTAACCACGTTTTCCCTGGGGACCCGCACGGGGCCGCAAGGACTATTCTTCTCCCCTTAAAAGACCCCGCCCGCCTGACTCCCCGTGAGGTCGAAAGGGCACTAGGATGAGCGTCCCCGTCGTTGGCCCCAGGTCCAGACATGATCCCCAATACAATTTGGAAACACAAAACCAATACCGCCCCGGACTTCATCGTCAATCTGCTCTCCTTGGGCTCGTACGCATTCCACCCCCCGCCTTGAAAAGGGCCGATAGCATTGTCCTTGACGAGCCCGGCAAGGCCTCCTACGACTCCGCCTCCTCCTTCCGAGTTATTGTTCTCATTCAGACATTCTCCAAGATTCTGGAAAGAATCATGAACAGGCGCCTCTCCTGCGTAGCCTGAGTTACTGGCCTCCTTAACACCCACCAATGGGGATTACTCGCTGGATGGAGGGTTGCGGACGCGTGTAACACCATCACCCACAAGGTCAGGGCCCGGCAGATTGACAAGTGGAAAGTCTCCACACTTTTCCTTGACATCAAGCTGGGTTTTGACAACGTCAATCCCTCCACCCTAAGCAGCATGCTCAACGCCCTAGGGGTAAACCCATGATTAGTATCATGGATATGGTCGTTCCTCACAGGCAGGTCGTGCTGCCTGCTCTTTCAAAGCTCCCCCAACGTCTTTGCCCCTGTTTCAGTAGGAACGCCTCAAGGTTCTCCAGTCTCCCCTCTCCTCTTTGTTATCTCCGTCTCTCGCCTCTAGCTTGAAATTCCTTATGGTCTCAACCTGCCCTACGTGGACGACCTTGCTCTCACAGCCTCATCAATGTCCTACGGAGGCAACATCCAACTACTTCAGACATATTACGCCTGAATCAAGGCCAAAGGCTCTTGGCTGGGAGTTGGCTTCTCTATCCCCAAGACTAAACTGATCAACTGGCTTACAAACAGATATAGATCTCCCCCGACCAAGGCCTCGATCCCCCTTGATGGGGCAGTTTTCCAACCCAAAAGTGACCTCACGTGGCTCGGATACGGGTTCACGCTATCGCTCTCCACTGCCCCTCACTTCACGAAGAGGATCGCCAAGGCCCAGGCTGTTTTCGTCGCGCTCAAAAGGCTCTCCCCCCTTGAATAGGCCTTCCCCCTTTCCTATGCCATCGCCCGGTATCAGCACTGCTATTCCCCATCCTCAGCTATGGAGGGGATATCTTCACCCCCACTGTCCACATGACGAGGGAGCTATCAGCCTTCTGGCACCAGGGGCAGAGATGGTGCACAAACTGCTTCACCAGTATTATATCCAACATCCGGGCAGTCCAGTCCTGCCTCCCACCCCTTGACGTACTGTTGGCCTACAAAAGACGCCTGGCGAACCTACATGTGTTGTGCTCCCCCCAAGAGATTGAGCCGTCCTCGGCCCCCCTCCCCCCCTCGGTACCAACACCCCCCCTCCACCCCCATTCCCCCGACCACAGGATACTACTAGCCAGGAATGCGAGCAGTCACCTCCCGCTCCCATAGCCTCTGCCCAGGCCCCCCTCGAACAACAGCTCCCACCTGCCTTTGGACGCTGTTGCCCACTCACTTCCCTTCCTCTTGGGACCTGATGGTCTTGCACCTCTTCCCATCATCACCCAACACCTGATACCTTAACTCTACGCCGAGCCCCCCAGGGGGCGTACCTACCCTCAAGTCAAACGGTACTGGGGCGACCTCCTTATTAAAGAATGAGAGAACAGACCCCCGATCCAGGGAGGTACCCCTATCGCTCGACCCTCAAGGCTCACTCCTTTATGGGGCTCAACATCTTCGACACGTGAAGGGTCCACCACATGAGGTCAGGGAAGAGCTACCTCCGCGCCTACCCCAGATGTTGGAACAAAGACCCCACCACCTGGCTAAGATGCGGTGAGTCCCTTGAGACCTTCGAGCACGCCATCCTATAATGGTCTGCACAGCACCCAGCCAGAGTTCGCCACCTTCATGAACCTGTGAATTCCGCCCTGACGCCACCGTCTGGCCCTCAGCCGCCCTCTCCCGCCTTATCAGGAGGACCAATTTCCGCCTTCCCCCCTGGCATGTTTTCCCGCCCCACGTGAGCAGCCGGTTCTGCTTTTTTCCGCTTCTCTGCTATGGTTTCCTTGTGGTATTTCATGTCGTCATGAGGGAGATAGGTTTCAGAATTTTGTTATTTTTCAGGTTTGCATGTGGGTTTAGCTGGTTGTTAGGAGGGTTTCGTTATTATACTTGTTATGATTTCCGTGCCCGCATGGGTGGCAGGGACCGATACGGGCCCATACTGATGTTGATCTGTGATCGATATTTCCTTTGTTTGTTTGTTTTGGATGTTAGGTTTTGTTTTCGCCATGGCTAGCGCTCCAGGCGATTCCTTGTACCTTAAAAAAGAATATATGATTTAAAAAAAAAGTAAATAAAACAAAAGCCCGATATTTCCATTCATCTTTCTGGTCCCCTCCACCTTGAGCGATTGAAATCTCAACACTATGAGAAATTATCGGGACAGTATCCTCTGCGTCTGATATCCCCCGCTCGTGGCAAAGCCTCGTGGGGTAATCCGGCCCTCTTCCGGTTCCCCTCTCTGAGGCATCTGGCCTCCGCTTCCTGGGGTTATGGATTCCTTCCTGTAACGACCCTACAGATAGGTAGCTACAGTGGACTAGACTCAAGCCCGTATGGCATACCAAGTGGTAACCATATTGAGCATAGGCCAGTATACTTAGTATACTACCGGTAGAGATGAGTTGGTACAAGTGCCTACAAAGTGACTTGGTGACATAGGGTTAGATTGGGTAACCTAGGTAGGCCAAAGAAACCCTACTAGGCAGGGTAACCTTCCGAGGGTATGTTCGCATAAAGCAAAGGACCAGTAGTAAACGTTGCACGGGTCTCCGGGGCAACATTATATGTGGTCGCGCGGACTCCCGAAGGAAATAAAGGCATGAAAGGGTGAAGTTAGCCTACCCTGGAAAAATGATTACCCTACCTTGGGACCCCAGTTACCCTACCTTGGGACCCCAGTTACCCTACCTTCACTGACAAAGTCATCTGCGGACTTAGGGGAAAGTTATTCCACTATAGTGGAGCTCTTAGATGTTTATAGGGTCTCTTCGTATGGTCCGAAACGGACTACTGACGGAGCAGGAGTGGTCCGAACCTCCATGAGTAGAAACTGGCTCAGGGTAAGAAATGCTGTATCCATTGTATGAAGTCTTGGCGATACCACAACACAAACGTTCGCTTAAATATTCACTATGAAAAATTAAAAACCTTTTTCACTTTTTTAAGATCACCAAACTATTTCTATTGTAATACAATTTACAGTTCTTTAATTGATTAAAAAATGAAAAAGTTGTTGTGAATTGAAAAATGCGCCACATCACTATTGTTGTGGCTGTTGCAATGTGTAGTTTCCATACTATTAAAAGGTGGAAAAAGCAAATTGTCACATAAATTAATAATTGAATATGTAGATCTCAGTACAACTGTAAGTTGCCAGAATATTCATTACTCATATTGTCTTTATTATGAAACTCAACATCCATATCAAATGGCTTCAGTGATAGGCTTCAGCTATGGGCTTTAGCTATCAACCATAGCTATTCAGTTAAAACAGAAGTTTTAGTTCTCTCATGCGAATTTTTTAGCTCTACTTATATACTTCAACTCTCAGCTTAAGCCATCAAGTTGTTTGATCAGCTTAATCTATCAAGTTGTACAATCAGCTTTAACTATCAACCTCAGCAATCAGCTTCAGCTTTACACTTTTGCTATCCACTTTAGCTATATGATTCTAAAATCATTTATATCTATATATTTCAGCTAAGGACTTCAGATGTGTACTTTACAGACAGTGCTATGTCTTAGCTATTACTTCAACTATGGTATTAGCTATGCCTTTAGCTATAATTTCAGCTGCAGGGTTCAGCTATATGCATCAGCTATAGGCTACAGCTATAGGGCACAGCTATAAGCTTCAACTCTAGGGGTCAGTTATAGGATTTAGCTATAGTTTTCAATAATGCACTTGTACTACTGGCTTCAGCTATTTGCTTTACCCATCTACTTTGGATTCCCGGTTCAAATATTAGTTACACCTATATTGATTAACTGTCTATTTTATCTATAAGCTGCAGCTATATTCTTTAACTATAGGGTGCAGCTATATGCTTCAGCTATGAGCTTCTGCTATATACTTCAACTATATGCTTCAGCTATATGCTTCAGCTATGAGCTTCCGCTATACAATTCAGCTATGAGCTTTGGCTATAAGCAGAATCAGGCTCAGAGTAAGAAATAGTGTATCCAGTGGAAGAACTCTTGGCAATACCACAACGAAAACCTTGGATAACTCATTCTATTAGAGAAATAACAATAGTTTTTCCATGCATTTAGATTAGAAAATTGTAACTATTTTAACCCATGTTTCAGTTTTATAATTAATTAAGAAACGAAAAAGTTGTTGTGGATTGAAAGTTGTAATACCTTGTGATTGTTGTAGCCGTTGCCATGTGTAGTTTTCATACTATTAAAAGGTGGAAAAAGCAAATTCCTATCGAAACTAATAATACAATGTGTATATCTCAGTACAGCTATAATTTGTATAAAATAATTGAGTCTCCGAGTGCTTATTACAAGATCTAGGATAATTCCTGGATAAAATTTCTTGCATCAGTCTCAGCAGCAGGTAATAATTCCTTGCCAGAATATATCTGATCAAAGATCAGGTTCAAATACTAAGGTTCAATTGTTTGATAGAACAAGGAACTTTAATATCGGGCTTCATCAGCAGCTTTAATCATTTTGGAAGAATACAAATGATCATAATTAGGCCCAATGGCTAGCCTTAAGATCTAGCTTGATCAGTCACTTTTACTTTCCTAGATTTACCGCTAGCTCTACTATCAAGCTTGCACTAGTGCATTATTGAACTTCTCTTAACTCTTATCTTGTATTGAACATCCATCTCAAATATCAAGCTTACCCTTCTATTATATTTGAATTGTAGAAGTAGCTATAATAATCTGATTCAATAGCTAGTGTGAATATTATACTTGAATAGTCAGATCTACTAACTGGATCTACAATCCAACTTTGTTAGCTGAATACTCATACTGGAAAAATAGATGGGATAAACAGTCTGGCCCCAGGAGTGGTATCAATAGCATCATTCTATATCTGGTGTTAATTGTTCTCCTTCATTCCTAATTGCCACACTTGATAGAATACCTAGCATGAATAGCTAGATTTAAAAGAGGAGATAAATAGTTGAGTTCAATGACAAGGGTCGATGGCTGAGTTAACAGGCTATATTGGATAACTACATCAAATAATTAAAATCAATATCTTGTGTCAACCGTGAACACCCATTGCATCAGCGATAATTATAATCTGAGTCTGGAGCGTCTTGTACGTGATACTCTGAACATTCCAAATGCTAACGGCTACTTCGGATGCAATACCCAGTCAACCGGACGGACTCTGTGCCACTATCGGGTCTTCTGGATCAAGCCAATGCTTCTCCTTTACCTGCCTCTTACCTCGATCCCAAATGCTTTTATTGTGTCTATGGAAATTGTCTTTTCTTATTTTGCAAATTGTTCCATTATTTAAATAGCGGGTTCCGAGTCTCATCTCCCCTGCTTTTTCTAGTTACCCACCACTGAGTAGACAGGAATATCATCAGTCTTGATGCAACAGGGACATATCGCATACTGGCGTAAAGCTGGATATGAGTACAACCACCTGCGGCAAAGAGAATTGAAATTCGTTGTGGGGTTGTCATGTGAGTAACTCCTCAGTACTTTAAAAGTTTCGTCTCAAGTGCAATTCCACATTTCTTGGCGATATAGTGAATCCTGGTGCTGTTCAGACATTTCATATATAGATATACAGTTAGATATGAGCCTAACAACCTCCTGGTAACAGAACAGGAAATACTCTTAACACTTTCACAGATTCTGCCATAGAGTAATTTCCAAGTTGAGCTTAAAAGATACTTGAGAAAGGTCAGTGCTAAGGTGAATACCAGTACTGTCTAAATGTTCTCTATACTGGCGTAAAGGTACATATCAGACTAACAACCACCAGAAAAAAGAATTCAGATTATGGGACTAGTTGTGGAGGAATCAGCTATCGAGGACTTCCCAAGTTAAGTCTAAAGAGCACTTTTACATGCGTGAGCGATATCCTGAATATCTCTGCTATATATACATTTTATATACCAGTGTGAAGCTAGTGAGAAGTCCAAGAGCCTCAAGCCAACTCAATTGCAATGGGTTCAGCAGTTGTGGAGAAATCAACAGTTGAGTACATTGTAAGATGATGATGACATGCACTTTCATGGTGGTCTGCAATATCCTCATTATTGGTACTATCTAGATGTTCTTTCTAGAGGTGGTAAAGCTAGAGATGAGCTGCAGAACCACCTATGGACTAAGCAAAACAAATATACTCGTTGTGGAGGAATCTGCCAGCGATTAGTTCTCAAGTTGAATCTAAAGAGGAGTACTTCAAAGGTCAGCCATATCCTGCATATTGGTATGATGTGCATTGGGAAAAATAAATCCTACCTCTGACAAGCCAATAGAACATCGGAATGCACCCCACCTGAATCTTGCGTCCCCAGCATCCTTAGCATCTGGAGGTAAGCTGCCACACCAAAGCTATTAGAACATACTTTCCAACTCATGGTTTCATCCCAGGCTTCTGGGTGCACCTCTTAGCACCATTGTACATCCAAATTCACCACTGATTCACTCTGCCTCCAGAATACACGCTTGATAGTCCTTGTCTCGGCTATGCTTTTCCAGACTTCTGTCATTCCTAGAAAAGTGCTTGTCATGGACAAGAATATGCAGTTAGTATGGGTGCTATGTTTGAAACTGACGGTTCCCTTTATCTTAACTTTGTACTAAGGACAGTGGGAAATTCTATATTCAGAACTTTCTCTTGTAGAGAGCCAAAATGCCCCCGCACTACTGTCTGAAAGCGAGTGATCGCTATGAGACTCTGTAGTCTCCACACTTCTTGCTGGTTTCTCGGCACTTAGCCTTTGACGCGATGCGAGTCCACGCTCATCACACCGCTAAACATCCATACCTCCACTTTTACCCTCATGGCTACTTCACAACCACAACAGGTATCCTAAATCTGACTCCGGCATCATACTCAGCTTGAGAACAGCTACACACCAGTATAGAATTGATGTCTATCTGCCAATTATTCATGCTCTTACAAAGCTGGCGATCTCTGCATTCAAAAAATGATTCCACCACAATCATAGAATCGATTTTGATTCTGTTTGCAGGACCCTGTAGGGCCCGTCCCTAGCTTTACAATGGTATATGGCATATCTACATAGAACCAATATCCAGGATATCCCTGACTGGTATGGAAGTGGTATGTCGATTAAACTTAGAACGTACCTGATAGAGGATTCCTCAACCACCTTCCAACCCACTGCAGGTCTGTTTGCAGGAGGTTTCTGGGCTGGTCTCTAGCTTCACGCACATATAAGGAATGTCTACATACTACCAATATTCAGGATATCGCCGACCACTATAGAAGTATTATGTAGATTAAACATAGGAAGCACGCGATAGGGGACTTCTCGACAACCATCGAACCGATTTCAGTTCCCTTTGCAGGATATTGCCCAGCTCATGTCAGGCTTTACTCCTGTATGAGGAACGACTAAATAGCTGCAATACTTGGGATATCGCTGACCACTATGGAGGTATTCTGTAAGATCAACTTAGGAAGTACTCAAAAGCAAGTACCTGCGCAACCGCTGGACGGATTTTGAATCTGTTTCCGGGAGGTTTCCGGGCTCGTTTCTAGCTTCACGCCGGTATATGGAACGTCTATATAGCACCAATATACAGGTTATCGGTAATCACTATGTAAGTGGCCTTGAGGTTCTGTTTTGGAAGTACTGAAGGCTGGATTCCGCCACAACCATTTGACCAATTTCGATTGTGTTTGCAGATGGTTTCTGGGGCTCTCTCTAGCTTCACCCCGGTATAATGAACATCTCCATAGCCCCCATATTCAGGATCCCGCTGACAACTAGGGAAGTGCGCTTTAGGTTCCTTATAGGAAGTCCTTGATGACAGATTCCTCCCAAACCTCGAGACCAAATTCGATTCTGTTTGCACGAGGTTGGCGGGCCCGCCTCTAGCTTCACGCGGCGTTAAGGAACATCTACATAGTACCGGCATTCAGGATGTTACTGACCTCTCTCGAAGTGCTCTTAGGCGGAACTTGTGAAGTACTGGGTGGCGGATTTCTTCACAACAGTTGGACCCATTTCAGTTCTGTTTGCGGGTAGGTGCTGGGCTCCTTTCTAGCTTCACGTCAAAATAAGGAACCTCTCTGTTATATCAATACCTATGCTATCGCGGTCTACTCTTAAGGGGGTGCATGGAAGAAGCATAGGTGATAAGACTCGGAAGCCTGTATTTAAATAAGTAGTAGAATTGGAAATATAATAGAGGACAATTTACATAGACTCTACTAGTGTAGAATATTTGGGACCAAGGTAAGGGAAAGGTAAAGGGGGAACGCAGGACGGTATCTGGAAGAGCCGGTAGTGGCTCATACTACTTCCATAAGAGTGTGTATTGCGTCCGGAGCATTCTGAAGATTTCATGTTACCCGTGGTTGCGTCAAGATGTGATTTTGGTACAAGCCTCTGTCGAGAGTCGGGGTTAACATTTGGAGTATTTTGAATATCTGACGAACTAGACGCTCCCAAGGCATACCATAAACTTTGCTGATGTGAACGTTCTATGTGCTATGACTATTGTAAAGCTGGAGTCGAGCCCAACCGCCTTGCACAAACAGATTCAGAATTGATCTACCACGCCTGATAGCACTAGTATTCAAACCCAGATATGGCCAGCTCAGCAAGACCACAGATAATAGGCACAGTGAGATGAATTTGATCCTGTTGGGGAGCTGTTGTCAAGCTGAGTAGGTAGCCGGAGTCAGATTCAGATTGTGTATTTTGGTTGTAAAGTAGTTATCAGGGTAGC
>Ga0307517_10000536_pt1 | contig 65037 bp, 61 predicted proteins | sample 23_EM_MG_FD_194515 | JGI IMG/M metagenome (GOLD analysis project Ga0307517, IMG submission 194515) | Populus trichocarpa ectomycorrhiza microbial communities from riparian zone in the Pacific Northwest, United States - 23_EM | ecosystem: Host-associated > Plants > Roots > Unclassified | place...
GTGCCGTGACTTTCTTTTGTTTATGTTTTTGATTTATAGGTTTTGTTCTCTCCATAGCTAGCGCTGCATGAGGCTTTTTGTACCTAAAAACAATGAACGCATGATTACAAAAAAAAAAAAAAAAAACGCCCAAGGAGATGGGATCTTCACGCAACCATCTAAGTAATACAACACTCAGATACTGGAGCACGGGCCAAGCCCTTTGACAGTGACCTTCCCGAGGTGCAAGATATATAAACCTATTACTCTACCTCTTACGCAGACCTCTACCGCTCGAACGCGAGCGCCTAGTCCTCTAGCGATTGGACTTTGTACCTTCCGGTCTTATAGCGATAAGACTTCCTTCAACCAGACTATGACGATAGTCAACGATCACGATACGCACTACGATTAGTCGTTCCCCGTTTAACGAAACACCGTCGGGAATGTGTTTGTTACATATACAAGCTACGCAGTCTATTAGCCAATCTACTTGGCTATACTAAGCTTCTAAACTCAACTGCATGCTCCCACAATAAGAAATGTCTGGTCGCTTGACTGCATAAGTGCTACCCACATCAAATCATGTAGGACCCTCTTAAATTGTGACAAGACTCACACCTCTAGACTCTACTAATAACCGATGGTAATGCTACAGTTCATGGGGTAGTCTGGGACTAGTGTTGAGGTTGTTGTTCTGGAAGCCTTGCAGCTTCTCCTGTCATTCCCAAGCCCTCAATAGTTACTCATACTACTACCCGGAGGTTAAAGTATGCCTGTAGGTGGTTTCCAGACATTATCCAAATGGCGCCCCAGGTGGCGGTCACCATCACACCCCTTATATATCCTGCAAACAACATCTGGTTAGATGGACGGCCACGACTTATATGATGTTGTGGGAGCTTTCCTATAAATCTCACTTTACCAGAAAGCACACAACTACACAGCCGTACTATGCTGTCGCGCCGTACTAACCCTGGGGCTGGAGAATGGTGTTAGGAATATCTCCTGAGAGTCACAAGAGGGTGGGCCCAACCCTGCCCCTTCAGTAGCCTGTTTCGTACTATACGAAGTGCCTCTATAAACTTCTAAGCGCCCCATGATAGTGGGATAACTTTCCCTTAAGTCCGCAGATAGCTTTGTCAGTGAAGCTAGGGTAACTGAAGTCCCTTAGTAGTGTAACTGGGCAGTAGTTCTATGCCTGTATAACACTTTCGTTTCACTACTTCATTTTGGTTGAATGTTTAGGCCCTGTTTGGTTGTGCTGGGCCCATTCAGGACCGTTCCAGTGGGAAATGGTCAGACATGGAGCCACGATTGTTGCCAACTTGGCACCATTTGCTTCTGACAAACATATTAAAAAATTTCACCGTAGTGCCTCATGGAGAAATTTTACTAGTGTTTCTAATGCTTCTCAAATTTAAACCTTCGATACTCTACCTACAACTTCCCTGAATTCACAACATCTGCCCCTGGCTTCCAGCTCCAGCTTGTAAACCCAGCTCCTTCTCCCACTACTATTATCTGCTGAGGAGGAGTACTCTTTCAATTGTTGGAAATAAAAATTAGAATCAAGGATGTATTGTTGATATTATATTATAAAGGAGTTATTCTAGAGGACAATAATTATTTTATTGGTATGATATAAATATTTGCTTATAATGTTTCTACATGGCAACTGCTTTGTCAGGGCTGTTTGAGAATCGAATCGTAGATGCCTTTTACTGTTGCCAAACGCCCATTGAGTTCTTCCATTTTGGAATGAAAGGGGAATGGTCGTTTGTATGTGGCAACAGAATGGGCCCTGCACAACCAAACAGGACCTTAGTCATTGAAACTTTCATGCTACGCATAGAAATAACTCTGCCATCAATGCGAGTTGAACATGCGACCTTTCACAGAAGTCACGTGACTTGCCTACTACACTATCATGTCACCAAGTCACTTTTGTAGACACTCGTACCACCTCTCGTCTACCAGTAGTACACTAAGTATACTGGTCTAGTCTCACTCTGGTTACCTCTTAGTATATCATATGGGCTTGAGTCTAGTCCACTGTAGCTACCAATCTGTAGTGTCATTATATAAGCACTTCTGTCATTTCTCCTCACAGGCTTTTTACTTCAAAAGGCATGGCTGTAAATTCATGGCTGATACTATACAATTCACACAACAATGATCAGAGCCAAGATTTGCTACCATGTTGCTTAGTCAGCCATTCATAAAGACCTTTGAGGGGTGACGCTATATTTCTAACTACTTGTATTATTAACTACTTCAAATACTTAATCTCAAAGTTAGGTTTTAATTTTGCAATTAATTTCTCATGCTCTGTCTTTCTGTATCTCCATTCTAGATATTAGTTCCTAAATCATAATATTTATTATATACCTGAGTACAAAGTCGTTTTTTAAAGATACCTATTTCAAGCTAAAATTTGAGTCTAGGTATTTAGAACTATACACTTGCATTTACTGTAGTATAAGAATTTCTCTTCCGAAGCACTACCCTATCATAACAAGATAACTATCTTAATAGTATCCTCTCTATCCCTAAGGCCAATCTTTCCTCCTCTGGATACCTCTGTCTACAAAACTTGTACAAAACCTTGTCCTCTATTAGGAATAAAAAATGCAGCCAAAATGCAGCCAAAATGCACCTCATAGTATCTGAAGAGTTCGATTCTCAAGTTGTTCTATCAAAAGCCCTCCCCATCCAGTGGCAGGCTTCATACCCCGCCCTAGTTGACAACTGGTATGATAGTTGCCTGACGTTTGCGAAACGGTCTTCTCTCCAACACCAAAATTCCGATGTTCTAGCCAACTTTTTCCCTTATAAGCAATAGCAGTCTGTTTACAAGCGCCTGCCAATTGCGGGTACAGGATCGATTTCTATAGGCCAAGAACACTTCTAGATGTGGAGTCGGTTTCTCCAGACATCTGTTGGTGAGACCCTGCCTCTAGCGATTAGGGGTTTAAAAATACCTTCGTTCCATTATTCCGTTCCGGCGCCTATCATACCATCCGAAGTACCCTCAACTGGAATCATTATATCAGCGACTGGCGCGCGAGGACAGACGAGTGACCGGATACGACCCTGCGGCCGCCTCGCCCGACTGCCGTCAGATTGATGTCATGAATATTCGTCGCAATGTCAAGAATAGGCACTAGGGGGAAGAGTTCAATCACAGCCGGCGGTCAGAGAACTTTCCAGCCCCGAGAGCGATCCGAAGTCTCGGCCTTACCACACGCCTTATCAGCTATCCGCCTCACCCTTATTATGTGAAGGCATCCACCTCAGCATTGGTCTGCTATGGTTCTGTGGTGCAATAGGTTTTGGCAATATCCCGAATGTTAAAGATACCAAGAACGATCGACCGCCGCCGGACCTGAAGGGTTTGAAATTCGACGGCAACTATGGTGTGTGGCCCAAGTAGATCGGTTCCAGTGGCCTGATCTCTTTAGGACCCTCTGTCTCGCTACCAATTCTTTGAGTGTCGTCTGGTCTAGGTCGCTGCTTTGCTCCTTGTTCAATAACGATCCTGAGTCTGCGCCCGGCCCCCCTACTCACTTCCCCTCACTTTTTCTTGACCATCCCTACTCGAGTACAGGCTAGCTCGTGACCGCCCAGCGAGCCGCTTTCCGTAAACTTTTGATTTTTGCCTCTAGACCTGAAGAAAGAGGTTATTCTCTAGTTCTGCATTATGCAGGGTGCAAGGCTTCAGTTTTCTCAAAGCGGGATGATGGAAATAAGAAGCTGCCCCACTTGATTTCAGGAAGGTATACTCGAGTACCGGTATTCCAGTGCCGGTAGTGGCCCGAATTTACATCTGCAGGACTTATGTGCCGGTATCGTTACGGGTAGCAAACAGCGATCAGGGAACATCCCGGGGAAATGTAGAATTAGTAATCGACCGTACCCCACATCGCCTGCCGACCGAGGGTATGACCAACCGAAATTATGGCGATACCAAAAGACCACAATTTCGACCTCACCTTGAGTATTCCGGAAAACCAACCGTCGCCAGCTGTCACAATGGTTTCAGATACCAAGGATCACATGTGATACTGTGAGGGTTAGAAGGAGCCTTGCTATTTCACTATGGGTAGGCTGTATGAGCAGAGTACTCGTAATTTTCTGACGTTTGTAAACACGACTGCTATTGCATACGGGCAAAAAGTCGACCAGAGCCTCAGGATTTTGGTGGCATGCAATAGCAGTCGTGTTTACAAACGTCAGAAAATTACGAGTACCGATATGAGCGCTGCGTTAGGAAGGAAGAGAAAGAGAAGGCATGGAAATTCCGGGCTATGCAGGCAGCGAAGGGTTTGCATGGCCCCCTTCTTACTTTCAGGAGGGATTCCCTTGCTTGACGTCAGATCGAACAACATTTTTGGGATGTTGCGGGCGTGTTGACGTATCTGAAATTCGGTAAAATAAAAACGGCCAATTGAAAGAATTACTACAGTACTCGTACGCTGAGATTCGAGTCATCCCACGTTTTCCAAGTCGGGGGTAATTGCTGAGTCTTGGGGGGGCGGTGGCATGACCCTGATATGATATGACAGTAATCAACACACCTCATAAGTCTTGATGTTATCATTCAACAATCTGATCCGAAAGCGCACCTTATCTGCCCGTAAAATTGGTAGCATTTTTGAACTTGCCTAGGTCAGTGCCCATTTGTTCACACGTTCTGCATCATGACAACCCTCTTTCTTTGATTTTCTTTCTTTTTTGTTCCTCACCCTCTCAGCGCCTATTTTTTTCAACCATCTACTACCACTTCAAACCCGTGACATCCGGTTTTCGCCATTCGTCAAATTGCAAAGATGGGTATGGCCTAGCAGCGCTACTTGGACGGGTCAAATAATAGTTTCAGTGCACCGGTACATGGTAGCCTTCGAAAAGCCCGATCAGAACTTTACTTGAGCACAGGGTTTAAAAAGCTGTCAAGCAAAAGAAACGAAAACAGCGGAATGCCATCCTTCTGGTTTCATGAGCCTAGATCTTTGACGATTGAGCGGGGCAAGAACCGGATGAAACGCGATGAGTGGGATTGCTATCATCAGCCAAGTCATCAATATCGCCCACGATTCTGCTTTGGGAGCCTCGTTGGAGAAGAGCCGGTTTGGCCCCTGTGCGAGACGCTTCCTCTTTTCTCCCCCTTTCAGGAAGCACAGCAATCCGATAGGATATTGAAGTGGTCTTGAGTCCCAAACCCCGCTCTCCATATCCAAGGCTTGGTTGGGATAAGCTCCTTCTTGCGAAGATGGGAGGGGACCGGGCGAACTCAGGGGGGCTTGCTGATTGCTGTATCCCATTCCCAAATTACCGGTAGGCAAGCATAGGACCAAATTTATAAGTTACCGAAAGTTCTCGTACTATACGAGCATTAGAGTACTCACACATCTTGGCCAAGAATGCCTCCCTCAGCTGACATTTTACGGGAGTTCTAACTAAATACTGGTATCCGGCTTGCGGAGGCATCTTGACAAAAGATGCGTGGAACGCTAAGTTAATTAAGCGATTAATTCACCTTCCAGCGATTGTTCTAGCTCTCTGAGAGTTGGTGATAGAGTTTCCCCCCCGCTTCCTGCTCCCACATTGGGCTAGACAGCTCGAGAACTACGGTGGTGGCGCAGACAGCCATCAAATTGCATGGAATCGAACAGGGCTATTCTCCGTCTTTGAACCGTATGATACAATTTCTGGTTGGTATGATGCTCTACCCTATTGCTTTGCACACGCTCCCTCCCAGGGGCAGGCCCACAGACGCCGTTTTCACACAAGAAGTCGCTCGGGTGTGGTTGTAGCGGTTTCGGAGTTAGGAACCCGAACGGGGTCACGGCAGTTCCATGCATCTGGTGGTGGGGAAGATAGCAAAAATAGCCCTGCTGATTACCTAAAGCTAAGGGGCATGTAGGAAGCAGATTTCAACCACGTAACCGATAAGGAGTCTCTTAAAGACTTGGAAGAGACAGTGAAAAGAAGGTGGATGAGCATGAAGGGATGCTGCAGGAGGACGCCCAGCCTCGTGAACCGGAGAGGCGTCCAGCTTCCCCTCTTTATTTCCTGTTTAGCAGAAATGGTACTCTATCTCCGGGAATGTTGCAGAATTAAGGGTCAAATTAAGCTCCTCCTCCTCATACCGACAGTGACGTAGTGAGGCTTCGATAGATGTGGTGGGATAATTACGACTTTCAGACGATTCTGGGGGTAGGAAATGTGAGAAGGCTCGGTGACAGATAGGCAGAAAGTAAAAAAAAAAGAAAGAGGGCTGCGTCAGGATGAAGGGGGAAGGGGTGAGAAGGAGGGAAAAAAAGTACCGAGAAGCGGGAAATGCACGGGGTGGGCTTAATGATAGGGGAAATCCACTTACGAGAGAAGTTATCAATTCGGAGTGTTGAGAGAGGTTGGATGTGTCTTGAGGGCAGGAAAAAGGCAAAAGGCCAACAAGATGAAAACAAGTGGGGACCCCACTTCCCCGTTATGGGGACGCACGGACCATGCTATCGTACCAATGTTTCTAACCTGATCTCATGGCTAACCTCATGATAATGATAGTGTAAAGAAACAAAAAGCTTTTACCAAACACTTGAACGAATCCCCCTTTTTCACCTGTCAAAACAATGCGAACCCTATCCATCGTGCACGGGTAATTGAGGGAAGGCTGAATGTAATTTCTGCTGTGTATGCTCCCATTCCCCCTCACCCGATACTTGCTGAGATCCACGTTAAACATTCCATCCCTCCCGCAGCATTATAGCTTGTCGTGGTAAAGGAGGGGAGTGTGAGAAAAGGTTTAGCTCATCGTGCCCTGATAAGATACTTACCGCAGCCCACCGCACCGTCCGGTACTAGTATTGCGCGAGGTCGGTGAGGAGGATGAGGAGAGTGAGGAGAGTGAGGCAGGAAAGAAAAAAAACATCATCATCGTCATCTTCACAATGCTCACTCCCCATCCTCGAGTACTCGAGTACACATCATTTGCAGGGATCACCAATCTTCCTTTCTCGGCACCCACAAATCTTCACCCCGATTGCATCGCCTTGTCTTGCCTCGTTTTCGGTGGGATGTTCGGATAAGCCAACTGTGCCTGCCGTTGCCCTACTAATTCGTCCTTTTCTTTTCCCCCCCGTTGCTCTAGTGCCTGGGCTTATTGGGGTATTTTTGGAATTTGTTTTTTTTCTTTTTCTTTCTCCATCCCTCCTTTTCTTTCCCCGGCTTCCGTTTCATCATACACTCGCGGCATGACTTTTGTCACGAGGGAGATGGAATGAAATGCAATATATATAAAAAGCCAACAGATCATTCAGCGCCAAACTCCAAGGTTTGTTTCTTCTAGCGAATGGTTTTGGAGGAGAGGGTAACGGTACGTAGTCTGCTGGTGCTGGTCGTACATACGAAGAAAATACATCGGAAAAGAAAAAAAAAGAGCGGGGGCGATTGACAGCTTCAGTACTTGTACAAGCATTCATCACATTACTTTATCTCCGCATCCCCCAACCAACTGACCGACCCTAGCAAACAAACGAAGCAAAGCATGCCTCACTCACGCTTAGACTTCCTATGATGAGTGTCATCCAGATCACCGGGAGAATGCGGAGCGGAACTGAGCGAGCGGGGGAAGCGAGGAGGCGAATGGGAATGCCATCGCTTCCTCGTGCTATTCGGTAGGTACCGGCAGATGCCAATTGCACAGATTATTTATCTATTTGTCATAATGTGCTTAACTTCTTAACATAACGTAACAAAACCATCGCCAGTGCCACCGGGGCCGCGGGGGGGCGGGGTACGGTCAAGGCACTGTATTATGAATTGTAGGGGAAAGAAGTAAAAAAATTTCTCGATTGATAACGAGGGGTGAAAAGAAAGAGACAAGGCTACATTGACACGCTTTTCTTTTCTTCTCGAAGGATAGTTGGGCATATTTACAAGTACAAGTACCGTCCTCACATACGATACCGGTGCTACGATTTTAGTGATTCACGTACCGTCTGAAACTGAACCTTGTACCGAGAGCCGTAAGCGGCAGGCAGACGTACCGTACTCGAATACAGACAAACAGCATATGATACTCTTGCGCTCTTGGGCTGAGTACCGATGCGGACGGGGCGCAGGTCCGCCGGTGCTGCGGTTCGCCGCCTCACTGTACTCGTACTAGTGCTGGAGCGGGAGCCACACAATCTTCTTCAGGAAGTACCGGTATGTAGTCTAAGTTAAATTTACTTGAGTACTTTACAGAAGCACCCCATGCAGGGCCGTCTGCGGTAGACTTACCGTACCGTGACTAGCACCATTGCCCCTACTCGAGTACTCTACTCACGCGGCCGGATTGAAATCAGAAGGCCTAGTTTTGGACTAGTGCTTGTCGAGTGACAGCTAACCACATATGGTATAGGTTTTCCAAACTCGCTATGCAGCCAAGCTGCCATGAGCGCAGTGCCACAAGTATGGTGGGATTTCCACCGAGTTTGGCGAGTTTATACCGTATATGGTTAACTATCACTAAACATACACTAGTCCAAAATAGGCCCTTCTGATTTCAATCCGGCCGCGTGAGTACTCTACTTTGCTTGGCTTTACGTCACTTCCCCGCGGCGCCAAGCCTGTACGAGCAAGTACGACCTTGGATATGATAATACTGGTAATCCCAATGCCGAAGTTACCATGCTCGAGTACTGGTACTTCCGCCCTTCCCCGTGCATCCATGCATTCCCTACTCCATCATTCCTTGCGAGTAAATTCACGGGACCAAGTGGCGTGGTGAGATGATGATATGGCAAGGTGCGGCACGGTGCGGCGCGGTCCGGTATTCACGGGGAGTATTGTAACCGGACCTGCCCTGCCTTACTCTTACGTACGAGCGCTTGGAGAGTGCCCAACGTTTTCAAGAAAGTCTCAAGAACGCGAGTTACGCATCGGTAGCGCGAGTTACGATGGACCCCGCAAAGTCGGGTGCTGTGAAGCCATCACTTATACCATAAAAGAATCGCTTTGTTATTTCCCCCTCTGGAGACCCTTCAACAACCTCCCGCTCTAATGCAAGGCACAGGGGATGCTTTCGTACAAGGCAGGGACCATTTCGCGGATTCACCTAAATTAACTATGCAAAAGCATCCCCCCAGCACTTGTATGGTACAGTACTAGTAGTGCACGATGCAGTGCACTTCTTTGCCCAGTTCCAGCGTAGCTGGCCAGCTAGCCAGGCATCTACTTGCAGATTCCCAGCTCTACCATAGCATACCAATACCCCCACAACCCTAGCCAGGAGCGCTGGCCTGAGCAGACCTGAACTTATTTATTAAGCTTATTCCATGGTGCCAGATGTCAGCTCCGGCGACAGACACTGATAGCCTAAGTTATAACAAAATGGAATAGTGGGAATCTCGGGGCACTGTGGGTTGGTTCGTTCGTGTGCACGTGTGTGGTTCGTTCATTTGCCTGCCATCCCCGGACCGATGGAGATGGGTTTGAGATAGGGTTTGAAGTTGGTACTGCGCTTCAAGGGCACTTTACATTAGGGGAAAAAAATAGTAATAATAAGGATGTTGACAACCCGCCGAGGGCATAGTTGGTGAGATAGATGTGCTGAATGGGAGATGTCGACCTTCGATGGATGTACGGCATTGATGCGGTATAAGACTGGCAGGGGGAAGGATGGGAATTGTGCGGAGTGCACGATTGCGATATCTGGGATTTGATTTCGTTTCGTCCGCGTTGGGGAAGGGGGTGAGATCTACCGCACAACGTACTAGGAGTAGATGGTTAGAGAGGCATTGCCCCGTTGTCGTCATTTTGTTTGCCAGCTAGCATGAGTCGCATCCAGGTAGAGAGAGCTACCGGTAGCTGGCTGTTATGGGATGCCGCTGACAGTAACAGATTCAGCTTTGTTTCGTGTCAGATAGCGATAACGGGCGCTCTCTACTATTACTAGTGCTAAAGCAGAATATTTTTTATTGGGTATGACTTTGTTAATACACGATTCCTCGAATCGCACAGTACTTGTACAGTGTCGGCACCGTGACAGCCGGATCACTTGGGGGAACAAAAAAAGAGAAATACAGATGTCAGCTTGACTGACACTAGAGTAGTAAGCCAGGGACCGCTAGACCAAGATCTGTATTTCCTAACGGATAGGATATTCCCCGTCTAGGATTTGTTGAGCCGTAGCTATTACGGCGCAAAGCCGTCGTATATTCCCCTGCGCCTTGGGTTCCCGTTCCTGGGAGTGGATCATGCCAAGGAAAAGGAAAAAAGAGGGGAAAGTGATTAGAGCAACCTAAACTGAGCCCTAGGCCATGATTCGGGGCCTAGACATTATTCACATATATCAACAACTGTAATAGTCTAAATGCAACGTCAGTCATCTCTCGAGAACCCCTTCTCCCACTTTATTGATTAATATAATGGTGCGGCCCCGTTTCAAGGACATCTACGCCATCACCGGCACGGAGGATGCCCACTATGTATTGCGTGTTAGTATGCTATATGTCAGGTCTCATCTTTGCACTCAAGGGCAGGGAAGAAGCGTACCAGGCCCTGCGGGAACCAATTGCATTCCTTCAGCCAGAGAGTTAGCAAATCACAATCTAGGCCAAACTAAAACAAGGGCAAAAAACAAGTAAACGAACAAGGCTGAAAAGAATACATACCCAAACACGCTCCATGCTTATTCCCCGGATCAATAACGCGATAGCTGCGCATCGTCTGGTCAGGCTCTTGCATGTGCCTTTCTACATGGGTCATCAACTTCCGTTATCTCACACATGAAACGTGCTAAGGGGCATCAGGCAAGAAAATAAAGAAACACACCACCAGTATCGGGGTCTACATTTGGCATTTTGCATCGCACAGTTCTGCAGGCTATTTGTTCGTTAGTGCTTGTGCTGTTCCGCGGCCAAGGTTCGAGAAAGGCAACGTACCGGCGTAGTAGACGTGTGCGCCTAGCCGGACCCTCTTCCAGTCGTCTTCAATGAAGGGGCTTGGCCCGGAGACTTCAATAAAGAACAGCTGGTTAATTAGGTTCCCAAATTGGAGGTGGGAGAGTACTTGTAACGGGTTTGTGGGGGGTGGGTAGTGAGAGTGACGCACAATGATGCGGGGGTCATACGAATTATGTTGGCACGGAAGCGCAAAATGTCTAGTTTAGGGATTTTGTCGGTGATGCGGGAGTTGAGTTCGCGAACGGAGGCAAGATTTAGCATGTGTAAAGGGTACTACTATTCACCATCCAATGGTCAGTCGCTGTTCTAGATACGGAGAAAGGATCAAATGATGAGGGGTAATACGTACCGCGTCAGCAAACCCCGTGACTGGCTGATATCCGACTTCGTTGAGTGTGGGTGCATTCCTATGGACCTCTCGCAACTCTTCCGGACAAACCCTGAACAGCGCTAGTGGGCCCTTGGTGCATAGGTAGGTGGATAGCTCCTTGAGCTCTGTTTCGAAGGCAGAAGAAATATCGTATGCTAGCGGCTCTTCTCTCCAAATTCCAACTTGTTTGAGTGGATACTTTGCCTTGAACCCCTCCGAAGCTAAGAGTGGGAAGCAAATAGTTCTCGCTTGCTTGAGGAAGGGGAGCCAGGACTTTGATGGAAAAGCGATGTGTAGGTCACCACCGTTTTCTCCTTCAAGGTATATTTCGGTTGTAATGAGTGCCATCTTTGGATATTGCCTCTGAGTTATGAATACCCATTGAAAATTTCCAGTTTTGGGATTTGGCTTCCACTCTGCGAACATCTGGGCTCGTTAGTTATGTTGTCGCGCCTCCCCCTTTTTTCCATTTTTCCCCCGTTCTTGAGACATTGGGTTGTGGTAGAGAGGTAGCCCTACAAATTGACGATCATGCTCAAGGCTGTTATCGAGGGGGACAGTCAGCATCCTCACAAACTATCGCTTTTCTCAATCTACCTCATGTCCATCCGGGATTCCAACCACTCACCCGGAGGGTACGACTCGAGCTTCCGCAACCTCAAGTCCGCGGCAACTCTTCACCGGGAAAATCCACAAACCCTTGACTCTCCACTCTCTCGCATCTAACCCTTCGATCCCGTGTCGGTATGCATCGGCAAGATTACTTGTTTCAACGCCCATCTTTCTCCCATGTTGCCTCCGGGCGAACGGGAGCCTGGAGAACACCAGCCAACTGAAGAAAGCGAGGACCCCTGGGGCCAACAGACGCAGTATTAATGTTGGAACGTCCCTCGCGATTGGCAGCGGGGGTGGTTCGACGACGGCGGCTGCACACATTGGTTGTGTTATTCTAACAGGGTCAGCTTGTTATGCGCACTCCACTCGTTTAGGTAATCAATCTACTCACATGAACACTTTATGTTTCCGTTGAGGTATTGTTGTTATTGGGCGGACCGAACCGCAGCAACACAGCTTAGTTTGTTTCCTCGTTTGTTGGAGACAGATGAGGAACCAGAGACAGACGAGAAGACAGGAAAAAAGTCCGTGCGTGTGGGGGGGGGGGTCAGTTGCTCTGTGGGTCACGGGGTGTGGTATGGGATGGTATCAGGGAAAGAGTAGTCAGGGAGACGGGCCGGAGATGGGCTCAGTTCGAGGAGACAACGGTTTGTTTTGGTGGAGGCAACTCAGATGGGGTTCCAGCTTAAATCCAGGATTTGGGTGGGCAGAAGTGGGGGCGGGCGGGCGGGCGGGCAAAGCATGTTCCAATAAAAGAGTTGAAAATGGCATGCCGCTATCGTCTAATAAAAAACATAGAACATTCTCAGAATGCCCACCTGGACAGCGACGAGGTTCTAAATATGTCTTGGCCAAAAAGGCCTCAAAAGTTACCTAAATATGGTGATTTGAAATTCCACTATCCCCACGGATATTGCCCTCATTGAAAATCAGAAAGTTACAACCGGACAAGAGTGCCTTATGAGCACTCCCACAAAGGTATACCCTTGTATCGCAAAGATCTGGTTGTGGTTGGAAAATTTCGAAAATTATTGCATCGGTTTTCGGTTGATCTCAAGTGCCTGGCACCATAGTGGTATCGCACTCTGAAGTACTTGCACCTGGATCCACAACCCAATACCCTTTAGAGAGCTATTAAACTCTAGTATCATAGAAATATTCCCGACAAAAACATCACGAGAACAAGAAATATCACGGCACCGGTATTTGTGCACGTGCCGAAACCCCTCCCCCCACTGCATTTTTTCCCCCACTCGGGGCCGGTTGCCGGTGCTGGAATTGATTGTTGATTTATGCCGTTGCCGTCGGGGCAAGTTGACTCCACACCAGGGCCCATAGCTCGTAAGCCGGGCCTCCCGTTGAGCCTCTGATGCCAGCGGTTGACAGGTCTGAGCTGCTTGTCCGTATAGAAATACTGGCACAAGGCATAGCAAGGTTTGGTGCGGTAGCTGCGAGAAGGCTTCACACGGCCTCTTCTACAGTAGAACTGCAGTACCGGCACTGAACCGGTACCCTAGGGTCTAAGATTCTACACTCTATATCATACCACCACGCTCTTCTTTGAAATCCTTTTTGCACCTGTAGCTTATGCTCACACTAATTTGTGATACTGTTTGCTGTATTTCTCGTGTTGATTACACGCCCTCTCTTGTCCGCCCTGAGCGCCTCGTCTGGCATCGTCGCCGCTTCTTGGAAGCATGGCGTCCGCTTCTCCTATGCCTTCGTCTTCCCGTATGTACCACCCTCAATCATCTCCCTTGAAAACATATGTTGATTATGTCATAGACCGCTTGCCGACGCTTTCGGCCTCTCAAGCTCTGTCAGCTTCTCAAGCCACCGACTCAAGAATAAGCACGGGGTCAGAAGAGCTTGATAAGGCTATTGGCGGAGGTCTCTCGCGTGGTAAGATCACAGAGCTATGCGGACCTCCTGGTAGCGGAAAAACCACGGTTGGGTACATCTCCGACCCCCCACTCTGCACCACCCATCACCATCAGAGTGTTGTTCCCGTTGACCTAAACTGAACGTAATTGCGTACGCCATGCTTTCAGGTTACAATCCGCCGCCAACGCCCTCCTTTCCGGAGACGGGAACCGCGTCGTCTGGATAGACACTTCCCACCCTCTCCCCGTATCCCGCTTGGGTGCTATACTCTCCCGCTCGGCCGATCCTCGTGGGCTCTTCCCAAACCTACAGACCATTCGAGCGCCTACGCTTGCCCATTTGCTCGCGTTGGTGGTGCACCCCTTGCCTACGTTCCCGCCCGAGCATACGAGTTTGGTAGTTATTGATAATGTATCAACACCTTTCACCGCTGCGTTTCCCCCAGGGATGGAGGATGGGGCGGGTGGGGGCGGTGGGAGGGGGAAGAGGGAGCCCGTTGGTGTGAGAAGATTTGCTATCATCGGGGATTTGATTTCTGCATTGGGGAAGCTGGCTGGGTCAAAGGGTGTTGCTGTGCGTTTCTTATCCACAGCTTCACAAATCGTAATGCATAGGGGTTCACCAGGTCTAATGTTCTGCTTTCACGTAGGTACTGTTATTAAACCAAATGACAACAAAAGTTATACCAGGAGTCGGGGCGATGCTCACACCCGCTGTTAGTGAGTACACCCCCCCCCCCCCACTATCCCCCCCTGCGGTTCACTCCGGTACATTATTATAACACCAACAACAGGCTCACCCGCGTGGATAACATCACTGAACTCCCGTTTATTGATCCACTACAACAAGACTTCCCCGTCGCTCCTCGCAAACCCTGACGATACCCCAGTCTCCCGGATCCGCTATGTAACGATCTTGAAATCCAATGGGGTGTTGCACGGCTCCGACTCGTCACCCCCAGTGGTGCCTTTACAAATCCAAGAGACTGGCGTGAGTGATGTCAAGCTTGTGTCCGGAGCTTCGCCTGCGGTAGCGGCCAAGGCGTACGAGCCTAGGAGGAAGAAACGAAAGAGGGGGCCCGAGACGGGGGTTATCCCGGGCAGCGATGAGGAGGGTGACGAGTCAGAGGAGGATGAGGAAGGATCAGCGGGCGAGATGTACCAGTGGGGGGAAGGAGTCGAGGATAGTATGGGCGCAGCGATCAAAAGCCCTATACTGGATTCGCAAAATGAGCAGGGGTTTGCCAAAGCTGGCGTTAATAGTGCGCAAGAGGCCGTGAATTAATATCTGAAGGGGCATTTAGCGATTGCCCACACCCGCACCTGTGCTAGGCTTACCTTTGGCACAGTGCGGTTCTCACAGCTATAGATATGTATTGCGTAGCACAAGTAATGTAATGGCATAATTAAATCCGTGTGGTTACATTGATTATCACTCGCGAGCCCCTTCCGCTACTCGTACTCAGGGCAGGCAAAAGACCGTCGGGTGAGCCGTTCGACCCAAGTAGGGATGCGAGCACTAACAATTATGGGCAGACAAAGCTCTATCTATCCTCTCGCCGGATACCCTGGTCTCCCGGACATGCCGATTGGACCGTGGCGATGGGAACTGTTGGCCCTCTACGTACTCGAGTATGGAGCTCCACCAACGAGGTTTTCCCTGTACGATCCTATACAAGGTTAAGCCGCACTATTGGCTATTGGCGGATTGGCTCGGAATATCGTGGATGGACCCGCAGTTGGGTCGATTCCTAAACTCTTAGCGACATGGGTTTGATGCCAGCGCGCAGCGATCAGCGTTGGATATTGTGGTAGTTAGGGAACTTGGAGAAGGAGTGGAGGTGGTAATGCGGCATACCAAGGCCTCGCAAAGCGTGTGCCCCGTCTATAACTCACGAACCTGATTCTGGACATGCCACAAGGTTCTATGCATGATAAAATACTTTTCCTCCATAGGCGGCACACAGCTCTCCAATCTCGAATACCGTCCATTATTGGCCGCTCTGCGGATTGTGTAGCATCTCGATGCCCGGGATTTGAATAGACGAGGAACCTGCTGGACCTTCAGAACATCGATAGCCGAGATTCAGGTAAGTTATCGAATGAGATGAGCTGCTCGGAAGGGGGTTGTGCCCGAGTGATCAGTGGAGATTGGTGTTGGATACTGGCTCGCGTTCATGAGGTATCACTCGTCCCCGCTTTGGGAAGAGCAGAGAGGGTAATGGGAATTAGGGCTGGGACAGGGGGAACATGGTCAATATAGAGTCGTAAGTTTCTCACTGGGGACCTCTCTACTTGTTATCTAGAGACTATAGATATGGAGACTGTTAGAATCTCGATGAATTAGACGACAGGGGTCGAAGAGAGAATTACTGGAAGGATATACTTGCCCCCCCTGATCCCCCGCTTTCTGTACCACTTAGCTATTAGTATATTTGGATGGATATCTAGGAGAAATATTTCACCGGGGAGATACGGGAGCCAACTCGACCTCGGGGCTTAGGCCTAGCGATAGCGTGAGTCATTCAAGTTTCCCTATGGCCCCGGAAAAAATACCCGAGGTTTTAATCTAGGCGGTTGATCCTGAGCGCAGCATTTAGGGCACGGAGTTGAAGGTGCAAGCTATGTATGTTGAAAGTTTTGAGTTTTGAGGGCCTACGTTTGTGAGGGCACACTTCGTCGATCCCAATTTACAGAAGTTTCCTTGGTCAGGAGCATATTGTGGGTGGTTAATTTTTTATGGCTTTGAAATGATCCTAAGAGCAGCTTCTACATATAGAGCTTTCCCCTTTGTTATGGTGGAAGTGTGGGGGGAGCCCGAGACACGCGCGGATAGATGGGCGAAAATGGGTGGCTTGATCGGTTTGAAGGCTTAAGGTGAGTTCATTACTGAGGTATGTCTTACATATATTCACCCCTCTCGGCCCCGTGAAGATTGAGTTTGGATGGGGGTGGGGAAACAGATGAACATCTACTGACTTTGTGGTCCTCTCTTCCAAATCTCAATTTAGTTCGTTCAGCTTATCGCTGGGCAAATTAGGCAGGTTGAGGGGTTTCATGGGTGGGTAGGTTTGGATCACAACGATGCTTATTTGAGGGCGGTTGCGGTGAGCAGGATCTTGAAGAGATAGTCGAAGGAGGGTGAGTATGGCACATTTGATCAATGGGGAATGTGGAGGAAAGCTAAAGCCAGGGGGGAGCTGTGGGATGTAGCCTGCGGGGGAGGAAAAAGAGAGACGTAATACCTTATGGGAGATAGATAGGAGAAAGGGATCTGGAGTTTAGTGCTTTCGGGAAAACTGTCTGAATATGCAACGGGTAGGTGCGGGTAGTGAGGAAAAGCGAATATTAGGCTGAGATATTCATCAGTACCACTGAGTGTTGTACAGGTGAGTTTTCGAACGACCCACCAGTTTCTTCCCTCTGCCTACAACACATTCTATAGATGGAGTAATCCCATCGTGGTATCAGGCTAGGGTATACAGATGGGATTGTCACCAGGTTTGGTTCCATGAGAGGGCTGAATTTCTATAATTGTGTGATAGTGGGCCGACCAGGTGGGTTGACCATCACAGGGCGTATTTAGTTCTAGAGCTGCGCTCCTTTCTCTGCATATTACCACTTACATCAGACAATGAACACACTCATTGGTTTTCTATCACACTCATTGGTCCGGGCCTTTCTCACGACACTCGCCTCACGGCACCCTCAGAGCGGTGCTTTTACGGCGGCAGTTTTCCCTGCGCACAGCCAGACCTCAATCATCTATAAGACCTCCTTCACCCAGTTCTTAACTCACTGACCCGCCACTTTGCAGATACCCTTCCCTACAATTTACCACACTTCCCATAAAAAACCTCAAGGATGATTGCCACGGAATTATGCCGATCAGATGCACCCATCATAGGGTGGACTTTCGGGAGCTACACACTAGTAGTATGGCTGTGGGCGGTATGCCATGACACAGTGCTGGAGTACTCGACCACAGTAATATCCCGTCAAACTCGGCATTTATGCACAAAGTTCAAATTTCGAGTTTGAGATAGGAGGGCACACTGTGGAGCCTAGTACGGAATGCAAATGGAATGGGAAGATTTTGTTAGTCCCAGAAGAGGTGGTGCCCGAGCAGCCTACGAGGGGATGCAGTCGGACTGCCATCAACGGCTGTCAGACGACGCTAGTCCTTGTCTTTTGTCGTCCAGACAACCTTAACGTCCTCCCGTCCAGGATCACGATGACACCATTGGACGGCTCTGGACACCCATCTAATTGGATGACTAGGACGGCTAATTATATTCAGCATACCCTTCTTTAAATCTATCCTGTTTTGCTGTTGTTTTGATTGATCTAACTGGATAGCATTTATATATATATACAGTGGGTCAAGTGGACCTTGAGGGCAAAAGGATAAGGTAAGTAATATTGAGTGAGTGTATAATTACATAAGTTATCTAAAGAGGAACGGTAGTAATGGCAACTTGAAGGGTTCTAATTGTACGTATCAGTTATCATACAACTATTTACCAACTACACACAAATTAGACCCTGTGTTAAGTATTAGCAAAAAGATCCAGTTTACATTCTAATCCATCTGTCACAAATCGTGACTAAGCAAGGCAGATTGCACATGACTAATACTTATTAGTCATAAGGTATGTTGGTTTCATACTATAAAGTCACTTGACTCATAGTATCATGTGGGTGCATTTATGCGAAAAAGGTGAAACTCGTCAACAACACCAAAATAGGTTGAATGCCCCGGAGACTTTAATGGCATATTGAGTATCGTCTGAGCTTCTTAAAATATATTTAATGTTAAAATTGGAGTAATATTTGACCTGTAATGATTATTTTAAAAATATCTCTAAAATTTTCTTTTTGCATAGAATGATAGCCTACTATGAAATGTATCTGGAAATGAAATTTCAAATATTTTCAAGTGTAAAATCTATAGTTATTATAAAGAAGATCAAAATATCTTCACGTTCTCAACATTTAACTGATATGATAAACATGTATCAGGAATACCAAATGCAACAAAAGTGAGAATTAGGGTCTAGGTAGTATGAGTGTAATTTTGAGCAGTATGGTGATATCAGGTGATTTTAATAGACAGGTACACTAATTCTATTGAATTAAAGGCTTTAAAGTATAAGCTAAATGTTGTTGATTAATGTTAAAACTTGTATTAATTCTGCTGACTTAGCTCTTATAACCTCCTTTAATGTATATTATTAATAAATAATTTTATTTGAACATATTAGTTGCATTTAAATCAGAAAGTATTTACGTAGAATCCAAGAGGCAGCTTAGGCCATTATTCTCTTTTATTGACATACTATTTGCTTGATTGATGGTGATGCTATTTCAATTTCTTTGTCACAAAATGTTTCTTCCATTTTCTCAAAAGGTCATTGGTTGCTATGCAAACTAAAAATGCTCCTAGCTCAAAATACGAAACAGGCAAGTTTATCTCATTTCCCTAAACTGCACCCATGTTATGATTGGTTGATTGTTTTGATAACTCACAATTGTGAGTCATATGATGTAATGACTTTTGCACATGACTCACATTATGAGTCATGGGTGGCACAGATATGACTCATTTGAGGATATGAGTTGTTATATCAATTTTGATTGGTTAACAGGATAATGTGCAGTGACTTGTACAAGTTATCTGATGGATTTCATGGGATGACTCATATGAGTCGTAGAAGTTATGTAACTTGAGGTGATGAGCCACCAAGGCTATGGTCGTGAAGATGCCAATATAAGGTAGGCCTTTGGACCTGAGAGATAGGCAGGAACTATCTCCTCTACACCTCCAGCGATTGAAATCTCAACACCAGCAGAAATCATTGTCACTCATCCCCTCCCACCTCTCTGCTCCCATGATGGCTACTGCCAAGGAGTTGACATTAAGCCCTCGTTGCCCTTTCCCTCTGAGGCCTATTGGCCTTTCCTTCATGGGGTTCTTGTTCTGCTTCGTCATTGACATCCACTCATGAAGTTCGGTTCTCCTCCTGACTCCACATTTGCTCTACATCTTTCGTAGCATTTTGGATGGTTGGAAAGTGTCTTGCTTTGTTCATGGTTGGCGTTATACTATCTGGACTCATGGTCGAAGTAGGCCTTGGCTTGCTGGACTTGTACCTCTGATAGGGAAAGTCTCAGTTAGTAACATCTCAGTCCCACATCAGTCTCATTATCCTCCCAAGAGCTCTTACTATTGCCAGTTTGTTGGGTGTGACTAGCCTGTTCACGATCCTTCCTTTTACCTGCTTCCAGTTCAGTCCTCTGGCACAGTAGTGCTAGAATCGTTGCTACCTTACTACCCCTTCATCCTTCCAGATCATCAGACCTCCCACTTGGATATGCCCGGTTGTAGTATTGCACTTTCTCTTTGACTGTTTTCCAACTCCTTTGATCGATGTAATGATTGGCTCCACTGTATGTTCATGGTTACAGCTGGCCCACAATTCCCTCAGTTTTCTCCACTTGTCATAATCAAAACATCTACCCTCTCTGACCTCGAGGGCCTTTACAAATCTTACTTTTGTTTTAGGCAAGCCTGCAGAAGGGTTTGCTTATACTTTCCTGTCGACCTTTCCTAAGTTTCGGGGTTTTTCTTTTGAGAATAACTTGGCTTTCTTTGTTTGCGTAACGAGAAGCGAGGTGTCTTCGAGGAAAGACTTTCATCCCTTGGGATAGAATGTGCAATTAGGCCCATACCACAGGGTCCTGGAAGTACAGGTTTGTCCCATGAATTAAAGTAGGCTGTTGTTGAAATTAAGGTTTTCTTTACGCCATATCTCATATGCATGTGAGTTCTTGTACCCTTAACAAGTAATACATGATATAAACAATTAAAATTAAAAAAAGGACCTGAGAGATAGGATCCTCACGCAACCATATAAATACTTTTTTATGCTAAGGCCCTGTTCACTGCGCCATTTTTAGAGCATAAAACTGACTTTTATGGCATAAATTATGGCAACTAAAACTTTTTATATAGGGGTGTGTTCTCTGCATACAAAAATATCATGATATATTTTTATTTTTACAATATATTTTTATAGCATAAATCCTGAGAACAAAGTAGATGGTTAAGGGCTAGAAATAAAAACCTTTTACCATTATATTATCATAAAAGTTAATAACTATTATATGAGACTCTGTCATCTTTAACAGGTATTTATTAACCATACTCTTACAATAACTCTAACCAAATATATGTTTTCTTGGCATGAATATTTATTTCCTGGTTGTGCAAAAGAACAGCATATATTTCTGAAATATGCTATAAATTTATTTTAGCATATATGTCATTTACAACTTTTATTGTGATATATTTATATTGTGGCGCGGTGAACAGGGCCTAAGAGATTGCAATATGATTCCCTTTCTCTACTATTGAATTTTACAAGTACTCCACAAAGAAACCCTCAACTCAGGTGACTGTTGTGACAGTTCAAGGGGCCGTGTTAATGATATAGAACTATTGTGATAGTTTGATACAACCACAAGACAATCCTACACTATTTGATGAGATAGTAAAACTACAAGATGACAAGTCAGTTTCGTACTATCTGATAAGATAGTAAAGCTTCAAGACATTGGTAAGGAAAATCATTACCTGTTGCACTATAACTTGAGAAGAATAGAATTGTTACAGCATCTTGTATATTCAGTACAACCTGATTGTATTCTGAGCATATTGACATGTATCAGCAATAATAATACCTTGCGTTCTGTGCGTCTGACGCACCTGACGCTGGAATGCAAATTGAGAATTAGGACACAACCAGCCTACCACCCCACGCACCTGACGCAACCTGATGCAGCACCTAAATCTTAGGACACACCAGATGTAGCACCCAATCTTCAGGATGCACCACACGCAGTACCTAATCCTCAGGATGCAACCTGACTTCAGACCACCTCTTCTGGATACAGAGTATTAAGTACTCATTTTCCTAAGATAAGCAAACCTGAAGAGTCCCCCCTTTACTTTTTCCTGACCTGGGTCACAATAGATTTCATGCTCTCAGTATATTAAATTTACTACTACTAGTGTGGTATTGATCTAATATAGTGTACCGATCATAATACTCATAAGCAACCCCTTCCCTACCCTGGACTCAACCTTTACTTGAGACTCAACCGCTACACAGGACCCTGTAACTTGATGAATAAAAATCGTGGGAGGAAGGACCATATATTATTGTGAAGCTGGCATTGAGGCCAACAATCCCCCGCAATCAGATCCAGAATCGGTCAAGCGGTCGTTGAGCTATCTATTATTGAGGCTTCCATTACTTTAGTCTAAAGACCACTCTCAGAAGGGTTGGCGGATTCATGGGCTTTGATGCGACAGAGACATACCTTATACCATTGCGTAGCTGGTGTCGAGCCCAGCGATCTCCCGCAATCAGATTCAGGATCGGAGCAGTGGTTGTGGAGGAATCAGCCATCGAGCTCTGGGATCGCCAGTGTACGATCTATTAAGACAACTCTCACAAGGATCAGCAATTTCCTAAGCTTTAATGCCACAGAGATATCCTTTATACCGCTGCGTAGCTGGCGTTAAGCACAACGATCTCCTGCAATCAGATTCAGGATCGGAGCAGAGATTATAGAGGAATTCGCCATTGAGTTCTATGATCGCCAGAGTATCTATGAAGACAACTCTCACAAGGGTTAGCGATTTCCTTGGTTTTGATGTCACAAAGACGTCCGTTATACTGTTGCGTAGCTAGCGTCGAGCCCAACAATCTCCCGCAATCAGATCCAGGATAGGAGTAGCGGTTGTAGAGAAACCTGCTATTGAGTTCTGGGATCGCTAGCATCCCACCCCATTCAGCCCTGTAACTGCATGAATAATAACCCTATAGGGATGAATCTCATACCGCTGTATAGCTGGCATCGAGCACAGGAACCTCCACGTGTCGGATCCAGGATTGATTCTCTAGCTGTGGTGGAGTGTTGCAGCTGTGGCCCAGGAGTGTGGATATTCAAGTTGGGTGTTGGGATGAAAAGAGTTTGTCACATGGCGTCCAGTTTGAGGCTAAGTGCCGAGAAACCACTAGGCACTATACTAGGTTAGAGAGTGTTTTGGCTATTACTCGCTTTCAGACTGGAGTGAGCTGGCATTTTTGCTCATTCAAAGATAATGTTCTGAAAATAGAAATCTGAGTGCCAGTGTCACTGGGCCCCGGGGTCATCAGCCTAAATTTAAGATTAAGGCTACGCTGGCTTTCTCACCTGGCGCCAGCACTAACTATATTTTCTGTGCCAAGAAATACACCTTCCTCACCCTAGGGCTGGGCCTCAGACTCCTACTTGTAGAAGGCTGGGAGTATACTCAGGGGTAGTGGTAAATCCTGATGTACGATGGTATTGAGGTTGAAGTCTGGATGCATGGGAGGCAGTATTGCTTAGTTGCATGTGTTTGGATGGAATCCTGGGCTGAGAAGGGTGTCGAGACGCACCAGACGCAATCCAACATGAGGCCTAAGTACAGGATGCACACCACGCACAGAACACCGAGTCCACACTTGCACAGTTAGGACGCAACACTACCGTATCTGGCGCCGGACGGCTTTTTGCTAATGTTGTATTATAAGCGTAAATTCTGGACAGATAACTAGTTACTGATTTCATGTCATTTATACTAAGTGAAAATTTCATCTAATAACTATTTTAGGTATATACAGGTCTATACCATGAAAGAATTATTTGTAAAGTACAATATATAAACTTTCTATAAATCGTTTAAAGAATATACTTACTTTCTAAGATTTTGCCATTAGCTGGTTTTGTTACAGGGTATCAAAGCTGAAACGGTAGGATTCCAAACTAGCTAGGCCAGAGATATGTGAGAAAACAGATTAATAGTCAGGAAGGGTTGTATATACTTGTTTGGTAAGTTAAAGAAACAAAGTGAAGTCAAATATCTGAGAATATAACTTACTAACTTGTTAGATGGTTAAGGTCTGGTCTCCATTGCTTGATGATTCGTTAAATACCAGCAGGATGGCCTACTATCTATACTAATGTTCATGCTACTTCAGCTTCTCTAGTTAAGAAGAATCTTTTTAACTATTACGTTTATCAGGGAAAAGTGCAAACACTTTTGAACCTTGAAAACTTACCTAGCTCAACTCAGAGAATTACTAAACAAGGATTTCCTCTACGGGTATCTTCACGTCACGGGTAGAGAGTCTTCGATCTTTTTGTTATGATAGACTATGTATCAATATACAGCCCAGTTGTTCACATACCAATAGTAATATAGAATAGGAAGTAATTAGTTCTGATATTTAGGCATCAAAGCATTATGCCATTTATGCATATGCAACTAATGAGTGGGGTAGTATTCTCTAAACATTGTTCCATTTGGTTAAATACCAATCAAAACATGTAGTCATATGCTAACAGGAGTCATCTCCAGCATGCCTCCAGTATGCTTATAACTGTCACAAATCTGGACTAAGGAAGGCAGATTTCACATGAGTAATATTTATTAGTGATAGGTAGCGTTAGTTACGGGGCCCCGGAACTGGTGGCCCCCTGCCTCAATCCCCCGCCCCACCCCGGTCAATGGCCCGGGTTGGTGTGTTTTTTTTTCACACCCTGCCGCTGCCTCTGTCCTGGCCCCCGCCCTGTTCAATGCCCTGGACAGCCCCAATGAATTGTCCCAGCCTGGGACCCTGCTTTTTGTATATTCCCCTCTTGAACTGTTCTCTTTTGATACATGAATGAGTAATTGTGTGAGCATATATGAAAAACCAGATACCACAAATTATATATGGGGATTTATGTGCATGGAATAATTTATACCATATAAACCGGAATAATTCACAACACTCATTGGACGTCTGAGTTGCCTAGACGAGTAACGTATATTGTTTCAGCAGACCATACACCTAATTCAGACGCCCAATTCATACACTCTATTCACCAGTTCAAATCATATTGCCTATTCATAAGCCTTATTCATCCGCCGGTGCCATATCCCCAAATCATACGCCCAAGCCGTACGCTCAAATCATACGCCCAAATAATACGCCCAAGCCATACGCCCAAACCATGCGCCTAAATCATACGCCCAACCCATACGCCCAAATTATAACCACAGTCGTGCTTGGAGTTACTGTGTTCAGAGTTCACATAGCGAAAGGGTGAGGTTAAAGAAAGAGTGTATTTATAACAATAAGAGTTCTATAAAAGGTAATTATGCTAAGTTAGATGTGACTCGGAGGTTTGAGTTAGTCGTATGATTTGTGTAAAAGTGAGAAAAGACTGCCCCGTCCTCCCACCACATGGGAACAACACCATGGAGTAATAGAAAACAAGAACAATGAAAGTCATAATAGTTGAAAAAAGAGGTGAATTAAGAGAAAGAAAAAGACAATTCCCGAATATGCTTAGGTGGTAGCGCTCCCACCAGCACCAGCTTCTGCCCTCCCACCACCAGCCCCGGAGTGCGTCGGCATCCGCCCGCCACCACTGCTCCAACCACTCCCACCATGGCCCGCAGAGCGCCTACGAGCCCCACTCCAACAACTCTAACCCCTACCACGAGTCGGCTGAACTGGCGTCCACGGGGTACGACTACCAACCCCAGCCCCTGACGGCCCTGTTCCTGTGGGGTGTGCAGGTATGCCTCCGATGGCCCCGGTCACCACCCTACTACTACTGCTACCACACTCCCCAGTACCTACTTGCCCGGTATCATGATCTCCCTGCGCACCTCTCGCATCTCCTTCCTCACTATCACTTCCATCTCCCATACCAGAACCCACACCCCCAACCAAATTTCCTTGTCTAACAACTCCCCCAGCACCCCCTGTAGTACCACTACCACCACTACAGCTAGTGCTCCCAGGGGTACCATACAAGCGACGGCGTGCAGGTGGACGAGCATTATCACTGTCGCTACTGTCGCTGTCACTACCGTTATTGGCAGGGGGTGAGTGATGGGAAGAAGCTCCCTGGCGAGGGGGAGGGGCACCATGCCGAGGAGGTGCACCCCCAGGAGGAGGAGGAGGGGGAGCGCGCCCGGGAGGAGAAACACCCGCAGGACGAGAGAGCACCACCAGGACGAGGTGCACCCCCGGGAGGAGGAGGAGCAGGAGGAGTAGGAGGAGGAGGTGCTCCCCTGGGAGCACCGCCATCCTGATTTAGAAGACGTCTTGTCTCTTCTCGTGTGGCACCATCTGGCTGGCCAGCCATAACGTTCATGACATCCTCAACTAATCTCAGGTCCTGGACCATGAGGGTAACGCGACCAGCATGTGCCGTACCCAGGGCTCTAGCTATGAACAAAAAATTTGTAAATCAGATAAGTATACTAGGAGAGGAACTCAACTTACCGGTCATTGTGATCACCAGGAACTCTTCCGCTGCCACCTGGATGCATTCAACAGCTGATCTCTGCCAACGGAATTGTTGCTCGAGTGCCAAATCTGACACGATCTCCTGGCAAAGACCATAGAATGGGAACTTCGGAATTAGGTACCTGCCATCGCGGCGATACTTAATAATCTCTGCCATTGCCACCCTCCTAGTTGGATACCGAGCCAGCTGCTGGACCCGACCAACAACCCTCCCAGCTCTTTTCCGACCAAGATGCCGAGTTGGGGGCCCACTTTCCACCACTCTTGCGGCCCAAGATACCATTATTTGCGCGACGTTTGGGAGGAATTGAGCAGGGGTTACTTTTTTGGTGTTTGCTTGTTTGTTGTGTTGACAGACAGGTGAGTGGGGAAGGAGGTTCACAGGAAAAGAGAGAAGGGTTTTTGCTCAGAAGTTAGAGGCAAAATGATCTTTGGTGTGGAGGTGACTGGAGTCTCCTTCCTTGGACATATGGGTATTTGTGCGTATGTGTATTTGTGCGTATGTGTATTTGTGCGTATGTGTATTTGTGCGTATGTGTATTTGTGCGTATGTGTATTTGTGCGTATGTGTATTTGTGCGTATGTGTATTTGTGCGTATGGGTATGGACCCTATACCTTCCCTGATAGCTGAGACTGATATTAGGGCTTGCTAAGAGGAAGAAGTGTGTTGGAGGAGAGGTGGGTAAAGAGCTATTTTATACCAACGAAAGAAAAATTGGTTGTTTCATGAGGAGTGCCTTTCAAGCCCCCTTGTCATATCTTTCCGGGAGTCCCGTAGAGTTTAGGCGTATATTGATTCATCATGTCTAGATGAGTAAACGACAGTTAAGGTTGATAGGGCATGGGGATATATCTACTCTTGAATTGTACGATGGTTAAAGTCGCATAAGACTGCAAACCCCAGTCTACCATAACACGCAATGTACAATCCCTTCCATGTAGAAATGGCTTGAAAATGTTGTACTAGATGTTTTATTTGTTCCAAGATGTTATATCTTCCCTGTTTATGTATCAAGTATACAATTGTAGTCACAGAATGAACATGGAGAGTACGCCCCTCCCATCTTCGCTCCGAACTCAAACACACAGCTCCTATTGATATAATTTCCTGTCTCTGATTGTATGATGAAAGCAATTTGCAGAAGGCTTGAATCTGGGGGGTCATTCATATCATCCTTAGAAGTTGGTGAGTAGGGCTTTGGGTTAGGCTACAGCGGTAGAGAGGAGGGCTCGACGCATGACTGCGGGTAGACTGTGACGATGTTTTCAAGAGGTGAACCAACTTTGTCTTTTCTTTTTAAGAGAGGCCAAATTAACTGCTCTTCTTTCTTACCAAACTTTTACCTTCTCCATCCACACTCCCGCTATCAACACAATCCTCAGGTCGCTCTGCCCTCTGCGCTGCAATCCCGCTTCTCTTTTTCATACATCACAGAAGCAAACTCAGCAGTTAAAACAAAAAAAAAAAAAAGGAAATAAAAAAAAGAAACACCTGTAGCTCTTGCCCAACTAATCCGGATACGCCCCTCTACTGGTACCACCCTCTCTACTTCCCTTACTTTCTCCACTACATTCGAGGGCACGCCGGCAAAAGGTCGGTGCCTATATTACTTATTGCCCTATCCCTAATAGTAAGTTAGTCACCATCTTCACTCAGGTCGGACAGGCCCCTTGCTGCCTAGGAGCGGAGACAACAGTACTTCTGAATACAGATTAACGAAGGAGGATATGGAAGCAGATTTGGACATGAAGGGTCGAGAGGAGGAGCTCGACGAAAAGGGTAGATCATTGATTGACCAGGTGAAGCCTGTTGAGTGGCTTTTGCCAAATACGGAGGTCTACGAAGAGTGGGAGGAGAATGAAGAGGATGAAGATGTCGATTTAACGACCTATATGAGTCTGGTGATGAGGGTGGCAATGGCTCAGAGGATTCCGATGAGGTCTATGGGGAAGAGGAGATTGCCGAGGACGACGATGAGGATGTAGAGGGTGAGCTGGAGGACGTGGAGGGCTGGGAGGAGGGTGACGATGATGTCCATATGACGGATGAAGGGGAAACCTCCGGCTTAAGTTTGGGAAGTAGGATGTGAGACTTAGGTCACCCTGACTCTGCATCTTCCTCTCATGGTCTGTACGGAGATGTGGCAGAACACCCTTTTTGTGCTAGCACCCAAGAGATTGGAGAGCGGCTGCTTGGACGGGCTATGACACCCCAGAATTTCTTCACAAGCTGGGAAGACCAACAGGACAGCATCAAAAATATTGACACCAAGAGGAAGCACTTTCCTGCCAGCAATGCCCGTCGTATCATTGAACTCGAGGCAGCCGCTAGGGAAGATGCAGAACAACAAGGAATTGATATTGAGGAGATGGATAGAATTGACCGCGAGATGGATAGGCAGGTTTTCCTCAATATGGCTAGCCAGCACTTCCCTTACTGCTTGAAACAGGAGCCGGAGGATTAACGATTTCTACTTCGATCTATTTTCTTTTCTTGTTATCTTCTAGTTCCTTTCCTTCCCCCTCACGCCGGTTCTGCCTTCCTTACTCTCCTTAATACAGTTCCCTTTACCTTGTCTTACCTGCACTGCCACTTCTGTATTTATCCACCACAATATATCCCGTTTGGTTTCCTCCTTAGCCCGTATTCGTTCTTATATATCATAAGTCCGGGGGCTGTTTTCCTTGGGTTAGATTCTTATGCAGCACGCTACCTCTTTTCTAGTTCCCTTCTCACTCTGAATTTCCAGAGGCCGACGCTCCTTTAGAGTTTAATTTCTTCTGTTATCATACCCGGCACCTATCCCGATTCCGCTCCTTTCTTTTCTGTCCTGACTGAGTGGGTGACCTTACTCTTTGCAGCAAAATATAATACAATAGCAGTTTAGAAGTTAGAAACAATCTGACATAACAATAAGCTTAAGCACAGATTGAGATATCTATTTAGTACTTTGCTTCTGGTTTCTTCGGCAAAATCCCTACGCCCAAATACATACGCCCAAAACCACGTACGCAGAGTGATGCGCCAAAAGACATGCGCTCTAAAGCCATATACTCAAAGCATATGCGCAAAGCATATGCCCAAAACATACGCCCAAAACATACGCCCAAAACATACCCTCAAAGCATACGCCCAAAGCATACGCCCAAAATACCTGGCCAACGCAGTTGATGTAAACAAGCTCTCTGCGAATGTTTAATTATAATTCAGGTTCAAATATGTGAGGGAATAGCTATGCATATTCCTCTAGAGAAGTTAAGCCCCGCAGTTTTCAGGATAGGCTTCTATCTCAAAATCAGAATCAGAATCCACAATTGTACAATGAACAAGACCGATGACAACTCTGCTACTTGTACTTCCAGTATGGATCATTTCCATTTAATGCACAGTTGCACAGATATAAATCCCTGCTTCTAGAGCATCAAGGATCCCGTTGTACTCTGTATCGTCACAGTCCAAGAACCCTGACAGCATCTCCTTCCGCTGTAGCTCCACATTCTCAGTCTTGGCTTCATGTACCTTGGTTCCCAACCAATATATCTGGCTCAAGATGGGGGCGCGTATCCCAGCCTTTGGATAATCCATCATGTTTATCACATCACAGTGTAAGCTAGGTTCCTGGCAATGATATTGAATATTTGACTTACAGAAAAAGTGTATGACTTTATGACTTCAGCAAAGCGAGTAGAGATAAGGATGTGAAAACAAGGTTGGTTTCAGGTCGCTGTAGTTGTTTAGAGAGCTCTGGGGAAGGCCCTTCGCTTCAAAGAAGCTAGGGTCGACTGGAGCATTGGCCATTGCGCGAAGCCAAGGAAGTGGAACAATACCGGGCTCGGTATTACGCGGTGCAGGCAATGCAATCACAATATGTTCCTGATCGTGCTCGTGATAGTAATCAAGGATGGATATGTAGAGATGTAGAAAGATTGTGCATTTATAGTAAGACCAAAAGGTTTTGAAGTAGGGAAAAACTATAAAATCATTTTATCAAGACCAGCTACTTACATATTAAGTCAACTCCAGCAAGGCTTGATAGAATATAATTAAAGAGCGTATAAATTATGGAAATTCAGAAGTCAGAATAAAGTTATTGTTAACTGTCTGAGTCTGGAACTAAGTCCTAAGTTATTTTGCCTTTTACCACACGTGTAACCGGTACAGGTACTATGGTTACTGATAGATTTCCTTTAGCATTAGTTTGGTTTTAGGATACGAGCCTTGTGGCTGTAGCCTTGTTATGTTATGCAGGAGGTATCATTTGATACCTAGTTTGTTTTATGTTTGGTTTCGGGATACGAGGTTGTGTCTCTCCCTCATTGTGTTTTCAGAAGTATTATTTGATACACCGGTTGTTTGAAGTTTTGTTTCGAGGGATCTTTTGATACCTGGAATGTTTTATGTATTGTTTGATAGTATCGATTTGATACCATAGTTGTTTTAAGATACGAGCTGTGCTCGTAGGAGTAAGGCTTTAGGAAAAGCCAGCCATGTATTTAAAGGCTGCGTCTTTTGGACTTAGAAAGAGCAGACTTTGACAGACAGAGTTTTCAATATACTTGGTTGGATAGTTACCTCTTCAGTTCGCTAAGATAGTGACAAGCCGCCAAACACTTCAAGACCTTAGCGATATACTAAAAGGTTTTATCTAACAACCTTTCGGAGCCCCCGCTTGATCAATCTGCCTAGGCCACTCTTTGGCTAGGATTTCAAGTGCACAACCCTGGACGGTTTCTTAAAGGTTCTCAGTGAACCGAGAACCAATAAGGAAACGTTACAACACACCTGCCTGAGTCACACTGCTGAAATATTTCTAAGCTCAAGACCCGACCCTTAATCTCATACCCTAACTCAAGCGCCTGTATGATAGCCCGTGATTTCCTTGTTTTACGTTCCAACATTCCAGCGATCCGTCCACCTCGTACCAATTTTACTGCCTTCCCCCCACCATTTGCCCACTCAAATCCACACATCTCCCATTGGTACCATTGTCCTATCCATGGTGACCGGCTATTGGCCTAAGGTTTGTCTATCATTCACTATCAGCTTTCATACTTCTAGTTGGCTGGCTGCCCACTTGCTGCAGGTGGGATCCAGTAACAGCTTATAGAAAAAAGGGTCCGCCTTTATTCTCCCGAATGAAATGGGAAAATGTTCGATTATTTCATCTGGGCCAAATGTCCAGGTATAAAACTTATCCATTGGAGCTCCCGCGATTGGGTCCATGGTCATTGCCTTAGGTGTAAATAAAGGAACGGCGGCAAAGGTAGACGACAGTATCAACAAGATGGTTATGGTATGATATTCTTGGGAGTATCTAGGTGGAGGATAATTACATAACATAATTATCAACTTATATATAAGGGTTATAATCGGGAATCACATTTAATCACTCGGAAAGGCACTGAGTGCCTTCGTCACTGCATGGTATCCAAGTATTAGATCCTCACCTTGGGTTTGCTTTCAATAGTTGGGACAGCTTCGAGAGACCCCGTACTCGCAGGTTTGATTCAAGATTTGGTTGCCATGTAGGAGCGAATGCGCTGTATGAGAGTCTTCAACTGGAACTAGTCAACTCGCATAAAAGATCAAATTTGGTTACCTCAGATTATGATTGAACAGGGTATATCAACTCCTACTGGATTTGGACTAATGCTATGCCCAAGGCACGGCGGTGAATACCAATTCATGTAGCTACTACCGAGCCTAATCCTACAGTGCGGCTATTTTCAAAAAGTAATTCACATGCAACCATACACCACCATAGGCACAAAATTCATATGCACAAAAATTCATACGCACAATGGCTCCTATGCATGCATGTTCGTATACTTAATTCATAGACTCCAAATTATGTGAGCAATGAAATAGATCAGAGAATGGAAGCCAGCTTGGGTACTTAGCTTAGCTGGGCCAACTTATAATCTTCATTCATATGTCTACCACAGCTGTACTTTTATATAAATATCATTCGGGATCCAAGGGGATCTGTTACTGTACACGGATCGCTAGAATCATCTCAACTTAATGTCTTTCCAACGAGAATCTTCCACGATGGGCAGCCAACGGGGACTCTACTCCTCTGGGGCAAGAAGCCGTTCCTCGTTTTTACGGTTTCACGAAAGCCCTGCATGCGAATACTCTCCCTCTTTATCCCAATGCTCGGTAGAATCTAGCCTATATGGGAACGAAAGCCCGGTAACACCAACACCAAAACCTCTAACTGGTATGGCCCGCGCACTTCATTCAAGTTCCACAACCCCCTTGCGCTCCGATTCGGTAGCGCTGCCCCCTGGAAACCAAGATCATACCGGGAATCTGCTTCATCCGCTAGCCGTGACTTTGTCAACAAGCGACACAGTTACCTTTGTGATATTTGGAAACTTTTATCGCTATACGGAGGAATATCATGAGAGTTGGATGGAGTGGTGGCAAGGCACACCAGGGTATATAGCCTATACTGCGAAATATTGTGGCAAGAAAAAGATAAGGTGCAACTCGGATCTTCGAGGCACCGAGGTGTGGAAATACTTTCAACAATGTGCTGACCGTTTAGGTAGTGCTATTGGCACGCCACGAGTAATGTGCATTATGTGCAGCAAGGTTCTAGCTCACCCAAGTGGGACGGGGACTGGCTCGATGCATGACCATAACAGGTCCTCTGCTTGTCTAAAATCGAGAAAGATTAACGGTTATGATGGGCGGGCCAGAAGCCCGCTTGGTATAACCGTTCTTACGCTATTTCAAAAAGGGGCTAAAACTGGAAATAGGCGTAGGATTATCGATCTGGCCACACCAGCAGGATTCAATCAGCATGATTTCGAAGAATACTTTCTAAAAGCGTTTTTAACAACGAATCTCGCCTTTAATTGCTCAAACAACCTTGCCTTGCGTCGTGTCTTCAAGTATATTGATCCGGTAGTCCAAATCGCCAGCCCAATGACATTAACATGGCATTTGAAACTGCTGGGAAAGTCTACGGTGACAGATATTCGAACATGTCTACCTGCTGCAGGAAAGATTTCTCTGGCTGCCCATACATAGACTTCACCAAACAAACTTGCTTTTTTAGCAATTGTGACTTATTGGATGTCAGATAGGTGGCAGATGGAGGAGGTGCTGATTGTGTTGGAGGACATCAAGGGTGCTCATACGGGTCTAATAGGGCAGGGATAATTAATGACATTCTAGGCAGATACGGGATTCAGGATAGAATTCTGGGTTTCACCACCAATAGTGCCAGCAATAACCGAACGGTCACCAAAGCCTTAAACAATGCTTGAAGTTTACCATCGGTTGAATGGTGTCAATTGGAAAATCATATTCCATGTATGGCGCATGTTGTTCAGCTTATCCTCGGTACATTTATGAGTTCGATCAAGGTGGAATCGCAGAATGGTCATATGCTATCTGACTTTAAGGCGGGCTATATCGAGAAGGTTAGGAGATTGGATAATGGCTTTCACAAAACAGTAGGAAAGGTAATGTGTCTAAGATCTCATACTCTAGCACGTATATTACAAATGCATACACACAAATTCATATGCACAAATTCATATGCACAAATTCATACGCACAAGGGTATATGCACAAATTCATTGTTCCAAATTGAATGTGCGCCAATGGGAAAGTAAAACCAAGTACTTTCCCCATTGTTCCCACCTAAGATACCTTTAGTTAGAGATAATTTTAATAATGGTTTATAGTATCGGAAAATGAGTATTGTGGTTGGTGCTTCACCTCAACGGCGTCAACACTTCATCGAGATACCGAATAAGCGGGTCAAGATCCCCACTACACTACTTTAGGATCTCAAAACACGGTGGAACTCAACCCTACATATCTTGGAGAGATCTGTACGGCTACGGGAATTTACCAAGGACTGGTTGCAAACCTATGCCGAGTTTACGGGTCTCTGGTCAACTTCAGAAGAGTGGAGGCAGATTGAATACAGCTTGGAGGTACTTCAACCGATACTATTTGGAATTTGTGGATGTCAAAAACACCTGGCGTCACCATTCATCAAGTGTTTCAAGTGTATCAAGATATCTTTGATGATTGGGAAATGCAAATTTCCAAGTTAGAACGGAATCGGATGCAATAGCAGGTTGATATTCATGAGGGCCTAGTGAAAGCTAAATTGAAGGTAGCCTCTTACTATGGTAAAACAGAAAGTCCAAGAGGTCTTCTGTTCGGCATTGGAACTTGCCTAAATCTCTATTGCAAACTCAACCTTTTTCGATAATGGGATCTTCATGCCAGTGGGGAGACCGAGTATGAGAAGTCATATAAAAAGGAGTTCATAGCGTATTATGATCTGTTCTATGCACCAATAAATAATCAGGCACCTGACATGTCAATTCCACGGAGGGGTCTGAATAGTTGATCCAAACACCTTTACTCTTCGAGACACAGAGCACTTATCCTGAGTGAGGCACTAGCATATCTCGAAACTGATTATGAGATTGAGCCGCCCGTGGCAAACGCTGAGGTTACGGATCCCACATGTGAGGCCTGCCCGGCTGGGACTTTTTTACAAGGCAAATATACTGGAGTGGTGGAAGGTTAATGGGGGAAGATTCCCGAATTTAGCTTGGATAGCTAGGGATATTCTCGCTGTTCAAGGGGGACGTGTTGGAGTAGAGCAGGTGTTTAGCATGGCAAGAGATGTGATTCCCTATCGGCGCTCACGACTCAAAAGCAGTACAATTCGATCTTCAATGCTGGTAAAATGCTACGAGAACGAAGAACTACAAAGAGAGTTAGCAGGTCACGATAGTGAACGGGCGGCAGAACAACTTGGAGAAATGACTGCTGTGGAGGATTATCGTTATTGGGCTGGTAGGAAGGAAGAAAGTATAGAGAATGATAATGGCTGTATCTCCGATGACAACGAATCACACAAGAATGACACTGAATGGTCTTTCGTTGATTAGGATGGCAGGCGAGCATTTGGAAGAGAGCCAAAGGCTATACTCCCTGAGCCTGGACTGGTTGAATCTCAATATGCATGGCCTGGACCACCTTAAAACCAAAGTGTAGATCACTTGGGAGGCACCGCGGAATCAGATCCTCAAGAAAGAATCTGGGATAGTAAAGTCAACATGTATATTGTATCCGACACTGATGAGGAGGAAGGATCACAAGAGGGTGAGGGGGAGATTCCTGGTGAAGAACTGAGTGATCTTGAAAGTATCAACAAATAGGCTGACAAAAGTTCCGGCTGCATAGCAGGCTCAAGGGGGCGCCTGGAAGAGGATTGTTCGGAGGAGGCGGCACTATCGGGAACCACTGATTCACTACCGGTTATACATGTAACCCACAGAAGACATCAGACAGGAACTAATACCACGTTTCGAGTTCCACCCAAGAAGCGTGCCAGAACTGGGGGGAAAGAAAAGAAAAGATCCCGTTTCCACTAAGTTGATTTCGTGTAAAATAATTATAAACTCATAGAATTTGACTGAGTAATTGAGAAGGCATTTTTACTATCGTCTAAGTTATCCTTGTGGCTAAGACAAGCCAAGAAGGTGTCAAGTCAACAATGTATACAGTAGTGAATGACGAGCCGCCATGGATTGATTGGAAAATGCCCCATATAATTGGAGGAGTGAATGTGGGATCGGGCGGACTGGGTCTATTTTCTCACCGCGTCTGCCGGATCACACGTGCACACCCCTAAGTAAATGTAAGAGTGAGTAGAAGGATTCTAGGTTTCAAAGGCGGAAATTCAGGAAGTCTGAATACATTGTCCATTTATTCGGGTTCTTACGATAAGCTACAGGAACAGGAGCATCGTCATGAAAATCATACTCACAGAAAGATCATACGCACACAAACACACTCAGAAAAAATCATACGCCCAAAAAGATTGTACGCACACAAATCATACGCACACAAAATCATACGCTCAGAAAGATGATAGGCCCAAAATAATACACTGGTAATGGTGTCGTAGATAATATGCACTAGTGCAAAGCCTAGTTGCATTGGCTCAAGTTAGTCGAGTTTGTCAAGTTATAGGGTAATTTGTCTTCCCCTATATTCTGTCTGTTTCCCCTTTTCTCCCATAGAGACAGAAACGATTCGCGCCGCCGCCCTCTGAATCCATGTCCCGCGCTGCGCCCTCTTGAACCCAAGTTCTTCCTTGCCCGAGTTCCTCCCCACCCAAGTCTCTCCTTACCTGCCATCCACTGGAGCACATTTGGATACCTTTATTGTCCCTCTATACCAACCGCACCTGGTTCTATCCTGCTTTGAGCTGGAGGGAAGCTTGCTTTGAGCGAGTTTGTGTGGCTGCGGAAGACTACGAGAGGGCTATCAAACATAAAGAACAGGGATGCGGAGAAGCGCAAGCGGCAGTGCGAACAAAGAAAGGCTACCAATGACCTCCACAACTCTCAACACGGGAGTGAAGATAGTGCAAGTTCTACCATGGATGCCAAAGGTGTGTTATGCTCTGCTATTTAACTGATCTCTCTGCATGGGCTTGAAATTAGCAATTGTTGTATTCGGCTTTCAACTCGGTCGCATATCTATATTCGGGGCATATACTAATCTCCTTGTCGCTTGTATTAGATTCGAGGGAACCATGTCTACGTCTAGATATGAATAAGGTTTATTCAATGAAAAGGAATATTTCCCACATGTTGAAAACCCGCAATCATCCACGCGTCAGATACCACCAATGTGGCGATTTTGACGTTCTGGACTCACTCCTTTCGCGACCTAAACGGCGGCCGGATAGCAACTTGAAGGAGTGTTTCGATGAGGAAAATGAGCCCCAATTGCACGCGATCACCGGTGACATTGTTATAACAAAGGACAAGTAAGTAATTCATCCTTTGGGCTAAGACTAGGCTTATATACTAAACTCTCTTTAGGCACAGCGTCCCATGTGTAATCAAAGCTGGGAATAGCAAGGCATGTTGGCTATTACCGCAAGTTGAACCGGTGGTACACAAATATGTTGCGTCACAGAATATAGAGGCAGATCATACCAGAAATGGTGCACGCGGTACATGGAAGCGCTATAGGCGAGGCGAGATGGAAGGCAATCAAACCACTCATAACGCTACGGGTGATGGTATGAAGGATGCTACAACCCTGAGTTTTCTGGCAAGAAACGGGAGCACGGAACATAACCCAGATGGTACTTTGAGAACAAAAGGCTGTGTCATTGGGCACCATGCCGAGTTCCACGAATGGGATCACGAACGCAGAATATTGAACTTGGACCCGGGCCAGCTCAGTCAAATAACACGAAATCAGCAATTCATGCACTAAAAGAATTCGGCCAACAGCTTTTACCATCGACTCAAACCTTTGAGGCTCTATTTCAGACTTTCCTCCTGGACGAGCATTCCAAATACACAGCAGTCTATGAGACGATTTACAATAGGAAAGCTGACAATGTTGACGAGGCATTTGGAATATGGACCTCCCGCTCACTTGTCATCAACGCGAATACCAATAACCATAAGGATCTGGAGGATGTATGCCATGGGTGGTGTGCGATAGGAGTATTGGGAGACTTTGAGGACGGCGATGCCTCCTTTCCTGAGCTTGGAGTCAAGATTGATTGTACCCCTGGTATGTAGAGACTCCCGCCCATCTTATCCAATTCCAATAAGTGACTAAGATATATTCTCTAGGTTCCATTATTTTCATGCGTTCCTATGCAGTGGAATATTATATTGGCTCTTTTGTGGGAAATTGGTGCAGTGTTGTCCACTTTACACATCAAGCAGTGAACGATGCATATGTGAAGAAGACGGGAAAGCCATTGTGGGAGTTCAATAAGATGCCTCAATGGTGGCAGAAGTTGCGCATGCATCTGAATGTATAATAATGTTCCTAATCATTGATTTTTCTATTTAGTATGGGTATATACTTTTGAGTTTCGCCTGCCCTCGTTTGCAAGGCTGTGCCCCCAAAATCAGACATCCAAACTATACGCCCAAACCCCTACGCCCAAACCCATACGCCCATAACCATACACCCAAAGCCCTACACTCACAACCATCCCCCCAAAATCATAAGCCCAAAACAATACGCCCAAAACCATCCGCCCAAAGCCAAACCATACCCCTAAAACCATACCCCCAAAACCATACCCCCAAAGCCAAACCATACCCCCAAAGCCATACACCCAAAACCATTCCCCCAAAACCATACGCCCAAAGCCATACACCCAAAACGATGCGCCCAAAATCACACACCCAAAGGCCATACGCCCAAAGCCAAACTATACGCCAAAAGCCATACACCCAAAACCATACGCCCAAAACCATACGACAAAGAGAGTCACCTAAAACCATAGCTTTTTATACACCATAGTGAGCCCCCAGTTTAACCAACTATCTGCAAGTTTAGGGTAAGTGATTGCCTAAACCTCACACCAGATTTAAATAGTGGCTAGTATTGGGGTGGATAGCTTGCAAGGCATGTGAGACGTGACGCCTAAACCAATAGTCTTAGAATGAAAAGCCCAAAGCTGAACGCCCACAGGTATAAGCCCAAAGCTGAATGCCGAAAGCCATAAGCCCAAAGCCATACACCCTGAATGAGATCAGGAAATGATAAGTCGGAGGACACTGGCATATCTTCAGGAAGATAGGAATCGTGCATTCATAACTATACCACTATACGCTTAAAGTTATGTACCTGGAATCATATGCTTAGAAGTACTTAGAAACATACCTAGATTATACGCTTACAATCATATACTGAGAGCCATTTCCAAACACTATTTATCTCAAACTTGAACCCCAAATCATAATGATAATGTGAGCACTATATTGAAATCCTATCTTTTGAGATAGTTGCCGGATTGCTATAACGTAAACTACGGGGATTCCGCTCATTACGTAGATCCCGCTCAGCCGTGATTGCGCAATTCCGCTTGGACCTTGTCCCACTTCTGAGCTCTTAGAATTCGTCCCGACCTCTGAACCTGGCTATTTACAGCAGAACTTTGAGCCAGATTCCCTCCAGCCTCTCCGGAAACATTTCCTCCAACCTCCAATTGTCCCAGTTCACTTGAAATAGTACAAATGGCCTCCATGTATTCACTTCCCTAACTCCCACTCCCATTATCTACCCCGAACTGGCCTCCACCCTCCTCCTCCTTCCAGTCACTGTCACCGTTGTGCTCAGCAGGCACAGCAGAGGGGGTCGTGGTAGGAGAAGTGATTTGTACTTTCCATTTTTTTTTAGTGGAAGGCTTGAGCATGATATGGCTTTGGCGAGTAGTGTCGGTAATGGTATCAAAAGCTTTCTCAAGCTTCTTGGCCTTCTGGGATGCCTTTAAAGCATCAGACTTCTCACGCAGCTCCCGGAGAGTTATCACCATCTCAGCCGTAACCACCGTAGCCTCGGTAAGCTTTCTCCGGTCATTAGTTTTGATCCTCTTGCTACCCCCGACTAATTCGCTTTATTGCCGGTAAGCCTCCTCTGCTAGCAGTTTGTCTGCATCGGCTTCTTGGAAACCTTCGTTAAGTTCCCCTAGTAGTGATTTTAGCTATTTAGAACTAGGAGTATCTCGTGAGATAAGAGATATTGCTGTGCGCGGGGTCCTGCTGACGGCCCTTGGGGTCTTAGGAGCTGGTTGGATACCGGTAGTACGAGAGAGCGGAACATGGGTTTCACTCTGAATTACTCGGCGTGGATTCAGAGGTATTATTCCTACTACTTGCCATGCTCGAATAATATTTTCTCAAGTGAATGCCTGTGCTCGCGCAGGAAGGAATACCCTATTTATATAGATTAGATTGATTTAATTAAATAGCTATACAAGCTGAACGGATATCTCCAAGTCTGAAAATATATACTAGCAGCCAGGGGTTACAGCTTACGGAAGAAAATCGCCCTTAGTAAAGTTCCCTTGAATGCCTTTTCGCATCCAGTTATCAAGGCCATTGCTGTAATAGCGTTGCAGTTGCCCAAATAGACCCACATCTAAGGGTTGGAGGAGGTGAGTGGAATGGGCAGGAAGACAAAATGGGATAATTTTGTTTTCTAAACAAAAGTTGAAGAACTCCCAATTGAAATGGGATGTATGGCCATCAAGAATTAGTAACCGATAGCCCTCCCCAGGCCTATATAGTCTTTAGATAAATTAATCTTAGATGTAGAAAGTTAATACATACCTCGCTTTAGTCTCCACGTCAAAAACCTCTCTCAGCCATTGCATGGCCAGCCTTTCATTGCTCCATCCCTTTTCAGAAACCCCAAAGATAGCCCGATCACCTGGGTTTAGTCTAGCATACCAGCCAGAATAGTGTGCAATGCCTTTATTGATGATAAAGGGTGTTAAAGTCTCTCCGCTCCCGGATATAGTTTCAATAACGGTTACCCAATCCCGGGATCCGTCCATTTTCGACCGAGGTGAGCGGCGACTCCGTAAACAAATTACCTTACACCGGAGAGGAACCCCCATGAGAAATCCTTTCTCATCCATATTGTAGTAATTATCAATAGTGATTTGATAGAATTTAATCAAATTTTGTAACTTAATTGAATATTAGTGAGTATACTGACAAGGGGGATTCATAGGAGAGAATAGAAAGGAGTGATAACCTTTTGAAAAAAGTCACGCAATATAACTGGGTTACTAGCAAATGCACGCTGGCGATCTAACTGGGTACTTAGCTTCGAAGCCAGTTCCTTATTCCTGCTCAGGAATCAGGAGAGCCAGTGTTTTCCAAGAACTTTCTCTTTTACCCATCACTGTACCATCGCTTGTGCCATTCCTTTCACCATACTCAAAGTTGCAGGATGCCCCCACTCGTCAACCTTTGCACACCACCGGACTATCGCCTTTTCCTCATACTCTGTTAAGGCCTGCAACCTACGGCGGCCCTTCACATAATCCTGGGCACCCCCAAGTCTCCCTGTAGTGTTGAATACGCAACCCCAAATTTCTCTCCACTAGCACAGATTGAATGCTCTTCGCTCGCATTGTAATAGGCAATGGCATCCTGGATGGCTCTTTCCTTCTTCTGTCTCTTTCGGCTGGTATTGGAAGGCATGGTGAAGTTACCGTGTTCAATTATCTGCTCGGAGAGCTAATCTACCAGGGATTTACCTTTGGGCGGGGTAGTCTCTTGGGAAATGTTGACACTCAGCGGAATTCGGGTACTGAGCCGAATCCCCGTAATTTACGTTATATGGAATATCCTAATAGTGGAGTCATCATACTAGACATACAAAATAATTAGGGGGTTTTTGGCCAGCCAATTCTGATCTCAAATTGTGATTTCAGATAAGAATTGAGAGGCCAAAGACCCATTACATTTCTACCTGCCATTTGTTTAGTCACAGAATATCACTCATAGGAATAAGTGTGGCCCCGCACAGGGGCAAGAGTGGGGGATGAGAAGACGGGGCCGTCTAGGCAATCAGCGGGAAAGTAAAATACCCGCCCCGCCCCATTGCCCGGCCAGGGCCCCATGTCCTGTGGGGCGGGGAGGAACAGCCAAGAGTTGACCCCGGGCCGGAGTAACGGCGGAGTCACAACGTGAAAACTCACCCCGTCCCGCCCCGTAACGAACACTACTGCCTGCTAAGAGCATGTCGTCGACGTAAAGAGCCAGGATGGCGCCGTTCGTAGGTGTGTAGATGTAGCAGTCAAACCTGCCCCGTCGAAATCCAAGATGGGAAACAAGAAACTCAGCAATCATGGTATACGACCACAGGGGCGATTGCTTGAGGCTATATGGACTGCGATTGAGTCATGCCATCCTTGGACCTCCCAGGACTCCAAGCGGTAGATGAACGTAGAACTCTTCATCCAGCTTACTCCTAAGAAAGGCCGTTACCACATCCATCTGATAAACTGCATACCCGAGGGTACCTGCTATTGCCAACCCAATACCCACGCTTGACAGACTTGCTACAAGAGCAAACGTTTCAGCGAAATCTATGCCTTCAACTGGCCGAAAGCCCTGTGCCACAAGTCGCCCTTTGTACCTTATCGTCTCTCCCTCAGATCCGAGCTTCCTTTGCAGTATCAGCTTTGTTGGAATCGGTCTCTTTCCGGTAGGAATCGAATCGACAAACGTTAGAACCTTGTTCCTCACAAGAGAGGAACACTCAGTATCTACAGCCTCTTGCCATTGCATGGCTTCAGGCGTCTCCACAGCTGCCTTGTAGTTAACCGGACCCGCTTCAACCATATAAACTGTTGATATCATGGAGTGAGTCGTACTACTGGCATTTCCTTGTCGACCACTCGTACGTCCTCCTTGCTGTACTTCAGGTAGCTCTCCTGGTTCTGCACCACAGAACTTACTCTTTCCCTTTACGCATAACCCGCTAAGCATATATGGTTCTCTGTTTCCATCCTTTGCTACCAGTCGCGATACCACATCTCCACTTGTGGGGTCCCCACCAGACACCGGCCCACATTGTGGTTTGTGTAGCCGTAAGGGTGCTAGTACTTCTTCAGCTTTGCCCGAGTCAATGGCTTCTTCTTCCTCTTCCTCTTCCTCCTCCTCAGTCAAGATTTCATTCGCAACTCTTGCTGAGGCCTCATCATCACTACCCGGCTTGTCAAACTCATCATTCCAGGCCAACTGCTCTTGCCACGGCTGGGTTGCTGGTGCATAGTAAGGTTGTACCGGACTATTATCGAAGCCTGTGAACGGATAATATGATGTGGATTCCGGGAAGATCACATCTCGTGACAGAAGAAATCTGCGTTCAACTGGATCGTAGAGCCTATACTGTAGTGCAGTGCGCGTGTAGCCAACGAACATGCATTTCCGGGCCCTCTTATCCAACTTTTTGCGTGTCTCCTCTGGGATCAGAATGGATGTCAGGAATGCCCAAACATGTAAGTTCCTATATGACCATTTCCTCCCAAAGTACTGTTCAGATGGTGTTTCTCCACCCGCTATAGCCTTAGTTGGTAACAGATTGAGAACGTAAATGGCCGTCATTGCAGCTTTACCCCAATGTTCCTTAAGTGCGTTAATAGTATGCAAGAGAGCCCGTGTTGTTCTGATTATCTTTCTGTTCGCTCGTTCGCTCGTTCCATTTGACTGTGGCGTATGCGGCGTGGTTCGTTGAGCTTCGATACCTTCTTGCTTGAGGAGATGCCTGCACTCATTGGAGGTATACTCGCCTCCCCCATCAGTACGTCGCTTGAGTACTGGCTTTCCATGATGTTTCTCTGCATGTGCCTTGTAGTCTTAAAACACGTAAGGGCTTCTGATTTGCACTTGATCAAGTATCCGATCTTGAATCCTGTGAAATCATCTGTAAACATCAACAAATAAAGTGCCCCCCCTAGTGACTTAGGAGTAACAGGTCCGGTAATGTCGCTATTGATTATGTCCAACAGTTAGGTAGCCTGTGAACCAAGCGGCAGGGACGGAAAAGGCTTGCGTACCATCTTTCCATATATGCATCCCGTGCAAACACAATGCGGCACAACTGATAGCCTCGGTATTGCGTTATCTTCCATAAACTGTCTGCGTACTGCATCCGCTCCCAAATGCGCCAGACGAAAATGCCATTAAGCTGCTTCCTTGCCCACTGCTTTCTCTTCATCTTCTTTGCCACCATGTGCTGCCCTTGCTCTCACACTTCCTTTTGCTGACCGTGTCTGTATGATGTAGAGCCCATTGACCTCTCTCAGTGTAACACTTAGCCCATCATCGCGCTCAAACGACGCTCTCCCGGTCCGAGGAAAGTTGACGTAGTAGCCAGAGTTACCTAGCTGCGAGACCGAAAGCAAATTGTTCCTTCCACCCTCGGGGCCATGTAACACCCCAGCAATCACAAGATTTCTTTCACTCCTTCCCTTTTCATCCCACATAGCTAGTGTTACTTCGCCTTCTCCAAGAGCATTTATCTCAAACTTGTTTGCAACACGTATTTTCTGCTTGCCTGTCGGGACTGTAACGTATGAGGAAAAGTGTTCTTTCATTCAGGTGACGTGAGTGCAACATCAGCTATCAAGAAACCATTGTCCCTGACCCGTAGATGCCGACACTGATGAAAACGCTGTAAAAATCGACAGGATTAACGTGTCTGTCGCAGATGCCACAGCCGGCATTTGTTAGGTGGTAGCTTCAGCGTGAGATATTCCGACAGCTAGGACCTTAATCGTAATTCTATCGGAGAACTCGTTAAGAAGACACGAGTAATGTAGGCTAGATATAATGATTCACTTCGGCATAGATAGTCGAAGTATTGGTAACGATATAAAAGTGTAGATAACTTATTATATTGATAACATCTCTTCTCCGTGCTTGTTGATCTCTATCTACTCCGCGCTCTTGCCCCCCTCTTATACCCTTTCCCGGGGTACATCTAACTGTCATACTAGCGAAGTACCTTTTCCAACTTCTCCTAGTTTCCGTGAATATGCTAACACCGTTTCACCCTGAGTTCCGGCACCCTACTTCAGCTTTCATTATTGCCCAAGTAACTGCATCCAATTACTGGTTCTCGATTCTTATGCCATATGAACTTGGTCTGTATATGCACCCTGGCTCGCTATCATACCAGTCGTTCCTTCCGGTCATATTGTGATCAACATTTCTCATGCTGGGTAATCATATGCTTACGTCTTATATATCAGACTAGATATGTCGGTCGGCTTAACATTGAAGCGCCATAACTTCTTATCCAACCGTTTGCACCTTGCCGTTTAACTTCTTACTGATAGAGAAACATTTCTTCTATAGTAATTGGGGAAAACCCCTTGGTCGCATTGCTCATGCGCTTGCGTAGAGACTGATAACGATCTGTTGTATAGTTGTATTAACTATGACAGGGGTGTGGGTTGAACACGTGACCTTCTGTAAGAAGTCACGTGTTATTCCGACTGCGCTAGTTCGTGCGTGTCAAGGTAGGGTAACTTTACCCTGTAAATCGTTTCGGGGAGTCCGTGCGCCTAACACAAGCTCCCCTCTTCGAAGTGTTCGTCCCGAATACTCTATGTCTATTATACAATCTATCTTCCATCTCGAGCTCCACATAGTAGAGGTAAAAACCACCAGCGTTTACTTGTCCAGCGATGGAAAACCTTTCTTATATTACTGGACCTCTCTCGGGCCCGGCATCTCTGGGCTTTCTCTATGAAACCTTTCCACCTCTTCCTGCGGGTTCTTCATCCCTTCGGCTGGTTCCCAAATATTTTCATCCTCCGCACAGCCTTTCCATTTTACAAAATACCGAAGCTCTTTCATCACTTTATTCCTTCCTCGAACCTTTCGCGTGTAGGAAATGATCACACTCTTGACGATCCTTTCCACCTCCCATTCTAAATCTCCCTCGATGTCTTCGTGGTCTCGTGTGGGTTGTTCACGATTTGGTCGGTTCGAGGCCCGGCAAGGTTCGAACAGCGAAACGTGAAACACGGGATGAATTTTCCACCACCGCGCTATTTCTAACTTGTATGCCCTGCTTCCTTTTCTTTCCAAGACTTTGAAAGGGCCATACAGTTTTGGACTTAGCTTCTTCGATGGTCGTTTGGTACCTATGTTTTTCGCATTCAACATTACCAAGTCGCCGACCTCGATGCTAGGTTGTTTCGTCGCTTTGCGGTCCTAATATGTCTTCATCGATTCCGGTCTATTCTCTAGGGTTTCTTTCGTCGGTTGATATATGTCTTGCATCCAGTGAGCATACATTGTCGCCCCGGGGTTATGAGCTTCTCTTTCTTTCATCCATTCCATCTGTGGATGAAACCAGTAGTTGGCGAAGAATGGGGTCATCTTTGTGCGTTGGTAGCCGAGTTGTTGTAGGCATGTTCTGCTAATGGCAATAGTTGATACCAATCGTTTTGATCGTGATTGACAAATGTCCGTAAGTAACCTTCCAGCACTTGCTTGGTTCTCTCCGTTTGTTTGGCAGTTTGAGGGTGGTACGCCGTTGACATGCGTCTCTTAACTCCTAGCATTTTGAACAATGATTCCCGAAATTCGCCAGAAAACTGCGCGTCCATATCCGATATAATATCGGTCGGTAATCTGTGAAGTTTCCAGACTTCCCGAAGGATGGTATCAGCAACATCGTTTGCGGTAGCATTTTCGTGGAGGCCGATAAAATGGGCCATCTTGGTGAACCGGTCTACTACTACCATGATCTGGGTCTTGCCCTGCGATTCCTGTAGTTGTGTGATTAAGTCTGTCGATATGGAGGACCAGGCGGCATAGCGTACTTCTAAAGGGTGAAGTAACCCGTACTTAGCATGCCGGGGGATTTACTGTGTTGAGATTCGTCCCAGGATCGTACATAATCTCTGATCCAATCTGCGAGTCCTTTCCAGTAGAAGTCCCTAGTTACTATCTCAATTGTCTTTTCCTGTCCGAAGTGCCCCACTACTAATGAGTCGTGACAGCCTTGGGCTATCCCGGTTTGAAGGGCTTCGTTCTCCGGGATGTACAAACAATTTTTGTATTATAGTAACCCGTCCTTTTCTATCCATTCGTCCGGCATCTTATTTCCGCCTTCGCTTATCATAACCAGTTCACGGCCTCGGTCCTGCCACCTCTCGTCCTCCTTTCCAGCTACTCTAATCTTGTCTAGAAATGCATCATTGATCGTCCGGGTCAGGGCTGCATTGAGGTGAGCGCTTGATAACATTTCTCCTTCTTTGGTCAACCGAGGGTGAGAGCCGATATCCGCCGCACTAAAGAATTCGTTATTGTCTTTGTCTTCGTGAAGGAAACATATTTTGACTCCTTCTTTAGCCGTAATCGATCGCTTGGGGTTTAGATCACTTGACCCAAAACCCAATTTCCCTCGCTCAGTTGTCTCTAGATCGTCTATCTCCATGGCGTCGGCGCAGGCAACCTTTTCTATTATGAGTTGCGCTATCCGATCTCCTGCCTTGAATACGCAGTCTGCCTCGCAATGATTACGAACTATGACCTTAACTTCTCCTGTGTAATCCGCATCTATTACACCATCGCCCACTGCTATTCCCATTTTGCTAGCCATACCACTTCTCGCGGCTAGCCTTCCGTAGGTTCCCTCCGGCAATCCTATCGCAATACCCGTCTCAACCATTGTCTGTCCTTTTGCCGGTACCAGTCCGTCTGTCACGGCATAGATGTCATGACCAGCCGCAAACCTTGATCCTTTTGTTGGAATTAAGGCCTTGTCCGAAAGCTTCATTGTTCGTAGGCTTGTAGGTTCGCGTTTTTCTGGGGTGAGGGCCGTCTCTGCGCTTCGCTTCTGATGAATTATCAAAATTTGAAAATGTTCGCTTTTCAAAATTGACTGTTCGCTATGATGAGCTCCCTTCTCAGGACAGTACTCCGGCCGTATACTTAACACGTCGGGTTTCCCGCCTCCGCTTCCGGGTCGATAGACTATTTTGAAGTTATAATGCGTCAACTCCTGTGCCCATCGAATCTGCCGCTGGTTCCAGACTTTTTTGGTCAAAGAGGACTGTAGATTTTGGTGGTCGGTATATACCGTCACTGGCTCCTCTTCACCCCAGAGGTATCTTTTCCATTCTTTAAACGCCTCCAGTATCGCGAGTAGTTCTTTGTCATATATCTCGTAATTTTGCTCAGCGCTGTTTAGTTTTCAAGAATGGAAAGCTACCGGGTGAAGCCGTCTGCCCTAGTATTGAGATAGCACGCATCCAAGCGCAAAGTCACTTGCGTCCGTCTCGACCACCGTTCTTCTTCCTGGGTACAAATGCGATAAAATTGGTGCCGTTGTAAACCTCTTTTTCAACTCCTCAAATGGCTCTTCCTGCTCTCTTCCCCCGTGAAACTCCTTTGGGTTTCCTTTTAACGTCTCGGTTATTGGCTTGCATACTATTGAGAAATGTTTTATGAATCGTGGGTAAAAGTTTGCAAATCCAATGAAAGTTTATACTTCTTTAACCCATCTCAGGTGTGCCCAGTTTTGAACGCTTTTCACTTTTCTATCACTCATGGTGACGCCGCTCGTTTTGACAATGTATGCCAGGAATTCGACTTCTTCCTGATGAAACACCGACTTCTTCAATGAGACTGCCAAGTCATGTTGTTCGAGCCAGTCAAGGACTTTTTGGACTAACTTAATATGGTCCTCCATAGTTTCGGAGTATATAAGGATATCGTCTAAATAGATGACTACTCCGTAGTCCAAGAATTCCCTTAGGATCTTGTTCATTATTGTCTGAAACGTTGCAGGAGCGTTAACGAGCCCGAAAGGCATACCTTGTATTCGTACTGTCCATATCGGTAACGAAAGGCTGTTTTGTGTTCGTCGCCCTTCGTCATTCGAATATGATGATAACCATCTTTTAGGTTGAGTTTCGTAAACACCTTTGCTCTAGCAACATGGTCTCGGAGTTCATCCCTGAGCGGTAGGGGGTATTCATTCAGCATCGTCAATTTATTGAGGTTCCTATAATCTACCCATAGCCGTAGACTTCCATCAGGTATTGGAACGAAGAGGATTGGAGCACCGTAAGGGGATTCGCTGTCGGCTATTTTACCCTCTGCCAGCATTCTCTTGAGGTATTTATCCAGCTCGTTCAACTGGTGTGCTCACACTGCATCAGCAAAAAAAATCAGTTTGCGTTATTTGCATTTCAGCACACCCTGCATCTTCTGGCTGCGTTCTGTGGGACAATTTTTTTGAAGTTATGTAATCAAAAAACCCGTTTCATTTTAAGATTAATCTAACAATTACGTAGACAAACATGAATTTTCATCCCTAACGGACAACATTTGCATGTCCATTTTGGCATCTGAAGTTTAAAACTTGATTCATGGGATGCACAGGATGCTGACCAGATGCAAACTCCACTACAGGGTGCGTTCAGATGCGTGTGGATGCAAAATCGAGTTTTTTTGCTGATGCGGGTAAAGTGGCCCCCAAGGGGTTTCAGCCCCGTCTTTAAGGTTGATGGCGTGATCGAAAGTTCTCTGAGGTGCCAACATCTTAGCTTTTTTCTCTTCAAAAAGCTCCTTATACTGCCAATATGGTTTTGGCAGCGTTTCCAACTGTACTCCCCGTTCTTCCTCTCGTTCTATCCGTCCCACATACTGTGCTTCCTCGTTGTATGCCACAGTTTCATCCCACTCAAACAGCTCCTCCACCGCTTTATCTTCTATATGGGCGTGGCACTTCGCTTCCTCTAAAGCGAATTTACATGAGTCTGCGATATTTCTCAGGCAGTCTTCATCATGCCACCACCCAAAGGGTATGATTAGCTCATACCTTCCGGCGTTCGCTAATTCGCAGGATATCATGCTTCAGTGACCGTTGGCACTGATTTCCAATAGAATAGGATGGGTATTGAATATTCCTCCGGTTGGCGCGGTTTCGCCATCGAAGGTTGTGATTTTTAACGGCGAGTCCATAGATTCGGTCGTGATCTCTAGCCGTCGTGCGGTATCTTGGTTCATGAGAAAGATGTTTCAACCAGAATCTCAAAGTACGTTTATCACGTGTTTTGGTCCTTTTACTTCAATAAAAGCCATTCCTTCTGGGCAGGCGTAATGCTTAGGTTTTTTAACAGGTCTTGAGCCTTCGCTCTGGTCTTGATGAAATCTCTTCATCATCGCGGTTACAAATAGCGTCGGGGTTTGTTACCACGCCAGCATAGTTTCGGCTCCTAGAGCCTCCTCAGACAAACTTCATATACTAAGTGTCTAATTTTTTGATATCGGGCAGCCCACTACTAGCGGTCTTTACCTTCTTCGGAGGAGTTCCCATATCACAGGAGTGGTGGTTCACTAGAATACCTGGCGAGTTTGCGACTAGGATGCGCGGTCGTTTATCGTCGACTTATCCCTCATATGAGACTGTCCCCTGTCACGAGTCTACCGTACGTTCGCCTTCAAGTTTGGTCTCACTCCCGAGACCCCCTCCGACCTCATTCGTCAGGCATGAACCTTGTGCACAATACAGGCGCCCCCCGCTTCTATTTGCCCAACTACTTTACCCGGAGAGAAAGTCATGTTGCCCTGGATTTCGACTCCCCTTGGCGTGTCGTGCAACTCAAGCCCCGTTCTGATGAATGATAGTCTTCTCTTTACCTTTTTAGTCTTGTCGACCGCTTTCTTCACTTGTGATTTTTTATGGCTCCCGTGGTAAGCACGGACTACCCATTTTTGGACGTAAAATGTCAACCGCTATCCTCTGGTCTTTGAGCCTTCCGGTGGGATATTGTCACCGACTACGCCGCAGGTCCTTCGATTCGAGGCGGCAACCTCACTACCCGAACACCGTTGTTGTCTGTACCTGGATGACTTGTTTATAAAATCTCGTCATCATCAAAGGCTCAAGCTGGGGGCCTTTGAACCACTCGTCTTGAGCTTTCTCCCTGGCCATCCACGGCCACAGTGGCTACCTGGGAGCATCGTTTTGGTGCAAATGCGGACTGTCGTTTGGGCTTCGATTGCCCTTGAAATACAGCCGATACTTGTATCGGTTTTCGACAGTATTTCCAAGCGTGGCTTTTCATTCCGCATCGCGTGCATTCGTTGTCCGATTTCCGTTTATCGACAACTTTTTGATCGCCACCCTGGTGGGCCTCTGTCTACACCTTGTGTTTAATCTCCCCTGCCGGTGCCACTGACCCTTCTTTCTTCATCTTTCTTTCCCCAGCCTTTTTCTTCTGGTAGTCCGCCTTTTCCTTAGCGGTGTATTGCTTTTTTACATGCTTTGCGGGTGCCGTTGGTTTCGAATCCTCGAACTTTCTTTTCTCGCCTCGTGTCGCGCCGGACGGGCCGCCCCCTCGAAGATCCTTTCGTTCTTTGAAATCTTCTTCTGCTCCGGTTACTGTCCTAACTACTTCCAACCATTCCATATCGTCAACACATTCTCTTTTTGAGAGTAGTCGTAATACTTTGACCCGGAGTTCGTCCTCAATCATTTTCCTCCAGGCTATCCCGGTGACTCTTGCATGGATATTCAAATTTTCTATCTCCATCAAGAATTTGGCGACATCACCCCGATATTTGACCGATCTCATTTCTCGAAGGGATTTTTCCGCTTCCTGGGTGGGTCCGAAGCGTCACAGGGCTTGTTCTGCAAAGACGTGCCAGAACTCGTATCCTTCTTGTCTCGTATAACCTATTTCTCCGGACATTTGTCATCGGTAGGTTAACGCAACCGGTGCGACTTCTTTCCCGTCCATTCGGCTTATGGCGTATCGCATTCGTTGTAACTCGTTTTCCCACTGCCAACTGTTTCGGCCAAAATAATCCGTGCATGTCAATCGTCACATAGGTATATGTTTGTGTTTCTCGTTTCTAAACATCGCAGGGTGTTCCACTGGGACACTTGTCATTTGTCCCAAGGCGTTGGCCATGACCCGTGAGAACAGGTTAAATTGTGCATCGTTCTCAGTGTCATACTGATCTTCTTCTGGCTGGGGTGCGGGTCTCTCGTCCCATCTTCCTTTCCTACTCTCATCTGGTTTCCTTCCAAATCCTTCTCCCTCATGATCAGGGTCTCCTCCTCCGCCTGGAGCTCCTGCGGCCTCTCCTCGAGGTGGTGGTGGTGGGTTTCTCCCTCTGTCACAAATTGTGACTAAGCAAGGCAGATTTCACATGACTCATACTTATGAGTCATAAGGTATGTTGGATTTCACACTATGACGTCACTTGACTCATAATTCTCACATGACTAGGCACGCGCGAGTAGAGTTCGTTACGGGGCGGACGGGGCCCTGAAAAACGCGGGCCCCCGGCCCTTTTCCCCGCCCCGCCCCACTGAACGGCCTGGGGCGGGGTGTCTTTTTCGGCATTCCCTGCCCCTGTCCCCTCTCAGGCCCCCGCCCCACCCATACCCCAGACGGGCCTCCGTTAAAAATAGGTGGTAACGAACGGGGCCCCGTCCAGGGAATGAGTGCGGGTGGGCCCCGGACGGGGGCAGGGCGGGGATTACACGAAACATACCCCCCCGGCCCCGTTTAAGGGCGGGGTCTGGCGAGTGAAAACCCGCCCCTCCCCGCCCCGTAACGAACACTACGCGCGAGTCATTGTGATATTTTGATTGGTTGATTGTTTCATCACTCACGATAGTGACATCATATGATGTAATGACTTTCACACATGACTCACATTATGAGTCATGGGTTTCACGCATGTGACTTGTTTGAGCACATGACTTGGTTTATGAGTTTTGATTGGTTAACGGAATGTTGTGCGATGACTCATATGAGTCATCGATGGATTTCATGCTATGACTCACTATGAGTCATAGAGGTTTATGTAGCACGAGGTGATGAGTCACCAGGGTTAGGGTTGTGGGAAGATGCCTATATAAGGCGCTTGGTTCCGACCAAGAGATAGGACACGCTTCTCGCAAACTGCTTCCCCCCCCCTACATTTTACATACAAACCTCAACTCTACCCCGCTTTGCGTCCGGATCAAACCCATCTCCCACTTCTCCTCTACAGCCAGCCGCCATGGCGAACCCCCATAACCTTCCCCCAGGGAACGCAGCCTTCGGTAGGCTCTCGGCCCTCAACTCCCCTCTCCCGTCGCGTTCAGGAACCCCCTCTACGGACCACCCCATCGAGTTCATGATGAGGCAACTCGCTCAGGCGAGGAGCGCCCTCGGGCTCAGCAACCAAGACTTCCCGGACCTCAGCCCAGATGCGCAGGCCGGCACCGTCCCAGCCGAGTCCATCACGATCGTTCTCCTCTCCCAGCTCGTACAAGGCCTGGTGACCGTCTCACATGAGCTGAGCGGGGTAACCCAGGCGGTCGCAACCATCTCCGAGGAAAACGAGAACCTCAGGGAGGAGCTCCATGACATCTCCTCTCAACTCGCAAACCTCCCCCACTCCCAAGAACAACAAACTGCTCCGGGGATCGCCGATCTCCAAGCATCCATACGTGACCTGTCACATCGCGTGTCAGCCCCAACCCCTGCCCCCCCGGCATTTCTCCCCCCACAACAGAGATTACCCCAACCCCCCCCAACTGCCGGCCCCCCCCCCTCGAAGAAGGGAAAAGAAAGGGCCCGGGCACCACCCACACCTTCCTCAGCCGCGGCTGAAGACCCTAAATACCTCATACCATTCTACGACATGAGGCTTGGCAAGGCGTTCGGTGACCCCGAGAAGTACGCCAAGCTCTATCCCAACTCATACGAAGCCGGGGAGTTCCGGAAAGGAAGATACGACCTTGACTCCTTCACCCCAGGCCACCTCCACCTCGACGTCCGCCCCTGCCCCTTCTACGCGCAAGCTGCCTCCGGCTCAGGCTCGGGTGGCAAGGGCAAAAGCAAAGCTGGGAAGCCTCCTTCCCCCCAACAAGTCGCCAGTGCGGTGGCCCCTCCTGTTAAAAAGGGGCCTCCATCCCTCCCAGGTGCCCAACGACGCTTCTTTGCTCCTCGCCAGTCCCCGTCCCCACACCCAGACGCTCTCACCATTGCCGCTACCTTTCCCGACATCGCTGCTCGCGTCCTCCGCGAATCAAACTGCCTCCTCCCCCTTGGCTTCACTGCTACTGTCAACCCTTGTGGCTCCGTCTCTTTGACCGTCACCGACAAAGCAACCCCCACTGCCTCGTACGCCCCCTACTTCGACTCCCTCACCAGGGCCCTCAACCAATCCTTCCCGGTAGGAGAAAACCCCTGGTGCACCCTCGTCCTCGCCCCTACTGCCGTCCAACTAGCGATTCACGGCCTCCCCCTACGTTTCCTCCCCCAAGATGATGAGGAACTCTTCCCATATATCCGGCAAGCAATCCTCAACGACAAAGCGACCCAGATTCTCTCAGCCAGGTACCTTAACCCTAGCAGAGATTCTAGGGGGACCAAGCAGGCCACTTCGGTGGTTATCACCGTCGACCCCCACCACGTTTCGGCCCTCACTTCAGGGGTCGTCATCCTCTCGCAGAAACGTAAGGTTGAACTTGCCTTCTCCTCCTCCAGAACCTCCCAGTGTAAGAACTGCTGGAGATACGGACACGCCCATCAACGATGCCCCGCCACCCACCCCACGTGCCCCATTTGTGCGCTTCACCATACTCGCGCGGCTCACAGATGCCAGAATCCAACCTGCCCCAGGAGCGGGAACAATAAGCCAGTCCCATCCTGTTGTCCGACCTCGCCCCCCCATTGCTGTAACTGCGGTGGTGACCACACTGCCACATTCAGAGAATGTCCGGCTCGACCTCCCCCACCTGTCCCCACCAGAACCAACTCTCCGGCCCCAGCCCCAATCGGTCAAGACCCCATGGATTTGGCGGTCGATGGGGGTCCGACATCCACTACTCCCCCGCCCGGGGAGGGTCCCCTTCCGGTGGACTTAACCCCCAGGCAGCCCCCCCCAGCTGGTCCATCGCGTCCTGGCACTACTCATGGCTTCGGCGGTCCTCTCCCCCTGGAGGAGCCGAGCCCTTCCCCTGCACCTCGAGAACGTCGGGTTCGTCCCGGTCATGATTAATCGCCCCACGCCTCCTCCCCCGGGACAAGGGCTGGCCCCCGCCCCGGCTTTTCTTTCCATCATTCAACATAACTGCCTTGGGAGCTGGAATGTTTTTCTTTCCTTGTTTGAGTCGTTCAAGGAAGCGACAACCTACCCCTCGATAGTCCTTTTGCAGGATCCACCTGTCAACAGGGCCCACCTTCCCTCTTTTAATGGTTTTAAGTCCTTTTTCCCCCCGGTTAGGAAGCCACGCGTGGCCGCCTATGTCCATATTTCTTTTCTTTCCAACTATACGGTGCTTCCCAGGTTCAAGGGAGTGGATGACCTTCTCGCCCTCGACATCTCCGCCGACGAACCTCTTTTTGGCACCGCCTTCCACTCGTTCAGGGTTATTAATGCCTACTCAACCAACACCGTCGACCACAGAGTCCACTCAGTGGCACCAGAAGACCTCTTCCCTGATCTTGGGTTTCCCCTCCTAGTGTTGGGAGATCTCAACATCCACAACCCCCTCTCGGACCCACTGCGGCACTTCTCACAAAGGGAGATCTCATCCTCAACTCCCTATTTCGAGAAAGCGGCCGAATTTGGCTTCGCCCTCCTTAATCCCCCCGGAGAGTACACAAGATTCCCCCTAGCAGGGAACGCACGCCCTTCGGTCATAGACCTAGCTTTCGCAAACCCCCTCCTCCTTCCCCTAATTAAGAGCTGGGAAGCCTCCCTCCCATCAACAGGTTCCGACCACATACCGATAACAATCACCCTAGCAACACCCTCCCTTAACCAGAAACCCCCACGACTGCGCTGGGCTGACACGGACTGGGAAGCCTTGGACCCAATAATCAGGAACTTCGAGGTCCCGGCCGCACCAATATGCCCCACCCCCCAACAACTGGACGAATGGATGTCAGAATCGCTGAACCGGCTAATCGCTCTCCTCAAGGAGCACACGCCGGTGTCCAGGCCCTCCCATCACTCCAAACCCTGGTGGACCCCCCACCTGACCATCCTCCGTCGAGAATACCACAAAGCAGCGAGAAAGGCCAGGGAGAACGACGCCCCACATATGAGGGAAGTCGCCGGCACCTCCAAGAGGGGGTACTTTAAGGCAATCAAGGCTGCTAAGAACAAACACTGGTCCTCTTTTCTGCTGACCGCCACCCCCCAAAGCCTTTGGACGGCCAAGAGGTTCGCCTACGGACGCGCCCAACCACGTTTCCCCTCCCTGCCAGGGGCAGAGACCCCTCTACAGATGAACAAGGTCCTGTTGGACCACTTCTTCCCCCCCAAGGAACCCTTCTCCCCGCCGCCCAGGCTTAGGCCAGATAGGTCAGCACCCCCCCTAACAACAGACGAGATAGCCGCGGCTCTCTCCAAGTGCTCCCCAACCTCGGCCCCAGGCCCGGACGGGATACCCTACTCTATCTGGAAACAGGTCAACAAAGTCAACCCCTCGATCCTCCTCCATGTACTTTCCCCGCTGGTCCTGCTGAGATACCACCCCGCGTCACTGAAAGGCTCAAACGGCGTGGTGCTCGATAAGCCAGGAAAACCCTCCTACGAGTCACCCTCATCATTCAGGATAATAGTCCTGATCCGCACAATCTCAAAGATCCTCGAGAGGATCATAGCAGCCCGCCTACTTACGGCAGCCCGGATCAGAGGGCTGCTGCACCCAAACCAATGCGGTTCGCTCCCTGGGCTCTGCACCTACGACGCGTGCCTTACCCTCACCAACGACGTTAGGACCCTGCAGAGGCCCCGCCTTAAAGTCTCCTCCCTGTTTTTAGATATAAAAGCGGGGTTCGATAACGTCGACAACAGGACCTTAGCCCGCATCCTGAGGGAAGGCGGAATACCCCCCTACCTGGTCTCCTGGGTTTCATCCTTCTTGGGTGAACGAAGCTGCACCCTAGTTTTTCAAGGGGCTCCAGGGACCCCAGCCCCTGTAAACGTTGGCGCCCCTCAGGGCTCCCCGATCTCCCCGCTTCTCTTCCTTCTCTACATTGCGCCACTACATTTCGGGATCCCTCGGGGTCTGATGATCTCGTATGTGGACGACTTCGCCCTCACAGTGGCCTCACTTTCCTACCGTGGCAACATCCGCAGACTCCAGGACTTATTCGACAAGCTTGAAAGAAAGGCGGCCCGCTTGGGCGTCTCCTTCTCGGTCGCGAAAACAGAACTGATACACTGGAGAACCCCCAGTCAGAGGCACTCACCAAAGTGCACCTCACCCATTCAGATCAAGAGGGAATTGTTCCACCCGGGCAACGCCGTTCGGTGGCTCGGATATTGGTTCACTCCGGCTCTTGACCCCGCTGCACACTTCTCGCGCCGCCTGGCCCTTGCCCAGGGGGCATTCGCTCTCATTCGCCGCCTAAGCCCCCCTGGCGCAGGCCTCCACCCCTACCTATGCCACAGGCTGGCAACATCACTGATCGCCCCCATCCTCCTTTACGGCGCGGACTTGTTCACACCTAGCGTGGGTACGACAAGCCACCTCGATACATTCTGGCGAAACGTCCAGAGATGGACCACAAACTGTTTCTCGGCCACGCCCACGGGGATACTCTCGGTGGAGTCCTGCCTCCCCCCCGTCTCCCTCCTGATCAGTCACCGACAACGGTTGGCGGCGCTCAGGGTGGTCTGCTCCCCCCCCAGTGTGAACCCGGCAGCGGCCCGACTCCACCCCTCGTTCCCTTCACTCTCGGCGCATCGGGCGCGTGACTCCTCACGGGCCATTACCAGGGGCCTGTCCTCCGTCTACCTCCCCCTACATTGGAAATCACCCCGGCCCGTCCCGCCAATAAGGAACCACCTGCCCATTGACGCGGTGGCTCACCGGACGATACCTTTCACCCTCGGGCTGTCCAAAATGCCCATGATCAACTCACACCTCGTGTGCCCCACCCCCATCCTCCCCCCCCAGTCCCTGATGGACAGCACCTACTCCGCCCTGAAGAAGAGGGTAAGAGAAACACTCCTCGCGGAGTGGGCCTCCCTTTTCCCAACCCCGGGGTACTACCTGCACCCTCCCGCGATACACCCAAGGCCGTTTATGGGCTTGGGTAAGTTCGTTGCCGGGAGAATCCACCAGATGAGAGCCGGGAAGAGCTACCTGGCCGCCCACCCAACCTGGAGGTCCCCCGACGCGGATACCTCCTGCCCCCGCTGCGGCTTGGAACCTGAAACCTTCGAGCACGCCATCCTGTCCTGCCCCTCGAGACAACACAGCAGATCTCGCCTCCTCCACGGCGTCACTGAGGTCGGTCCCGAGGCCCCACTCTGGTCATCCCTCCCGCTACTCAAAAGACTCGCCACCTTCATAGGCGCCACCTCCACGGGGTTCCCTCCCACGATGTTCCCACCAACCACTCCCCCTTCTTCCCCTTTGTTTTTCCCTCTCTCCCCCCATGGTGCCCCCCCCGGTTTTTCGTGTTTTTTCGTTGGCTGAGGTATAGGGTCGTTGGGTTTCTTTCCTTTGTACTTTTGTAGGCTTTCCTTTCTAGACGACTGAGTTGTTGGTTGTGCTTTCCTTGCTACATGTGGCCGTTGGCCCGGCGGAGGAGAAACCTGCGCAATAGTGGATATTTACTGGTGCCGTGACTTTCCTTTGTTTATGTTTTGATATTATAGGTTTTGTTCTCTCCATAGCTAGCGCTGCATGAGGCTTTTTGTACCTAAAAACAATGAACGCATGATTACAAAAAAAAAAAAAAAAACGACCAAGAGATAGGATCTTCACGCAACCATCTAAGTACTTTTCTATACTCAAGATATTGCAATACGATTACTCTTGCCTCTCTTTACCAAAAACACTCCGCCACTACGAGAGCTTACGCTCTAAAGAACCCGGAGACTATTGCGATAGTCTCGACGGGCTGCTCGAACATAGGACTATTGTGATAGTTCTATCAAGCACGACAATCCACCCATATTACTATCTGACGAGAGAGTATCCTTCGACGGATCACTCGAGACAAGCAAGCCAGTTCCGTACTATCTGAGTAGATAGTACTTCCATACACCTTAGGGTAGAATAAAGAGACTTGCTTACTTAGGAAATAACTATCATTGCCTGTTGCATATCTAATTACAATAGGATTGTTACATTTGGTTGCATCACCGCGCAACACCCAACGATAGAACGGCTCAACAACCTGTCGATCAGGAGATCGACCTCACGGAAACAGAAATCGACCTAGAGGGGCTAGGAGAAGCATTAGCCAAGTCTATTCAACACTCGAGAGCTGCAAGCTCTACTACAGACAGCGCGGAAGAAAGTTCTGACTCAGACCAAACGGACGCAGTACCTACAAGGAGAAACACGATGGCGTCCACAGCTACACCTAACCCTGACACGAAGGGCTAAGAAGCCGCTTCACCTCTACCATCCAACCTCACACCAGATCAAATTCAACAAATCATTGGAGCCTTAACCAGAGGATCTGGAAACACGAAGAAGCCTAAAATCAAGGAACCCAGCACATGTCATGGCGAACGAGACCAACTCAGAGGCTGGCTGGCCCAGCTGTCGGTCTACTTCAAGGGAGTAGGATGGGAATTCGAGTACAACAACGACAAAATTGTGTACGCTCTTAGCCTTCTGAGAGGCGACGGGTTGAAATGGGCTACATCATACATCGAGAGACTACAAGATGTAACCTGGAGCAGTTGGGACGACTTTAAGAATGAATTGCAGGGACAGTTTGGCGAAATCGACGAGCAAGGAGCAGCAAGAGCAAAACTCATGAAAATGGTTCAAGGATCGAAAGGAGCTACAGAATACTGGAACGAATATAGACTTATCACCAGTCAGACCGGAATGGACGATGCAACTCTGACTTATCATCTAATGAGGTGATTTAAAGCAGAACTCCAAGACGAATGGGGAATGGACGGATCAGACTCGCAAGACCCACAGTTCGTGGCCAACTGGGCCATCAAAAAAGAGACAAAAATGGCAGCTATCAAACATATGCGTCACGGGACAATCAGCAAAGAAAAGACTGCCTCTCCAGGGACCTCACGAAATCAAAATGGGACCTTTCAATCTCAGAACGACAACCAGGGTGATCCAATGGAGTTGGATGCTACCCAAAGAAGGCCTGGGTTCAACATCTCGGCCAAAGAATACCAACCAAGAATGAGAAGCAATTTATGCCTCAAATGCGCTAAGCCGGGACATCGAGCGGCGGCATGCTGAAGCCAGGCCAACAGCAAGGAAGGAGCGAGATGGGAACCAAGGAACGACAACAAAAAACAATGGAGACCACCAGCCAAAGCCAGGGAAATGGAGGTCGCAAAGGAAGAAGAATCGGGAAACGACGAAAGTCCCCAGTAAGCAATGGTCTGAGGGACACGACCAAACCAAAGCCCATTGAGATGAGGAACCTTTACGCGGCACTGAACAACACGGAAGCACTGAACAACGAAAATGACCATATTATGGTCACGATACGACTACATGGTACAACAAGACTAATCACGATTAACGCGATGATCGACTTGGGAGCAACCGAGGACTTTATCGACCACGGGTTCTGCAGCAAATACAACATCAGAACCACGCAAGCAAAAACGATAAGACAAGTTTACCTGGCGGATGGTCGACCCAGCCCTATGGGACCAATTACCCATACAGCGAAAGTACCTATGGACATCGGTAGCTATAGGGAATCGGCGATTTTCCAAGTGGCTAAACTACCCAACCATGAGGTCATCCTCGGAATGCCATGGTTAAAGCAACACAGTGCCCGAATTGACTGGGGTTAAGGAAAGATCACCTTTGAACGTGAAAGGTGCACGACATGGTGTTTAAAGGAATCACCTACGGTATACGCGATACCAGAAGACGAAGCACGAGAAGAGAACTTGAAAGTCGAGTTCGGCGTCGCTCAAAGCAAGAAAGATCAGCGAATCAAGGTTAAGAAACTTGACCCTCAAGCAAAGATAGCGACTCGAGGATCGGGACAAGCAGCAGGACACGACCTGTACGCAAACAAAAGCAAGACGATACCGGCTCGAGGGCAAGAAGTTGTCCGAACCGGAATATCAATCACACCACCACCAGGAACCTATAGGAGGATAGCGCCAAGAAGCGGGATGGCAGTTAAACATCAGATTGCTGTCAATGCAGGCGTGATCGACTCCGACTATACGGGGGAAATCAAAGTGGTACTAGCCAACATGGGCAACCAAAACTATCAAGTCAAAAACGGAGATCGGATAGCACAACTCATCACGGAAAAAATAGTCGAAAGCGACTGTTACGAGGTACGAACGCTCAAAAAAACCACCAGAGGACAACAAGGATTTGGAAGCACAGGAACTTCCAAGGCACAGATCTGCGAGATCCGTGCCCGAGCCTTCGGAAAGTTATACCGAAGACCGGACACGACCACCGGAATCCTCAAGTACAGCAAAAAAGAAGGACGCATAAGCCTAGAATCAGTCAACATTAGCACCGAGCTAGCCATCAAAGGCGGAAAATATCAAAAGCAAAGAAAACTCGAAGAAATGGTGCCTAAGGAATATCATGAATACTTGGATGTATTCGAAGAAGGAGAAAAAACTAAGCTACCACCTCACCGACCGGGGGTGGACCTGGAAATCAAACTCGAAGAAGGAGAGGGACTCCCGATCAAAAAGATATACGCACTTTCCCAGGACGAACTAAAGGAACTCTGGAGCTATATCAAACAAAATGAAGAGAGAGGATGGATAAGAGAAACCTACTCCGACGGGGGATCTCCCATCATGTTCGTCAAGAAAAAAGATGGAAAACTCCGACTATGAGTCGACTATAGGGCACTCAACCATGTTACCAAAAAAGACCGATACCCCCTACCACTCATAGGGAAGCCTTGGACAGGCTACAAACGGCAAAATACTACACCAAATTGGACATCAAGGACGCATACCATAACGTCAGAATAAAAAAAGGAGACGAATGGAAAACGACATTCACCACAAAATACGGCACTTACGAATAGTTGGTAATGCCTTTTGGGCTAACCAATGCGCCTGCAGCATTCCAAAGATGGATCAACAGAACCTTGCAATCATATATCGACATATGCTGCATAGTGTATCTGGATGATGTCCTAATATACTCAGACAACCTGGAACAACACCAAAAAGACGTGGCTGCCATCATCCGCGCTATACGGCAACAAGGAATGAAACTCAAACCATCGAAATGCGAATTTCATCAACGAGAAACAGAATACCTAGGATTCATCATCAATAACGAAGGAGTCAAAGTCGACCCTATCAAAACAGCAGCCATATGGGATTGGAAAGCACCTACCAACAAAAAGGGAATTCAGGAATTCATGGGGTTTTGCAACTTCTATCGACGCTTTAGAAATGGATTCAGCAGAACAGCCAAACCACTATACGATCGAACCAAGAAAGATGTCGTCTGGGAATGGGGAAACAAAGAACAGACCGCCTTTAACGAGCTAAGACAGAAGTTATGCTCAACCCCAGTGTTGACATACTGCAAAGCGGGAAGACCACTGCTTGTCGAAACAGAGGCCTCACAATATGTCTGCTCAGGGATATTGTCCTAACAGAACGGAGACGGAAAATGGAAACCAATAGCATACCGATCAAAGACGATGAAACTGGCCGAATGCAACTACGACGTACACGACAAAGAACTATTAGCAATAGTTCAAGCCCTCAAAGAATGCAGGCGATACCTTAAAGGAAGTGGACAACACTTCAGAGTCTTGACAGACCACCAGAACTTGATAAGATTTACGACCACTAAGGAGTTAACTGGACGGCATATCCGATGGAGTGAGGTTTTGAGCGGCTTCGACTTCAAAATTGAATATCGACCGGGAACAGAAGGAGGCAAGCCAGATGCCTTAACTCGACGAAAAGCAGACATGCCACAGGAAGGAGATAAACGACTTACACAGAAAGAAAGAATTCTCCTACCAAAAGAGAAATACTTCGACACCAGCATCCAGGAAATGGATACGATAAGACTCGAAGAAACAAGCTACGAAGAACTTCGCAATGAGACGACCCAAAACGAAGAAATTCAAACGATAAGGAAAGCTTTGGAACGAGGAGTCAAAGAAATGAAGGGAGTGGCCCTAGGACTATGCCAATGGAAGGACAAATACCTATGGCACCAAGGAAAGATTTGGGTTCCCAATAAAGAAGGAATTCGAACCAACCTTATACGTCAACACCACGATATTCCGCAAGCGGGACACGGAGGAACGGCAAAAACGACGGAGCTCCTACAACGCAAATACTATTGGCCTCATATGCGCAATACGATAAAACAATAGGTCAAGAATTGCGACATTTGCCAAAGAACGAAGGTGGTACGACATGCACCTTATGGCCTGATGAAGCCAAATGAAGCCCCGGATCGACCGTGGAAATCAAAATCCATGGACTTCATCAGGGACTTACCAAAATCAGAAGGAGATGACGCAATCCTGATCGTCATCGATCGACCCACAAAAATGGCTCATTTCCTACCATGCACTAAGGAAATAGATGCGCGGCAATTCTCGGAAATTTTCATGAGGGAAATATTCCGATTACATGGGCTGCCCAAAGATATCATAACAGATCGAGGATCCATATTTACTTCCGATCTATGGAAAGAAACGACAAAACAACTAGGAATAGAACGAAGATTGAGGACGGCATTTCACCCTCAAATGGACGGACAAACGGAACGGATGAATTCCACTTTGGAACAATACCTCCGAGCATACGTCAATTATCAACAAGACAACTGGAAGGAGCTCCTACCAATGGCAGAATTCGCATACAACAATGGATATCAAGAAAGCATCAAGCGCACACCCTTCTTTGCAAACTATGGAGTCAACCCTGAATATTAGACCATCGGGCACCTAATGCAAGGAAACATCACACCACCGGAAGACATGAGTCAATTACACGATACCCTACAAGCGGAAATGACAGAAGCGCAACTAAGACACAAGGAATACTACGATGCAGGAAGAAAGCCCGATCCGAATTTACAATCAGGAGATATGGTCTGGCTATTGCCAAGAAATATACGAACGACAAGGCCACGCAAGAAACTTGACTACAAGAAAATTGGACCCTTCATAATCTTGGCAAGGATAGGGGAAAGTGCTTATAAGCTCGATCTTCCACCATCGATGAGGATCCACAATACATTCCACATTTCTCTTCTTGAACTATATCACGAGGATAGGTTTTCTTCTCAACAAGCACAACCACCACCTCCAATTATCATCGAAGGAGAACACGAGGACGAACTGGAACAAATTATCGATTCTCGACTACACTACGGGAAACTACAATACCGGGCCAAGTGGACCGGTTATCCTCCTGAACACGACAAAGTCTGGTACCCCTACGAAGATTTCGAAAATGCAGGCATCGCAAAACAACAATTCCACCAAAAGTACCCCAGGAAGCCCTCCCTTGATCCAGATAGAGGAACAAGAAAACGGGGAGACCTGGGTCTCGATAACACCACTACCGCAACTCGCACCACTACCACCACCTCCACGAATGACGACACCAAGACACCCGACACCAAAGACAGCCCAAGAAGGGTGGGAAACTACCGTGGGACTACCCGCGAGCCCCCCATACCGAGCCCCACAAGAGTGGGAAACAGCAGAGAAAAAGGAACGAGTTCGGAGGAAGTACGATGTGCTGTCATGGACGGCATACTACGACGACGGGTGCCAAGTGCACTACAGGGACAAGGAAGCCTTGGGGTGGTTTCCTCAAGACCGATCTCGGTCTATGCCATCAGTACCGGTATCGCACCGGAACAAAAAACAACAGAGGAAACGCCATGGGCAGATGCTGACATGGTACAAATGCTACGACGACAAATGCTGCGTACATGTGCAAGAGAAGATCAAAGCGGGATATTATCCCCAGGAAAACGAAGACAAGGAACCCCTCTCAAAATGGCATCGGAGACACCCCGAGCCAGAACAACGAAGGAAATTCGGTGCCGTGAGGACACGGCAGGAGGAGGGGAGCGAAAAAACTCCACCAGATGTCGGAGCCCTACAAAGGCAAATCCAGGAACTGCTGTACGAAAGGCAACAGTCAATGGAGAAGGACGAAAAAACCCGACAGGAGCTAGCCAACTACCAGGCCACGATAGGACGAATGCGCGAAGAACTCCAAGGACTTCGCAGAACGGTCGCGGGAACTGGTTTCAGCCTAGCAAGGTTGAGGAACGAAATGGACACCAAAAGACAAGCAAACGAGGAGCTCGAACACAGGAACCACAGCCTCCGAAAAGAGCTCAGAAGAGCCAGGCAGTGGTTGTTAGATTTGGGCAAGTAGCATGGTGGGACCGATGCTAGGGGGAGACGGGAGCTAATGTCACAAATTGTGACTAAGCAAGGCAGATTTCACATGACTCATACTTATGAGTCATAAGGTATGTTGGATTTCACACTATGACGTCACTTGACTCATA